>OAVD01000060.1_pt1 | contig 96415 bp, 88 predicted proteins | sample 1476351 | NCBI WGS metagenome assembly OAVD01 (sample SAMEA2580075, study PRJEB22360) | human gut metagenome | biome: human gut; feature: human-associated habitat; material: faeces | place: Denmark | collected 2008/2010 | reverse complement strand
ATGTTTGAGAACTGTGCCTGAAGTACGTATTTGCAGGCCCCGAATCGGTGTTGCCTCCCGGCGCATTCCGCAGGGGGGAGCGATATTTTGCAGCACGAAGTGCGAAGCAAAATATCGCTCATGCCCGAGGACGCGCCGGGAGGCAACACCGATTCGGGGCCGAACATATAGATCTACCAGCGCATTTACAAATTCGTAAACTTTTTTGAAAAAAGTGCTTGCACAGTTCTCGAATCATAGGTTATTATCTTCCTCGTTGAACGCGCGGGTCCAACAAAACGAACTGCGAATCAACAACATAGCATGTCGGAGTGGCGGAATTGGCAGACGCGCTAGCTTGAGGTGCTAGTGACCGCTTTTTGGTCATGCGGGTTCAAGTCCCGCCTCCGACACCATCGCATTTGAGAAGCCTCTTCGGAGGCTTTTTTGTTACCGATAGACGGTGGGGTCCACGATGGAAACGCTTGAACGTAACGAGTGGGCAGACGTTGCCCAACTAGTCGAGATCACGAGCGATGCTGTCATCATCTGTGAGCTCGACGGAACCATTCTGCATGTGAATAATCGCTTACTTGGTTTGATGTGCGAGGAACGCGCCGACGTCATCGGTGGAGATGTTAAAGACGTCCTGTACTCATCCGCTTTTGAACGTGCGACGGAACATCGTCTGCCATTTGAAACTGATGGCTCCGAGAACGAACTGATACTCAAGCTGAGTGACGGCTCCTTTATCCCCGTCTTGGTTCGTGCGGGCTCCGTAACGCCTCCACGCATCTTTGGGCGCCGCGCGCCACGTGTCCTGGTGGCGCTCCATAGCATCGAAGAACAGTATTCGCACGACCGTCAGCTCAAGCGTGCGTTATCGGAGCTTAGAGTGGCGAACAAGCGCCTCTCTGGCACGCTCTCGGTCATTATGAGCACTGTGGGCTCCGATGAGTTACCCAGTCTGCTTGATACCGTTTTAAACCAACTTGTAGGAACGCTCGATGCTTCGGGTGCCGCTATCTATTTTTCTGAGAGCGGCGGTTTTAAGCTTCGCGGTGTCTCCAAGGAGCTGCACGACAGCTACCTGCCCGAGTTTTTGCCGTATGGCGCGGGCATTCCGACGTATGTTCTTCGCGAGTCGCGTGCCTGTCGCTTGTCGATTCAGCAGGACCTTGAGGGCGATAGGGCCGCCTCCGGTATGTTCATGGACCTGGATAATCGTTCTAAGCACCTGTTGCGCATGCAGGATATGCCTCCGTACCGCAGCGAGATCTGTCTTCCCGTTTTTTACGGTACGCAGATCCTTGGCGTGTTGGAAGTTGGTTGGAAACGCCCCCAGGCACCGCTCGCCTATGACGTTAATGTACTTGAGGTCATTTGCGATTACCTGTCTATCCAACTGGTCGGCATGGCATCGAGTCTTCGCTCTCGTCGCACGGCCGAGCTTGGCCGCTCGCTCAATGTCTTACGTGATGAGTTGTTTACCTTTCTAGACGATTCCGTCGCGGCTACCCAGGCGGTATCGTCCGAGATCTGCAATATGCTCAACTGCCATTTTTGCCCTGTTGAGTATGACGCCAGTCTGGATTCCTACGTCATAGATTTTGAAGGCGGCAGTCGCGTTGCTTTGCCGGACGATCCCGAGAAGCTTTTCTTTTCCACGACGGCGCCAGCGGCACGTCTGGGGGCTGGCCCTGATGGCTTTGAGGCGTCTGTTTTGGGGGGTACGAGTGCCGAGGACCTTAAACACGTCCGTATAACTCGCGTTGACGAATCGATGCCTATGGGAGGCTGGCTTAGGGCGCATGGTCTGCCTTGTCAAGGTCTCTACGTCGACTCCGGCATCGAGGCGGGGCACCCGCGCTCTGAGGGCGATGGCAAGCACAGTAACGACGCGATTGTTCCTGCTTCTGTTGCGAAGAGCCCGACGACGCGCGCGCTGCTGCTTCGTGATGGTAGCCAAGAGCCGATTGATGACCTTGAATATGACTACTTGGTGCACTTGGCGCATGACTTTGAACTGATCTACGAAGGCGAATCTCAAAAGCGCGAGGAGCGCCATATCGCTCAGACGCTCCAGATCGGCATGAGAAATTCCCTGGGGGATGTTCCGGGTATCGCAACCGATTCGGTGTACCTGTCGGCCACGAATTCGGCGTTGGTCGGAGGCGATTTCTATACGCTCATTCGTCTTCCCGACGACTGCGCCGTCATGATTCTGGGTGATGTGTCTGGCAAAGGCATTGAGGCCGCATCGATGTCCGCGCTCGTCAAGACGGCCCTGACGGCATATGCCTGGGAGGGCGCTGGACCGGCCCGCATGGCACGCTCCCTTAACAGCATGCTCATGGGCTTTTCGAGGGTCGAGACGTTCGTGACGGCCTTTATCGCCAAGATTGACCTTAAAGCCGGACGCGCAACGTATTGTTCGGCGGGCCATCCTCCGACCATGGTCATCAGGCCAGAGTCGATGCCGCTGGGTGGCGGCGAGGCCCGTGGGGGAGAGGTTGAGCTGCTTGGATGCCAATCGGGCGTAATCGGTGCCTTTGAGAGCATGGTGTACGAGACAGGCGTGTTTACGTTTGCCCCCGGCGACATGCTCTTCATGTATACGGATGGAACGATTGAGGCCCGCGACCGCACCGGAGCGTTCTTTGGCGAGCAGCGCTTGCGCGACCTTCTGCTCTCTGTCTCGGGTGAGGGCGTATCGGGCATTTGCGGCAAGGTCTTGGGCGAGCTTGACCGATTTACCGAATCGGCGCTGGACGATGACATTGCATTGGTGTCCCTTGAGTTTTTACGGGGTCGTTCATAGACGACGCTGGGCGGGCTGAATCCGTACGGTTGGGGAAACGAATGCATCGAGTGGGCTTTTTTGGGGAACCATGGTCGTATGAATGAGTGGAATGACATAGCGGTTTTGACGCCACCAGGCGATATCGACATCGCCACGGTGCCTGCGCTGCGTCGGCGGTTGGATGCTTTGATTGGCCGCGGCGTGCGTCGTGTCGTCATCAACTGTCAGGCTGTTAGCTTTATCGATTCTACGGGCTTGGCATTCCTGCTTACGCGCGCTCGTGAGCTTATGAGGCGAGAAGGCCTGCTTTCGCTCGTCAATGCATCAGGTGAAGTTGTTCGCTTTTTGGAGATTGCTCGTCTTGTCGATATCCTTCATGTCGTGGGGCCGGCACGGGAGTCAATTCCTGCCATTCCGGTGGGGGAGCTGCCTCGCTGGAGTAAGAGCGTTGAGGTCCGTCAGGGTATCGAGAATCTTCCATACTACCGACATCGCATCGCCGAACTCCTTGAATCGCTTCCGTTGCGCCGTGACGAGCGCTACGATGTCGCATTGGCGTCGGGGGAGGCGCTGGGTAATGCCTATGACCATGCGGGCGGTATCGGGTGCGTCCTGACGGTTCAGGCCTATGGCGATCGCGTTGTGGTTGAGGTGCTTGATCGAGGTGCCGGCTATTCTATCGATGAAACGAGCGAACCGGTCGCATCCGAGGAACGCGGCCGTGGCATCAAGCTTATGCGTATGCTCGTCGATAACGTGGAGGTTGCTCGTCGTACGGACGGCGCCGGCACGCGCGTGCAGATGGTGAAGCTGTTTAGCGGAGCGCTGGAATCGTGTGCCTAGCCAATCGCTTTAGCGCGTTTAGCTACTAAGAACATGCGGCAGACAAGTTTTTTGAAAAAAGTACTTGCGTCTTTTGGACAACTCGCGTAAATTAATAACCCGCAAGCGGACATGGCTCAGTTGGTAGAGCACAACCTTGCCAAGGTTGGGGTCGCGGGTTCGAGCCCCGTTGTCCGCTCCATTGCATTTCCGGACCGTTTAGGCGGTCCTTTTTCGGCGAAGTGGCCAAGTGGTAAGGCAGAGGCCTGCAAAGCCTTTACCCCCGGTTCGAATCCGGGCTTCGCCTCCAGGCAACATCCGGGCGCTCCGGCGCCCGTTTTGTTTTACATATGCGGACATGGCTCAGTTGGTAGAGCACAACCTTGCCAAGGTTGGGGTCGCGGGTTCGAGCCCCGTTGTCCGCTCCAAACGCAACAGCCCGGCTACCACGGTAGCCGGGCTTTTTTGTATCCATCGCATGGGCTCGAACCCGAGAGGGGGCGATCGTTTTGGGGCGTGGCTGTGGCGTTGTTTGTCGCGAATGTCCGCTTTGGGCGTATCATCGTGGGCATCTCGCATAACCTCGTTGCAAGGGAGATACGCCCCATGGCTACAGAAAAGTCTTCTTCGCGCTCATGGATGTCCGATGCCGCGATCTATCAGATCTACCCGCGTTCGTTTAAGGATTCGACTGGTTCGGGTCTGGGCGATATCGCGGGCATTACCCAGCAGATGGACTATCTTGAGCGGCTGGGTATCGAGGCCATCTGGCTGAGCCCGTTTTACCCATCGCCTCTTGTCGATGGCGGCTATGATGTGGCGGACTACTGCGATGTCGACCCGCGTCTCGGCTCGCTTGACGACTTCGATGACATGATCGCTGCGGCTCACGCGCGCGGCATCAAGGTCATCGTCGACATCGTGCCCAACCATTCATCCAACCAGCACCCCTGGTTCAAAGCCGCTCTTGCCGCTGGCCCCGGATCGCCCGAGCGCGCCCGTTATGTCTTCCGCGATGGTCGCGGCGAGCATGGCGAGCTGCCTCCCACCAATTGGAATGCCAACTTTGGCGGCCCCGCATGGACGCGTGTTGCGGACGGTCAGTGGTATCTGCACATGTTTACGCCCGAGCAACCGGACTTTGACTGGTCATGCCCCGAGGTTCATGCGCTCTTTTGCGACGTCCTGGCGTTTTGGAGCGATCGAGGCGTCGACGGCTTTCGCATTGATGTGGCGCAGGGTCTCGCCAAGGATCTCGACCGCGATGACCTCGACCGGTGGCATCTCGCCGAGGGCGATGACATGGTTGACGACGGCACCCATCCGCTGTGGGACCGCAATGAGGTCCACGAGATCTATCGCGAGTGGCGCCGCGTGTTCGACCGCTATAATCCGCCGCGCAGTGCCGTTGCCGAGGCGTGGGTGCTGCCCGAGCGCCAGTATCTCTACGCGCGTCCCAGCGAGCTTGGCCAGACATTCAACTTTGAGTTTGCCAAGGCCACTTGGACCTATGATGACATGCACACTGCAATCGAGAAGGGCTTGAAGGCAGCCGTCGAATCCGATTCCGCCTCGACCTGGGTACTCTCCAACCACGACGTGCCGCGCGTGGCGACACGCTATGCCCTGCCGCAAATCAAGGCGACGCGCTACCACCAGATTGCGCTCGACTGGCTCTTGCGCGACGGGTCGTCTTATGACGAGGACCGTGAACTCGGCGAGCGCCGCGCGCGGGCGGCCCTTTTGCTTGAACTGGCGCTTCCGGGCTCGGCATACGTGTATCAGGGTGAGGAGTTCGGCCTTTTTGAGGTGGCTGATATCCCGTGGGCTGCACTCGAAGACCCTACTGCGACCAATACGCACGGACCGAAGCGTGAGAAGGGGCGCGACGGCTGTCGTGTGCCCCTGCCGTGGGTGGCGGCGGACGATCCCGCGCATGGCGGATCGTTTGGGTTTTCGCCGGCAGACGCCGATGCAGCGCCCCATCTGCCGCAGCCTGCATGGTTTTCCGATTATGCTGCCGATAAGGAAGAAGCGGACCCGACATCGATGCTTGCGCTCTATCGTGACGCCCTCTGGCTGCGGCGCAAGCTGCGCGGGTGCGCCAACGATCTTGCGTGGCTCGATCTTGACGGGCGCACCGGTCTTGCGGATGGTGCCGAGGGCGCTGAGGGCGGCGTCATCGCCTATCGCCGCGATAACGGCTGGACGTGTGTGACGAACTTCGGTGCAGCACCCGTGGAGCTGCCGGCGGGCAGGGTCCTGCTCACCTCATCACCGCTTGCAGACGGCAGGCTCACGCAGGACAGCTCTGCCTGGATCATGCTCGGCGAGATGTAGTGGCCTCTTGCGGCGAGTTTACGTTTGCCTGCGCCTTCCGTGGTGGCTGATGCCCTCGCGAGGTTCGCGAGGGCATCGCAAAACTTTTTAAAAAAAGTTCTTGCATTTGGGTGGATCATCCCGTATATTAAATCCTTGCAGGCGGACATGGCTCAGTTGGTAGAGCACAACCTTGCCAAGGTTGGGGTCGCGGGTTCGAGCCCCGTTGTCCGCTCCATTTGGGCGTTTAGCTCAGGGGGAGAGCGCTTCCCTGACACGGAAGAGGTCAGAAGTTCAAATCTTCTAACGCCCACCAAATGTTCGCAGCTCAGAGGCTATGTCCTCTGGGCTGTTTTGTTTTATGCCGCCAAACATGCCGGCAAATAAGCTACCAAATATTGATCCAAGGTCTGTACGCGATGGTCTTCACATCCCATAGAGGTGCCGGCAGATTGCATACGTCCTGGCCGATCGTGACCGCAACATGTTGGTCAAGCATAATCTTTTGGATTCTTTTGGCGTGAGCGGCTTGGTTTTGGTAGGATTTGTCAGCGGCTTGACTAAGGGGGTTTTATAACTGCCATGCAGGTAGCCGTGTTGGTAACGTTTTACCGACTTGCCAAGAACCCCTCATAATTAATGCGTCTGGAAAATGACCAATTGCTTTGACCTGCTGAAACACTATATGTTGTGTTTGAACTAAAAAAGAATACAGGATATAGATGTGTCTTTGTCGTATGATAGATGGCGGACAGAGAACGAAGACCTTAACTGCCTCTTTCGAACGTGTCCTTGAGCCGCTTGATTGGCTCTAGGGAATGTCCGCATGGAGGCTTATGGTTTATCGAGAACACAGATTGCGCGACGGCGCCGCAAGACAGGGGCAAGCCCTGCCGGGCATCGTTTGGCTCTGAAGCGCAATGAGGCTACGACGCGAAAGAGGCAAGAGGATGAAGATCATCAAGCGCAGCGGCACCGAGGTTGTCTTTGACATCGATAAGATCGTCAATGCCATCCGCGCCGCCAACTTGGAGGTCGAGGAGAGCTCTCGTCTAACCGACCGCCAGGTGGTTTACGCGGCGCAAAACGTCGCCGAGGCATGCGAGAACGCGGGCCACACTGTTTCGGTCGAGGAGATTCAGGATTTGGTCGAGGACGAGATCATGCGTCTCGACTGCTACGAGGTTGCCCGCCACTACATCATCTATCGCTATGTTCAGAGCCTGAAGCGCCAGAAGAACACGACCGATGACAAGATCCTGTCGCTGATCGAGTGCAATAACGAAGAGGTCAAGCAGGAGAACTCCAACAAGAACCCGACCGTCAATTCCGTTCAGCGTGACTACATGGCCGGCGAGATCTCCAAGGACCTGACTCAGCGTGTGCTGCTGCCTCAAGAGATCGTGGATGCCCATAATGAGGGTCTGATCCATTTCCACGATTCGGATTACTTTGCCCAGCACATGCACAACTGCGATCTGGTGAACCTGGAGGACATGCTCCAGAACGGCACTGTTATCTCGGGTACGCTGATCGAGAAGCCGCACAGCTTCTCGACCGCCTGCAACATCGCGACGCAGATCATCGCCCAGGTTGCTTCCTCCCAGTACGGTGGCCAGTCGATTTCGCTGACTCATCTTGCTCCGTTCGTCGAGGTGAGCCGTCAAAAGATTCGCGGCGAGGTCGCTCGCGAGCTTGAGGAGCTCGGCGTCTCTGCGTCTGCCGAGAAGGTCCGTGAGGTCGTTGAGGACCGTCTGCGTGACGAGATCCGTCGCGGCGTCCAGACGATTCAGTATCAGGTCGTGACCCTTATGACCACCAATGGCCAGGCGCCGTTCGTGACGGTCTTTATGTATCTTAACGAGGCCCGTACGCCTCAGGAGAAGCACGACCTTGCCATGATCGTGGAGGAGACGCTTCGCCAGCGCTACGAGGGCGTTAAGAACGAGGCCGGCGTATGGATCACCCCGGCATTCCCCAAGCTTATCTATGTACTCGAGGACGATAACGTTCACGAGGATTCCCCGTACTTCTACCTGACCCAGCTGGCTGCCAAGTGCACTGCCAAGCGTATGGTGCCCGATTACATCTCCGAGAAGAAGATGCGCGAGCTCAAGCTGTCTAAGGGCGAGACCGCCGGCAACGGCGATTGCTACACCTGCATGGGTTGCCGCAGTTTCCTGACGCCTGACCGTTCGGGCAACGGCTTTAACAATGTCGCCAACGCGCTGAACTACGACCCGGCCAAGCCTAAGTACTATGGTCGCTTTAACCAGGGTGTTGTGACCATCAACCTGCCCGATGTCGCACTGAGCTCGCATCAGGACATGGACAAGTTCTGGAAGATCTTCGATGAGCGCCTTGAGCTGTGCCACCGTGCCCTGCTGTGCCGTCATGAGCGCCTGATGGGTACGCTTTCTGACGCCGCACCGATTCTGTGGCAGTACGGTGCCCTCGCCCGCCTGAAGAAGGGCGAGACGATCGACAAGCTGCTCGTGGGCGGTTACTCCACCATTAGTCTGGGTTATGCCGGCCTGTACGAGTGCGTCAAGTACATGACGGGCCACAGCCACACCGAGAAGGAGGGCACGCCCTTTGCCATGGCCGTCATGCAGCACATGAACGACAAGTGCGCCGAGTGGAAGGCCGAAAGCGATATTGACTTCTCGCTGTACGGTACCCCGCTTGAGTCGACGACCTACAAGTTCGCCAAGTGCCTGCAGCGTCGTTTTGGCATCATCCCGGGCGTGACGGACAAGGGCTACATCACCAACAGCTACCACGTCCACGTGTCCGAGGAGATCGACGCATTCGACAAGCTCAAGTTCGAGGGTATGTTCCAGCAGCTTTCGCCGGGCGGTGCCATCTCCTACGTCGAGGTTCCCAACATGCAGGACAACCTCAAGGCTGTCATTCGCGTGATGCAGTACATCTACGACAACATCATGTACGCCGAGCTCAACACCAAGAGCGACTACTGCCAGGTGTGCGGCTACGACGGTGAGATCAAGATTGTCGAGGATGACGGCAAGCTGGTGTGGGAGTGCCCCAACTGCGGCAATCGTGACCAGGAGAAGATGAACGTCGCTCGTCGTACGTGCGGCTACATCGGTACCCAGTTCTGGAACCAGGGCCGAACCGAGGAGATCCGCGACCGCGTGCTGCATCTCTAATAACCATCCCAGGCCGCCCCGTAGCGAGGCCCCGGACCTTTACTCGCTATTTCGGACAGTCCTGGCTCACGACGGAGGCGCCACTGGCGCCTCCTGTTCGTGCGGAACTCATATCGAGCAAAGGTCCGGGGCCTCGCTACGGGGCGGCCAAGTTGACGTAGCTGAGATGCGGCATGCGGTCTGCTCACTCCTCGAAGTTCTTAGCGGAGATAATTCGAGCTGCAGCTGCGATTTACTTGCGATGGCGGTTGAGCCGCAACCCAGTTTTTATTAGATCTCGAACCCTATGCTCGATGTTCGCTTCGTTCATTGAGTTACCCTTTGCATGAGGCCGGGACATATCGTCCCGCCCGCAGTTTCGCAGGCCGAAGACCGAGAATGTTTGAGGACGGGATGATATGTCCCGGCCTCCCGGGAGAGTTACTTATGAACTACGCGAACATTAAGTATTTCGACATTGCTGATGGGGAAGGCGTTCGTACTTCTCTGTTTGTGAGCGGGTGCCGTCGTGGGTGCAAGAATTGCTTTAACTCTGTCGCGTGGGACTTTGCTGCGGGTGAGCCGTTCGATCGTGCCGTCGAGGACAAGATTATCGAGAGTCTCGACCATCCCTTTATCGATGGCCTGACGATTCTGGGCGGCGAGCCTATGGAGCCCGAGAATCAGGCGGGGCTTGTTGACTTTATCGAACGCGTGCGTGCGGCCTATCCCGCGGGGTCGGGCAAGACCATTTGGTGCTTTACCGGCGACGTGCTCGAGGAGCTTATGCCGGGTGGCCGTCATCATACCGAGGCGACGAACCGTATCCTGGCCTGCCTCGACATGTTGGTGGACGGCCCGTTCGTTCAGGATCTGTACGATATCTCATTGCGCTTTAGGGGCTCGAGTAACCAGCGTGTGATCGATATGAACGCTACGCGCGACCGTGCTGAGCGCGAGGGCGTTGCGCTTTGTGATGCGGTTGAACTTTGGCGGGACGATCCGGTCTATTCGACCCATACTATGTAGCTTGTGGCCGATGCCAAAGGGCGTGGTACCATAGCGCGAACGCAAAATCGGAAAAGTGAGGCCCAGATGGTCGATCAGGAAAAAGTCGAGGCCGCCATTAAGCTGTTGCTTGAGGGCATAGGCGAGGACCCAACTCGTGAGGGCCTGCTGGAGACCCCGGCGCGCGTTGCCCGTATGTATGGTGAGATCGCCGGCGGTATGGACCAGAGTGCCGAGGAGCACCTGTCCAAAACCTTTGCCGTCGCTTCGAACGATTTGGTTATCGAGCGCGACATCACGTTCTACTCGCTGTGCGAGCACCATTTGCTGCCGTTTTATGGCAAGGCCGCCATTGGCTATATCCCTAACGGTCGGGTGGCTGGGCTTTCCAAGCTCGCCCGCACGGTTGAGGTTTATGCCCGCCGTCTGCAGCTGCAGGAGCAGCTGTGTGCGCAGGTTGCCGACGCTCTCATGGATTATCTCGCTCCCCAGGGAGCGATTGTGCTCATGGAAGCCGAGCATATGTGCATGACCATGCGCGGCGTGCAAAAGCCTGGCACCAAGACCGTGACGCTCGCTCGCCGCGGCGTCTTTGAGACCGATTCCGCGCTCGAGGAGCGTTTCTTTAGGATGCTGGGCCGCTAACATGAGGGTCGTCAACGACTTTGCATCGAGGACCGATGAGGGGACGTCGCGTCGCGGCTTTATGGCTTCGGGCTTGGCTCCCTTTGGTGCCATGCCTCGCATTGATTACATTTGTGCCAACGGGCTGTTCCGGCGGCATCTGGGCAACATTGCGCAGTTGGAATCGGGGCGCATCTTCTGCCGCCACGGTATTGACCATCTGCTCGATGTCGCTCGCATTATGTGGATCAAAAATCTCGAGGAGCGGCTCGAATTTGACCGCGAGGTCATCTACGCCACGGCACTTCTTCACGATATCGGCAAAGATGAACAGTATGAATCGGGTATATCCCATGATGTTGCAAGCGAACGCGTCGCTGATGCGATTCTCGGCGGCATGCCCGATGATGTGGCGTTTGAGCCGGCCGATGCCGCAGCCATTAAGACGGCCATTCTGGGCCATCGAAAGCTGCGCGTGAACAGCCAACCGCTTGAGCGTCTGCTCTATGCAGCCGACAAAGCGTCGCGCGCCTGCTTTGCATGCCCCGCGCGCAATGCTTGCAACTGGAGCGATGATAAAAAGAACCTGTCGATTCGCGTGTAGTTAGTTTGCGCGGTCGGGGTTCTAAACGAAGGAGACGATCGCGATGAGCAATAAGAAACTGCCCGAGAATGCAACCAAGACTGAAGGCGCCGAGCTCGCCCGCCGTGGAAGGGGCGAAATATCCACCGCAACGGCGGTACCCCACGTGAGCTATGACGATCTGCGCCATGCTGACCGCATTACTATCGACGGTCTCGAGGTCTTTGCCAACCACGGCGTGTATCCCGAAGAGAACGCGCTGGGCCAGAAGTTCATCGTGTCCTTGGTGCTCTATGCCGACCTGCGTGCAGCGGGGGAGCACGATAACCTGGACGCTTCGATTGACTACGGCTCGGTGTGCCACGATGTCGATGGCTATCTGCGCGAGCATACGTTTAAACTCATCGAGGCGGCAGCCGAGGGTGTGGCCCAGATGCTGCTGCGTCGTTACCCCTTGCTGCTTGGCGTGCGCGTTAAGCTCGATAAGCCTTGGGCTCCCGTCGGTCTTCCCCTGGCAAGCTGCGGTGTCGAGATCGAGCGCGTGCGCTAACCGACTCTAGAGCTCGTTGGCGGGCGGTTTTTTGAGCCGCTGCGACAGAGCCCTGTTGTTGGGGCAGTACGTGTCGAGCAGCGCGTGAAACCGCTGATTGTGGCTTGGCTCGAGCAAGTGGACGAGCTCGTGGGCGACAACCATGTCGAGGCATTCGACAGGGTAGGCGGCGAGCTCGCGCGCGATGCGAATGGCGCCGGATTTGGGAGTGCATGAGCCCCAACGCGTTTTCATGCTGCGTACGGAAACGCGAGAAACGGCGACACCCATTGCGATTTCGTATGCGTGCACCATATCGCGCAGCGCCGATGTGACTTCGGACGTATAGAGCTGGTCGATGTGGGCTTGGAGCTCATCGGACGTTAGGCCGTCGAGGATTGCGTGCCGCTTGGTCTGTGGGCCTTCGTCCGATTTATCGGTACCCATAAAATTTGCGAAGGTGGCCTGTTTGGGTCGCGGTGCGGGCGATGCAAAGTTGTGATCGAGCGCATCTTGTACCGTGATGGGCTTGCCCCAAAGTGCAATGATGGACGAGGGGCTGAGCGGCTCTCGCGCTGTCGCCTGATGTTGCTCACGCTGGTCAAGTCGGCTGATAATCCAGGCGCTGTTGCGCTTCACAAACGCTTCGATACGCTCGCGGCTGGCGCCGAGCGGTGCGCTGGCGTGGGCCTCACCGCTCGATGTGATGCGTAGGTTGAAGTTCTTGACGCGCTTTTTGGTAACGACGACGGGGATGGATGTGCCATCCGGTCGGGATACGGTAATCGTAAACTGCTGCGTCAAAAGCGGTCCTTCAGGTTGGGGACGGGCCGGCATGTCGACCGTTCGGCATGCCGGCCCGCTCAAGGGACGTGAAATTAATAACGCTCAAAGAAGGCAAACGCGTTATCGCTGCAGAGCTTCTGCATCACGGTCTTGCCAAAGTGCTTGGAGAGCATGTTCTGGAATTCGGGCATCTTGCTGGCATCGGAGAGGAAAGCGGGCACGGTGGCTCCGTCCCAGTCGCCGCCGAGTGCGATGACGTCCTCGCCGCCCAGGTCGAGCCAGTGCTCGATATGTGCCGCCAGCTGGTCGAAGGTGACGTCTGCGGCTGTCTTATCGGTTGCGTCGTTGGAAAGGAACTCGCTGCAGTAGTTGAGGCCGACGATACCGCCCATGTCGCGAATGGTGCGGAACTGGTCGTCGGTGAGGTTGCGCTTGGCGCCGCAAACCGCACGGGAGTTGGAGTGGCTGGCGACGAAGGGACGCGTGGCGTGGGCGACAACCTCGTCAAAGCACTCGTCGTTGAGGTGGGAGACATCGAGTACCATGCCGGCGTGCTCCATCTGCGTAAGTGCCTCGATGCCGGCGGCGGTGAGGCCGGCGTGGGTATCGTGTCCGCTCGCGAGCGGTCCCTGCGCATTCCAGCTGAGCGATGACATGAGTACGCCCAAGCTCTTGAGCACCTCGATCAGCGCGGGGTCCTCGGCAAAGAACGTGGCGTTTTCGATGGTGTGGATGCAGGCGACCTTGCCGTCTTTGAGCGCGGGGCGAATGTCTGCCGCGCTGCGTACGTTGACCATGCGGTCGTGGTTGAGCATTGCCTGGCCGCTCATATGCGCCATGATCTGCGCCTGGAAGCGCGCGGCGTGGGCGGTGGGAATCTCGTCGGGGACAAACGTGGCGAAGCACTGTGCCCATGGCGTGTTGCCGATCTTTGCGAGCGAGATGGCGCAGGCGTTGCCCTCGATGAGGTCGAAATCTTGCGGATGCGTTTCGTCGCCGGGGAAATAACCGTCGGTGCCGGCGGTAAAGCGCAGGTCGAGATCGAGCGTGGCCCAGCCGATGCGGTCGGCGGTGTCGCAATGTAGGTCAAATACGGGATATGCCATGGTTCCTCCGGATGCAGCGTTTCTTTGCAAACTGTCCTTGAATTGTATGACTAGGGTATAGTTAGCGCCATATGTTCACGGCGGCCCGCGTTGTGCGCCGCCCTTATCACGGAGGTTACCATGTCCAACCAGGGCAAGAAGGTCAAGACCCATTATCGCGGCACGCTCGACGACGGCACGCAGTTCGATAGCTCCTACGATCGCGGCGAGCCGCTGGAGTTCACCTGTGGTGCCGGTCAGATGATCAAGGGCTTCGACGCCGCCGTTGTCGACATGCAGGTGGGCGAGAAGAAGACCGTGCACATTCCTGCTGCCGATGCCTACGGCGAGCACAATCCCGAGATGGTTATTACCTTCCCGGCCGAACAGGTTCCCAACATCGAGCAGATCGAGAAGGGCATGAAGCTCTTCCTGTCCACGCCGAGCGGCATGCCCGTCCCCGCCGTGGTCATCGACGTAACGCCCGAGGCCGTGACGCTCGACGCCAACCACGAGCTGGCCGGTAAGGACCTCAACTTTGATATCGAGCTCGTCGAGGTCGAGGGTTAGAGTATGCTCGAGCGCTTGGTTTCGACGACATGCTTGGGAAATCTCAACGATCCGTCCTATGAACTCCTGCTTCGCCGGAAGCTGGGCGGCGTCTTTGAAGTTGACGAGCTGCTGCTCGATTGGGACCAGGCTGATGTATACGCGTTTGTGGGCGTGACGGAGCTGGGGCGCACGGTCGATGTTCGGCTGGATACTGCCGACAGCGGTCGTCTTGTCGACGGCGACGTGCTCGCCGTCGACCGTTCGGGCGTGGTGCCCGTGGCGGTTGTCGTGCGCCTGCGCAGCGCCGAGGTTTATTTGGTCGAAGTTGACCGCATGGACCCGATTGCGCTCGCGCATGCGTGCTGGGAGATCGGCAATATGCATGCGCCGCTTTTTCGAGGCGATTCGGACGAGCATACCGTGCGCATGTATACGCCGGTGCAGCCTGTTTTGGGCCGCATGCTCCGGGGCGTCGAGGGCGTTCGGCTCTCGACGGTTACCCGTGAACTCGATTCGGACCGGCGCTTTGCGTCGAGTGCGGCGGATGCCGTTGTGAGTATGGCTCCAGACTTTACGATCGTAAAAAAGGCGCGCGGCTAAGCGCGCGTATGCGCAAGACGGGCTTTGAGGGGCGACCGATCAAGGTCCGTCTTGCTGTTGATATGAGGCTTTGGGGGAAGCATATGGGTCTTGAGGGAATCAAACTGATTGCATGCGATTTGGACGGCACGTTGCTGCATCCGGGGGAGCGCGAGCTGCGTTCCGAGGCCTTTGAGCTTATCGATGAGCTGCATCGTCGTGGTATCGTGTTTATGCCGGCGAGTGGCCGTCAATATGCGAGCTTGCGCTACCTGTTTGCCCCGGTGGCCGATGAGCTCGCCTATGTATGCGAAAACGGAACCCTGGTGATGAGCGAGGGGCGTGCCGTCGTCAAGCGTTCCATGGAGCGTAGCCTTGCTATGGTTATCGCGAATACCGTGGTTGCGTATCCCCATACCGACATGACCCTTTCGTGTGAGGGGCACATCTACACCATGAGCGGCAACGATGCGTTCGTCGACCATTTGCGCTATGTGGTCCACTGCGATGTGGCGGTGGTCGACCGTCCCGAGGACATCGACGAGGATGTCATTAAGATTGGCTTCCAGACGCCCGAGGTGGATTATCCGGCGGCCCGGGAGTATTTCGAGCGCCTCTTTGGCGACCGTGTCGATGTGATGACGTCAGGAACCGCATGGACGGACCTTATCGGTTTCGGTTCGGGCAAGGGCTCCGCGCTTGTCGATTACGGTCGTGTCCTGGGGATTTCGCCCGATGAGATGATGGCATTTGGCGACAATGAGAACGATCGCGACATGCTCAACGTCGTGGGCCATCCCTATCTGATGGAGAGCTGCAACCCCACCATGCGCGGTATCAACGATCGCGTCCGTTACGTGCACACGGTCGAAGAAGAACTGCGCCGCCTGCTCGCCGAGTAGGTTTTCGGGACATGCCTAGAAATGTACTGTTTGCTGTAACGGATGGGAAAGTAGATTTGCAGGCATGCCCCAAAGGCTACCGGCAGTCGGGGCAGAGTCCCTCAAAGATGGTGTAGTGCGAGCTGACGCTCCATCCGATTTGTTCGGATGCCCTGGCGTCGAGCTGGGCATCGAAGGGGAGCGGCACGTCGATGACGCGGCTGCACGAGGTGCAGATGATATGTGCGTGCGGCTCGATGGTGCGATCGAAACGACTTCCGCCCGGCGTCTTGATGGAGAGAATCTCGCCGGCGTCGGCCAAGAGATTGAGGTTGCGGTAGACCGTACCGCGGCTGATTTTGTCATCCTGCGCGCGCACGACGTTGTAGATTTCGTCGGCGGTGGGATGGTTATAGCTTTGGCGCACGGCGTCAAGAACCAGCTTTCGCTGCCTGGTATTCCTTCTTTGCACCGCCATGCGCCTCGCCTCTTTTCTATTAACGGTCGTAGGTAAATGATACCGTATTTAGCACACAATACTAATAATGAGGAGTGAAACCGTCTTCATTGGCAAGTGGGGCTCGGACCTGAGCGTCTATGAGGCGAAAACGCGTCCCCATGCGCTCATAGGAGGCATGAAGCGCCTCGAGATGAGATAGGATGTTTGCCGGAGCTCCCTGTATCTCCATCTCGACTGACCCGTCTTCCTTGTTACTCACCCAGCCGGTGAGTGCGCGTGCCTGTGCGAGGTTGGTGTTGGTGAAGCGAAAACCAACGCCTTGGACTTGCCCCTCCCAGCGCAGGAAATAACGCAGGGGAGTGTCTTGAGTGGCCTCGTCGCTTGCGAGCACAGCAAGCCTGCGGCGCAGCTCGAGCTCGACGTTTGATGGTTTTTGAGGCTCTCGACTGCCGCCGGTGACGCTGGAGAAGAACGTATCGAAGAGGCCCATCGCTATGCCTGCTTGCCTGCGTCGGCCGGGAAGGTAATGCCGGCCTGCTGGCGCACGGCATCCATGATGCGCAGTGAGACGAGCGTGACATCGCGGTAGTGGCCGAGCTCGTGGCGTCCCGCCGGGGTCTCCCAAATCTCTTCCTTAACGTTATCGATGCCGCCGATGGCGGTGATAAAGTCTGCGAGTTCGTATTCCATGGTGTTGCTCGATTTGGGCAGGTCGAGCACGCGGCCGTTGTCGCCCTGTTCGCGCGGTGCCTCGGTCGCCGAGCCGCGTACGACGTCGCCGCGATAGTCGATGCGGACGTTGCGGGGCGTGGACAGATGGTCGATCTGGATAGTGCCGTGCTCGCCTTCGATCTGCGAGGGCAGCAGGTCATTCGTAATTTTGGAGTGCGCGAGCTCGACGGAGATACGGCCACCGCCGTAGCTGGCGAGGATGGAACCGCAGCCATCGATGGGGCCGTGCGTGAGCTGTCGCGTGGCGGGGTCGAGCAGAGTAGCCATGCTCGTAAGGCCGGAGGGCATGCCGAAAATCTCGACCATGGGCTCGACGGTGTAGACGCCAATATCCATGAGGGAACCCGATGCCATATTGCAGTCGAAGATATTGGTGGCGCGTCCCGCGAGAATCTCGTTGTAGCGCGAGGAATACTTGCCAAAGCGCAATGAGGCGCGGCGGATGGGGGCGATCTCGCCCAGGGCGTCCTCGATGGCGTGGAAGGCGGGATCGTGGAGGGGGCGCATGGCCTCGAGGGCCACGACACCTGCTGCCTCGGCAGCGCGGAAGACTTCCAGCGCCTGCGCTTCGGTGGCGCAGAAGGGTTTCTCGACGATGACGTGCTTGCCACCGGCGATGCAGGCAAGGGCCTGCTCGTAGTGAAGTGCGTTAGGGCTGCCGATATAGACGGCGTCGACGTCGGCGGCTACCGCAAGCTCATCGAGTGACGTAAAGTTTCGCTCACCACCGCGCTCGGCGGTAAAGGCAGTACCGCGATTGGCGTCGCGTGAAAGCGTGCCCACAAACGCGGCTTGGTCGTTGGCGTTGACGACCTGGATAAAGTCGTCGGTAATCATGGATGTGCCGATGGTTGCGATACGCAACATGTGTCCCCCTTGCGTTGTTTGGCTTACAGGACGAGTGTAGCGCGGGAGGACACAAAAGCGTGCGAAAACGCCGTTACAGGTCGCTCTCGTTAAAGCCGGCGTCGATATCGAGGTTGCTGCCGTCGGCCGCCGTGGTGGCAAGCTCGTCGCAGCGCTCATTGAGCTCGTGGCCGGCATGCCCCTTAACCCAGATGAACTCCACTTTGTGTTTGCTCTTTGCGGTGAGCAGGCGCTCCCACAGATCGCGGTTCTTGACAGGCTGCTTGTTGGCAGTTTTCCACCCGCGCTTTTTCCATCCGTCAATCCAGTGCTTGTTGAAGGCGTTGACGACGTACTGCGAATCGGAATGGACTTCGACGTCGCAGGGGCGGTTGAGCGCCTCGAGTGCCACGATGACCGCCATGAGCTCCATGCGGTTGTTGGTGGTCTTGGCGTAGCCGCGTGAAAGCTCGGAGGTGAAGGTCTTGCCGGCGGGGTTGGTGTATTTGAGCACGGCGCCGTAGCCGCCACGTCCCGGATTTGATCGAGCCGAGCCGTCGGTGTAGATGATGGCCTTCACATGGTTCCTTTCGTTGGGTACGTTTCGTGTGAGTGACCATTGTAGCGCCATGCCTGCCGGGGGCTAGCAATCTACGATTTCTACCCCGTCTTCCGACAGTTAGTTGGCATGGATGATGCGGTTGAGCTCGTCGAGGTATTGCTGCAAGAGGGGAGAGGGCTTGCGCTCGTCGTGCATGATATAGCCTACGCGCATCGTTGGGGCGTCTGCTAACGGGATCGATGCCATGCCCCGTTGCATTTCATTGGAGAGGACGCCGGTCGACAGGGTGTAACCGTTCGACGTGATAAGTAAGTTAGTAAGTGTTCCGCGGTCCGAGATTCGTATGTTGCGGTCGCAAGGGATATAGCTAAAAGGTTCCTCGGCGTAATAGAAGGAGTTTGAGGTTCCCTGCTCAAAGCTGTAGCGCGTATAGGGCGTGAGGTCGGCAAGGGACAGCTGAGGGCGGCGTGCGAGCGGGTGGCGCTCGCTGACGAAGACGTGGACCGTCGCGTCGAATAGGGGATGGAAGCTTGTACGGGCATCGGCAAAGGCCTTCTGCAGAACGCGGGCGTTAAAGTCATCCAGATAGAGGATGCCGATGTCGCTGCGAAACGCACGGACGTCATCGATGATCTGCGATGTGGTGGTCTCGCGCATGATGAACTCGAACTTGCTGTCGCGGCAGCGCTCGACCACGTTGACAAAGGCCTCGACCGAAAAGGCGTAGTGCTGGGCGGAGATGGCGAGGCGGGCTTGCGGGGTGCCGCCGTCCTCGTAGCGCGCCTCGAGCATATCGGCCTGCTCTACGACCTGGCGCGCATAGCCCAAAAGCTCGGTGCCGTCGTTGGTGAGCGTGACGCCGCGGCTGGAGCGCGTAAAGATCTTCAGGTGGAGCTCCTGTTCCAGGCTTTTGACGGCGTTTGAGATGTTGGACTGAGCGGTATAGAGGCGCTGAGCTGCGGCGTTAATTGAGCCGGACTCTGCCACGGCAATCAGAAAACGAAGCTGCTGAAGGGTCATCGACGCCATCCTTTCGATTGCTATCTATAAAACCGATAACAGGTTAGCGCTTTTAAGTGATTGACCGAGCGAAACAATGCTCGTACTATTCAAAACACACAAAGGCGGTAGGTAATTAAACCGACCACAGAACCGGGATGCGAAAGGAGGCCCGCATATGAATTGCTTACCAAGACGAATGCCGGGCTCCTGTTTGCGCCCGTCGGCGTGATCAGGAGACAGCGACTTACTTCTCTCTTTTTATTTACTTTTGTTCGATCAAGGAGATCATCATGAGCCAGTTCATCAACAACCCCGAGCACACCTTTGGTTTCGATACCCTGCAGCTTCACGTTGGCCAGGAGAGTGCCGATCCTGCATCCGACTCCCGCGCCGTGCCTATCTACCAGACCACGAGCTATGTGTTCCGCAACTCCCAGCACGCCGCCGACCGCTTTGGTCTTGCCGACGCCGGTAACATCTACGGCCGTCTGACCAACTCCACCCAGGGCGTCTTCGAGGACCGTATCGCCGCACTCGAGGGTGGCGTGGCAGGTCTCGCCGTCGCCTCCGGTGCTGCTGCCATCACCTATACCCTGCAGGCTCTTGCCCAGGCCGGTGACCACGTGGTGGCTCAGAAGACCATCTACGGTGGCTCCTACAACCTGCTGGAGCATACGCTCTCCCAGTTTGGTGTCGAGACCACGTTTGTCGACGCTCATAACCTGGAAGAGGTCGAGGGGGCCATCAAGGACAACACCACGGTCATCTATCTCGAGACGCTCGGCAACCCCAACTCCGACATCCCCAACATCGACGCCATCTCCGAGATAGCCAAGAAGCACGGTCTGCCGGTTGTCGTCGACAACACCTTTGGCACCCCGTATCTGTTCCGTCCGCTGGAGCATGGTGCCAACATCGTCGTCCACTCCGCAACCAAGTTCATCGGCGGCCACGGCACCTCGCTGGGCGGTGTGATCGTCGACGGCGGTAACTTCGATTGGAAGGCGAGCGGTAAGTACGCCCAGATCGCTGAGCCCAACCCCTCCTACCACGGCGTTTCGTTTGCCGAGGCTGCCGGTCCCGCCGCCTTCGCAACCTATGTCCGCGCTATCCTTCTGCGTGACGAGGGTGCCTGCATCAGCCCGTTCAACGCCTGGGTCCTGCTCCAGGGCACAGAGACTCTGTCGCTGCGCGTTGACCGTCATGTCGAGAACACCAAGAAGGTCGTTGAGTTCCTGACCGGTGACACCCATGTTGCCAAGGTGAACCACCCGAGCCTGCCTGAGCACCCCGACCATGAGCTCTACAAGCAATATTTCCCCAACGGCGGTGCCTCGATCTTTACCTTTGAGATTAAGGGTGGCCAGGAGGCCGCCTGGAAGTTCATTGATCATCTGCAGGTGTTCTCGCTGCTCGCCAACGTGGCCGACGTCAAGTCGCTCGTCGTGCACCCGGCTACCACCACGCACTCCCAGCTCTCTGCCGAGGAGCTCGCCGAGCAGAACATCACGTCCTCCACGATCCGTCTTTCCATCGGTACCGAGAACGCCGAGGATATCATTTGGGATCTGAAGCAGGCTTTCGCCGCGCTGGACGAGTAAGGCGACTTGTGCAAGGACCCCTTGCGACTCGATAGGTATAACTGCATAAAATGCCTGCTCAAGGCGCCTGTGCGAACAATGGTTGCACAGGCGTCTTTTTTGCATAGAGAGGGCGCAAAAACAGGGTTTTTGACATGCTTTATGCATTCGAGTTGTGGAAAACTCCTGTTGAGAGGATGTGAGTTTTACGCAATTGACGTGCGCCTTTTGAGTAAAACCGCAGGTCGCGATTTGCTCGGGGTACTATGCAGCGCGATCGAATCATACGCAGCTCAAACGCAGCAAAAACGCACTACGGAGGTTTCCAGCTACATGAGGATCGATTCACGAAAACCGAAAGCCGCCGCCCTTTCCGCCGCTCTGACCGTGGCGCTTTTGGCGGGCGCCGGTGCAACTGATGCCCACGCCGCAACATTGTCCGATACGGTTGGATCTACGCCGTCCGAGACGACGCTGGTACAGCCCGTTGACTATCGCGGCGATGGTTATGGTTCCATGCAGGAGTGGAACGCCTCGATGGAGGCCAAGCGCGATTCCCTGGAGATGCGCGCTCAGATCATCATGAATATGTATGGCGACTATGCCACCGATGACGAGCGCGCTGTGCTGCAGGGCTGTATCGACGGTGCGGGTAGCCTGTTGACGATGGGGGAGGTCGACGCGAAGTCGACCGAGCTCGATGAGCTGCGCACTGCGCTTGAGGATGCCAAGCGCGAAGCGCTCGAGGCTGCCGCCGAGGCGGAGGCTGCCGAGGCTTCGTACTACAACGCCGGTTACACTCCGTCCTACGCGTCTGCCGCATCCTGCACGAACGGATCGGGCCTGACGCGCTCTGCGGGTGTCAATAACTACAACGGGCGCCGCGAGACCTATTACAGCAGCAATGTGCTTTATCACTATCGCACGGGCGAATGGACTCAGGATTCTGAGGGCTTCTGGCGCGATTCCGACGGCTATTACGTTGTTGCCGCGGGCGATATGGCCCAGGGCTCGACCTTTACGGGCTCCAAGGGTGATTGCAAGGTCTATGACTCCGGCTGCGCTGCCGGAACCACCGACTACTACACCGGTTGGTAATTTTTCTGCATCACGGATATTTGGCGGACGGGTGTCTTTACCGAGCTTTAGGGCAACGTAAAGACGTCCGTTCTATGTATGCGCCTGAGCTAACAGAGCCCTTACCGTGACGGTACGTCGCGCATATGGGCGCGGGGCACACTAGTTCATGAGAAATAAGGTCTTTCTCTTGGAGGAAGTGGTCTTGTGAATGTTCGAGATATTGCCGTTGCCGCCGTCGCGTTGATGCTTGGCTGCCTTGGTCCCACGGCCGCGCTCGTCGCGGGCATGCAGGGGACATGCGGGGCTGCTCCTATCGTGGTCGGCGCGCTGATCGCGGCCACGCTGCTGGGAAGCGCAGGCGTGGTTCTTTGCCGCGACGATGAGGACGAGGTGCCGGGGTCGCAACGCTAACTGTTGTGAGATCGGCCGCCGGTCATAGACGAAGATGAAGGCCGCCGCAGGGGAAAGGTTCCCTTGCGGCGGTTTTGCTGTCAAGGCTGTTGAATGCGGCGCGTCGGCGCTACCAGCTTTTCTCGATATCGCGGATGCGCCGATAGAGCCACTCGTTTTGCGGTGCCTGGATATCGTGTTTGGCTGCGAGGCGGCAGATGGTGCCCGCGAACTCATCAACCTCGGTTTTGCGCCTTGCAATGCGGTCTTGAGCCATCGAGGGCATACCGGCGGGGTCGATTCCCTCGATGAGGTGCACCATTTGCGTCAGGTCTGCCTCGGTCAGTTCAACGCCCTCGGCGTTGGCGACCGCAAGCGTTTCGCGCATGGCGGAAACAAAGCAGCGACGCTGCTCGGAGCCCGGCTCCGTGGCGCTTCCGTAGGTCCCGCCGTAGGCCATGCAGGTCTGGTTGATGCCGTCGTTGAGCATGAGTTTGGCCCACATGCGGTGGGCGATGTCGTCCTCGACGGTATGGGCGATGCCGCAGCGCGTATAGAGCTCGTCGATCGCGGTGACGGCTGCGGGCTCGGTGCCCGCTGCCGCGCCAAAGCGGATTTCGCCCGCATTGGTAAAGGTGAGCGCGCCGTTGAGAAACACGGCGTCCATGCCCTGGCAGATACCAAGAACGGTATGCTCCCAGCCAAAGCGTTCGGCAATCTTTTGCTCGCTCGTAATGCCGTTGCACAGCGAGGCGATGAGCGTGTTGGGTCCCACGACGCGCTCCATAGTCTTGAGTGCTTGGTCGAGACCGGTGGTCTTGACTGTCAGGATGACCAGATCGGCGGGCGTCGCCTCGCTGGCACGGACGGACGTGAGATCGCAGGGCTTGCCGTTGACGGTGAGTGCGTCGTTCGCATGACGCTCAAAACGGGCATCATCCATGACGTATTCGACGGCGTCATTGCCGAGGGCCTTGGCAATCATGCTGCCGTAGAGCAGGCCGACGCCGCCCTTGCCGATTAAAGCGACCTTGTTGATCTGCATGTGAATCATCTCCCCATATAAAAGGCGCCCGCGTAAGGGGCGCCTGATGGATTGTATGCTGCCAGGGTGATTGGTGGGTGCGCGGGGCGGCTGTTATGAAAAAGAAACTGTTGCGCTGTGCGCTTATGCCGCGGGGCAGACCGCAAAGACGCGGGCGGGGTATCCGACGCCATCGCGGACCTTGGGGAAGGTGCAGAAGATGACGGAACCCGTGGCGGGAAGCTCGTCCAGATGGTCCATGACTTCGATCTGATAGCGGTCGACAGAGAGGATGTATTGCTCGCCGGGGTAGGGGTAGGCGTCCTCACGTGTGGTCACGCTCGTCTCCTTTCATCGGGCTTTTTGCTGATGTTAAAGCGGTGCCGTGACGGCTCGATTTTTGCTGCGTTACGATACGTTCTCAATTGCGATTCCGATGTGTTTCGATGACGTGACGGGTTTGTTTCGCCTTGTCAGGGCTTCGATGGGAGGGGAGGGGCCGTGCAATACCGCGTTGACCCTAAAAGTGGTAACCGAATATCCGCTCTGGGTCTGGGCTGCATGAGGTTTCCCGGTGCGCCGGGACGTCCGGATGCGAAGACAGCCGATGCCATCATCTCCCGTGCGGTGGAGCAGGGGATTAACTACCTGGACACGGCCTATCTCTATCCCGGCAACGAGGCGTGCGTGGGTGCGTCGCTTGAGCGCCTGGGCTTGCGCGACCAGGTTTTGCTCGCAACCAAGCTGCCGCATGCTTCGTGCAAATGCGCGGAGGATTTCGACCGGTTCTTCGACGAGCAACTGCGCCGCCTACGGACTGACCATATCGACTATTACCTCATGCACAACATTACCTCGCCCGCCCAGTGGGAACGTGTGGTGGCGTTGGGCATCGAGGACTGGATCGCGCGTCAAAAGGCGGCGGGGCGTATTCGCCAGATTGGTTTTTCGTACCACGGCAGCGCAGCGGACTTCCTGACGATGCTCGATGCATATGAGTGGGACTTTTGCCAGATCCAGTACAATTACGCTGGAGAGCGATATCAGGCGGGAACAGCGGGGCTCATGGCCGCCGCCGAGCGAGGCCTCGCGGTGTTTGTGATGGAGCCGCTGCTGGGCGGGCGTTTAGCGGGCAAGCTGCCGCCACGGGCCCGCGCTGTGCTCGATAGTGCCCGTGACCCGCATTTGCGCACTCCTGCCGCCTGGGGTCTTTCGTGGGTGTGGAATCATCCCCAGGTGACCATGTTGCTTTCTGGTATGACCGATACCGCGCAGGTTGATGAGAACGCGGTGTTGGCCGATCGGGCCCTGCCGGATTCGATGACAGCTACTCAGCTCGATGCCATCGCGCACGTGCTGACGGAGTTTGAGAAATCGAATCGCGTGCCCTGCACGGGATGCGGCTACTGTATGCCGTGTCCTAAAGGCATCAACATCCCTGGGTGTTTCGCCGCCTACAACGCAAGCTATGCGCACAGCTGGTTTACGGGCCTGTCGCAGTATTTTACGGCGAGCGCGGTGCGGACGAGCGAGGCCAAGCTGGTGAGCAATTGCGTCAAGTGCGGCAAATGCGCGCGCCACTGCCCACAGCATATCGATATCCCCGAGCGTCTCGATGACGTGCGCCGACGCTTCCAGCCTGGACCCGTGACGGCAGTGCTTAAGGCCTTCGGCAAAACGCGCTCCTCGTGACCCTTTTATAACTTGCGGTGGAATAGTTCCTGTTTGCGGCAGAATAGGGCTTAAACAGGGACTATTCCACCGCAACTGAAGGGGGCTGTCGTGGGCCATCGGGATTCATGTAATGATTCGCGTGGGGTTCGTTGGGGCATTTTGGGCGCTGGGCACATTTCTCATCGATTTGCATCGTCGCTCAAGAAGGTCGACGGGGCACGGCTGGTGGCTGCGGCCGGTCGCACTCCTGCACATGTCGAGGAATTTTGCCGAGCGTTTTCGATCGATGCTGCGCATGGCCATGCCTCGGCCGACGATAACGGCGATGCGGCTTATGACGCGCTGATTGCCGACCCCGATGTCGACGCAATCTACTTGGCTCTTCCGCATGGCATGCATACGCGTTGGGCCTGTCGCGCGCTGCGCGCCGGAAAGGCTGTGCTGTGCGAAAAGCCGGCCGTTTTGAGCGAGGAAGAGGCTCTCTCGATTGCCTCCACCTCTCGCGAGCGCGGCGTGCTGTTTATGGAGGCGATGAAGAATCGGTTTTGCCCGATGCGCGCTCGCGTGAAAGACTTGCTTGCGTCGGGTGAGCTTGGCCGTATTGTCTCGATTGAAAGCGTGCAAAAGCTCGATTACGGCGAGTCTCCTTCGGGCTATCTGCTTGATCCGTTGCAGGGCGGCTGTCTATATGACATGGGCTGTTATGCGGTCGGTTGGTTTGAGGATTTGCTCGCGGGCGCGTGCGAGGTTTCGTCCCGTGAAGTTCGCTGGCGTGACGTATCGGGCGGTCGCGTCGATTGGGCCGACGAGATCCATATGAGCGTCGGCGGTATACCCATTCATATGGTGTGCGACGGCAAAGCAACATATGAAAGCCGCTTAACGATTGCCTGTGAGCGGGGCTCGTTGGAAATCGAGCGTCTCCATCGCCCCGAGCTCGCCCATGTGAAGTACTCCGACGGTCGAGTACTCGAAATCGATGCACCATTTGAGGTCGATGATTTTTACGGTGAGACATCGCATGCGACGCAGCTCATTCAGGCGGGGAAACTCGAAAGCCCCGTCATGTCCCTAGCCGCCACACGGCGCTGCGCACGCATCATCGATGCGATTCGCTTGAAACTTTAGGGCGTGGGGGCATGGCGCCAACGCCTGGAATGCCTTGGAGGCCTTTGCCCCTGATGCCCCTTTTATAACTTGCGGTGGAATACGGTCTGTTTGCGCCAAAATAGGGCACCAATAGACCGTATTTCACCGCAACTGATGAAGAGGGAGTTGGAGATGCTGACGATCGGGTGTCATCTTTCGACGACGAAGGGCTATCGGGCAATGGGGGAGACGGCGCTGTCCATTGGCGCCAATACCTTTTCGTTCTTTACGCGCAACCCGCGCGGTGGCAAGGCAAAAGAACTTGACATGGATGACGTGGCGGCTCTGCGCGAGCTTATGGCGCAAAACGACTTTGGACCGCTGGTGGCGCATGCCCCGTATACCTACAACCCCTGTTCTGCCAAAGAGCGGGCACGCGAGTTTGCCTTGGAGGCAATGGCCGAGGACTTGCAGCGTCTGGAAGCACTGCCCGGCAACTACTACAACTTCCATCCCGGTGCGCATGTGGGACAGGGCTCCGACGTCGGCATTCAGATGATTGTCGACACGCTGTGCCAGGTGATGTTTGAGGGGCAGCAGACGACGGTATTACTCGAGACCATGGCAGGCAAGGGCACCGAGGTGGGCCGTAGCTTTGAAGAACTGGCGTGCATTATCGAGGGCGTTGCCGCCAAGCGCCCAGAGCTGTCCGATAAGCTGGGCGTTTGTTTGGACACCTGCCATGTGAGCGATGCCGGCTACGACATCATCCATGATCTGGACGGCGTACTCGACGAGTTCGACCGCGTGGTGGGTATCGATCGCTTGCATGCCGTACATATCAACGATTCGAAGAACCCTTGTGGCGCCCATAAAGATCGTCACGAGTGCATCGGCAAGGGATACCTTGGCAGCGAGGAATTTGGTGGCGGTATGCAGGTTATGCAGAATATTGTATCGAATGGCCGTTTGCGTTCGCTGCCGTTTATTTTGGAGACTCCGAACGAACTTGCAGGTTATGCAGCTGAAATTAGACTATTAAGGTCATTGCAGCAGTAATGACTGTCACAAAGTAGAGTATTCCATTCACGTTATGGGTTTGTTTCAATCAGTTTTCTCATTGCAGATTCGTAATTCCGGGTGCATAATAGCCAACAGTTTTTGCAGACCTCTGAATCAAACGAGGTCACCGGAAGGAGACTGATTATGAAGCTGAAGAAGCTTGGCGCATTTGCCGTCACGGGTGCTATGGCGCTCGCCCTTGCTCTGACGGGCTGCGGCTCGTCCAACGCCACCTCTGGTTCTGATGCCGGTTCCAGCAGCTCTGACGACGCTAAGGTCGAGAAGGTCGACGGCTCCAAGGAGTACGCGCTCGTCAAGGACGGCACGCTGACCGTCGGCACCTCTGCCGAGTACGCGCCGTTTGAGTACAAGGATGACAACGGCGACTACCAGGGCTTTGACCTTGAGCTCATCAAGGCTATCGGTGACAAGCTGGGTCTGGATGTCGAGTATGTCAACAATGACTTTGACACGCTGGTTCCGGGCGTCGCTTCGGGCGCCAAGTATGACGTTTCCATCGCGGCTATCACCGACACGCCCGAGCGTGAGAAGGAAGTCACTTTCTCTGATTCCTACTACATGGACGATCAGGCTATCGTGACCAAGGTCGATAACACCGACATCACGGCCGATAACTTCAGCGAGAAGCTCAACAACGCCGACGCTACCATCATCGTCCAGTCTGGCTCGACCGCCGAGGCTTTTGCCCAGGAGAACTTCCCGAAGGCCAAGATCGTCCCCTACAAGGACGCCACCGAGTGCTTCAGCGCTCTGCAGTCCGATAAGGGCGACGCCGTGGTCACCAACCGCTCCGTTGCCAGCCAGCTGACCGCCGAGCAGTTCAACACCTGCCAGACCATCAAGCAGATCAGCACCGGCGAGGAGTACGCCATCGCCATCAACCAGGGCAACACCAAGCTCAAGGACGACATCAACCAGGCCATCAAGGACCTGACCGACGACGGTACCGTCGACGCCCTCATGGCTAAGTACAATATCAAGTAAAATAACTACTTGATTGCGCGCGGGCCCTTTCCGTTTTGCGGAGAGGGCCTTTGCGCTTCTCTTGACGGAGAGCGTTTCCGTCTCGTTTTGCCGGCAACTTCTATGATAGGAGCCACCTTGTCTCGACTGAACAAAGGGGCCGCGGAGCAGCGTTTTCCACTGTCCGCCTTGCTCCAAAAGCTAGCCTGCGTCATGGCCGTGGCGCTCGCGCTGGTGTGCGCGGGGGCATATGCGCCCACGACCGCTCAGGCGCTTGAGACCGCAAAGATCACCGCCCGACCCAATACCGGTTCGGGTAGCGACGTAGTCGGTGGCACCGAGACTCGTATCACCTGGGAGGTCCAGGCCGATGCCGACGAGGAACTGAGCGGTCTTTCGCTGACGTTTGCCGATGGCACGACCTTTGGTGCGGACGACACGCGTCTGACGATGCTCTCGGGCGATGACCTTATGGACCGTACGCCCATGAAGCCTACGTGCAAGGTCGACGGCCAGACGCTCAAGATCGATTTTGGCGAGACGGCTCCGGCCGGCGGCTATTTCCGCGTCGAGGTCTACGGCGTGACGTTCCCCGTCGAGGGCGGCGATGAGGCCTTTAGCGGCACCTATACGCTCGCCGATGGTTCGACCAAGAAGATCTCCAAGATTCCGTCGGTGGAGATCAAGGGCGTGACGGCATTCGATAACTTCCTGGCCGACCTTAAGGAGCAGCCGTGGGTCGAGGCATGGAATTCCAACATGTTCCTGCGCCTGTTCCTGAACCCGGTCATTTTGGTCCAGAGCCTGCCGATCGTCTTCAAAGGCTTCCTCATGTCGCTCTCGATCGTGCTCGTGGCGTTTCCGCTGGCAATTCCCTTTGGCTTTGCCTTGTCGCTCATGCGCATCTCCAAGTCGCGCATCCTGCGTTGCCTTGCCGGTATCTATGTGAATATCATCCGTGGTACGCCGGCGTTCCTGCAGATCTACATCGCGTTCTTCGGTCTGCCGCTGGCCGGCGTCAAGGTTGACGACTATGTGCTCGGCGTCATCGTCATGGCCATGAACTCGTCCGCCTACCTGTGCGAGATCTTCCGCGCCGGTATTCAGTCGATCCCCAAGGGTCAAAACGAGGCTGCTCGCTCGCTGGGCATGAATGCCTTCCAGACGCTGCTCTATGTCATGATTCCGCAGACGTTCCGCAATGTCCTGCCTACGCTGACCAGCGAGTTCATCCTGCTCTACAAGGACACGTCGCTGCTTGCCGCCGTGGGTGTCGTCGAGATCGTCATCAACGCCCGCACCATCGTGGCCACGACGGGCTCCATCACGCCGTATGTGGTTGCCGCTCTGTTCTATCTGGTCATTACCCTGCCGCTTGCGCGCTTGGTGAGCGGTCTTGAGGCGAGGCTTTTGGGCACGGCCGAGACCAAGAAGAAGCGTCCCACCAAGAGCGCCGGACAGGTTGTCGCGACGCCCGCCGATCATATCGCCGGTCTGTAAGGAGGTCCTGTCATGAGTGAAACGAATTCCAACGAGGTCGTTGTCAGCATCAAGAACCTCCAAAAGGCTTTTGGCGATAACGTGGTCCTGCGTGATATCGATCTGGACGTGCACAAAGGTGAGGTCGTTGTGGTCCTGGGCCCCTCGGGCTCGGGCAAGTCGACGATGCTTCGCTGCATCAATCGCCTGGAGCATCCCACGAGCGGCTCGATTGTCGTTGAGGGCGTGGATGTGTGTGCCAAGGGCGTCGACCTCAATAAGGTACGTACGCACTTGGGCATGGTGTTTCAGCAGTTCAACCTGTTCCCGCACCTGTCGGTTAAAAAGAACGTCATGCTTGCGCAGCAAAAGGTGCTCAAGCGCAGTAAGGAAGAGGCCGAGAAGATCGCCATCGAGGAGCTGACCAAGGTCGGCCTGGCCGAGCGCATCGATTTTATGCCGAGTCAGCTTTCGGGCGGCCAGCAGCAGCGCGTGGCCATCGCCCGCGCCCTGTCGATGAACCCGCACGTGATGCTCTTTGACGAGGCCACGTCGGCGCTCGACCCCGAGCTCGTCCGCGATGTATTGGGCGTCATGCGCGACCTGGCACGTGACGGTATGACCATGATCGTGGTGACCCACGAGATGGGCTTTGCTCGCGACGTCGCCGATCGCGTCGTCTTTATGGACGGCGGCGTTATCGTGGAAGAGGGCACGCCGAGCGAGGTCTTCGACCACCCCAAGAGCGAGCGCACCAAGGCGTTCTTGGGCAATATCTCGTAGCCGGTTGATGTAACTGCCGTTGCAAAAGAGCGGGGCTGGACTTGAATCCAGCCCCGCTCTTTTGTAGGGATGGGGATGCGCTTTGATGCAGGCTCTCTTGGAGGCCCTGGGTTCGTTACGCGAGCTCGGCTCCGAGGGCCTTGCAAGCGGTCTCGCCCTCGTCGTCGGGCGCGTCGTAGCAGATGGTGGAGTCCACGACGTTGACGCCCGCCTCGTCGGCGTCCGCCTTCCAGTTGTCCATCCATTCGCCCTCGGCCCACGAATAAGAGCCAAAGAGGACGACCTTCTTGTCGCCGAGGGTCTCCTTGACCTCATCCCACATGGGCTGGAACTCATCGTATTCAAGCTCCTCGGAACCCATGGCGGGGCAGCCGAAGGCGAAGGCATCATATTCGGCGACCTTGTCGGCAGAGAAGTCGGCGCAGGAGATGACCTCTGCCTCGGCGCCGGCACCGGTTGCGCCCTCGGCAACGAAGTTTGCCATGGCCTCGGTGTTGCCTGTACCGCTCCAGTAGACGACTGCGATCTTGCTCATGTGTGATCCTTTCGGTTGTGCGGCACGCGGCCGCGTCTTGCATGTTCTATCGGGCTACTTGGACAAGTTGTCCAAGGGTGTAGCCCTGCTGATAGATATAGGTGAGGTATTGCGTGCATGCGCGATAGGAATCGAAGGTCGTGAGCGCCTGCTCAACGTCCGTGTACACCTTCCAGGCGCCAAAGACCTTGTAGTTTTCGCCATGCTGGGCGATAAACTGATGCACGTCTTCGTAGGGGTAGCCCAAAAAATACCCAATTTCGTGAGGGAACTCGCAGGTGCAGCCGTTATCGCAGGCCTCGCCCTGAGCGAGTACACACGGTCCGTTGGCGCATGCACTTTCTGCGACATTGCTGCTCGCCAGCGTGATGCGCGCGGCAAGATGTACAAGAGATACGGGCAGGTCGTGGACATCGTAGCCTTCGGCGGCTAGCGCCGTCGTGGCACGGGGGTCGGAGAGGTATCGCATGAGGTCCGCAGGGCTGTACACATAGATGAGCGCTCCGCAGGGGCGCCAGACCAAAACGCTCATATGGATTCCGAGCGGCTGGAGCTCGCGGTTGCATTGGGCTATGACGGCGAGCAGGCGAGAGCGTCGCTCTTCGATTTGAATGACGCCGAGTTTTCCGTTTTGGTTGGCGTAAACGCCGGGATAGGTAAAGAGCGAAGCCGGCTTGATACCTGCGAGCGTAGGGGAGCAGTTGCGCACGACAGCCGTTTGGTATGTTGGGATGTCAATGGTTCGAGTCACGTTGCCCCTTTCGAGCTCTCACTTGTTAGCCTAGGAAAACTTATACACGAAAGTAAGCCATGGTCAACAAAAAAGTTTGAATAGGGAAACTAATTGACCGAACGGACATGATTTTGGGTTAAGATGGGGACACCCCATGGGGGTATCTAGATAGGGCTACTTGAAAGGGGAGCGCATGAGTGACTTGCTCAACCCTGCAAATCTCATCGTGCTGGCCGTCATTGCCGTCGGCATGTTTTTTGGACTGCGCCGCATTGCCGCTTCGACACACGGGAAGAGTTGTTGCAGCGATGGCGCGAGCGGCAAGAAGGCCAAAAAGGTTGTTGTGACGGATACCGATGAGTCTCACTATCCCTATAGCGATGAGTTGCTTATCGGTGGCATGAGTTGCGACGGCTGCGCTCAGAACGTGGCCAATGCCCTGAATGCACTGGATGGCGTGTGGGCAACGGTGACGTATGCGGACCACACGGCGCGCGTGCGCTCTAAGCAGCCGATCGATCGCGGTGCTCTCGTGGCCGCCGTGAAGGACGCGGGTTACTACGTCATGACGCTCTAAGCGCCGCCCTGGATGCGCTTCCTTGGCTAGGCCCGTCCGCGCAGTTCGATGTCTTGGATGTCGTCGAAGTCGATGGCGATGTCTTTGAGCTTGAGGAGCTTGAAGGCAGGGAGCACCTCGTCAAGGATGCCCGTGCGGCTACGATAGCCGTACGTATCGTAATAGGTGACGCGGACCAGGTCACCACGCTTGAGGCCCTCGAGCTTATGCGAAAGCTCGAGGGCTTTCTCTTCCGTGAGCTCACATTTTGGTTCGACGGTGATCTCTTGCTTGCGCACGAGTTCGTAGTATCCCGTGAGGGCGGCAAAGGGCATAAACTGTGCGGCGCGGTTGGCACGCAGGGCACCGTTGGCGGTGAGTCTGGGGTCGGCGGATCGGCGTCTTCCCTCGGGGTCCGCTAGACGTTCAAAAGGCGTCGGTGGCCGCATCGGCTGTTGTTGGGACTTAGGCACGATGTCCTCCTACCTGATCGTTGCGTTCGCGTGCGGTGGCGCCGGTGGTAAAGCTTAATCCCTTGACGAGCGCGTTCTTGCCGTACTTGCCCTTCACGGCCAAGATGGCGCGTGCCAGGTCGCGCTCGCGATCATCGGCCTTAACGTCGCTGAACAGATCGATGGTGGCAAATTCCTCGGGTACCAGATTGCCAAAGCCCAGATTGATACGCTTGACCGGTCGCTTAGGGTCGACCGTTTGTGCCCAAAGGTCATCGAAATAGCCCATGATCTTCTTAAACGAATTAGTGCTCTCGGGCAGCTTGCGTGAGGCGTTGGAGTGCGCAAAGAGCGCGGCATAGCCACCACGCGGCTTGCCGCCGTGTTCGCCCACAAAGATGCCGTCAATCGCCTGTGCCTCCCGCACCAAACGTCGGCGTTCGTCATCTCGCTGGACGGGTTTCGGTGCGCGGTGCGCGAGCTCGGGGCCGTCGGTCGCTGCGGGCTCGATGTCCGAAGTGCTCGAGCGCAGATGTCCGCAGCCGTCTATATACTGCGCCGTGCCGCTGGCGTTGAGCCGGCGTATGTCGGCGTGCTCGCTTGCATAGCCCACAAAGAGCGAGATGCTGTTGCACACCACGTGCTTGTCGATCAAATCCAGCACGGCGGCATCGACCATTTCGCGCAAGACGGTGTAGGCCTGCTCGTAGGCATAGCCCTTCGAGAGCACCTGCCCCGTGGTGGTCGAGGTCGCTTGTGGGCGATAAGCTTGGATATCGGCGATGGTTGTCGGCTCACGCCCGAAGGCGTGGTCGATAAGATATTCGGCATTGACGCCGAGCTCGTCGTAGAGCAGGTTCTCGTCGAGTGCGGCGACGCCCATTAGGTCGTAGACGCCGTATTTCTCGAGACGGGCCGCCACGCCGGGGCCGATGCCCCAGATGTCGGTGATGGGGCGATGGGGCCAGATCTCCTTGCGAAAGGTCTCGTCGTCGAGTATGCCGATACGGCTGGGCACGTGCTTGGCGGTAATATCGAGTGCAACCTTGGCCTGGAATAGGTTGGGGCCGATGCCGACCGTCGCCGTGATGCCGGTGCGCGCCAGGACCTCGTCGCGCAGTATGCAGGCGAAGCCTTCCGCATCGGTGTGATAGAGGTCCAGATAGGGCGTCACGTCGATAAAGCACTCGTCAATTGAGTAGACGTGAACGTCTTGCGGACTGACGTATTTCAGGTAGATACCGTAGATCTGCGCCGACACCTCCATGTAGTGCTGCATGCGCGGTACGGCCTTGATGTAGTCGATGCCATCGGGTATTTCGAACAGGCGACAGCGATTGTGAATCCCTAGGTCCTTCATGGCCTGCGTGATAGCGAGACAGATGGTCGTGCGTCCGCGCGATTCGTCGGCAACGACCAGGTTGGTGGTGAGCGGATCGAGCCCACGATCGACGCACTCGACGCTGGCATAAAACGTCTTGAGGTCGATACAGATGTAGGTGTGCTGCTCGTGCGCCATCTGTGCCCTTTCATCAAACACATGTTCTTATCGAATACCTGTTCGATAATACCCGCTCGACCGGACACCGTCAAAACCTACCAAAAAGGGACAGGTTTTTTTGGTCGGTTTACCGAGTGCTTACGGTGGGTCGGTAGCCTTAATGTGTTAAATACGCTGAGGGGGTATGGATGACCATAGGTATGGGTGATCTTGCACTTTTGATACTGTTCGTGCTGTGCCTTGCGATCTTTGTTTACCTGCTGATCAAGGTCCTCAAAGGACGGGCTATAAGAATCGATGAGGTGGGATACTTGCTGCTTGTCGAGAGGCTTCGGTCGCCGGTGTTGACGGCCGCGATGAAAGCCGCCTCGAGTTTGGCGTCGCTGCCGTTTGTCGTCGGTGTGCTAGCCGCGGCGATGCTGTGGGCGCCCAATTGGGCCCATGTTGTCTGGGCCGCCTTCAATGTCGGTGCTATCAGCGCAATCGACCAGCTGTTAAAGGTACTTGTGCGTCGACCTCGTCCACAGGGATTTCGGCTTGTCGAGGCACCGGGGCTGAGCTTCCCCTCGGGCCACTCGATGGCGGCCATGGCGTTTTATGGCTATGGCATATGGTTGGTGCGGTGTGGCGTGTGTGGCCTTCCGTTCGGCGCCGCCATCGAGGTTGCACTTGCGTGCGTCATCCTTGCGGTGGGTGTCAGCCGTGTCTATCTGGGCGTGCACTACGTTTCGGATGTGCTGGGCGGGTTTTGCCTGTCTTTTGTCTGGCTCATCCTGTTCGTGCGTCTTGGCCCTTGGATTTTGACCGCCTAATTGTCGCAACTGGACGCCATGTCGGATCGAATCTGATTTTAACGCAGCCCTAAAGAGCGCGAAACAGCTCGGAAAAGCTCGCTTCGTAGCATGAGCCTAACGATCGATACCACCATAAAGCACGGAAGGGTTGTGGGGACAATGGTCAACTATGGGTTTGGTATGCCGACGCGCCTTGTTGCGGATGGAGACGTGGCTCGCTGGTGCGGGCGATTGGTCGCTCACTACGGTGGCACCAAGGCGCTGGTCGTGCTGGGCGGCGACAAGCATACGCGCGATGAGCTTGTCTCGGCGGCACTCGGCTCGCTTGATCGCGCCCTGCTCGAACGCGTGCTTTTTCGCTGCGACTCGGTTGAGAGCGACGGGGGAGACGAGCTGATCGACGAAGCCGTGGCCCTGGTGACCGACGAAGGCGTGGACTTTGTCCTGGCGATTGGCGATGCCGATACTGCCGGCTTTGCGCGCGAACTCGCGCGTCGAATGGCGGTGCTCGATGCCGGCGAAGACGGTTTTGTCCCTTATGGATGTATTGTCTCGGAGGGCAAAGTGCCTGCCGTCGTGGGAGCCGGCGAGGTTCCCGTTTTTGCCATTATCGCTCCCGAACTGCTTGAGGGCATTGGGTCTCCTCTGCGAGAGTTGCTCGGTAGCGTCTGCGCCGCGGCCTAGTACCTGCCAGGAAGGGACAGGTTAATTATGGTAGGTAAAGCGTTTGACCTGCCAAAATAAACCTGTCCCTTTTTGGCGGGTCGCCGTTTGGGGGCGGATTGGCAACGCTCGCTGATTGTAGTCTTGACCTGCGCTAGAATAGGGGCATCTGATTATCCGGGCGCATGGAGGTATGCGCCCGTATGCTGAGGAGGACTTTATGGCAACTGTTGCCGCACCTATCGACGCTACGTCGACCGCCGCTTGGAAGGCGCTCGAGGCCCATCAGGAGAAGCTCGAGGCCGAGGGCATCGACCTCAAGGCCTGGTTCGCTGCCGATCCCGAGCGTGTGAACAAGCTGAGCTTTGACGCTGGTGACCTGCACTTTGACCTGTCCAAGAACCTGGTGACCGATGAGACCGTCAAGCTGCTGTGCGATCTTGCCCGCGAGGTGAAGCTCGAGGAGCGCCGCGACGCCATGTTCTCCGGCGAGCACATCAACACCACCGAGGACCGCGCTGTTCTGCACACCGCGCTTCGCCGTCCGGCAAGCGAGAAGGGCCAGCTCATCGTTGACGGCCAGGATGTCGTCGCCGACGTGCACGAGGTCCTCGACCGCATGTATGCCTTCGCCGAGCGCGTGCGCTCCGGTGAGTGGAAGGGCGTTACCGGCAAGAAGATCGAGCACCTGGTGTCCATCGGCATCGGTGGCTCCGATCTGGGCCCGGTCATGGCCTACGAGGCCCTGCGTCCCTACGCCGACGCCGGTATCGACTGCCGCTACATCTCCAACATCGACCCCAACGATCAGGCCGAGAAGCTCAAAGGCCTCGATCCTGAGACCACGCTCGTGATCATCGTCTCCAAGACTTTCACCACGCTCGAGACCCTCACCAACGCCCGCGAGGTCAAGACCTGGATGCTCGAGCAGCTCAAGGCTCAGGGTGCCATCGATGGCTCCGATGAGCAGAACGCCGAGGCCGTGGCAAAGCACTTCGTCGCCGTTTCCACCGCACTCGAGAAGGTTGAGGCCTTTGGTATCGACCCCGCCAACGCCTTCGGCTTCTGGAACTGGGTCGGCGGCCGCTACTCCGTCGACTCCGCCGTGGGCCTGTCGCTGATTGTCGTGCTCGGCCCCGAGCGCTTCCAGCAGTTCCTCGAGGGCTTCCACGCCATCGACGAGTACTTCTGCAACACGCCGCTCGAGAACAACGCCGTCGCGCTGATGGGCCTGCTCAACGTCTGGTACGTCAACTTCTTCGGCTCCAAGAGCCACGCCGTGCTTCCGTACTGCCAGTATCTGCACCGCTTCCCGGCCTACCTGCAGCAGCTCACCATGGAGTCCAACGGCAAGCACGTCCGCTGGGACGGCAGCGCTGTGACCTCCGATACCGGCGAGATTTTCTGGGGCGAGCCCGGCACCAACGGCCAGCATGCCTTCTACCAGCTGCTGCACCAGGGCACTGTGGTGGTTCCGGCCGACTTCATCGCCTTCGCCAATACCGCCAACCCTGCGACCGACGGCGGCCAGGATGTCCACGAGCTGTTCCTGGGCAACTTCCTGGCCCAGACCAAGGCGCTCGCCTTTGGTAAGACGGCCGATGAGGTTCGTGCCGAGGGCACGCCCGAGCAGATCGTCCCGGCCCGTTGCTTTGAGGGCAATCGCCCGACGACCTCGATCTTCGGCGACACGCTGACCCCGTTCGCACTCGGCGAGCTCATCGCCCTGTACGAGCACATCACGTTTGTCGAGGGCACGGTCTGGGGCATCGACTCCTACGACCAGTGGGGCGTCGAGCTGGGCAAGCAGCTTGCCAAGCAGATTACCCCGGCCTTCCACGATGACGCCGCCAAGGCCGAGCAGGACGCTTCGACCCAGGCGCTCATCGAGTTCTATCGCGCGCATCGCAAGTAGTCGCTGCTGTTAACGCATCGCGCCTTATAGTCAGGGGCCCGTATCCTATCGGATGCGGGCCCCTTTGCTTTGCCGTAGTCCCGGGGCGCACGGCCTTTGTGGAACATCGCTGGGGCGCCGCGCGCCGCGAGAACCCTGCGCCTAGATCTCGGCCTCCGCATGGTCTCGCTGCGCCTCGGGCAGCTCCCCGTAGAGCGGATGGTCTTCGAGCCTAAAGCGCTCGACCTGTTCGGGAGTGCGACCGCGCACAAAGAGCCACGAGCGATCGATCGGCGTCGCCATGAGCGTGCTGGGCAGCGCGTCGGCGCGGTCGGAAAACACCCGGGCACTCTCGGGATCCTGGAACGCCAGCACCAGATGCGTGTCGCAGTTGCCCATGATGGAGCGTGCGCGTGCCTCGCCATAGAGCGCATCGAGCTGGTTGGTCGACTGCAGCAGCAGCGTTGCCCAGATGTTGCGGCTTCGGATAATCGAGAGCACGTTGTCGATCTGGGGGATCTGCAGATTTGCGAAGTCATCGAGCATAAAGCGCACGGGCACGGGCAGGCTGCCGTCGGGCTGCCTATCGGCCTCACGAATGAGGCCCATAAACGCCTGCGAAATAAAGAGGCCGGTCAGCGGATCGAGATTGCGGTCAATATCGCTCACGGTTACAAACAGGACGCAGGGGGTGTGTCCCATGGAAGCGAAGTTCACCTGATGGCACTCACGATAGAGCTGTGCCGCACCGTCGAATCCCAGACACATGACCTTTTCGGCAAGGATGCCGACGATGCTCGCGTGCATGCGCTCGGCATTTTGCGTAATGGCGTAGCGCCGCCATAGCGAGAGGGCATAGCTTTGGGGGTCGGTCGTGATCAGGTCGTCAAACAATCGACCCGTGGCACCGTCCTGCAGGTGCTCGATCAGCTTGATGACCGAGCTGATCGTCTGCTCGTCGGCGGGTAGCTGTTCGGTGACGTAGGCGATAAGACACGACAGCAGGTTTGCCGCCGCATGATCCCAAAAAGGCTGGTTGTTGTCCTCGATGGGGCAGATGGCCTTTGCCACCGAGAGGATGTCCTGCTGGTTGGGCCTGCCGTCCGCCTTGCGGCGAATGTGCCTCAGGGGGTTGTAGCCGCAGCGCTCGATGCCGGGCGCAAGGGCCGGGACGGTGTTGAGGTCGGCGAAGTTGAGGCATTGCACGCGGTAACCGTGGGCTGCCAGCACGGGTCCCACTTCGCGACAGAGCGTGCCTTTGGTGTCGAGCACGATGTAGCTTGCGTTCATTTGCAGCAGGTTGGGCTTGAGGACGTTTCGGGTCTTGCCGGCTCCCGAGGGGCCGATCACAAGTGCGTTGTTGTTGAGTCCCGTTTGGCGGGTGTCGCAGGAGAGCGTTCGATCCTTGGCGAGGATGGTGGACGATGCGGACTCAGATGCGGCGAGGCGGCTGGCGAGGTTAGACATGGGCGACCTCCTTGGTGGTCGAGAGAATTTCGTGGGCAAAGCCGAGCTCGACGGCGCGCTCGGCCGAAAGGTAGGTGTCTTTTGCAGTGAGGGACTGGATGCGCTTGGGCGTGAGGCCGCTGCGGTCCGAGAGGATTTGCGTGAGGGTCTTGCGGGTCTGCATGAGACGCCGGCTGGTTTCCTGCAACGCAAGTGCCGAGCCGCCTGCCCCCTGGGGGATCAGCGGGTCATGAATCATGAGCTCTGCATGGGGCGCCATACGGCGATCGTCACCGCCCATAAAGATCACGGCGCCCATGGACGCGGCGAATTCCAGGCAGACGGTGCGGATGGGGCACGATGCGAGGCGCATGGCGTCATAGATCGCAAGACCCGATCGCACGCTTCCGCCGGCGCTGGCGACAAATATGGTGATGGGGCGGCTGGGGTCGGTGGCATCGAGCAGACGAATCTGCTGGCATAGGTCGTGGGCCATCGGGGTTTCGATGTTTCCCATGACGGAGAGCTCGCGACGGGCGAGCATCTCATCGTAAATGCTGGTGAGCGTGATACCTCGGGCGGATTCACGCATGGTGAGGGGGCTGATGATGGGGGAATGATTGGTGTCCATGAGGACTCCTTTCTGTTGGTTGTGTTGTGGAATAGGATTGTTGCCCGCGGAGGGGCTGGCGGGCTACAGGGTTCGTCCGAGCCTGAGATCGAGCTCGGTTGTGGGGCAGGCTGCCTGTTCGTGCGGCTCGCAAGCGCCAAGGACTCCAAAGCGATGGAGCGTTGCGACGGGCGTGGTGTAGGCGAGCCGCAGCTGATGCTCGACAGGGGCACATCCGTCATTTTTGTAATGAGCCGCGTAGTACTGCGCGATGCTGGCGTTCATCTCGCTGCCATTGCGATGGCGCTCAAACTGGCGTCTGCAGGTTTCGATGATCTTTGCTACCGACTTGGGTGCCGTCGCGGGAACAAGGGCGAGATAGCCCTCAAATAGCTCGTTGATGCTCAGAAGGCACAGCAGGTCGATCAGCGTCCTTATGGCTGCTCCCTCGGCGGAAAAGTGCGCGGTCATGCGGTTATATCGGTTGCGGTCGACGATGGCCGCATGGGGTCTTGGAGTTTTCTGCCCCGTGGTCCCGGGCTTTTGCCGCGCCTGTGTATTGAGCTCGACGTTGCAGCGCTTGAGGCCGTCCAACGGAAGGAACAGTGCGGTGCGCAGGGTGTTCCGCTTACTTTCGAGTTCATGACGCTCGTCGGGTTCCCATTCGAGCTTGAGTTTCGTGTCGAGCGCCGTAAGCATATGGGCTAGGCAGCCTACGGTAAGAACGTACGAATCGTTGTCGCGTTTTGGGGCATAGGGGTCTGTCAGCTTGCGAATGTCGGGGTCGCCCATGATCTTTGTGCAGCGCTTCAGCAGTTGAGGGTGGTCGGCCAAGATCGTCGCGAGCGGTAGCGACGCGTAGTTCTTTATGGTCGCGGCGGCAAAGGCGGCGTCATATTCGTTTGCATATGCTCGCTCAATGCGGGCATCCAGAATGCTTTTCTTATCGCCGTCTTCAGCGTGGTGGTTTGTCATAGCTTCTCCAATCGGTTGATGTTCGTGCTGTTTGTTGATGTGTTGGTTGTCGTGAGTGATGTGCTTGCCGTGGGTGATGTGCTGACGTTGGGGTGCTATGCGGTTTTCAATGAGCCCGTGAGGCAGTTGCTGCAGGGGCGGGATGGAACGGCCCATGCAAGGCGGAAGGCATCGTGCTCAAAATCGAGACAGCAATGCCCTGGGTGCCTCACATGTGGCAGTTACCTCATTAAGTTGTCATTGCGTTTGGGGTTGTACTTTGCCGATCTTCCTTCTCTTACACGCTAAAACTCAAACTTCATATGCTCGATCTACTTAAAACCGCAACGGCGGTCTTTTATCAACTTATATGTCGGAACGCGTCTTTGCAAGTACTTTTTTGCCTTTGTTTCAAATGGGGTGGTTTTGCAACCGTCATACGCGCGCTGTGCGAACGTGCCCCGGCTCGGATAAGATAGTGCGCGATAAAAACGATGCAAGGAGGCACATATGGCAATCAAAGCCATCGCGATGGATATTGACGGTACGCTTACCAACGATCAGAAGGTGATTAGCCCGCGTACGCGCGAGAAGCTGCTCGTGGCGCAGGAGTCGGGCATTAAGCTCATCTTGGCTTCGGGTCGTCCCGCATGGGGGCTGCACGCCTTGGCGCAGGAGCTCGACCTTCAAAACCATGACGGTCTGCTAGTCGCTTTCAATGGCGCACATGTGGTCGACGCTCAGACCGACGAAGTGCTGTTCGATCAGGCTATGCCTGCCGACGAGCTGCACCGTCTGATTGATCATCTGCAAAACTATGATGTGATTCCCATGATCTCGCTCGGTCGCGACTTGCATGTCGAGGACTCGTATCACTGCATGATTACGCTGCCGGATGGCTCGCAGAAAAACATCGTCAAATACGAGCGCGATGCCTGCGACCTTAAGATCCGCGAGGTCGAGAGCTTGCATGAGGTCGTGGACACTTATCCCGTAGACAAGCTGCTGACGGCAGGCGACCCGGCATACCTGCAGGCGCATTACGAGGAGATGTATGCGCCCTTTAAGCAGACGCTTTCGGGCATGTTTACGGCTGACTGGTACTTTGAGTACACGGCGCCCGGTATCGACAAGGCCCGTGCGCTTGAGGGTGCCCTGCCCAAGCTCGGCATCGATGCCAGCGAGGTCGTATCGTTTGGCGACGGCCAGAACGACAAGTCCATGATTGAGTGGGCGGGTACCGGTGTTGCCATGGGTAACGCCGTCGACGAGGTCAAGGCTGTGGCCCAGATGGTGACCGCCAATAACAACGAAGACGGTATTGCGGTGGCGCTGGATAAGCTGCTGGGTTAGAATCGCCGATAATGCATGGTTCGGGCGCCTGCTTACAGGCGCCCTTTTGTTAGGGAGGGTGCCGTGTCCGCATTTCCGTTCGACGCCGTTATCTTTGACATGGACGGCGTGATTGTCGATACCGAGTATTACTACCTGGGCGAGACTGCCGCGTTTGCCAAGGAACTTGGGCTTAATCTGACTCAAGAGGAGTTGAATGGGCAGGTCGGTACCTCGCATCAGTTCTTCCTGCATATGCTGGTCGATTGGTTTGAGCGCGCCGGTAAGGGGCATTTTACTGGTGAGGAAGCGTTGGCCCGTTGGGACGAATGGGCGCATAAGCGTCCGCGCGACTATCAGGCTTTGATTAACCCAGGCGCCGTGGATACGATTCGAGAGCTGCCGCGCCGTGGCGTTCGCGTGGCGCTTGCCAGCTCGTCTCCCATGGTTAGCATCAATGAAGTGCTCAATGCGTGCGGGCTGTCGGATGCCTTTGAGTATGTGGTGAGCGGCGAGCAGTTTAAGGAGAGCAAGCCCGAGCCCGACATCTACCTGCATGCGCTGGACCTGCTGGGGCTGCCTGCGAATCGCTGCTGCTGCGTTGAGGATTCGGTGCCTGGCATCACTGCCGGCAAGCGAGCCGGCCTGACAGTCATTGCCAAGCGCGAGGAACGCTTTGGCTTTAGCCAGGATGCCGCGGACAAGATTATCGACCAGCTGCCGGAGCTGCTCACGCTTTCTTAGGAGTGCGGTAGTTGCGCGTTTTTCGGGTCTGATGAGTAAATAGCCAACATTTTGGTGCGACACCTAGCATACTTTAAGCTAATGCGGGCTTAAGGGCTTGTTGAATGCCCTTAAGCCCGTTTTAGAATTAATTGTGCTGGGAGAGGGTATATGCCACCGACTGAAGGGCCAACTGACGGTAAAGCAGCGATACCGCTGTACCAACAGGTCATTGATATCATTAAAAACGAAATCAACTCCGGCGCCTACAAGGCAGGCGCGCGGATACCCAACGAATTCGAATTGGCTGAGAGCTATAAAGTTGGCCGCGTTACCGTGCGACGCGCTATTGAGGAGCTCGTCCAGCAGGGCTATCTAACGAAGCGACAGGGGAAAGGCACGTTTGTCAATGCCCCCAAGCTCAAGCGCAAGATTCGCCAGAAGGATGACGTCCAGAGTTTTTCGGACGCATGCCGCGTTAATGGAATGGAACCGGGGGCGTGTGTCATTTCGAGGAAGATACTGCCGGCGGATTCCACCGAAGCACAGTTCTTTGGTGTTCCCGTTGGAACTGACTTGATTTGCGTTGAGCGCGTGCGTACTGCCGATGGCGTCCCTGTCATGCTCGAGAACAACATATACGTTTACGAGGACAACGCCTATCTATCAACGGCACCTCTATCTAACCAATCCATTTTTGAGTTCGTGCACAACCGGACGGGCCGCACGCCCGCGTTTACCGGCCCGTGCACACTCGAGATCGCGTGCGCGTCGCCCGAGGTCGCTCGACTGTTGGCAGTTCCCGTTGGCGAACCCTTGTTTTATATGGAAGCCTTCTTTTTCGATGAGCAGCGGCGGCCGTTTATCATCGGTCGTCAGCGAATCGTTGGGTCTCGCTACGTTTTTGACATCTAGGACATTGCGAATGGAAGCGCCCGGTGGATCATCTCACCGGGCGTTTCCATACCGTTCACGGCGCAAACGCAACCGTTCAACCACGTTGCGGCAATCAGTTTGAAATTATCTTGATGAAGGAAAAAGCTGCTGGTAATCTATGGGACGTTATAGAACGTTTGCATTGTGCAAACGTTGAAGCGAGATGCGATGCAGTCTCGAGTTCTTTGGGGGTATCTATGTCAGATACGAAGGCGAAGAAGACAAACAGACGTTTTAAGTTCAAATTACCGCATGTCTATACGATTATGTTCTTGCTGATCGTTGTCTTTGCGGTCCTGACTTGGATCGTTCCCTCTGGCCAGTATCAGCGCAAGACGATTTCGACAGCGGCGGGCGAGCGTGAAGTCGCCGTTGCTGGAACCTATGAACAGGTCGATAAGAACTACACCGATTCCGAGACCGGCGAGACCATCAATCTGGGCCAGGATATCTTCGCGGTTCTGCAAGCGCCCACCAAGGGTATCCAGGAGGCTGCCGACGTCGTTGCGTTCGTTTTATTGATTGGCGGATCGTTCGCAATCATCACCAAGACCAACGCTTTGAATGCCGGCATGAGCCGTGTGGTTAAAAAGCTCAAGAACAAGGACATCCTCATCATTCCCATCACGATGACGCTGCTGTCCATTTGCGGCACTACGTTTGGTATGTCTGAGGAAGCCCTGCCGTTCTATGCCATCTTCATTCCCATCATGATGGGTATCGGCTATGACTCGATGACGGCATTCATCATCTGCTTCCTTGGTCCCAACCTGGGATATTGTGCTTCGACCATCGACCCGTTTAATGTTTTGATCGCCCAAGGCATCATTGGCATCGAGGGCAATCCGCAACTGTGGCTGCGCGCCGTTTCTTGGGTCATCTTCACTGCCGTCGGTATCGCATGGGCCATGCGCTACGCCATGCGCGTCAAGAAAAACCCCGAGTCGTCCATTGTGTACGAGGACGATAAGCTCAAGCGTATTGAGTTTTCCGTGACCGATGCCTCCATCGAGGAAGAGTTCACTATCCGTCAGAAGCTCGTGCTTATCGATTTTGCCTGCGGTATGGGCATTATCGTCTGGGGTCTTGTTACCCAGGGCTGGTACATGAATGAGATTTCCGCCGTGTTCCTTGGCATGGGCTTGCTTGCCGGTATCCTGGGCGGTCTTGACCAGCAGACGATCGCTGAGGAGTTCGTTAAGGGTCTCGCCGACTTTGCGTACGCTGCCATCGTTATCGGTATCGCTCGCGGTATTCTGGTCATCGCCGAGGGTGGCATGATCATCGACACCATCCTCCAGGCGCTCGCTACTGCGCTCGCCGGTGCACCAGCCGCCGTCTACACCACGTTTATGTATATCGTCCTTGGCCTGCTCTCTTTGCTGGTTCCCTCGAGTTCTGGCCTGGCGGCGCTCACCATGCCCGTTATGGGCTCCCTGACCGAGCTCATGGGCCTCAATCCCGAGGCGGCCGTCACCGCGCTCCAGTTTGCCAACCAGACCATCAACACCATCAGCCCCGTGGCGGGCATGACGGTCGCCGGCCTTGCCGTGGCTAAGATTTCGTTTGGCCAATGGTGGAAGACCATTTGGAAGTTCTTCATCTTCATGGTCGTGTTTGGCTTGGTCGTTACTGCCATTTCCGGCATGCTTCCGGCGTAGGTGGTTGTGATGTCTGATCGTTTGACGGTACTGACGTCTAAGAGCGTCTTTACCGGTACGGGGGACCTGCCGTTTGAAGGTTTCGTAGCGGTCCGTGGCAATCGAATTGAGGCGGTTGGCGCCAAGCGCGAGGCGGCTTCGTATTTGACCCAGGCGGACGAGGTAGTTGACCTGGGCGACCGCACCATCATGCCTGGCCTGATCGATGTGCATACCTTCTATACAGGTTGGGCGCTGCGGACGTTGGGGTCTGATCTGTCCGGCATCGCCGATGCCAAAGAGGCCGTGTCGCTCTTGCGTGCATGGAAAGAAGATCGTCCGGATTGCGCGGCGGCTTTTGGCCACAACCTACCCGAAACGTTGGCATCGGATGCCGAGAACGCAAATACAGCAGCTGTGTTTGACGAGTGTTTTGGCGATATCCCCGTCGTCTGCTTTACGCCGGGCGCGGAGACCTGTGTTCTCAATGCTGCCGCCAGTGCGCGATACGGCTTCACACCCCAGGCGTGCTATGCCGAGAAGATCTGGCGCATGATGAGCGATTTTCTCGCGCTGCCCGAGGTGCGTGCGGGGTATTCGGACTACATGAGCATGCTCAACGAGCGCGGCGTTACCGCCATCAAGGAGATGGCGTTTGATGACTACTACGGCTTTGCCGACGAAATGGCTCGCCGTGAGGAATCTGGTGAGCTGACGGTTCGCGTCTCCATGATGTCGCAGCCGGTGGGTGCTGGTGCAAATCTGGCATATGCCCGCGAGGCGCGAGAGCGCTTCCGGGGACCGTTCGTTCGTTTTTCTGGCTTCAACCGTATGACCGATCGCGGCGTATGGGCGGGGCTTGCCGAGATGATTGACCCCTATGAGGACACGGCCGATGCGGGCGCTGCCGGCAAGACGGTCGTCGAGGAGCCAGAGTGGAATCTGATTGAGAACGAGCTGCGTGCAATTGATGCTGACGGCTTCCGATATTCCTTGCATTGCCAGGGCGATGGCGCCGTTCGTCGCACCGTGGCGCTCTATGCCTCGCTGCCTCGAGACGAGCATGGACGGATGCTTCGCCGCCATGCGATTACCGATCTCGAGAACTCTGACCCGACCGATCTTGTCGAGTTTGGCAAGTTGGGTGGAATTTGCGAGGTCTATCCGCAGATTCTGACGCTGGACCGGCGCGAGGATTGCCTGTCGATGATGCGTCGACAAATTGGCGAGACGCGACTTTTGCACAGCTGGAATCGCCGCGGCATGGAAGATTCCGGATGCACAGTGTGCTGCGGCACGGATCTGCCGCTGCTGATTCCGAGCCTGGGCGAGTCAATCTACAGCGCGTGCGGCGGATTCTTCGCCGACGGACTGCCCGTGAATGAGGTCAACACGCTGACGCTTGTCGAGCTCTTGTGCGCTTGGACTGCCGGGGGCGCGTACGACCTGATGCGCGAAGACGAGCTGGGTACGCTCGAGGTTGGCAAGCTTGCCGATATCTGCGTGCTCGATCGGGATGTGTTCGACCTCGATTATCGCGACGCACGTGATCTTGCGGTTGACATGACGATGTCGGACGGACAAATCGTGTTCGATCGAAATAAGGAGGCATAAGATGTCTGAATCCAAACCGACGCTGCGCCGCGAACAGATTGCGGGCATGAATATCCACTACATCATGTGGTCGCTCGATTACTTCCTTGATGTGCAGCAGCGTTTGGGCTTTGAGTCCATTGAGCTGTGGTGCGCGGAGCCGCATGTGACGCTCGACCACACGGGCTACTTTGAGGCTGAGGTCCTGGCGAAAAAAGCTGCAGACCGTGGGCTTAGGTATCGTACTCTGTGCCCCGAGAATGTTGTCTATCCTTGGCAGTACTGCGCACGCAAACCGTTGCATGAACAGCGCAGCCTGGCGTACTTTAAGCACGGCATTGAGCTTGCCGAGGTACTTGGGTGCGACCGTATGTCCGTCAACTCGGGCTGGGGCGACTGGGACGAGGACCGCGAAGAAGCCTGGAAGCGCAGCCGCGAGCACTTGTCCATTCTTGCGGAGTATGCCGGCGAGCACGGTCTGGTGCTTACGATGGAAAGCCTGCGTCCCGAGGAGAGCAACCTTGTGACGACGGTTTCCGATGCGAAGCGCATGATTGACGAGGTCGCGAGCCCGTACTTACAGCCCATGGTTGATACAACCGCGATGGGCGTTGCAGGCGAGACGCTCGAGGACTGGTTTGCCGCCTTTGGTGATGGGGCAATTCACGAGATGCACTTTATCGACGGTGACCCGTATGGCCATCTGGTGTGGGGCGATGGCAAGCACGATATGGACGCCTTCGTCGCCACACTCAACGCCCATGGTTTTGACGGCATGCTGGGCCAGGAAATCACGGACGGTCGTTACTACGATGACCCGGCCGCGGCAGATGCCAAGAACATGGCTGCATTCGAGAAATATCTGATTGACTAAAACAACTATCGGCTACGCAACCAACGTCATTGATTGCGGGTCAAATAAGAAAGGAACTGGATATGAACGCACACGATCTGATCAAAGAGGCAATTGCCGAGAAGGGCAAGTTCGACAGCGTCTACTGGATTGCCTGCGGTGGCTCCATGATCGATTTGATCCCGGCTCATGAGCTTCTGCAGTGCGAGGCAACCACCTTCACTTCGTATATCTATACGGCTCGCGAGTTCGATATCATGCGCCCGCGCCGCTTGGGTGAGAAATCCCTGGTCATTGCTTGCAGCCACAGTGGCAACACCCCGGAGGTCGTCGAGGGCTGCGAGATTGCCCTTGCCGCCGGCGCTACGGTGATCGCCCAGACCGACAACGCTGGATCCAAGATCGACTCCGGCAAGTGGACCACGTGGGTCTACCCATGGGGCGAGGGTGTGCCGCAGGCCGAGGTCCCCGCTGGCATTTCGCTGTCGCTTGCGGCAGAGCTGCTCGATCAGCAGGAGGGCTACGCCGATCTTGCCGATATGTATGCCGGTATCGCCGAGATGGATAAGATTCTTCCCCCGGCACGCGAGAAGGTAAATGCCGAGCTGGGCGATCGCTTTGCCAAGCTTTGCCAGGAGCACGAGTTCTTCTATATTCTGGGCAGCGGTCCCAACTTTAGCCAGACCTACGGTTTCGCTATCTGCTCTCTTATGGAGATGCAGTGGCAGCACTGCAGCTACATCCACTCTGCCGAGTACTTCCACGGCCCCTTCGAGGCTACTCAGGATGGCGTTTTTTACTTCCTGCAGATGGGCTCCAGCGAGTGCCGTGCTATGGACGAGCGCGCCCTGGCGTTCCTTAAGACGCATACCGATACGCTGATGGTGCTCGATGCCAAGGAGTACGGTATGGAAGCCGTGCCGGCGAGCGTCCGTGCCTATCTGGACCCGGTGCTGTTCTACGCCATGAACTGTGAGCTGCGTGCTGCACGCGGCAAGGTGTTTGATCACGATCCCGATTTCCGCCGCTATATGGGTGTTGTCGAGTACTAGAAGGGACAAAGGCCATGGCATTTAACGTTAACGCGCTCGGATTTGGCGACAACGTCGTCGATCGCTACGAGCATATCCACACCATGTATCCTGGCGGCAATGCGGTGAACTTTGCCGTTTATGCCAAGAAATGCGGTGCCGCACGCTCCGCATACATGGGCATTTTTGGCAATGACGCCGCTGCCGAGCATGTCATTGCAAGCCTCGAGGATGAGGGTATCGAGCTTGACAAGTGCGAGCAGATGATTGGCGAGAACGGAGCGGCTCGCGTGACCGTCGTTGACGGTGACCGTGTCTTCCTTGGCTCCAACGAGGGCGGTATCCGTGGCGATGCGCGCTATGTCCTCGATCGCTTTGACCTTTCGTACATGAAGCAGTTCGATGTGGTTCATTCGGGCAACTATTGCTTTACCGAGCGCGAGCTGCCCAAGCTGAAGGCTGCGGGCGTCACAGTCTCTTTTGACTTTTCGGACGACTCCACCGACGAGTACTACGAGCAGATTGCGCCCTTCGTCGATTTCGCTTTCTTTAGTGCGGCGGATGCCGCGAGTGAGGACGAGATTCGCGAGCGTCTGGCATGGGTGAAGGGCCTGGGTCCGCGTTTTGTGTCGGCTACGGCGGGCGCCGAGGGCTGCATTGCTTACGACGGCGAGCGTTATTACCGCCAGCTGGCTAAACCGGTAACGGATATGAAGGACACCATGGGGGCGGGCGACTCGTTCCTCACCTCGTTTTTGATGTGCTATCTCGATTCCGCCAAGCGTGGTGAGGATGGCGCCGAGGCCATCGAGCGCGCGCTCGACTTTGCTGCCGGGTTTGCCTCGACCGTGTGCGGCATGGAAGGTTCTTGGGGCCATGGAGCGCCGATTTCCGAATAGGTGAGCAGTGCCGGGGAGTCGAATTGTCGACTCCCCGGGACCTCGTGTGCAGAAAACGCCAAATATGAGTACTGTATCCATTTCGGTAACAGTACTCATATTTGGCGTTTTTTGCCCACCGGAGCTAACGAAGGTCAAAAACAGAGTGCGCATTTGCTAAAACTGCCGACTCAATGTGCTTTGCGTCGCAGTTTTTGAGTGAGGCGATGCGTTCTGAGGTCCATGTGAGCGATTTGATGAGCGACTGCGCGCTTATCTCTGTGTTTGGTTCGGCTGGTGTATCGGTTTCGAGCAGTAAACGGTCGAGTGGAATCTGTCGTGCGTATTCGCGTCCTCGTTTGGACGCGAGCATGCGTTCGTTGACAGAAAAATAGCAGCCCGCATTACGCGCGCGGACGAGCTCGTCTGAGGTGCCGCTAAACCAGTGGAAGATGATAGCGGGGGAGTCGGGGTTTGGGATGAGTAGCCCGTGCGATTCTAGGGCGTCCAGCGCAGTTCCTGCCGAACGAACGGCGTGAATTGATATCAGGCGCCCGGCAAGAGGACGCTGCACGAGCACATCGCAGAGCCGGTCAAGTGCCTGTATTTGCAGCGACTCGCTTCCGGCAAAGCGCTCGGAAAAGTCGAGTCCGACTTCGCCGATGTGGCGCTCTTGGGCGGCAACTTCGCAAAGCAGATCGACTTCGGTAGAACCACAGCGGCCGTCGGCGAGCCACCAGGGGTGAAGCCCAATGCCGGCGATGATGCCTGGTTGGCGACGGGCACGCTCGTTTGCGGCCGAAAAGTCGCGTGGATCGACGCCGCAATCAAATAGGCCCAAGCCCAGTGCCGTCGCCTCATCGGCAACGGCGTCCGGGTGAGCCATTAAATCAAGATGGCAGTGTGCATCAATTAACTGGGGCCCCATCTCGGCGCGCTCCACTAGTCTAGGCGCTGGCCATCGGCGCGCACGCGTTCGGTACCACGCCCACTGATCTGGCGGATAACCTCGCCGGCGATCATCTGGCCCATGATGGGCGGCATAAAGCTGGCGGTGCCCAACTCGGTACGCTCGTGGATATTGGACGGGTCGCGGGGTTGGGTCTTAACCGATTCCTCGCAGCTAAACAGCACGTGCAGGCTCTTGATTCCGCGCTTCTTGCATTCTTTGCGCATGATGCGGCTCATGGGGTCACGTACCGTATCGAAGATGTCGGCAAAGCGGAGGCACTCGGGATGGAGCTTGTTGGCCCCGCCCATGGAGCTAACCAAACGGATGTCGTGGTCCTGAGCATATTTGGCAATGGTGAGCTTGGCCGAGATGGTGTCGATGGCGTCGACGACGTAGTCGAGCTTGCCGCCCGTCTGCTCCAAAACGCTCGCAAAGAACTCGTCGATGTTATCGCTCAACAGGTATTCAGTTCGCTTGATGACGGTGGCGGCAGGATTGATATCGTGGATCATGGCCTCCATCACGTCAACCTTGCGCTTGCCGACGGTGCTGTGAAAGGCGATGGCCTGGCGATTGATATTGCTGGGCGCGATGATGTCCTTATCCAGAATGATGAAATGTCCGATGCCGCCGCGGGCAAGTGCCTCGCAGCAGCTGGAGCCCACGCCTCCGCAGCCGAGCATCAGTACCGTAGCATCGGCGAGCTTGTCGAGTGCCTCGCGGCCCATGATGATTTCGAGCTTGGTATCGCGCGTCTCGACGAGAGCAGTAGCGTTTTCGGTCATAGACATCCTCCGATGGGGAAGCGAATCGTGTTTTAGCTATCGTCATTATAGGTATTATCGCGATTTCATTTGAGCCCTTGGGGTTTGTTGAAATGGGATCGGGATTCGCATAAGATTGAAGCAGATGGCACCCGTTGCAGCGGGTTGGCCAACTCCGAAACACGTTTATGGCGTGAGAAGTGGCCGTCTTCGCATTACGCGGGGACGGCTATTTCATTCGACCTCCAATGTGGATGCCGAGCTCCACAGCCGCGATTACAAGCAATAACAACGTCAGGACATCGTCAATACTCATAGTCCATCTCCTTCTTGGGTAGAGGGAGCTGGCCCATCTGCTTCAACTTCCATTGTAACTAAACACGAACGAATGTTCTATAGATGTTACTGTATTAGACTGTTAGACAAACATCTAAATAACGAGTATAGTGTGCACGTCATGAGAGATGATGAGAGGAGGTCTTATGCCGGGAGAGGGTTTTAAGGCGCTCGCCGATCCAACGCGACGGCGCATTTTGGAGTTGCTGCGCGAGGGCAATTGCACGGCGGGGGAGCTTGCCGAGCATTTCGATATCAGTAAGCCGTCGCTGAGCCATCACTTGGCGACGCTCAAAAACGCCGGGTTGGTGACCGACGAGCGCCATGGCCAAAACATCGTATACAGCTTAAACACCACCGTCATGCAGGATTTAATTGGCTGGTTTATGGGCTTTACAAACACGGAAGGTGATAAGGATGAATAACGAAAACAAGGGCATTCACCCCACGGGGGTATCGTCGCGCGTGTGGATTGCGCTGGTCGCTCTGTGCGTCGCCAATGTCGTAGCGCACCTCATGGTGATGCCGAGCTTGCCTGCGCAGATTCCCACGCACTGGGGCGCGAACGGCGCCGTCGACGGTTGGGGTCCTAGCTGGATGGCCTCCGCGCTCGGCGTGCTGCCTCTGGCGCTTCTCGTAATGTTCTGCGTGGTGCCTCGCATCGACCCCAAAGGTGAGGCATATCGAACCTCGGGCAAGTTCTACCAGGGCTTCGTAATCGCCTTCACCTTGTTCATGTGCGCCATAAGCTGGCTGGGAGAGCTTACGGTCTGGGGCGTGGTGCCGGCGGTCGGTTCGGTTAACGTGCTGATTTCCAGTGTTGTCGGTTTGCTGTTCATCGGCGTAGGCAACTACTTGCCGCGTGTGAAGCAGAACTATACGCTCGGTATCAAGACACCTTGGGCGCTTGCCGATCCCGAGAACTGGCGCCGTACGCAGCGTTTTGGTGGCGCCTGCTTTATGGTGCTGGGTATTGGCCTGATTGTGATGGGCGTGGCAGGCAGCGTGCTTTCGAGTGAAGTCGTCGCCGCGGTGATTGCGGTTCTGGCGTTTGGTTCGGTCGGAGCCGTCTACGCCTACTCGTATCTGCTGTGGCGCAAATCGCAGCGGGCCGTTCGCTAAGGTTGCGGAAAACTAGCGTACGCAGTTCATAGTATGTTCCGGGGGACTTTTCCCAGGTAGTATTAGGGGGTGTGGGCAACCATGCCCCTTTTTCGTTACGTTTCAGAGCTGATTTCCTTATTTCGTTTCCACTAAAGCGAATCAAGAATAGGGAAACAGCAGGTAGAAAGGATAAAATAGACAAATGGCAGAGTTTATCTACCAGATGTATCAGGCTCGCAAGGCCCATGGCGACAAGGTAATCCTTGACGACGTGACCCTGAGCTTCTACCCCGGTGCCAAGATCGGCGTCGTGGGCCCCAACGGTATGGGCAAGTCGACCCTGCTCAAGATCATGGCCGGCATCGAGGAGGTCTCCAACGGCGATGCCAGGCTTACCCCCGGCTACACCGTGGGTATCCTGCAGCAGGAGCCGCCGCTCGACGACGACAAGACCGTCATCGAGAACGTGCGCATGGCATTTGGCGATATGATCGCCAAGGTCGATCGCTTCAATAAGATCGGCGAGGAGATGTGCGACCCGGATTGCGACATGGACGCCCTCATGGCCGAGATGGGCAAGCTCCAGGACGAGATCGACGCCGCCGACGGCTGGGATATCGATTCCAAGCTCGGCCAGGCCATGGACGCCCTGCAGCTGCCCGATTCCGACATGCCGGTCAACGTGCTTTCCGGTGGCGAGCGTCGTCGCGTGGCCCTGTGCAAGCTGCTGCTCGAGGCTCCCGACCTGCTGCTGCTCGACGAGCCCACGAACCACCTGGACGCCGAGTCGATCCTGTGGCTCGAGCACTTCCTGCACAACTACCAGGGCGCTGTGCTTGCCGTCACGCACGATCGCTACTTCCTGGACAACGTTGCCGAGTGGATCTGCGAGGTCGACCGCGGTCACCTTTATCCCTACAAGGGCAACTACTCCACGTATCTGGAGACTAAGGCCGCGCGTATCGAGGCACAGGGCAACCGCGATGCCAAGCTCGCCAAGCGCATGGAGGCCGAGCTCGAGTGGGTACGCAGCTCGCCCAAGGCTCGCCAGGCCAAGAACAAGGCCCGTCTGGCTCGCTACGAGGAGATGGAGGCCGAGGCCCGCGCAAGCCAGAAACTCGACTGGACCGACATCCGCATCCCCGTGGGCCCGCGTTTGGGCAACAAGGTGCTCGAGGCCCATCACCTGCACAAGGAGTTCGATGGCCGTGTACTCATCGATGACCTTTCGTTCACCCTGCCGCGCAACGGCATCGTGGGCGTCATCGGCCCCAACGGCGTGGGCAAGACTACGCTCTTCAAGACCATCGTGGGCCTGGAGCCGCTGACTTCGGGCGAGCTCGAGGTGGGCGAGACCGTCAAGATCTCCTACGTCGACCAGAACCGTTCCGGCATCGACCCCGATAAGAATCTGTGGGAGGTCGTCTCGGACGGCCTGGACCACATGATGGTCGGCGAGACCGAGGTCCCGAGCCGTGCTTATGTGGCGAGCTTCGGCTTTAAGGGCCAGGACCAGCAGAAGCGCGCTGGCGTACTCTCCGGTGGCGAGCGCAACCGTCTGAACTTGGCGCTTACGCTCAAGCAGGGCGGCAACCTGCTGCTCCTCGACGAGCCCACGAACGACCTCGACGTCGAGACGCTGTCTTCGCTCGAGGCGGCGCTGCTCGAGTTCCCGGGCTGTTCGGTGGTCATTAGCCACGACCGTATGTTCCTGGACCGCGTTGCCACGCACATCCTGGCGTGGGAGGGCACCGACGAGAATCCGGGCAACTGGTATTGGTTTGAGGGCAACTTCGAGGCCTATCAGGCCAACCGCATCGAGCGCCTGGGCGAGGACGCAGCCCAGCCGCATCGTATCCACCGCAAGCTGACGCGTGACTAATTTGTTACGCGGTTTTACCAAACCGCGTAACTGCTCGACGCTGCGCGGGCCGCAAGCACCCCATCTTGCCGTTCAAACCGTCGCTCGCGTACCGAAGTACGTGCCGCTCCTCTTTCACGGCAACCTGGGGCACTTGCGGCCCGCTCGCTGTGGGTCACGGAACATCAACAAATAAAAACGGCTCAAATCCTGATTTGGATTTGAGCCGTTTGTCGTTACTGCTCGGGTTCTTCGACTTTGTCGATGGCCCAGGCGGCTCCGAGACCGCCGGTGGTGTTGCGGCGGATGCGCACGGCAACCTCGTGGCGCTCGCCGGCCTGCGTGTAGCGCAGGGGGAAGATTGCGCGGTTTCGCGCGGCCTCGATGGTACCGCGCTCGCGGGCGATCCAGTAGTACTCGCCGACAATGCCGAGGGTGTCGGCGCCGTAGGGGAGATAGGTCGACAACTGGTGCAGTAGCGGACCGGGGCAGAAGACCTCGGTTGCGAAATCGACGGGGAAGTCCTCGGGGATGGCGGGCGCTACGGGTGCGGGGGTTGGGGCCGCTGCGGGTACCGAAGCCGGTGCCGGTGCGGGAATTTGGTCGCAAGCAGCGGCGGGCACGGATTCGATGGCGGGTGCGGGCTCCAGCGTCGCTTCCGGCTTGATCGTGGAATCTGCGGGCTCCTCGGTGACGGGCGCGTCTACAGCTGCGGTTTCAACCTCAACCTGCGTCGCGTTCTCGTTCTCGACACTCGACTTTGCCTCGATGGGCGTGGATGCCATGGTGGTGATGCCGGCGTTGGCGTTCTCGGGGTCATAGACGACCGTGAGCGAGATGGCGGGCTGCGGCGTCTCGGGCTCCGATGTCGACTCGGTAGCGTCTTGATCGTCGGGCTCGTCGGGCTGATCGTCCTCGGCTTCGTCGCCAAAGACATCGCTGTTTTGGAACGCAGGCGTTTCGGGCCGGTCAGCGGCTTCTTCGGTTGTCGACTTGGGAGCCTCGTTGAACTCGGCAGTGGCTTCCTGCTCGGATATGACTTCGGGATCGGTCGTGGCGGCGATTTCGGTTTCGGCTTCTGCTGTTACCTCAAAAGCGACTTCGGTCTCTGTCTCGGGCTCGGATTCCGGCACGGCTTCAACCATGGCTTCGGGCTCGGCGCGCTTAACGTGCTTGGGACGCACGGCCTTGAGGTCCTTCTCGCCGCGTTTTTTCTTTTTGTAGGACTGCTTGGCACCCTTGGCAGCCTTGGGCTTGTCCTCGCCCTTGGCAAGGGCGGCATCCCAGGCCTCGTTGGCGATGACCGTGGCATACAGGCGACCGCCCTTAAAGACGGTCAGCTTAATGCAGTCGTCGAGCTCCTCGAGCAGCTCGCGCGTGGACTCGAAGCCCAGGTCATAAGCGGCCATGTCACCAGCGGCGAGTGCCTCCTCGACCTGCGTCATAAACGTTTGCTTGCCGCATCCGATTGCATCGCGCAGCAGGCGATACAGATAGATGTGGTTGCCCAGCGAAAGCGTGGGCCTAACTATTGTCTTGCTCATGGCAAATCTCCTCTTTACACACCAAAGCATCTTACCATCGCACGGGGCGTGCCACCTCGGCGCCCAAGGCAAACGGGCGCGACCGTTGCCGGTTCGCGCCCGTTATATAGGTCGATTATCTATGAGAGGCAAACGTGCTTAGTTGCCCGATGCCGTGCCTTGGCTCGAGCTGTCAGATGCCGTGCCGGACGCGGTTCCGCTCGAGCTATTCGAGCTGTCGGTGTTGCCGTTGTCGGTAGATCCCGTGCCCGATGTATTGCCGCTCGTCTGGTCGCCCGTGCTCGGTTGAGAGCCGTCAGTCGTTTGGCTTGAGTCGGTTGTGCCGGATTGCGTACCGCTGTTGTTCACAGAGGAATCGGCACCCTGCGACTGATCGGGGGTGTTCGAGGACGAGTCGGTGGATGCGGAGGTGCCCTGCGAGCTGTCCTGTTGGCTTTGCGATTGGCCGGAGCTATCCGCGTCGTGCTCGGTCGTGCGCGACGACAGAATCGGCTCGGGGCGCTCGCCCAGACCCTCGCCGGCGGTGGTGATAAGGATGGCGCCGGTGCAGGCGATGACCGCGACAATGGCGATGGCGATCGAGAAGACGATGACCTTCTTTTGCGTCTGACTGCGCTCTGCCGCCGCCTTGGCGCGCAGGCTGTCGGGAGCAACGCGCGCCGTGGTCGCGCGCCCCGCAATCTGGCGCATCTCCTGCGTAGTCGCGGCGCCGCCCAGGTGCTCCTCGGCATTAAACTCAACGGGCTCATAGGCGCCGGCGGGGTAGTCGACGGCGGCGTGCGTACCTTTGAGGGCTTCGGCGCTGGCAGAGATAAAGTGGCGGTAGACCTGCGAGGACACAACGGTGATAACCGAGCTCACGGCGGCACCAATTACTGAACCAGCGATACCAATCTTGGAGGCAAGCGCGACGCTCGTGGCGGCAGCTGCGGCGCCGGCGATGATCTGGGGAATGGAAATGTCGTCAAACAGGCCCTTTTTGGGCGCGATGGCCATGGTCTGTCCGATGGAATGGTTCTCGTGCACGCCGTTGTTGAGCGATGCCGGCGTCATGACGCGCGTGCGTGGCGCGTCGGTGTACTTGGTTGTCATACGGGGTCCTCCCGGTGTAAATCTACTTCGTTTCGTGTAGCCATCAGGGTACCCACCAGATGTGAATCGTACGTGACATTTAACAGATACCATCAACTCATCAAGGGGGGGCTTGCTGTCTTTGGTGCAATAGCTTGATGCTAAACTGGATTTACGATTGCGAGGTGGTTTACGTGATGTACCCGTATATGACATTCGAAGACGGTACCGAGGTCGTTCATTCTGACCTAATTGCAGATGGGGATATCGAAAAGGTTGTCGTGCATTTTGAACGACCGACGGCAGAGGGCTTCGACTCCGCTCGCTGTGAGTTGCCTTCTTACAATTGGACTATGTGGGAGGGGCATTTCACCGACGAGGAGAAGCGAGGATTTGAGACTTTTCTGAGCAATAATGCTCACCTGCTGTATCGCTACGCCGCAAACGGAGGAGCTAAAGTTGCCTAGCCTATTTCTTATTGGCGGCTACAGGGTCTTCTTTTGGTCTAACGAAGCGGGCGAGCCAATCCATGTTCATGTTTGCAAGGGAGCGCCTTCAAATAACTCGGCCAAAATCTGGCTGACTCGCAGGGGAGGTTGCATTGTCGCTAATAACAAAGCGAAGATCCCCCAGAGCACGCTTGACGACCTCTGTGAAATTATCGCCGCTCAGCATGAATTGATTTGTTCTAAATGGAAGGCTTTTTTCCTTGTGGACGAGATCTCGTTCTACTGCTAAACGCCATTCTGACTTCTCTTTTTCATTTTTAATCATGAGACTGCCCCATCAGCGCTGATTGAACTTGACAGTACAATGGAGGCGGACTTTATTGCCGCTGCTCGTTGCGGCTAAACGGATGTGTTGGAGCTCGTATGAACGATTTTCTAAACGGTCAAGTTGAGAACGATGGCTTTTTGCGTGTGGCGGCGGCTTCGCCGCGGATTCGCGTGGCCGATGTCGAGGGCAATGCCGAGGTTGCGCTGGCAGCTGTTCGCGAGGCTGCCGAGCGCGGCGTTCGCGCGCTGGTGTTGCCCGAGCTCAACTTGTGCGGCTATACCGCGGCCGACCTGTTCCATAACCGCACGCTGCTGCATGCCTGCGAGGCTGCTCTGGTGCATATCCTCGATGAGACTCGTGAGCTGTCGATTGTCTTTACCATCGGTCTTCCCGTTGCGGTTGCCGAGAATATCTACAACTGCGCCGCCGTGTGCTGCGCGGGCGAGCTTTTGGGCTTCACGGCCAAGAAGTATCTGCCCAACTATGGCGAGTTCTACGAGCGCCGCTGGTTTGCTCCGGCGCCCGCAGATCCTGTGTGGGTTGAGTTTGCCGGTCAGGGTCCGGTTCCGCTGGGTTCGGGGCTTCTCTACCGCTGCTGTGATGAAGGTGCCGAGGATATGGTGCTGGGCGTTGAGATCTGCGAGGATCTGTGGGTGCCGGCGCCCCCTTCGACCGAGATGGCGCTTGCCGGTGCGACGGTGATCCTCAACCCGTCGGCCTCGGACGAGATTATCGGTAAGGCAGACTATCGCCGCAGCCTCATCTCCAATCAGAGTGCGCGCCTCTACTGTGCCTATGCCTATGCAGACGCGAGCGAGGGCGAGTCCACGACCGATATGGTCTTTGCGGGCGAGAACCTCGTCTACGAAAACGGCTCTAAGCTGGCGGCGACGAAGCTCCTTACCTGCGATATGGCGGTTGCCGATGTTGACCTCGACCGTCTGGTTGCCGAGCGCCGCCGCTCGACGACGTGGACGCGCGCGGACGATGCGCCGGAGGCCACGACCGTTGAGTTTTCGTTTGAGGGCGTGCTGGCCGAAGAACCTGTCCTGCGCGATGCCTGCGATATCGACCGTGTCTTCCCCCGCGCGCCCTTTGTGCCGGCCGACCATGGCGACCTGGCCGAGCGTTGCGAGACGATCCTCGATCTGCAGACCGCCGGCCTCAAGACCCGCCTTGCGCATACGGGCACCAAGGCGGCCGTCATCGGCCTTTCGGGCGGCTTGGACTCCACGCTGGCTCTGCTTGTGACCGTGCGTGCCTTCGATGCACTGGGGCTGCCGCGCACCGGTATCACGGCGGTCTCCATGCCAGGTTTCGGCACGACGCATCGCACCAAGTCGAATGCCGAGTCGCTTGCTCGCGACCTGGGTGTGAGCTTCCGCGAGGTTTCGATCCACGCGGCTGTGGAGCAGCACTTCAAGGACATTGAGCACGACCCGGCAGTTCAGGACGTGACCTACGAGAACAGCCAGGCCCGCGAGCGTACGCAGATTCTGATGGACTTGGCCAACCAGGCTGGCGGTTTTGTCATCGGCACGGGCGACCTGTCGGAGCTGGCGCTCGGCTGGGCTACCTATAACGGCGACCACATGAGCATGTACGCCGTCAACGCGAGCGTGCCCAAGACGCTTGTGCGCCATCTGGTGCGCTATGCCGCCGATGTCTTTGGCGGACGCATTGCCGAGGTCCTGCTCGATATCCTCGATACGCCGGTGTCCCCCGAGCTTCTGCCGCCCACGGGCGATGGCGAGATTGCACAGAAGACCGAGGATTTGGTGGGCCCGTACGAGCTGCACGACTACTTCCTCTACTACCTGCTGCGTTTTGGCTTTGAGCCGGGCAAGATCTACCGCATGGCGCTCAAGAGCTTCGAGGGCGTCTACGACGTCAAGACCGTCCACACGTGGTTGCGTACGTTCTATCGTCGCTTCTTTGCCCAGCAGTTTAAGCGCAGCTGCCTGCCCGATGGTCCCAAGGTGGGCTCGGTGACGCTCAGTCCGCGCGGCGATTGGCGTATGCCGAGTGACGCCAGCTCGCGTCTGTGGCTTGCGCAGATCGACGCGCTCAATCCAGTTGACTAAGGTTGGCTAAATTGAACCAATACGGGGGTTGCAAGCGTTACACTTTTGCAATCTGATGGCCCGTATCGCGCGGCGCTCTTGTCGGAGCGCCGCGTTTTTTATATCGAAAGGTGGCACCATGCAGGCATCGCAGCGTCTCGACCGCTTTGGCGCGGAGGTCTTCGCCTCACTCAACAACAAGCTTCTCGCGCTGAAGGCTCAGGGCAAGACCATTTACAACATGAGCGTGGGCACGCCCGACTTTAAGCCGTACGACCACGTGGTCGAGGCGCTCACGCAGGCAGCCCAAGATCCCGAGATGTGGAAGTATGCCCTGCGTGACCTGCCCGAACTCAAGCAAGCCGTGTGCGATTACTATGAGCGTCGCTTTGGCGTTTCGGGCATTACGCCGTCCATGGTGCAGTCGTGCAACGGCACGCAGGAGGGCGTGGGCCATTTGGGCCTGGCCCTGCTCGATCCGGGCGACACCATTCTGGTTCCCGATCCGTGCTACCCGGTCTTCGAGGCGGGTGCCAAGATCGCCGATGCCAAGCTCGAATACTATCCGCTGGTTGCCGAGCATAATTACCTGCCCTATGTGGCGGGTATCGATCCCGAGGTGGCCGATCGTGCCAAGTATATGATCGTGTCGCTGCCCGCCAACCCGGTGGGCTCGGTGGGCACGCCCGAGATCTACGAGGAGATCATCGCTTTTGCCCGCGAGCACGACCTACTGATCGTTCACGACAACGCATACTCCGACATCGTGTTCGACGGCGAGCCGGGCGGCAGCTTCTTGCAGTATCCCGGCGCGCTCGAGGTGGGCGTTGAGTTTTTCTCGCTCTCCAAGTCGTTTAACGTCACCGGTGCGCGTATCGGCTTTTTGGTCGGCCGCGAGGATGTGGTCTCTGCCTTTGCCAAGCTGCGCAGCCAGATCGACTTTGGCATGTTCTTCCCGATCCAGAAGGCCGCCATCGCGTGCCTTAATGGCCCGCGCGATGAGGTCGAGGCGCAGCGCCTGAAGTACCAGGAGCGCCGCGATGCCCTGTGCGACGGTCTTGAGGGCCTGGGCTGGGAGCGCCCCAACGCGCATGGCTCTATGTTTGTGTGGGCCAAGCTTCCCGGTGGCCGCACCGATTCCATGGCGTTTTGCGAGGAGCTCATGGAGAAGGCCGGCGTTGTGGTGACGCCGGGCGCGAGCTTTGGTCCTTCGGGCGAGGGGCACGTGCGCATGGCGCTGGTCTTGCCGCCCGACCAGATCGCTTTGGCTGTCGAGGCCATTCGCGAGGCGGGCCTGTATTAGAAAGCTATTTTGGCTCGTCAATATATCGAAACCGATTTCGTGCAGTTATTTTACGAATCCTGCAAACAATTTCGGTAAACGGTCGATTTTTGGCTGCGAATAGGAGCATAATCAAAGTCCCGATTGGATGTATTGGGATTACGACAAGCCGCTCGGGTCGTTCCCGGGCGGCTTGTTTGTGGAGTGAGATGGGAGTTTCTAATGGTTAACGAGAAGAAGGTCGCTATTGTCGGCTGCGGTTTCGTCGGTTCGTCTTCGGCGTTTGCGCTGATGCAGAGCGGTCTGTTCTCCGAGATGGTCCTCATCGACGTGGACAAGAACCGCGCCGAGGGTGAGGCCCTGGATATCGCGCACGGCATGACGTTTGCCGAGCCGATGAAGATCTACGCCGGCGATTATTCCGATGTCGCCGACGCCGCCATGATTGTTGTCACCGCTGGCGCTGCCCAGAAGCCCGGTGAGACTCGCCTGGACCTGGTCAACAAGAACGTCAGCATCTTCAAGTCCATTATTCCCGAGATTAAGAAGTCCGGCTTCGACGGCATTCTGCTAATCGTCTCCAACCCGGTTGATGTTCTGACCTATGCTGCCATCAAGATGTCTGGCCTGCCCGAGGGCCATGTCATCGGCTCCGGCACCGTGCTCGACACCGGCCGCCTGCAGCAGATGCTTGGTGCCCACGTCGAGGTTGACCCGCGCGATGTCCAGGCCTATGTCATGGGCGAGCACGGCGACTCCGAGTTTGTCGCTTGGTCCAGCGCTCAGGTTGCCGGCGTTCCGCTGAACACCTTCTGTGAGCTTCACGGCCACTTGGAGCATGAGGCTGCCGAGAAGCGCATCGCCGAGGACGTCAAGAACTCCGCCTACACCATCATCGAGAAGAAGCACGCCACCTACTATGGTGTCGCCATGGCCGTCAAGCGCATCTGCACCGCCGTTATGCGCGATGAGCAGACCGTTCTGCCTGTCTCCTCGCTCATGGTGGGCGAGTATGGCCTGTCCGATCTTGCCATCTCCATGCCGACCGTCGTTGGCCGCGACGGCGTTGTCTGCCGCGTCCCCGTGCCGCTGAACGACGACGAGCAGCATGAGCTCACCGTCTCCGCCAAGGCCCTCAAGGACATCATCGACAGCGTCGACTTCTCCTGCTAAATCAAGCTCGCTAGAGCGAAAAGCTACAATGAAGGCGTCCGGGTCCACACGGCCCGGGCGCCTTTTTGGTGCAAAGTAACCTGACTCCAATGCACCATAGTTGATGGGAGGGCCATGTCGGATTCGCCTAATTTTTTGACCTATGTCCAGACGGCGTTTGATCCCTTTGAGGAGCGGCCGTTCTGCGCGGTGGATAGCCTGGTCTTTGCGTGGTTGTCCTATTTGCGCTTGCCGGGTGATATGGCGGGGCTGACGAACTGGCAGGGCCTAGACGTACGCGAACTGCTGCGTGCCGAGTGCTACCGGGACATGATTGACGACTTGTGGGACCCAGAGGGAAGCAGGGCCTTGTTGGAGGCCGTGGCAGCAAATCCCAGATACCGCGGCGTGCACGTTTGCGGCTATCGTGCCGTGAGCGATGTGGTGGCGACGGAGCAGTTTGCAGCCATGGCGTTCCGGTTTCCGGCGGGGTTTAGCTATCTTTCCTTCCGGGGGACCGACAGCACGATTGTGGGCTGGAAAGAGGACTTTAACATGGCGTTCCGGTGTCCTGTACCGGCCCAGGAATCCGCGGCGCGTTATGTGGACGAGGCGGCGGATGCGATCGACGGGCCGCTTTTGTGCGGAGGTCATTCCAAGGGCGGAAACCTTGCGGTGTACGGTGCGGCGATGTGCTCCGATGTCGCCCGTGAGCGAATCGAACGGGCGTATTCCCATGATGGTCCAGGGTTCGTCGAGGAGTTTCTGAACAGCAACGCCTTTGCCGATCTTTCCGGTCGAATCGACAAGACGCTACCTCGGTCGTCGATCTTCGGCATGATGTTCGAGACACAAGAGGACTATGCCATCGTTGAGAGCACCGAGTTCAGCCTGCTGCAGCACAATCCCTTTAGCTGGGTGGTTGATGGTTGCGACTTCGTATACTGTGAGCGCCTGTCCGCCGGTGCTCGATACGTCGATGGCTCCATTCGCGAGATGCTGCTTGCAGTGTCACCTAGCGAGCGCGAGCGTTTTGTAGATGCGTTGTTCTCCGTGTTTGAGGCTACGGACGCCGAACGGTTTGCGGATATCGCAGGAAATCTGCGTGAGAGTCTGCCCGTGATGCTCCAGGCTGCGCAAGGCTTTGACAAAGATACGCGACGCTTTATCTCGCAGACCATCGTGGCGATCCTTAAATGCGCACTGTTGCCCAAACGACCCCAGATCGACGTGCCCGCTGCCGGCAAGAGTTTGGCAGAACAGCTCGAGGCTTGGCAGTCCGAGCTCCTGCGCTAGCCATTGATACAAAGCAACCTGTCCCCGATGCGCCAATCTTCGATGCGCCTGGGGCGGGCTCGACCGCTATACTGGTTCGTGCCGAAATCGATCTAGAACGGAATGCCGTATATGAAAATCAATCACGCGATTCTGCATATCCTGGACTTTGACTCTGCCGTCAACGTCATGAGCCAGCGAGAGCTCGATATCGAGAGCCGTACCGTGCGCAACTTCGTGACCACGCATCTGCGCCGCGCACGCACCTCGGCCGACAATAAACGCGCCACGTTTGCCGAGAACTCCGCATTCGGCGGCGAGCTCAAGGGCTATTTCTTTGGTGAGCGTGAGTTCGTGGACCTGTCTCAGCAGATTGCGGAGTTCATCTCTTCCGAACTTACCAAGGCCGAGAAAGCCGAGTCCACTGACGTGCTTGTGGCGGACTTTGATGACGATGAGGATGCCCGCTGGTTTGCCGTGATGCTGCTGGGCTCCAAGCAGGCTTTTATGCACGAGGTAGGTCGCGAAGAGGGCGAGGTGCGCAACGACATTGCGCGCCACTACGCCATTCTGCCGAATCCCTCGCAAAAGGTGCCGAGCTATGCAATCGTGCGTGCAAGCACCATGGAGATCGGCTATGTGGACAAGAAACGCAAGATCGCCGGCGAGGACCGTATGCTTATCCCCGATGGCCTGCTGCAGTGCGACACGGGCGTATCGGGCAAGGAGGTCATCGACACCGTGACGCGTGTGGTCGAGGAAGTCGCCGAGGAGCACGGTGCCAATACGGCCGTAGCGCTCGCCAAGGTTAAGGCTGCTGTTGCCGAGAAGGTCGAGGATGACGAGGAGCTGCCGCCTTGGGATATCGTCGACGAGGTCTTTGAGGACGAGCCGGTCATCAAGGAGAGCGTGCGCGCGGCACTGACCGAGGAGAAGGTGCCTGAGCGTGTGCCCGTGGAGCGCAAGCAGGTCGAACGCGCGGCGGTGCGCAATCATAAGATCCGTACCGACACGGGTATCGAGATTAGCTTCCCGGCCGAGATGGGTTCCAACTCCGAGTACATCGAGTTCGTCAATGAGCCTAACGGCCTCATCTCCATCGAGCTCAAAAATATCGGTAGCATCGAGAATCGATAAGGCTTTTTGCTTTTGAATAAAAGTCTGGATTATATTTTGAAGTATACTTTGAAATATAATCCAGATTATTTTTTGGAGGCCAAAATGTCCCCACTTGTTCTGGAAAAACCGGTGTTTACAAAAGACCAGGTTGTTTCTGCTACCGAAGCAAGCAAGTCCTTATCCGCCATTCGTAAACGCGCAAAACGCGCGCCTCAGTTCATTGCTGATCATAATGATATCGATACCGTGATTATCGACTATGCTGCCTATGAGGAAATGTACGGCGCGCTGCAGTATCTGCGTGAACTTGAGATAAATCGCATCGCTGCGGATCGAGTCAAGCATGGTCCGCATGAGTTTGTTCCGTTTGAGGATGCCTTAACTGCCGAGGAGCTCGCGGAGCTTGAGTCGATGGATCCGGACGCGATTCCCGACGAGGATCTTTTCGAATGAGCGGGCATTTTGTTGTCGGCTTTTTGAATCGAGACGTCGAGAAGGAATATCAAAAACTAGATGGATCCCAGCGCAGGCTCGTCCGTATTGCCGTCGCAAAATTAAAGACGCGCGCTGATGAAATCGGAACGCCGCTTCACGGCGAGCTCGCCGGCTGCAAAAAGATTAAATGGCGGAATGCGGGACTCAGAATGGTTTTCCGAATCCGAGAGGACGGAATGGTTGAGATTGCCGAGATCGTGGCAATAGGGCGGCGCGATCGTTCCGAGGTCTATAAGACGGCCGTAGGGCGCCTGTCAAAGCAATCCGCCATGGTTGAATACGACGGAACCCTGAGATGATGAAGGCCGAAGCCTCGGACGAGGGCTTCGGCCTTTTTGCTTGGAGCTGAATTGCGCCGTAGGTTGAGCATACGTCAGCGAAAACGCCCCTAAGCGAGCAAGGTGACGTGAAAGAGGAGGGCATTGACCTTCTGGTCATGCCCGACGATTGAACGTCAGATTGCCGCTCTGGGTCGTTTGCAGCGTCGACTAGTTACGCGGTTTGGTAAAACCGCGTAACCCTACAGCTGGCGCAGGCCTTCCTCGAGACCGGTCTTGCTGTCGGTCTTCTCATCGCGCATCTTGATGACGCGGGCGGGGACACCGGCCACGACGGCACCGGCGGGGACGTCCTCGACGCACACGGCACCGGCAGCCACGACGGCGCCCTTGCCCACGCGCACGCCCTCCAGGACCACGGCGTTGGCGCCAATCATGACATCATCCTCGATGATGACGGGCGTGGCACTCGCGGGCTCAACGACGCCTGCCAGTACGGTGCCGGCGCCGATGTGGCAGTTCCTGCCCACGGTGGCGCGGCCGCCCCGGACGGCGCCCATATCAATCATAGAGCCCTCGCCGATAACGGAGCCGATGTTGATGATAGCGCCCATCATAATGACGGCGCGGTCGCCGATCTCGACGCGGTCGCGGATGATCGCACCCGGCTCAATGCGGGCGTTGATGCCCTTAAGGTCTAGCATGGGGACGGCGGAATTGCGGCAGTCATTTTCGACGTCGTAGTAGTCGATGGAGTCGGCATTGGCATCGAGGATGGCTTTGAGCTCATCCCAGTCGCCAAAGACGGTCTTGCCGCGACGACCGCCGTAGACGTGCGCATTGCCCCACTGGACCTTCATGCCGGGCTTTTCACGCACGTACAGCTTGACGGGCGTCTTTTTGGGCGCGGTGGCGATGTAGTTGATAATCTCCTGTGCATCCATCTCGGCTGCGCTGCTCATTTGCTATCTCTCCTTTGGGTGGATTCGGTTGATACCTGGTTAGGCAAACATGACCTGATCAAACGTATAGAAGCCGTGCTCACGGGTGACGAGCTTCTGCGCGGCTGCCAGGGCGCCGTTGACGAAGATCTGACGGCTCGTGGCGCGATGCGTGAGCGTGACTTCCTCGTCCTGGCCAAAGAAACTCACTTCGTGCACGCCGGCGACAGTGCCACCGCGCAGCGAGTGCATGCCGATCTCCTTGGGGTCGCGCGCTCCGCACATGCCCTCGCGGCCATAGACGGGGCGGTAGCCTGCCTCGGGCTCGGCTTCGACGACGGCATCGAGCAGCAACTTGGCTGTGCCGCTGGGGGCATCGACCTTTTGGTTATGGTGCGTCTCGACGATTTCGCAGTCAAAGCCGGGCAGTTCGCGCGTGGCCTGGGCAACCAGATGGCGCAGGGCGGCGATGCCGATAGAGTAGTTGCCCGAGTGCATGACGCGGGCGTTCTGACCCAGCTCGCGCAGGCGGTCCATCTGATCGGGTGTGTAGCCCGTGGTGCCCGAGACCAACGCGGCGCCCGTGCGCTCGACATAGGCGACGACGGCATCGAAGGTAACGACGTTCGAGAAGTCGATGATGACGTCGGCTGCCGGGGCGCTCTCGAGCTCGGACAGATCAAAACCGATCTGGGCGACGATATCAAAAACGGGCTGACCGGCGGCGTCGACAACGCCCTCGGCGGTGGTGCGGATGAGCGAGCCCATGCGGCCCGTTCCCATAATGACAGTCTTAATCAAGCAGACCAGCTCCCTTCAGAGCATCGGTAAGTGCAGCGCGCGTGTCGTCTGCCATGGGGCATAGAGGCATGCGGTAGTTTGCCTCGATCATACCCATCTGAGCGAGCGCTTCCTTAACGGGGATGGGATTGACCTCACTAAAGAGGGCGTTGATGAGCGGCTGACCGGCAATCTGGATATCGCGGGCACGTGCCACGTCACCGTCCAGATAGGCGCGGCACATGTCATGCACGAGCTGCGGCTGAACGTCGGCCCACACGCTGATGGTGCCCGAGGCGCCCAGGCTCATGAGCGGCACGGTGAGCGCGTCCTCGCCCGAGTACATGCGGAAGTCGTCGGACAGCAGGTGGGCAATCTTGGCCGCGTAGGCGACGTTGCCCGAGGCTTCCTTAATACCCATGATGTTGGGGTGCGCGGCCAAGCGCTCTACGTTGCGCTCGCTGATGCCGCAGCCGCAGCGGCCGGGGATGTTGTACAGGATGCAGGGGATGTCCACAGCATCGGCGACGGTCTTAAAGTGCTGATAGATACCCTCTTCATTGGACTTGTTGTAGTAGGGGGTGATGAGCAGCAGGCCGTCGGCTCCCAAGCCCTGGTAGGTGAGCGACTTGGTGAGCATCGTCTGCGTGGAGTTGGAGCCCGAGCCGGCGATGACGGGGACGCGTCCTGCAACATGCTTGACCACGGCGGCGACGACGGAGTTGTCCTCGTCATCGGTCATCGTGGCGCTCTCGCCGGTGGTGCCCAGGGTGAGGATGGCGTCGGTGCCGTTTTGCAGGTGGAAATCGATAAGGCGCTCGAGCGCATCAAAGTCGACGCTGCCGTCCTTTTTAAACGGCGTAACAAGGGCGACGATTGAGCCCTCGAGGTTGCGGATATCCATGTTCTTCTCCTTCGCTTCCGCGATCTGGATGCGTTTGTTCCATTGGGCGGCGACAGCCAGGCGCTCGTCTTGGGCCCGACGGCGGGCACTTTCGGTGCGCGACTTTGCCAGCAGCTCACGGCCGCACGGCAGCACGTCGAGCGTGGCAAAATAATCGCCCGGGCGCTCGGCGCGACGAATGAGCTCGGCCGAGCCATCGGGGCGCAGCAGGACCTCGGCGGAGCGCAGCCGTCCGTTGTAGTTGTAGCCCATGGAGTAGCCATGCGCGCCGGTGTCGTGGATTACAAGCAGGTCGCCCATGTCGATCTGCGGCAGCTCGCGGTCGATGGCAAACTTATCGTTGTTCTCGCACAAGTTACCCGTGATGTCGTAGGTGTCCGTAACGGGCGCTGTGATCTTGTCGGCGCCACCCGGCTGGCCCATCACCGTAATGTGGTGGTAGGCACCATACATAGCGGGACGAATGAGGTCGACGGCGCTTGCGTCCACGCCGATATAGTCCTTGTAAATCTGCTTCTCGTGGATGGCCTTGGTGATCAGGCAGCCGTAGGGGCCCATCATAAAGCGGCCCATCTCGGTGCAGATGGCCACATCGCCCATGCCGGCAGGAACCAGGATCTCGTCGTAGGCCGCGTGCACTCCCTCGCCGATGGCGTGAATGTCGTTGGCCTGCTGCTCGGGCAGATAGGGGATACCCACACCGCCGGACAGATTGATAAAGGCGACATGTGCGCCGGTCTCGCGCTCCAGGCGCACGGCAAGTTCAAAGAGGATGCGTGCGAGCTTGGGGTAGTAGTCGTTGGCGACGGTGTTACTGGCAAGGAAGGCGTGGATGCCAAAATTCTCGGCGCCCTTGGCCTTGAGCATGCGGAAAGCCTCAAAGAGCTGCTCGGTGGTCATGCCGTACTTGGAGTCGCCGGGGTTGTCCATAATGCCGTTAGAGAGCTGGAACAGGCCGCCCGGGTTAAAACGGCAGCTGACTGTCTTGGGGATGGGGCCCGCGACGCGCTCAAAGAACTCGATATGGCTGATGTCGTCAAAGTTGACGATGGCGCCCAGCTTGTCGGCGAGCTCAAAATCCGCCGCCGGCGTGTCGTTGGACGAGAACATGATGTCGTGGCCGGTGATACCCAGTGAGCGGGCAATCATGAGCTCGGTATAACTCGAGCAATCGCAGCCGCAGCCGTATTCGTTGAGAATGGAGATGAGCGCCGGGTTGGGATTAGCCTTGACGGCAAAGTATTCCTTAAAGCCCGGGTTCCACGCAAAGGCGTCGCGCACCTCTTGCATGTTGCGGCGGATGCCCGCCTCGTCGTATAGATGAAACGGCGTGGGGAACTGCTCGACGATATGCTCGAGCGTCTCCTTGTCCACAAACGGCTGCTTGGCCGCATACGCTTCGTTGGGGGTCAATGCCATGTCCCGTAAACCTCGCTATCCAGACGGCGCCATCTGCGCATCGAATCCGCATAGCGTGGACCCCATGTCCGGATAGCGCTCCCGCATTGCTGCAGACAGTCCTGCGGGTGTTTCCCGCAGGCCCACCAGGTTGTTCGTGCCCGAAAAACCCAGTTCGGCGGGTTTCGCCTCCCCACGGGGTCAAAGCCTGCCGGCTCGCCCGCGGTTCTTCGTGCCCGCGCCTCTATCAAGTGGTAACGACCCTACCACGTTGCACTTTACCAAACAAGAGTATTCGTATATAACGTTTAAAAAATGCAGGGATATGCTGGAAATAAGGGTGCGGCAATCTTGCGGCACAATAAGATGGCAACTGGCGCGCACCTATGAAAGGACCCTTTATGACCGAGCTCCAAGAACTCCGTCGCTATCGGCGCGACTTGCACAGGATCCCGGAGCTCGACTTCGATCTTCCGCAGACGATCGCCTATATTGAGGGCGTGTTGGCGCCGCTCGCCTGTGAGGTGACCCATCCGTGTCCGAGCTGCGTTTGTGCCTTCTTCGATGCCGGTGTGGGCGCTACGCGTGCCACGGCGATTCGCGCCGACATGGACGCCCTGCCCATCGCGGAGGCGACGGGTGCGGCCTTTGCCTCGGCGCATCCCGGAAAGATGCACGCTTGCGGACACGATGGACACATGGCCATGGCACTTGCGGCGGCAACCTTTGTCGATCGCACGATTCGTGAGCAGCCGGGTACCATCAAGCGCAACGTGCTCTTTGTGTTCCAGCCTGCCGAGGAGACGACCGGTGGCGCCAAGACAGTTTGTGAGAGCGGGGTGTTTGAGCGCTACGGGGCGGACCGCATCTTCGGGTTTCACGTGTGGCCCGATCTGCCTGCGAACACGTTGGCGAGCTGCTCCGGTCCATTGCTGGCGCGCTCGAGTGAGACGCACGTGCACATTCACGGGACAAGCATCCATATCGCCAAGACCTACGGCGTTCCCGTAAACGAATCGCACGATGCGGCGCTGGCGGCTGCCAAGTTCTTGGTTGCCGAGCGTGAATTGATTGACGAGTTGGGTGCCGACGAGCCCTGCATTGGTAAGTTCGGCCTGCTGCAGGCCGGTACCGTCTGCAACGCGGTGGCGGGGGAGGCCCATGTTGCCGGCAGTCTGCGTGTGTTTACGGACGGTATGTTCGACCGTGCGCGCGAGGGCGTGCGCCGCGTGTTGGACGAGGCCTGCGCCGCAACAGGCTGTACGTACGATCTCGACTTTGCCGAGGGCTATCCGCCAGTCGATAACGACCCCGAGTTATTTGCCTGCATTGCACCGGCTTTGCCCGAACTACAGCTCGTAGATGAGCCTTTGTTGATTGCCGAGGACTTCGCCTTCTATCAGCGCCATCTGCCGGGCGTGTTCTTCTTGCTGGGCACGGGCGTGCCGGAGGGTCAAGAAAACCCGCACGATTCGGATGGCTGTCCCGCCTATGCCACGAGTGCTCTGCATACCGATACCATGCTCTTTGACGAGGAAATTCTGCTCAAAGGCCTCGATGTCTACAAACGATTGCTTTTGCTTGCTTAAGTGGCGAAGAATACCTGTTCTAGAAAATACGAACAGATGTACGGTATAATAGAGATGTAAGTCTATAGAAACGTTTGACGTTATTAACGTAAGGCGATACTATGATTGCATCGTAATGAGCGCTATCGGGTCTGTTTTGAGTGGAGACAGGGGATGGCTTGGAATGTCGAAATCGTCGATTATCACAAGCGATGAGACCGCGCCCGATTTGCTGTCGCCGGTGACTCCTGGTGAACTTCTCAAAGAGGAATTTCTTGTTCCTATGGGCATTTCTCAATATCGCCTTGCTAAGGAGACCGGGATTCCGGCACAGCGTATTGGGCAGATTATTTTGGGAAGGCGTCGTGTTACGGCTGACACCGATCTTCGCCTTTGCCGCTACTTTGGCCTGACGGATGGTTATTGGCTGCGCGCCCAGATAGCGTTTGATCTTGAGGCGGAGAAGAGGCGCATCGAACCGGAACTGGATAAGATCGTTCCTGTTCAGCAGGCTATCGCATTGTAGTGTTCAAAGATGTTGAGGTTGGAGTGACGATGGGGCGACGTCGACAATCTGCCGTTTATAGTCCCGGTGGGTGTGGATGCGGCTTGCTACTGCTTCCAGTTATTGCTGTGAGCATTGGCGTTATGTTTGCGCTTGCCGGGTTGGCAGCAGCGGCACTCGTGCTGTTGATTGTGGCTATTGGCGTGACGATTTGGCTCTGCCGCAATCGCGAGCAACGCCGTGCCGACGGTAAAACCAATGTTGGCTGGACTATCTTTTTGGTCGTCGCCTACCTATTGAGCATCAGTTATTTGGCCTTCTTTATCCTGTTAATGATCAGCACCTTTACCGGGGAATCCGTCACGGTGGGGTAGGCTTCGATGAACCTCTTGAGGATGAGGCGAGGGGGTGGACTCTGAATGAACAGCGCTCCACGTCAATATGTTTCATTCGTTGTGTAGCAATCCGAATGTGCAAGCGTTTGGCGTGAGGGTGCCGCCGACAGCAACACGGGGATGCGGGCCGCAATCGTCAGCCCCCATGCCACCTCATCGCAAAAGCGCGTCAACGTCGCGCCTGACCAGGGTCATTTCCTGCTCGAGTTTGTAGGCTCGCTCGATTTTTTACATTTCATCAGTTCTGTTTTTCATAGCGTCAGCTATTGGCTTTACGAGTGGAAATGAAAGTTCTATGGCTATAGCATGGTTATGTCTTGGCTCTTCATTTCTTTGCTTGGGTTCGACTCATGAGAAAAAGAAAAAAATACAGATGGTAAATAATTTCCTGCTTGTATTGTTGGAAAATCGGAATTTCAGGAGGTGTTTTTATGCCACAAATGAATAAGGGAGGAAAATTTATTTTCGGGAAATCACTCATTCGGACGGATGGAACATTGCGGATTCCGCCGCAGGCAATGGAAGAATATCGCATTGCAGATGAAGGAAAAGTATATCTTTTTACCGGAAGTAAGATTACCGGTGGCTTCTGCGTCACCCGGAAAGGCCTTTTGCATCCGTCAAAGCTTGGTCACATTTTGGACGATACTCCACCGTTGCTTGACTACTCAGCAGGTTCTGGCGAATTTATTAAATACAAGGGGCGTTCCTACTGCTGGATAGAGATTTCACAGGAGGGGCAAATTCTTCTTACGAAGAAAATGATGGACTTTTTGAAGGTGAGACCCGGAATGGAGCTGCTCTCTATCCGCAGTAGCGACATCGCGTTTACGATGGGGGCTAAAGGACCGCTATTGGAAAAAGCAGAGAACTATGACGGTGAAATTCCACTTTTTTAAGTGTAACAATTCCAGTTTATAAAATTAAGAACGATGTTGGCAAGCCTCGAGGTGTCATCGGCGGTGGACACGCGCTTCATGCTCTTCTATATAGCAACCTTAGCTCTCAGCTAATGAATTCAAGTTTAATCCTTCCTACGATGTGCTGTGTGCCGGCGCGGTAGCCGGATCGTAGGAAGGATGCATGATGAATAAGCTCGAAAACGAAGTGCTGCTGAGCCGTCGCGCTGCACTTGGCGCATTCGCCACCGTCGCCTTGGGGACTGCCAGTCTTCTTGCCGGTTGTGGTAGCGATAAGGCGACCGTCACCGAGGACGCCGACGATGGTGACAAGAAGGAAGAGGCGAAGAAGGAAGAGCAGCCTACGACTGACCTGGCTGTTGGCACGACGGTGACCACGGCTGCCGGTCTTTCTGTCGTCGTCGATTCCGTCCAGCCCGGTCTCACAAATTTTGACGGTTCGACCATGACGGGCATTCACGTCACGTACGTCAACAATGGCGATGAGGGCGCGGACTACAATGTCTACGACTGGAAGGGCGAGGATGCCAACGGTGCTCAGCAGAACCAGGGTTATTACAGTGAGGGCTCCGATGAACTGCAGTCTGGTACCCTTGCCGCCGGTGGCTCCGTGGCGGGCAATATCTACTTTGATGGTGACATCAAGAAGGCTCTCTATTTTGCCAACGTGTTTGATAAGTCTGCTGCTGCAAGCTGGGTGCTGGCCTAACATGTCGCTACCGTTGCGCCGTATGGGAGGTGAGGTCGTATGCCCGATAAAAAGCTGACGGACGAGTTGCTCAATGAGCTCCTCGACGCGCCAAACATCGATGGATATATCAAAGAACACGACTTTGCCGCCCCGTCGCTTTCGGACTACCTTAGGCAACTGCTGCAGGAAAAGGGCTTAGAGCGCTCGCGTGTGGTGCGCATGGCCGACCTCAATGAGACTTTTGGTTATCAGATTTTTACCGGTGCGCGGCATCCGAGCCGCAACAAGGTGCTGCAGATTGCCTTTGCAATGGCGTTGACGCTCAAGGAGACCAACCGCGCCCTGACGGCTGCCGGAGTGAGCGTCCTCAACTGTAAGGACCGTCGCGATGCAATCATTATCTTTTGCATCGACCGTGGCTGTAGCCTCCAAAAGGTCAATGAAGAGCTGTATCGCTTTGGCGAGGAAACGGTGAGTTAGTGGCCGATGGCTGAGCCGGTGGTGTCACCGGAACACCATGCAAACGAACGGGGTGCGGACACCATGGGGTGTCCGCACCCTGCGTTATGATGGACGCCATGGATATTCAGAGCCCAACATATTCCGATGACGAGCTGACTGCTTCACTTGTCGAGCATTTGGCGTCGCTCGACCGCGATGACAGCTATCGTGTGGAGCGCGTGCTCAAGTGCTCGGATGTCGAGACGACCGAACTCGTCTATTTTGAGGGCTCTGGCGGCGGGTCTCTCGGTCCCTTTGTCCGCAAGCGCATTGATGCTTCGGTGCAGATTGGCGGAGCATATGAGCGCCTGTTTGCGGCCCAGCGCGCCGGTCGTCGTTTTGAGCACTTACCCCGAATCGTCGATTGTCGCCGTGTGGGCGACGAGCTTGACGTGGTGATGGAGTATGTCGAAGGCGAGACACTCGAGGCGTTGGTGGGACGCCTGGGGGCGACGCCCGATTATGCCCGCGGGCTGTATCCCGTTCTGTGTGAAGCGGTGGGCGAGCTGCATGCTGGTTTTGCAGCTGCGGGGGAGCCGGGGGTGCCGGTAATCCACCGCGACCTTAAACCCTCGAACATCATCGTATCGGGCGTGAGGTATGCGGCCGATGCCGGCATGACCTTCTCGTCGCTGGTGATTATTGACCTGGGAATCGCGCGCGTTTGGCGCGATGGCGCCGACGCCGACACCGTCAAGTTTGGCACGCGTTCCTATGCGCCGCCCGAGCAGTTTGGGTTTGGGCAGACGAGCGTCCGCAGTGATATTTACGCGCTTGGCGCGCTGCTGTTCTTTTGCCTGACGGGAACTGACCCTAAACCGGGGCGGGACATACGTGAGCAATGCGAGGCGCATGACATTCCCGTTCCGCTGGCGGATGTGATTTGCATGGCGATGGCACTCGATCCCGGCAAGCGCTTTGCGAGCGCAAAGGCACTGGGGCATGCTGCGCGTGCGGCATATGAGCTATGTCTCCCTGCACCGTCGCCCGTGACCTTTTCTGCTGCCAGCGTGCCCCGGGCCGCGGTGCCACAGGTGCAACGGGTACAGCAGCCGGTTGCCTTCACGCTTCCGTCTTCTGCAAGACGGCGTTCGATCGTCTCTCTCGTGACGTCCAAATGTGCGCGTCTGCTCTCGCGTATCCCCGAGCCCGTGGGGCGCATATGGAATGGATGCGTCTATGCGACAACATTGTTGCTGCTGATGGGCAGCCATTTTGCGGTATTTACGCCGACGAGCGAAAACCGAAACTATCCAACGTGGTTTTTGGCACTTGAGTATTTCTTTATGGTCGATGGCCTGGTGCTGCTCATTACATTCGGAATGCTCGACCGGCGTAGGCTTCGACGTCGTTTTCCCGTTCTCGATCGGTATCGGGGGAGTGCTTTTGTCGAACTATGGTTCAAGGCACTCGGGTTTATGTTTGCCGTCATGTGCGTCGTCGTTGTTATCGGCAACGCGACCGGTGTCGTCTCTTAGATAATCGAAAAGGGGCCCCGTTTGGGGCCCCTTTGCAGTTGCACTTAAATACGGTTCATTTGATTGGCGACCTTGTTGTACCAGTCCTGCCACGTGGGCGGGCAGTACTTCTTGGCGGCTGCCGGGGTAAGCGTGGAACCATAGTTGGCGCCCAGGTAGGCAACGTGCGCGGAGACACCCTCGCTCCAGCTACCAAAGCTACGCCAACCACCGCCGCGGGCACTCCAGCCCCAGGCGTTATAGGAGCCGGCGCAATAGAGGCCCTTGCTGCTCTCGATGCAGGCGATGGCGGGGGACCAACGGGGATCGACGCCGGTGTTCCAGGCGGCGACGGCAAAGTTGTAGCCCTGGCCTGCCATAGGGGAGCCGGCAAGGTAGTTATCGATGCGGCTCGTCCACTCGTTAATGAACGAGTCGTAATCGGAGTTACCGCTATTCGAGCTGTTCACCGTGGTGTCGATGGTGGTGTTGGCGTTGTTGGCCTGGCTGTTGGAGTTGTTGCCGCTTACGCCCTCGCCCGAGATCTTCTCGGCGGCAGCGGCCTTGTCGGCCTCGAGCTTTGCCAGCTCGGCAGCATTTTCCTGTTCGGCCTTTGCCTGCGCCTCGCTGCGGAGCTGCTGAGCCTGCGCCAGTGCATCCTCGGCATTTTTCTGCTCGCCCTCGAGTTGAGACTTGGCCTGCTCGAGCTCGGTTTTGTTCTGCTCGAGCTCGGTCTGCATCTTGTTAAGCTCTTCGATCTCGTCGACGCTCGAGCTCGTAATCTGGTTGGTGTATTTGCAGGTGGTGATAAAGTCGCCCAAGCTCTGCGTGTTCACCAGGAAGCTCACGATGGGGCTGGTGCCCTTCTGGTACTTATACAGATCGCGCATGGCGGAGCTTGCCTTGGCCTGCTGCTCGGGTAACTCGGCCTCAATCTTATCGATGTTCGCCTCATTGGAGTCGATCTGCTTTTGCAGATCCTCGAGCTTGGTTCGGGCGTCGTTGTAGGCGCTCGTGGCGTCCTCGATTTTTTTCTGGGCGGCGGAAAGCTGATCCTGCGTTGCCTGCGAGGCGGCATAGGCCGCGACGGGGGAGAGCATCGGCGTGGCCGTCAGCGCGACGGCGAGCGCGGCGCTCGTGATGATACGAGCCGGCTTCGACGCGATGAGCGCTGCGGTGCGATGGTTCGAATGCTGCATCCAGTCCCTCTGCAATCAATCGTAGGTTATTGGTCGAGGTGTATTCTACTACTGCTTTCGACCTCAACTTGAACCTTAAAGGTTCTAAAGGGTCAAGTTGAACTTGAGGCTTTGGCCTTGACCTGCAGTTATACCGAATTGTTGAGAAACCATAGAGTTCAACTTTAACGTTACGGAACCCTGTTCGTGAGGGTTTTTGGCTGCAAAAGCTACCTCAATGTGGGGTTTTGCAACTACAGGGTTCCTTCGCGACGAGCCCGTTCCACCTCTTTGAGTGCCTCGGCGGGGGTGAAGGAACAGGTGCCGTCGCCGAGCTTGATTACCTGGACGTCGTCACCGACATGGACTTCTCCGCCCTGCAGCACGACGCCAAAAATGCCCTCGTGGGGGAAGATGCAGTCGCCGGCGAGATAGTAGATGGCACAGCGTGTGTGGCAGACTTTGCCGATCTGGCTGATTTCGACGAGTACTTCGCTGCCGAGTTTGAGCTGCGTGCCCAAGGGGAGTGAGAGCAGGTTGATGCCCTGGGTTGTGAAGTTCTCGCCAAAGTCGCCATCGTGCACATCGAGCCCGCGCGCCTGCGCCGTCTGGATAGACTCTGCAGCTAAAAAGGAAACCTGGCGGTGCCAATGCCCGGCGTGCGCATCGGAAGCGAGGCCAAACTGCTCGATGACGGTGTCGTGCCCGTCGGCGACGGGTGACTTACGCGTGCCTTTATGCTCCGACGTGTTGACCGAGACGATGCGGGCAGGCCCGTTGTAAGCATCGTTTGCGGTGCGTAGGGGAGCTGCCGACTGGGCACGATCCGCAAGTTCGCGCTTTGCGGCGTCAATGATGGGGTTGTTGATCGGATGAGCCTGGGGCACGGTGCACCTTTCGACGGGGCGGGCAACATGTTGAATCCTACAACAACGGTGGGTTCATTGCCCGTTGTCGTACGCCGGTGATAGCCGCTTTCGTGCTGGATAATTACGCCGATTGCCATAGATACGGTGGAGCTTTGGGTGCCGGCGGCTCGGCACGCTAGAATAAATCAGTTGCACAAAGACCGCCCGTCGTGTGGGCAGTTCTAGATAGGAAGTTTCCATGGCATTGCAGTTTACAGAGCGCGAGTTTATCCCCGTGCTGCTCGGCGGCGACATCAACGCGTATTCGGTGGCGCGCGCTTTCTACGAGGAGTATCAGGTTAAGAGCCTGGTCTTTGGCAAGTATCAGACCGGTCCTGCGTATCGCAGCCAGATTATCGACTACACGCCTAACGTGGATATCGACACCATGCCGGTCATGATTGAGACCGTTAACGGCGTCGCACAGGCCAATCCTGATAAGAAGATTATTCTCATGGGCTGCGGCGACAACTACGTCGCGCTTGCCGCACAGGCTCAGGACGCCGGTCAGCTTGCCTCGAACGTCATCGCACCCTACGCCCCCTACAGCATGCTCGAGCAGTGCCAGAAGAAGGAAATCTTCTACGAGCTGTGCGAGAAGCACGGTGTGCCCTATCCGCACACGTTCACCTTCACCATGGCGATGCTCAACGCACGGGGCGAGGCTCCCGCCGAGGCGCTCGACCAGATTGACTTCCCCTACCCGATGATTCTGAAGCCCTCTGACGGCATCATGTGGTGGGAGCACGAGTTCGAGGGTCAGAAGAAGGCCTACGAGATTGCCGATCGCGCCGAGCTGGAACAGGTCATTCGCGATGTGTACGCCAGTGGCTACACCGATGACCTCATCTTGCAGGACCGCGTGCCCGGCAACGACGAGTACATGCGCGTGCTTACCAGTTATTCCGACCGCAACGGCAAGGTTCGCATGATGTGCCTGGGTCACGTGCTACTCGAGGAACATCAGCCCCATGGTGTAGGCAACCATGCCTGCATCATCACTGAGCCCAATGATGAGCTTATGGGTGGCGTGCGCAAGCTGCTTGAGGACCTTAAGTTTACGGGCTTCTCCAACTTCGACGTCAAGTACGACGAGCGCGATGGCTCGTTTAAGTTCTTCGACTTCAACACGCGTCAGGGCCGCAGTAATTACTATGTCACCAATAGTGGCTTTAACGTTGCTAAATACGTGGTGGATGAGTACGTCTATAACCGCCCGTTTGAGCCGGAGTTTGTGACGGCGCAGGATGAGGCTCTGTGGATGGTTGTTCCTATGGGCGTCGTTGACAAGTATGTCAAGGACCCCGAGCTGCGTGCGAAGGCACATCGTCTGGCCAAGGAGGGCAAGGCCGCCGATCCTTCGTTTATGAAGGGTGATTTTGTCTTTAACCGCTGGTTGCGCATGTGGCACACCAAGCTGCGTCACTTTAAGCTGTTCAAGACGTATTACAAGTAGACGAGCGTGGCGCCCGTCCGGTATGTATCGGGCGGGCGCGGGTATGATACGCGCAATTGCGGGGCGTCACCAAGGAGGCGGCAATGGAAAAGCTGGGAGTTATCGGCGGCATGGGCGCCGAGGCCACGTCGTATTACTACGACCAGGTGGTACGTCATACGGCGGCTACGTGCGACCAGGAGCATATCGACATGGTGGTGCTTTCCAAGTCGACCATGCCCGACCGCACGCTGGCCATCAAGACCGGTGAGCATACCGAGCTGCTGGCGACCATGAAGGAGTGCGCCCAGGCACTCGAGTCGCTGGGCTGCGCGCACATTGCCATTCCCTGCAACACGTCGCACTACTTCTACGACCAGATCCAGTCGTTTACGAAGGTGCCGATTATTCACATGCCGCGCGAGTCGGTGCGCTATGCTCTGGCCGGCGCGGTGATGGGGGAGTGCGAGTTCGACCCCAACCTGAGTATGCCGGCCGAGCCGGTGCACAAGATTGGCATCATGGGCACCGACGGTACCGTGGGCGCAGACGTCTATGGGCGCGAATGTGAGACCGCGGGCGTTGAGGTCGTCTATCCCAGTGAAAAGCGTCAGGCCGACGTGATGTCGCTCATCTACGACGATGTGAAGGCCGGGCGCGAGCCCGATATGGATAAGTTCGACCGCGTGATGTGGGAGTTCGCCCGTAGCGGCTGCGACCGCGTCATCCTGGCCTGCACGGAGCTTTCGGTGTTGCAGAAGTATCGCGAGATGCCCGAGATCACCCTCGATGCGATGGATGTCCTGGTACGCGAGTCCATCATTCGCAGCGGCGTCCCCTACCGTCTGTAACCCTCGACCTGCCAAAAAGGGACAGGTTTATTTTGGTAGGTTTTATCTGGTGAAACAGTAAAGGCCCCGGCTCGTTTGATGCGAGCCGGGGCCTTTTGCGTTTGTCGGTTGCTGTCAGCGATTGCTAGAACAGGAAACCGATGGCGATAAGGGCGATGCTGACGATAAGTACGGCGATATCCAGGCCTTTGATGGGGTAGCGCTTATACGAACTCGCACGCGTGCGCAGGTAGAAGCCGCGTTGCTCGGCGGCAAGCGCGGTGGCATCGGTCTTGCCCACGCTCGAGATAAGCAGTGGCACGCACAGCGGCAGCATGAGCTTGAGTTTCTTGACGGGATTCCTAGTGTCGTATTCGACGCCGCGTGCAGTCTGTGCCTCCATGATGGCGTTCATTTCCTGGCCAAATACCGGCACAAAGCGCAGTGCCGTGGTAAAGGTGAAGGCATAACGATATGGCACGTGCAGCACCTCGACGCAGGCGTTGGCGAGGTCGTTGAGCTTGGTCACCATAAGCATGAGGATGAGTGGCAGCGCCACGCCCAACAGGCGTAGGCAGGCCTTCGATCCGGTAATGAGGCCCGTGTCGGTGATAAAGCCCCACGCCATGTTGCCGTCGCGCATAAAGGCCAGCTGAAGCACCAGCATGATGAGCGCGAGCGGAATCAGCAGCTTGAGCAGTGCGAGCAGACGGTCGGCGACGCCGGCGTAGGCGCCCAGTGCAAGGGTGAGCGCCAAAAAGCCCAACAGTGCCATGTAGGTGTCAGACAAGAAGATGCCGATGATGATGGCGGCGGCAAGACCCAGTTTGACGACCGGGTTCAAGCGGTGCAGCAGTGTGTCGCCCGGCATGTAGTCGATGACGTTAACCACGGTTGACCATCTCCTCGGTAATGCGAACGATATCGGTGACCTCGCTCACCTGTGCAAAGGCGGGAGAGACGGAGGATGTCAGGCGACGAGAAAGCTCTATGACCTGGGGTGGCTCAACGTAGGCTCGCTGCATGAGCTCGATGTTCGAGAACAGCTCGTGCGTGCGGCCGCGCTCGAGGATGCGGCCGTCGGCCATGACTACGATGCGCTCGGCAAAGTCGGAGACGACTTCCATGTCGTGGCAGACCATGATTACAGCGCAGCCGCGCTCGGCCATGGTGCGCACGGTTTCCATGACGGTCATGCACTCGCGGTAATCAAGGCCGCTCGTGGGCTCGTCGAGCACCACGATTTTGGGCTCTACGACCACGACGGAGGCGAGTGCCACCATCTGGCGCTGACCACGCGAGAGCGAGAAGGGCGCCTCGTCGGCCGGCAAGCCAAAGCGGTCGATGACGAGCTGGGCGCGACGCAGCGCCTCGGCACGGTCGATGCCGGCAAGCTCCAGGCCAAAGGCGACCTCGTCGAGCACGGTGTCCTTGCAGATCTGGCGGTCGGGGTTTTGGAAGAGCGTTGCGACCTCGCGGGCGATACGGCTCGTGGGGACGGCTGCGGTATCCAGTCCCGTGACGCGCACGCTGCCCGAGGCGGGCTTAAGCAGGCCTGTGAGCAGCTTGGTAAGTGTGGTCTTGCCGGCGCCGTTTTGGCCGACGATGCCCACGAGCTCGCCGGGATAGAGGGTCAGGTTGAGGTCGTGGACGGCGGCGCCGCCATTGGGATAGGCAAACTCAACGTGATCGAAGGCGAGCACGGGCTCGGCGTCCTTGGCGTGCGGGCGCAACGACGGTGCGTGCGGTGAGCCGGCGGGTGCCTGAGTGTCGCTGTTTGCGTGTGCGGGGTCGACGATGCCCGTAATCAGGCGCTCGGCCTCATCAACATCCAAACAGGGAGTGCCGCTGGCCAGGCCATCGGCCTCGAGGCTGTTGAAAATGCGCGTGACACGCGGGCAATCGACGCCGATGGCGCGGAGCTCATCGGTGTGCGCGAAGACCTCGTGCGGCTTGCCCTGTAGCGCGATTTCGCCATGATTGAGCACGAGCACGCGGTTGCAATACTCCGAAAGCAGGGCGACTTTTTGCTCAACGACAACGATGGTGATGCCGAGTGCACGGTTGGCCTCACGCAGGGTCTCGAAGACCAGCGTGGAGCTGGCGGGGTCGAGCGCCGCGGTGGGTTCGTCGAGCACGAGCACGCGCGGACGCATGGCGAGGATGGCGGCGATGGCAACCTTTTGCTTTTGGCCGCCCGAAAGCGTGGGGATCTCGCGGTCGCGCAGGTCGCTGATACCGACGGTCTTAAGCGTCTCGCTCAAGCGCTGCTCGATCTGGTCGTGCGGAACGCCAAAGTTCTCGAGGCCAAAGAGCATTTCGTCCTCAACGACCGAAGCGACCATCTGGGTATCGATGTCCTGCAACACGCTGCCGACGATCTGCGATATGTCGGTGAGCGAGACCTCGCAGGTGTCGTGGCCGTCAACTAACACGGAGCCATAAAAGGCGCCGGTGTAGTGGTGAGGTACGGCGCCCGACAGACAGGCGGCAAGTGTGGACTTACCGGCGCCCGAAGGCCCGATAATGCCGATAAAATCTCCCCTGTTCACGCCGAGCGAGATATGCTTAAGCGCCTGCTCGGTCTGCGTGCCATAGGAGAACGAGACATCGTCGACGTTGATGATCGTTTCCATGGATACCTTTCATAGTCATTGGGGACGTTCTTACATGACTAGTCGTTTAAGAACGTCCCCAAAAGCTCGTTGTTTGGGACAGTCTTTGGTGGTGAAGTACGGAGGCGGCTTTACGAGGTGCCCCAGGTTGGCGCGAAAGAGGAACGAAGCGTACTTGGGTACGCGAGCGACGAATGAACGCCAAGATGGGGTGGCTCGTAAAGCCGGGCAGGTTAGTTGAGCTTAAGGGACTTCTGGATGGGCAGGTAGAGAGCGCCGACCAGGATGGCGTTAAAGACGGCGGTCATGGCGACGACGGGCAGCATGGCAGCGGCGAGCTCGCTCACCACGCCGAGCATGGCCATCTTGATGACCATGAAGATGACGCCCGAGACAAAGGTGGTCACGAAGGCTGCGACGATGGCGACGGCGGGCTTAACCTGGCCGTCCTTGGCGGCAGCGTTGACAATGACGGCCATGAGCATGGCAGCGATGCCCTCGGCGGCAAAATCGACAAACGGCGAGGTGGTGGTGATCTGGATCACGGCGGCCGAGATCAGGCCGATGACGAGTGCCTGACCGATGTTGGGGCGTACGACCAGGATAGTGAGGCAGAAGGCCGAGATAATGAACTCGGGGCTGATCATACCGCCCGAGATGCCGGAGATAGCCTTGCCGACGGTGAAGTTGAGGATGAAGCCAGCGGCAAGCAGGATGGCGAGCAAGACAAGGGCACGGACGTCGAGTTTGCCGCGGTCGGCGGTCTGGACGGTGCGGGGCTGGGCGGTGGTGGTGTTCTGAGACATGGTGAAAATCCTTTCGGAGGGGAAGTGAAAGAGAAGAAAGCGGAGGCGCGCGATGCGAATGCGATCGGGCTCGAGATAGAAAAAGGCCCCCGGTCGAAACCGGAGGCCTTCTAATCACCTAGAGCGCAAAAACAGGCGTGAGGGACTCACCGTCGACCGATCGTATTCGCATCACGCCACCACCAGTTGTTGAGAGACTTCATCGTGTTCTTCATGTTGGTGGCTCCTTTCGTGATGCCGTGGCGCGGTCGCACCTAGTTGCTGTTGCGCTGCACTATAGCACAGCGAAGTGTGTGCAGGGAATCTTTTTTGAAAAGATTTCGGCGATGTTTCCCGCCGGTCGAATGGGTGGCTGGGCGGGCGGGCGACCTTGGCCATCCCGCCCGCGCCTTAAGGTGGGGGTTCTTAGGCCTTCTTGCGACGATAGAGCACGAAGCCGCAGACGCCGATGATGACGACGGCGCCAACGGCCATGGCGGCCATGTTGTTGCCCTCGGACTTCTCTTCGGTGGCCTCTTCCTTCTCGACCTCGGGCTCGGCTACGTCCTCATCGGAGAGGGCCTCGTCGGCGTAGGCGATGGACTTGACCAGGCAGTCGTTGTCGGCATCGTAGTCGCTCGGGACGAACTCCTCGGAGAAATCCTCCTCCTTGAGGTAGTCGCGCATCTCCTCGAGCATGGCCTTGCACTTGATGTAGGTGTTTTTGGTGGCAGCCTTGCCGGCCTTGTTGGCCAGGGCGGTGCGGGCCTCGGTGTTCTCGGCGGCCTGCATGGCCTCGTCGACGGTCAGGTTCTGCTCGATGAGTTCCTTCTGCAGCGCATCGAGGTAGGCGCGGACGCCGGTAGCGCAGTGGTCGCGGTTCTCATAGGCGAGCGTGTTGATGTCCATGAGGACGTAGTTGATGGAGTTCTTGGGCTCCTCGTTGTTCACGACGTCTTCCTCTTCGCAGTGATCGAAGGAGACATCCTGATCGCTAAAGTAGGGGCTGACCTCGGTGAGCAGTGCAGAGTAGAGGGGGATAGCGACGGAGAACTCGGCGTTGGAGAGCATCTCCCACTGGATGGTCGCGATCTCGGGATCCATGCCGTGACGAATCTGGAAGGTGTGGATCTCGGTGTTGCGGTTGGAGCCGATGGCATAGGCGCCGTCGGTGTTGGCGTTGAGGCCGGCGACATTCTCGCCGCGGGCGGCGAAGGAACGGATCATCTCGAAGGTGTTCCAGTCGGACTTGCCGGGCTGGAAGAACAGCGGCTGCATCTCGTGGACCAGGGCGCCGGTCGTGGCGCGAGCATCTTCACGCTCGTCCTTCACGATCTCGTAGTCAGTGCCTTCAGCCAGCGGGGCCATGAAGTAATCGCGACCCTGGATATAGCGCGACCACTGGTGCATACCGGCCTCGCCGATCTCCTCGCCGTAGGTTTTGGCGACGTCGAACTTGCCGTCGGTGTACTCGGCAAAGCCCTTCTCCTTGGGCATGGACTCGATGCCCTCGGAATGGAGACAGTTCTCGGTGTCATCGAGGTCTACGTTATAGGTGAGGTTGCCGATGTTGGGGTTGAGCGAGGCGATGTCATCGGCGAGCTTCATAGCAATCCACTGATGGCCGGAAAGCGCGGCGAACAGCCAGGTCTCGGTGCTGTCGGCGATGATGATCTGGTCGTTGGAGCAGACGCCCTGCTCGTCGATCAGGCTGCCGATGAGCTCGACGCCCTCGCGGGCCGTGGCACTCTCGCCCAGGATGACGCTGGCATAGCTGTACTCGCCAATGCCAGTCTCCTCGGTGATGGGATCGGCCTCTTCGGCCTTCTCGTTATAGGAGGTGCTCAGCGTGGCAGAGCAGGAAACGCCCTTCTCGTTGATGCCAGCCTCGGAATATGCGTCGTAGCGATCTTCCCACTGAGAGGGGTTGTCGCGAACGAAGGTGTAGCGGTAGGTTGCGCCCTTGGACTTGTACTCAAAACCGGACTCGACCGAGGTGTACTTGTTGCCGTCCTTGTGTGCGGGCTCAATGCCAAAGTGCTTGACATAGCGCGGACCGAAGTCCTCGGAACGGCCGTAGTACGTGTTGCCGTCTGCCGTAAGCTTGCTGCCCATGTAGATCTGGGTGCAGGCGAGCGCCGAAGTCGGCATGGCCATGATGGCCGCTGCTCCAAACGCAAGGCCGCAGCCGAGCTTTTTGAGCGTGTTGACAGGATGAGTAAACCTCATGATCCCTCCCAACCGTTGAAACCCCGCGGAACCGTGCAGGATTTCAGCTAATAAATACATCTATTAGCCTATCGGAAGTCTAAATAGTATTCATCTATTTCGATGAAATACTCGATGAGCGTCCTAAAATATGCGATGAGCGGACAAGAATACTCATTATCTAGCTTTAGTTAAATAAAGACGCCCTGCAATTACTGTATCTGAATAAAGCGCCTTGCACGGGGCACAAAGAAAAATCCCCCGCTGTCTGGCAAATGCATAAACAACGGGGGAGACGATAATTGGATGAATATCATACCAATGTGGAATTACTTCTTCCGGCGGTGGATCACGTTAATCGCATAGCCGACGAGCATGGCCAAGACGATGACGATAAAGCCAATCAGGGGGTTGTCGTTCATGGGGTCCTCCTATTTTCCGAGCGGGGAGAATTCGTCGACGATGAGATCGAGGCATTGCGGAAGCGCGCGGGCACCAAAGACGCCCGAGTTGCTGGAGATGATCTCGCCATCGAACTGCATGCCCAGCGACGGCGTGCAGGTGATTTTGGCTTCCTTGGTCTGGATGATCTTGAACTGCGGACGGCCGAGCACCTTGCCGGCGGGGTCGAGCGCGGCGGTGATCACAGTGGGCAGGAGCTGGACGGTTTTTACGGGCTCGATGACCGCGATGTCGACCATGCCGTCGTTCATGCGGCAGTCGGGGAACAGGTTGATGTCGTTTTGAATGATCGAGGTGTTGCCGGCCATGCAGCAGATGCCATCGAGTTCCTCGACAATGCCGTCATGCTCAATCGTAAAGTGCGCCACCGTGGGGTTGGGTGTGGCGAGCGCCGACAGGAAATAGGCGATTTCGCCGATGTCGTTTTTGGTGGGGGCGGCCTTCATCATGATCTCGGCGTCGAAGCCCGAGCCGGCGATGATGATAAAGCCGTGGCGCTTCTCGTTGCCGTTCTCGTCGAGCCAAAAGAGCTCGCCCATGTCCGCCTTGACGGTACGGCCGACGCGGCAGGCCTTGGCGAGCGCCGCGGCCTCGGGGGCGTTGCCAATGTTGTTGAAGAACAGGCAGGCCGTGCCGGAGGGGAAGACGAGCGTGGGGACGCCGCATCCGCGCATTTGGTCGAGCACGTTGGAGACGGTGCCGTCGCCGCCCGAAATCACCACGCGATCAAACTCGCGCACGTCTGCCACGGCGTCCTCGGGTTCCATGCCATCGCCGATAAAACGCATCACGACCTCGTCGCCGCCCTGCGCGAGGGCGTGCGTGAACGCGTAGATTTCATCTGAGCTGGGGCCCGATGCCGGGTTGTGGATGATAAGGCAGCGCATACTTACGTTCCCGTTCTGTGACTAACCGAGTATAGTTGTAGGGCAATGCCGATATCCTACCCGTGTTTTTCGGGCCTAACCTTATTCGATGGGTTGATATGTACATTTCCACACATCAGGCTCTACTCGACTTTTGCCAACGCGCCCGCGAGTTCGACGCGATTGCCGTCGATACCGAGTTTTTGCGCGAGCGCACGTTCCACCCGCGCCTGTGCTTGGTCCAGATTGCCACCCCTGCCGAGAGCGTCGCGGTCGATCCTCTGGTGATCGACGACCTGTCGCCGCTGGCCGAGCTTATGGGCGATGAGAGCGTGACCAAGGTGTTTCACGCTTGCTCGCAGGATATGGAGGTTATGCTCCATACCGTGGGCGTGCTGCCGCGTCCCATTTTTGACACGCAGGTGGCCGCCGCCTTTTTGGGCGAGCGCCAGCAGATTTCCTACGGCGCGCTCGTGCAGACGTTTTGCGGCGTCTCATTGCCCAAGACCGAGTCACTGACCGACTGGTCGCGCCGCCCGTTGACCGATAAGCAGATCGAGTACGCGATCGATGACGTCAAGTACCTGATTGTCGCCTATACCGAGATGATGAGTCGCCTGCGCGAGCTGGGCCGGGTGGACTGGGTGCTCGACGAGCTGCGCCCGCTGGCCGACGAGTCGCACTACCGCGCCGATCGTCACGAGGCATTCCGCAAGGTCAAGCGCATCAACTCCTGTAGCCGCCACCAGTTGGGCATCGCGCGTGAGCTTGCCGCTTGGCGCGAGGACCGCGCCGAGCGCCGCAACATCCCGCGCAAGTGGGTCATGTCCGACGATACGCTGCTGGCGCTCGTCAAGCGCAATCCTGTGCGCGTTGAGGAGTTCCGCAGCATCCGCGGCACCGATCAGCTGGGTGAGCGCGACGTGGACGGCGCACTCATGGCCATTAAGCGCGGTGCGAGCTGCCCACACGATCGCCTGCCGCTCATGGTGCGCGGGCACCGTCAGATTTCGCCGGAGTTGGAGAGCGTGACGGATCTCATGTACGCGCTTATTCGTCTGGTTGCCGAGCGCTCGGGCGTGGCGACCTCGGTCATTGCCTCGCGCGATGACCTGGCCGACTATATTGAGCATCCCGAGCAGAGCCCCCTGCGCGAAGGCTGGCGCTTTGAGCTCGTGGGCTCGCGCCTGGACGATCTGCTTTCCGGCAATATGGGGCTCACCGTGAAGGACGGAAAGATTGAGTTGTTATAGGGAAGCCTAGCCGGCTGAGTGGGTAGAATGCCTCCAACGTGTAACTCGATTCGGAGGAATTCGCATGCCTTATTACTATGGATACGGCTTTGGCATTGACCCGCTGTACCTGCTGGTTGTTCTTGTCTGCACGGTGCTCGGCCTTGCCGCGCAGAGCTATATCAACTCGACGTACAAGACGTGGTCTAAGGTGCGCTCGGACGGCGATACGGGTGCCACGGTCGCTCGCCGCATGCTCGATGCCAACGGTTGTAGCGCCGTGGGCATCAAGGGCGTTGCCGGCGAGCTCACCGATCATTACAACCCGCAGGATAACAACCTGTATCTGTCGGATGCTAACCGTTCGGGCGGGTCGGTCGCAAGCGTTGCCGTGGCCTGCCATGAGGCGGGCCATGCTGCCCAGCGCCAAAGCGGTTACGCCATGATGAAAGTGCGCACCGCCCTGGTCCCCGTCGTCAACCTTACCCAGAACACCTGGACGATCGTGCTGCTCATGGGCCTGTTCATGAACATCGCGGGTCTCACGACCCTCGCGCTGGTCTTCTTCTCGTTTAGCGTGCTGTTCCAGCTGGTTACGCTGCCGGTCGAGATCGATGCCAGTCGCCGCGCCGTGGCGTATATCGAGCAGTCGGGCATGAGTTCCAAGCAGGTCAACGGTGCCAAGAAGGTGCTGACGGCAGCCGCGCTCACCTACGTGGCGGCGGCGCTCACCTCGATTATTCAGCTGCTCTACCTGATGGCCCGCTACAACAGAAACTCCAACCGATAACAAATAGGCTTGACAGGCGCCGTGGGGATTCGTGTCCTCGCGGCGCTGTACTATGTGTTGGACTTGAATTTGCGCAGGGCCGGAGCCCATGTGCACGATGACGAAAGGGGGCTGCGTGGCAGGCTGGAATCTGACCGGCAATACCGTTTCCGCCGAGTTCGACGGTTCGGATGAGCAGGAGCGCAAAGAGCTCAGCGTGAGCCAAGCGGTGGAGATTGCCGCCGGCGCGCTCGATGCCATTCCGCAGCTGAGCGTTTTGGGTGAGGTCACGGGTTTTCGTGGTCCTAACGCCCGAAGCGGCCACTGCTACTTCCAAATTAAGGACGACTCGGCGGCCGTCGACTGCATCATCTGGAAGGGCGCCTACCTTAAGCGTACCTTCGATCTGCGTGATGGCATGCAGGTGAGCTTTAAGGGCAGCTTCAATCTCTACAAGCCTACGGGTCGCATGAGCTTCGTCGCCCGCTCGTTCTCGCTGGCGGGGGAGGGCTTGCTGCGTCAGCAGGTGGCTCAGTTGGCCGATAAGCTACGCCGCGAGGGCCTGATGGACGAGGCGCGCAAACGTCGCATTCCGGTGTTTTGCTCACGTGTGGCGGTCGTTACCTCGCTTTCGGGCGCCGTAATCGACGACGTCAAGCGTACGCTGCGCCGTCGCAACCCGCTCGTCGAGCTTGTCTGCGTGGGCGCAAAGGTCCAGGGCGAGGGTGCGCCGGCAGAGCTTATTGAAGGCTTACACCGCGCCGCTGCCATTACGCCGGCGCCCGATTGCATTTTGCTCGTGCGTGGCGGCGGTTCCTTCGAGGACCTCATGACCTTTAACGACGAGGAGCTTGCCCGTGCGGTGGCAGCCTGTCCCGTGCCCGTGGTGACGGGCATTGGGCATGAGCCCGATACCTCGATCTGCGATATGGTGAGCGACCGTCGCGCCTCCACGCCAACGGCAGCGGCAGAATCGGTGGCGCCGGCTATGACGGAGCTGGCCGATGTGCTCGAGACACGCCATCAGCGTCTGGGTGCTGCGATGGCATCGATGATTGGGTCGGATCAGGTCGATCTGGAAATGCTCGACCAGCGCGGTCGTCGTGCCTGGGGCACCTATACGGCTCGTCTGGGCGACGCGCTCGATGCGGCCGCGTGCCGCCCGTGCCTCAACGATCCAACGTTTATGGTCGAGCGTCGCGAGTCTGAGCTTGCCTTGACGGCCGATCGTCTGTCCGGCGCCATAACGCGTTCGGTTGGGGCCTTCCGCTCCAACTTCGAGCGTCTGCCCGAGCGCTTGATCGCAAGCACCTCGGGGCTCGATGGCAAGCGCCATGCGCTCACGCTTGCGAGCTCCCGTCTGGAGCATCAGGGGCGCACGATGCTCAGCAAGCCCGCGTCCGACCTGGGCCGAGCTGCCGCGTCGCTCGATGCCTTGTCGCCGCTCAAGGTGCTTGCCCGCGGTTACTCCATCGCGTACAGCGAGGACGGTGTGGCTACGAGTGCCAAGACCTTTAAGCCCGGCGACGCCATTCGCGTGCGCATGGCAGACGGCAACGTGGCGGCAACGGTCGATACGGTCGAGTAAGCCGCGTTTCATAGCGATAAACCTTTAGGAAAGGAAACAGATATGGCAGAGAAGACCCCGGTCGAGCAGCTTACGTACAAGCAGGCCTCGCAGGAGCTGGAGCTCATCATCCGCAGCCTGGAGTCGGGCGATATGGAGCTCGAGGAGTCGCTCGAGAGCTACACCCGCGGCGTCGAGCTCCTCAAGAGCCTGCGTACCCGCTTGTCCGATGCCGAGCAGAAGGTTTCGGTGCTCCTGAAGGACGTCGACGGCAACGACGTGCTCGCCGACGGCGAGGCCGCCAACACCGACGACAACCTCTCGTTCTAACCATCCCGACCAAATTTAATTACCCTGGTCTGTAAGAAAGGAACCAGCTATGTGTGATTGCATCTTCTGCAAAATTGCCAACCACGAGATCCCCTCGACCGTTGTCTATGAGGACGACCAGGTCATCGCGTTCGACGACCTCAACCCCCAGGCGCCGGTTCACACGCTCGTGATCCCCAAGAAGCACTACAGCGACATCGCCGACAACGTGCCTGCCGAGACCATGGGCGCCATGGCTCACGCCATCCAGGAGGTCGCCAAGGCCAAGGGTCTGGAGGACGGTTTCCGCGTCATCTCCAACAAGGGCGTCAACGCCGGTCAGACCGTCATGCACTTCCACATGCACGTCCTCGGCGGCAAGAACCTGGGCGAGAACCTCATCTGAGGGCGCACAGCCCGTCGCCTTGGCTGCCTTTGGAGTAACCTATGCAGCTTTCTCAACTCGAATACCTTCAAGCGGTAGCGAACTACGGCGGCGTGCGCAAAGCGGCTCGCGCCGTTCACGTGAGCCCACAGGCCGTTTCGTCGGCAATCAAAAAGTTGGAATCTGAGTATCAGATTGTTTTGCTCGACCGATCGGCGGGGGAGGCTGTTTTGTCTCCGGCAGGCAGAGAATTTGCGCGTCGTGCACGCGTGATCCTGGCGCAAGTCGACGATCTCAAAAAGTACGCTCAATCAAGGGACGACGGCGTCTCGCCCGATGGCCACTTTCGTCTTTACGTCCCCTGCCTTCATGGGCGGGGGCGTCTTTTTGCCGAAAACTGGTATGACTCGTTTGAACGCTCTCACCCTCATATTCACCTCGATGTGTGGCATCAGCCAACGGCTACATGCTTTGAGTCGCTTATGCTTGGAATTTCGGACGCGGCCATCTCATTTGAGGAACCAAGGGACAGCGTCCTTTCTTCGAAATACTTGGGTGAAAAGGAGCTCAAGGTTCTTTCGTGTCCAGCGGGTCATCAATCTGTGGGCGCCATGACCATTCGCGAGTTACTGAGCGGCAGGCTCGCTGTTCCCATTAATTTGTCACCCTGTCTCAATGTGATTAACCAATGCCCTGAAGCCCAGCTCGTCAATTTTCGCTTCCGTGATGTTGAATACGGAAGCAGGGCTCAGGCTGAGTTTCTTCAAGCCGGGGGATTGATATTGAGTTTGTCTGGGTCCTCTCTCGCATCGGATGGATCAGAAGTGAGTGAGTGCTCCATTGAAGCCTCGCATGACGTGGCCTTGCCCATCTATTTTTGCTATCGACAAAATGCCTGGACCGATCGACACCAGACGGTTTTTCTGCACCTATTGCGTCATCTTGCTTCGTGAAATTAATTGGCTTCGAGACGTCAAGTGATTATTGACGCCTTGTAACGCATAGCTGACAGCTTTGCCCTCATGCTTTTCCAAGATTCTGATTTAGATTGCTGGCTCTTGGAGGGCGGAGCATGAAAAACCGTACGGTTTTGCTTTATATGACGTTCGTTTTCCTGTCGAACTTCAGCACCATCTTGTATTTCCTAACTGTCTACCTTGAGTTCGTTGGGCTTTCGATGGTAGCGATTTCTAGCATGATGATTGCATATCAAGTGAGCAAGTTCATCCTTGAAGTTCCCACTGGCTATATTGCTGATAGGTTTGGACGAAAGACAAGCGGTCTCGTTGGCGTCGTGGGAATGCTTGGATACTACGCCGCCCTGCTTTTCGTCCGTTCTCCTCTGCTTTTAATCGGCGCGTTTGCTCTCAAAGGTTTTGCCCGTTGCATGTGTGAGCGGATCCATCGAAGCGATTTACATTGACAGCGTCTCTCAGGACCAGCTCGTAAGACTTAATGTCGTTGAGCGATTTGTTTTCTATGCCTCTTATGCCATCTCCGCTTGCGTGGGCGGTTTCATTTCGTCTGCCGGTGCATATCTCATTGGTCTTTCGGCAGATATCATCGCAATGGTGTTGACGTTGATTGTTGTTGTCTGCATTCCAGAGATGCGAAGAGGGGGCACTGCGGGGACACCTGAGCGTGGAATTAGCCCGAAGATGATCGGTGCCGCTATTGCGTGTAACGGAATTCTTCGTTCAGCGTTCATCATGGACTGTTCTCAAGCATTTGCTTTTGTCGCCCTGGAAGACTTTTTCTCACTGCTGCTTGTGGGCCGCGGAATGAATGCCGTCGCTTCGGGTGTGATCATTGCGGTCCAGCTCCTTGCCTCGGCCTCCATGGGGCTTATTGTGCCCAGTGTGATTGCTCATGTCGACAAGAGCCGTTTTGCGCGTATTTGCGGCATCGTGCGCCTTTCCCTGACTGCTCTATTTTTGATTCCCTTTACTCCGATCTATTTGCTGCCCGTGTTCTATGTGTTGCAGACGGTCGCCTACTCGTTATTTGCTCCAATTAAATACTCAATTTTTCAAAATGCCGCTGATTCTTCGATGCGCTGTTCACTGATTTCGGTTCAAAGTCAGATGGTGGCGGTGGGTGCCATCCTTTTCTATCTGTTCAATGCTGCGTTGGGCAGCATCGCGGACATTCGAGTCATATTGCTTGTCGCGCTCGGGATTTCTTCTTTGGTGTATATCCCCGCGCTATTTCGTCTTACAAGTCAAAGGCCATGCGTATTTAGGCACCGATAACTTATATATCAACGCAATAAACCCGAGCGCGAGGGCGTTTGGGTTTATTATTGAAGCGTATGTAACCTGGCGGCGCCACACCGCCTGTTAGTAGGGAGACACATGAACGTTCTGGTCGTCAACGCAGGATCTTCGACCCTCAAGTATCAGGTCATCGATACCAAGTCCCACAAGGTGTCCGCAAAGGGCTCCTGCGAGCGCGTCTGCTTTACCGGCGGTACCTTCACCCACGCTGCCAACGGTTCCAAGAAGGTGACCGAGAACATCGAGTTCCCCGACCACAAGGTCGCCATCGAGGTCGTTCTGAAGGACCTCGAGGCCAACGGCGTCAAGATCGAGGGCATCGGCCACCGTATCGTTCAGGGCGGCTGGTACTTTGGCGACTCCTCCCTCGTCGACGAGGGCGTTCTCGCCAAGATCCGCGAGGTCGCCCCGCTGGCGCCGCTGCACAACAACCCCGAGGCCAACGTTATCGAGTACTGCCTGGAGCAGTATCCCGACCTGCCCAACGTCACGGTCTACGACACCGCTTTCCACTTCAACATGCCCGAGGTTGCCAAGACTTACGCCCTGCCCAAGGACGTCTGCGACAAGCTGCACATCCGTAAGTACGGCGCCCACGGCACTAGCTACCGTTACATCTCCAAGAAGGTCGCCGAGATGACCAACGGCGAGGCCCGCAAGGTCGTCGTTTGCCATATCGGCTCCGGCGCTTCCCTGTGCGCCATCGAGGACGGCAAGTGCATGGACACCACCATGGGTCTCACCCCGCTCGACGGCGTCATGATGGGCACTCGCTGCGGCTCCATCGACCCGGCTACCGTGTGCTACCTGCAGCGCGAGGGCGGCTATACCTTCGACGAGGTCGACGAGATGATGAACAAGAAGTCCGGCCTTTTGGCTGTGACCGGCGGCAAGACCAACGACTGCCGCAACGTCGAGGAGCTCGCCGCTGCCGGCGACCCCGAGGCTCAGCTCGCCTTCGACATGTTTGTCTACAAGATTGCCGCCAAGGCTGCCGAGATGGCTACTTCTATGTGCGGTATGGACACCCTGGTCTTTACTGCCGGCATCGGCGAGCACGCTCCGGCGGTCCGCGCCGGCGTTGCCGACCGCCTGGCCTTTATGGGCGTCAAGATGGATCATGCCCGCAACGCCCTGCGTGGTGACGGCGCTTGGTGCCTGTCTGCCAAGGATTCCAAGGTCAAGATCTTCGTCATCCCCACGGACGAGGAGTTCATGATCGCCTCCGACGTCGAGCGCATCGTCAACGGCAAGTAATTGCAAGAGGGGAGGGGCTGGACGACCGAGCGCCGTTCGGCCCCTCTTTTGCGCTCGTTGGGCGATATGACTGATAGCTATTTATCAAGTTGTGATAACTTCTTATTAAAATGCGGCCGCCTTAAGGGGCCTGCGTCGACCGTATTGCACTGCAAAGGAGTCTCATGAACGTACTTGTTGTCAACGCCGGCAGCTCAAGCCTTAAATATCAGCTTTTGGATACCGATACCCGAGAGGTTTTCGCCAAGGGCAACTGCGAACGTATCGGTTCGGACATGGGCATTTTTGGCCACTCCGAGAACGGTGGCGCCAAGCAGACCGAGGAGGTCCCTTTCCCCGATCATCGCTCTGCTATCGCTCGCGTGCTCGAGGAGCTTGAGAAGACCGACTTTACGATTGATGGCATTGGGCATCGCATCGTTCAGGGCGGCTGGCACTTCGATGATTCCGCAGTTGTCGACGACGAGGTTATGGCCAAGATTCTTGAGGTGGCACCGCTTGCTCCGTTGCACAATTACGGCGAGGCCGCAGCAATCGAGTATTGCCGCGAGAAGTATCCGGAGCTGCCCAACGTCGCCGTCTTCGATACCTCGTTTCACATGACCATGCCCGAGGTCGCCTATACCTACGCACTGCCCAAGGACGTGTGCGATAAGTACCACGTGCGCAAGTACGGTGCCCACGGCACGAGCCACCGCTATGAGTGGATGATGGCCAAGGAGATCCTGGGCTCGCGCTGCCACCGTCTGCTTTCGTGCCATCTGGGCAACGGCGCTTCGCTTGCCGCCATCGAGGACGGCGTGTGCCGCGATACCACGATGGGCCTCACGCCGCTCGACGGCCTGATGATGGGCACCCGCTGTGGTTCCATTGACCCGGCCACCGTGTGCTACCTCCAGCGCGAGGGCGGCTACAGCTATCAGGAAGTCGATGACATGATGAACAAGCAGTCTGGTCTGCTTGCCATCTCGGGTATCTCCAACGACGCCCGCGACATCCGCACGCGCGCCTCCGAGGGCGACGAGCGCTGCCTGCTCGCCTTCGATATGTTCGCCTACAAGGCTATGCAGCAGGCCGGTTCCATGATCGCTTCCATGGCGGGCGTGGACACCATCACCTTTACCGCCGGCATCGGCGAGAATGACTGGTCGATCCGCAAGGCTTTCTGCGACTGCTTTGAGTGGCTGGGCGTACGCATCGACAACAACAAGAACCGCGAGGCCGTGGGCAACGGACCGCAGGTCATCAGCGCCGCTGGCTCCTCCGTCACGGTCATGGTCATCCCCACCGACGAGGAATACATGATCGCCCACGACGTCGAGCGTCTGACCAAGAACAGCTAACGCATTCGTCTGTAATTGAAAAAAGGCCTCCAGAGCAACAGCTCCGGAGGCCTTTTTGCTAGCAAGCGGAAATCCGAGTCCCAAAGTGATCGCCACCAGCAACGCCTGCGCTCCCAGCAACGACACCCATCCGTTCAGATTTTCAGCCCCAATTCGTAGCCAAGCCGCCGTCCACTCCAGATTCCCTGAGCACCACGTAGCGGCAGGGACCCTACAGGGTAAAGCTCTGAAAACAATCCGCAAGGCGCGAGAAGCCCCGCCGCACGTAGTGCGCAGCGGGGCTT
>OAVD01000004.1_pt1 | contig 210011 bp, 218 predicted proteins | sample 1476351 | NCBI WGS metagenome assembly OAVD01 (sample SAMEA2580075, study PRJEB22360) | human gut metagenome | biome: human gut; feature: human-associated habitat; material: faeces | place: Denmark | collected 2008/2010 | reverse complement strand
CGGCGGGGCGCTGGCGCTGAAGTACGCCCTCGATAGCCTTGAGGATAAATCGCTGCGCCGGCCGCAGCAGGTCATCCTGCTGTCGCCGATGATTGGCGTTACCGCGTTTGCGCGTTTTGCCGGGCTGGCCGGTTTACCTTCTGTATTCCCGGCTTTCGCCCGCGCGGCGTGGCTGAACGTCGTCCCGGAGTTTAATCCCTATAAATACAATTCGTTCCCGGTGAAGGCGGCAAGGCAGTCATGGCTGTTGTCGCAGGCGCTGCAGCAGCAAATCCTGCAGGAAGCGCAGCGTCAGCGGCTTTCTGAACTGGCGCCGGTGTTAACTTTTCAGTCGGTGATGGATTCAACGGTGAGCACCCGGGCGGTGGTGGATTCGCTCTACCGTTATCTGCCGGATAACGGTAGCGAACTGGTGATTTTCGACATTAACCAGGCGGCGAATTTGCGCGCGCTATTTCGTCCCTCGCTCTATTCGGCGGTGAATACGTTATTGCCGCCGGCGCCTCGGCCCTACGGCACCACGGTGATTACCAACGCCGCGCCCGACACCTACGAGACGGTGGCCCGCACCACGCTTGCCGGGACGCGAAGCGAAACCGTGACGCCGCTGCATATCGCCTGGCCGCAGGATATGTATTCACTATCGCACGTGGCGGTGCCGTTCCCGCTGACCGACTCGCTCTATGGCCGCGAACCGACGGAGAAAAATCGCTACGGGATCAGCATCGGCACGATCTCGTTGCGCGGGGAAACCTCAACCCTGAGCGTCGGGCTGGATACGCTGATGCGCGTCACGTCCAACCCGTTTTTCCCGTGGATGATGGCGCGCATTAACCATCATATCGCCTGTAGCGAGCAGGCGGATATCGCTGCCTGTCTCCGTTCGCAGGCGGCGGCCTCAGAATATCGTGAGGTGCATCACGGTGCGGATGGCGATCCCGGCGATAGCGCCAATCGCGGCGAAGCGGAACAGGCGTACGAAGCGCGAGCTGACGCCCAGAAAGATGCCGATGCCGGGAAGATCGAACGTTTGCACTAGCAGGCCCGCCGAGGCGTTGATCTGGCTTACGGTCGCTTTACCCTGCTGGACGAGCTCGGAGACTACGCCGAAATAGGCCGTACCGCCGGCAACGCATTTGACCAGCGCCGGCAGCACGAAGTTAACCGGAATATTCAGCCACAGCAGCAGCGGCAGCAGCAGGCGCTGAAGCATCTCAATCAGGCCTGCCGCCTGCATAAATCCGACGATGGCCAGCGACAGGATCAGCATGGGCACCGCGCCGAGGGCCAGGCGGATGGCGTCGGCACCGGCGCTGTTGATAACGGCGATAATCCCCTGGCTATTTTGCTCCGCCTCAGGCAGCGCGTCGGCCCGCACGTTTTCAACCATCGATAGCCTGCGGCCGGCGATATGCCAGGTGACCGCGGCGGCGCACAGCCCGCCGACAATCGAAATGATGATAGAGGCCAGCCAGTGCAGGCCGAAGGGCGTTAACGGGTAGAAAACGTTGCCTTGACCCATGGCGAAAAGCATCGCCAGCGTGGCGGCCATATGCCGGTCCGAAGCGCCGCGTTTATCCATAATCGCGAGGGTCGCCAGCGGGGCGGCGAAGCTGACAAAATTCATTTGAATCAGGGCAAAAGCGCTCATCCCGGTTAAGCCGAACGGCTTAAGCAGCGGGGCGAGCCAGCGAACGATGGCGTCCAGTACCCCGCGGACCTCAAGATATTTCATCGCGATGAGCATGACGACCATGATTGGCAACAGCGTATAAAGCGCCACATCGACGGAGGTTTTCCCCGCCGACATAATAATGCTGATGAAGTCCATCTATTTCTCAATCACTGCGGGCAGAAAGGATAATTAGCGCCATCATAATCCCAGCAGCAAGGAAATGAAATCACCGCGGCGGCGCTCTCTGTCCTGAAACGGGCGTTTAACTGGACTTGCAATTAGCCCGGGACGGTGCAGAAAATTTGCTGGTTGATATTTGCAAAGCCTGTCTTTTGTTCCCAAACTGAATGAACACCGGGCGACTTTCTTTAAGGATAAAACGATGCGACGTTGTCTGCGGCTAGCGTGGGGAATAGCGTTTATTTTCGCCTTGTCGGTACAGGCTGAAACGAAGGTCTATGGCGAGCAGCGCATCAGCGGCTGGTGGAGCTGGTTGAAAAACGACGTCTCGCAGACCTGGAATGAGCCGCAAAACTACGATTTATATCTGCCGTTTCTCAGCTGGCACAACCGCTTTATGTACGATAAAGAGAAAACGGATAACTATAATGAAATGCCGTGGGGCGGAGGTTTCGGCGTTTCCAGATATAACGCGGAGGGTAACTGGAGCTCGCTCTACGCCATGATGTTCAAAGATTCGCACAACGAGTGGCAGCCGATTGTCGGCTACGGCTGGGAAAAGGGCTGGTATCTTGATAGCCGTCGTGACTTTCGCCTGGGTCTTGGCGTCACCGCCGGGATCACCGCCCGCGATGACTTTGCCAACTACGTACCTCTGCCGATTATTTTGCCGCTCTTCTCCGCCAGCTACCGCCGTCTGAGCGTGCAGTTCACCTATATTCCCGGTACCTATAATAACGGCAACGTACTGTTTGCCTGGCTGCGCTACGGTTTTTAAATGCGCAGGCGGCCATGACCTGAACCGGCGAGCGTCAAATCGTAATCACTTTTTTGACCACCGAATTGGACAGCGCCAGCATCGAAATCAGTACCGAAGTGATAAACGTAAGGACAATCAGCATTAATTTTGTCCCCAGCGAGTTAATCGGGATAAACGCGGTGAGCAGGTGAAAAATGGAGTAGTGGAGAATATAGACGCCGGTCATCGTTTTGCTAATGGTGGCGAGAAGGGTCTCTTTAAACTCGCTGTTTTTGCGAAACCGCACGCCGTTGGCGGCAATAACCAGCGCAACCACCAGAATATAGATTTGTGAACCGGTCAGAATGAACGCATTTCTGTCGGCCTTAAACAGGGCGAAAAAGAAATGCCGCTCGTAAAACCAGGTAAAAAGGTAAATAAACGGAATGGCGATCATCGCGCCTTTGACCACTTTTTCTCGCCTGAGCCAGTCGGCGACCAGCGGGTCGCTGAAGAGCTGACCGGTCAGATAAAACAGCAGCCAGGTCCACAGGCGGTACTGCGGCGCCAGGCTCAGCGCATGAACATCCGGGTACAGCGCGGACAAAAGATCGTAACCATACGAGAGCAGCAGCAGCGTGAACACCGCGGCAAAGAAGGCTGTGCGTCGTTGGCTGAGCCACTCGATAACCGGGTGAAAGGTGTAAATGACGATAAACGCAAATACAAACCACGGCTGGATAAGATAGCCGCGCTGGTAGGGCTCCCAGAGATAGTACACCGTCATCCAGAACAGAAAGACGATCACCACGCTTTTGATTTTGCCCAACTGCCATTGTGAGTCGTGGCGAGATTGTGAATCCAGATAGCCCGCCACCACAAAAAACAGCGGCGTGGCGATAGTGGAAATAAACGTCAAAAACCCGAGGATCCAGTGATAGTCATAATCATAGCTATCCCAGGTGTTGTAAATGGTGAAGAAGGTCACCGCCGTCATGCATCCCAGCGTTTTAATAATATTTAATCCGGTACTGTTCATGGTTGTCGCTTCATATTCTGATTGTGGAAACAGGCGTAGATTACCGGCAGAACCAGCAGCGTCAGAATAGTAGCAAAACCCAGACCAAACATGATAACGACCGCCATGCTCTGGAAGAAAACGTCGAGTAATAAAGGCGCCAGGCCGAGCACGGTGGTAAACGCCGTCAGCAGGATAGGGCGCAGACGCGAAGTGGCGGCATCAATAATCGCCTCCTGCTGCGCTTTTTCCTGTTTCTGCTGTTCAATCTCTTCTACCAGCACGATGCCGTTACGGATCAGCATTCCGCTCAGGCTCAGCAGACCGATTAACGCCATAAATCCAAAAGGGATCCCGGTAATTAAAAAGCCCGGCGTAACGCCAATCAGCGCCAGCGGCACGGTCAGCCAGATGGCGATCGCATTTTTCAGCGAACTGAACATCAGGACGGTGATGACAAACATCACCAGGTAACCCAGCGGCAGGGTAGTAAACAGCCCCTGCTGCGCCTCGCTCGAGTTCTCCGCATCGCCACCCCACTCAATGCTGTAACCGTGCGGCAGAGCGAGCGCATCAATCTGCGGCTTCACGCGGGACAGGATATCCCCGGACGTCTGGTGGCTGAGCGGGTCGGGATCGGTCTGTACCGTCAGCACCCGGCTGCGATCGCGGCGCAGAATCAGCGGATCTTCCCATTCAAGGTGAAAGCCGCTGACCACGTTACTGAGCGGAATATACTGCTGGCGGCTCTGGCTCCAGACCAGCACGTTATTCAGGTGATTCGCGTCCTGGCGCTCGGCGGCGGGCGGGCGGACTATCACCGGCAGCAGGTCGGCCCCCTCACGGTACAATCCAACGCGGCTGCCGGAGAAGTTCATCTCCAGGGCGTTATCAATATCCTGTTTATCAACGCCCAGCTCGCGCCCAAGCGCGGGGGAGTACTGCGGACGAATAACTTTGCTACGGTTTTGCCAGTCGTTGCGAACGCCGTCGGTGGCCGGGTCCGCGGAGAGGATATCGCCAACCTGGCTGGCGAGCAGGCGCAGACGGTCGGGGTCCGGACCTTTAATCCGCACCTCGATGGCGCTGTCGCCGGAGGGACCGAACATCACGCGCTTCGTGCTGGCGTTCACCTGCGGGTAGTTGCGCGCAATATAGCGATCCACGTGCTGCGTCAGGGCGGCAATGCTGCGCTGGTCGTCCATGCGCACCATGATTTGCGCATAGTTGCTGTACTGCCGTTGCCCGCTGTAGGTGAGGATAAACCGCATGCTGCCCTGACCGACGGTGGCCACGGTGGTGACCACGCCCGGCTGGCCGTTAATGGTGGTCTCAATATCGCTGGTCATCTTTTCGGTGGTCGCGATATCGGTACCGTAGGGTAGCCAGAGATCGACAAAGAAAATGGGCGTGTTTGAAGAGGGGAAAAAGTTTTGCCGCACCGAGCCGAATCCCCAGATAGCGGCGGCCAGCAGTGCCGCCATGACGGTCAGCGTAATGGTTTTGCGCAGCAGAAGAGCACGCAGAGCCTGCTGGTACAGACGGTAAAATCGCCCGCCGTACGGATTGGCGTCGGCCTGCGCCACCGGCTGCGATTGATTTTTAAACAGCCACCATTTAATCAGCACCGGGGTAATGGTCAGCGCCGAGAACCAGCTCAGCATGAGCGAAATCAGCAGCACCTGGAACAGCGATTTACAGTATTCCCCGGTCGAGTCCTGCGACAGGCCAATCGGCGCAAAGGCGAGAATGGCAATCACCGTGGCCCCCAGCAGCGGCAGCGCCGAACGGCGGATCGCGTAGTTAATCGCCATGAGCAGCGTTGACCCCTGCTGGCGGGCGATCAGCACGCCTTCGACGATGACGATCGCGTTATCGACCAGCATGCTCAGGGCGATAATCAACGCCCCCAGCGAGATACGCTGCAGCTCGATACCCCACAGGTACATGATCAACAGCGTACCGAGCACGTTGAGCGCCAGCGACAGGGCGATAATAATGCCGCTGCGTACGCCCATAAAGATCAGCAGCACGCCAACCACAATCGCCAGCGCCATCAGGAAGTTGGTGATAAAGCCGTTGACCGAATGGGCGACTTCCGCCGCCTGATCGTAGAACAGGTCAATGTTGATCCCGGCCGGTTTTTCCGCCGACATCTGCTCCAGCTTGCTTTCCAGCGCGCGGCCAACGTCAATCACGTTAACCCCGGGTATAAACGACACCCCCATAGTGACCGCCTGTCGGCCGTTGGCGTGGTAAATGCTGGAAGGCGATTCGCTCAGCCCGCGCGAGAGCGTGGCAATATCGCGCAGCCGCGTCGCCGTTGCCGAGCCGTGCGGGCTGATTAACAGGTCGCCAAGCTCGTCGAGGTTGGCAAACTCGCCCGTGGGATGCAGGCGAATCGATTCGCTGCCGGATTTAATCTCACCGGCGTTAGACACCACGTTCAACCTGCTCAGTATCGCCGCCAGCTGGTTGAGCGTGATTCCGCGGGCGGCCATTTTCGCCAGCGAGATATCGATGTTGATTTGCTGGGGGATCGCCCCGCCGATGGCGACTTTGCCGACGCCGGGGACCAGCACCAGTTCGCGACGCAGCTGCTCGGCATAGCGAACCAGCTCAGGGTTGGTAAAGCTCTCGCCGGAGAGGGCAAAGAAGAAGCCAAAGACATCGCCAAAATCGTCGTTCACAAACGGAGCGGCGACGCCGGAAGGGAACTGGCGGGCGGCGTCGCCCACCCGGCGGCGCAGTTCATCCCAGATTTGCGGCAGCTCGCGGGAGTGGTAGCGCGAGGCGATATTGACGGTAATTTGCGACAGGCCGTTGGAGGAAATTGAGCTGACGTTGTCGAGATACGGCAGCTGCTGCAGCGCGTTTTCCAGCGGCAGGGTGACTTCTTCTTCCACCTGCTGCGCCGACGCGCCGGGATAATGGGTGATCACCACCGCGGTTTTGATGGTAAACGCCGGGTCTTCCAGGCGGCCAATATTCAGCAGAGCGAAGATCCCGCCGATGCCCAGCAGTAAAATGGTCAGCCAGACGCGGACCGGGTTGTTAATAAACTGGCGGGAAATATCCATTACAAACCTCGTTCACGCGTCCAGATACGAACCGGCTGTTGCGCATGCAATTCGCTGACGCCTGCCGCCACTACGCGCTCGCCGACGCTGAGCCCTTCGGTAATCACCACGCCCTGAGAGGTCACCGGGCCCACGCCGACTTTTCTCTCTTCCAGCTTGAGCTGGTCGCCGCTTCCCTGTACCACCCAGACGTGGGGCTCATTGCGCGGGCGATTATCCGGGTTAAACACCGCTTCAACCGGCACCACCACCGCGTTTTGACCGGCGCTGGCGGGCAGGTTTGCCAGATTGACCGTCACCGTTCCGCTTACGCCGCCCACCGCGGGAAAGTCGGCCGGTCGCGGCATAGTCAGTATGATTTGCCAGGTGAGCGTGCTGCTGTCGCTGCTGCCGGTGTGCTCTTTATATTCAGCGGTAAACTGGCGATCCGGCATGGCGTTAATTTTGACGACAGGACGATACTGCGCGTTGCGAATATCCAACGCGGTAAAGAGGTTTTCCGGAACGCTAAACACCACGTCGAGCAGATCGGTTCGCGTCAGGGTCACAATGGGCTGTCCGGCGGCGACAACCTGGTGGTTACGTACCGGCACGTTGGCGGCGACGCCGCTGAACGGGGCGGTCAACGTCATTTGCGACAGCTCTTCGCGGGCGATTTTCAGCGCGGCGTTAGCGGCGTCGCGGTTGGCCCGCTGGATATCCATTTCCGCCTTTGAAATCGCCTGACGCCCGGCCAGCGTCTGGAAGCGATCGAACTGCCGCTGGGCGAGGGTGGCGGCGGTTTGCCGTTCATTCACGCGCTGCTGCGCTTCCCGCGCGCTGAGGCGGGCAAGGGTTTGCCCCTGAGTAATAGCGGCTCCCTGACGCACATCAAGCGATTCAATCTGCCCGCCGCGTTTGAAAGACAAATCGGTGGAGTCCCCGGACTCAATGCGGGCGGGAAATACGCGCTGCTGCGCATCACCGATAGCCACCACCTCGGCAACTTTGACCATCCGCGGTAACGGCGTAATTTCAGGCGCTTTCCGATCGCAAGCCGTTGTTATTAAAATAACAAGCGGAATGAGAGAAAAATAACGGTTCACTGTATTCCCCTCGAAGTAAAAGGCTATGTTTTACATATTATTCACAATCGCTGTATTTATTCAGCGAGGGCCGAGACAACGAAATAGGTAATTAAACCAGTAGCCGTACAGGCGATTATTGCCAGGGCAATAAACAGGCTCAGGCGAAACAGACTGTAACCGAACATCGTTCCTCCTTTAGCGCTAACGCTTAGCTAAGTAAATTCTTATCGTAATAATTATTGTGGGGCGACAGAAAGCGAACAAGCCACTGATAATGAGGATAGTCGTAGTAAAACGGAAATGTTAAAAAGAGCAAAAATTACGGCAATGGCGACGATTTTACCGGGTTTGTAGTCGAATTGTCTGGCTGCGCCTGACTCTGTGATATTTTTCAATATATTAATTGGCGACTTAATAATGTTTGTCGTGGTGTGCTACGTTTAATTATACCTACACGTCTTGCAGATTTTGTTCTTGAGATCTTTTCCTCAGCGCCATTGCCCGGGCTGTTTTCACCACCTTTTTTTACAGGTAATAAAAGGATTGTCTCTATGTATAAAAATATCCTCGTGCCGGTTGATGTGTTTGAAATCGGTCTGGCGGACAAGGCCTTGTCCCACGCCCAATTCCTTGCGCAAAGCTCTTCGGGACAGATTCATCTGGTACACATCATTCCCTCTTTTTCTCCGGTGCTGACGCGCGGTTTTATTTCCGATGCACGAAAAATGGAAGACTATCTGATTAATACTGCTAAGGAAAAGCTGGCAGAGCTGATCAAGAAACTCGCGCTGACGGAAAAGGATATTCAGATTCACATTCGCAGCGGCAACATTCGCGATGAAGTGACCAAACTGGCCGATGAACTGAAAGCGGATGTGGTGATCATCGGTTCGCGCAACCCGAATATTCAGACGCATCTGCTGGGGTCGGAGGCGGCAGGAATCGTTCGCTATGCCCATGTTCCGGTTTTTGTGGTGCGTTAAGGGCGGCCTGAGGCTGTCCTGATTTCCGTTACAGGAGTGAGGAGATAACTATGAATAAAGAAAAACCGGGCGGCCCGTTCTATCAGCTCTCCGTAGAAGAAACCCTGACCAGCACCCACAGCACTCCGGAGGGCATCAGCGGCGCCGAGGCGGCGACGCGTTTGCAGCAGTATGGCGAAAATGCGCTGCCGCAAAAGGCGGGAAAGCCGGCGTGGCTGCGCTTTCTGGCGCATTTTAACGATGTGCTGATCTATGTGCTGCTGGCGGCGGCGCTGCTGACGGCGGTCATGGGGCACTGGGTGGATACCCTGGTGATCCTCGGCGTGGCGGTGATTAACGCCCTGATCGGCCATATCCAGGAGAGCAATGCGGAAAAATCGCTTCAGAGCATTCGCAACATGCTCTCCAGCGAGGCGGTGGTTATTCGTCAGGGCAACCATGAAACGATCCCGACAACCGCCCTGGTCCCCGGCGATATCGTCGTCATCCGCGCAGGCGATCGCATTCCCGCCGACCTGCGGGTGATCGAAGCGCATAACCTGCGGGTGGAAGAGGCGATTCTGACCGGCGAATCGACGGTGGTGGAGAAAAGCACCGAGGCGCTCAGCGGCGAACTGCCGCTAGGCGATCGTACCAATCTGCTGTTTTCCGGCACCACGGTGAGTTCGGGCGGCGGAAAAGGCCTGGTGGTCGCCACCGGCGGCGATACCGAGCTGGGCCATATTAACCAGATGATGTCGGATATCGAAAAACACCGTACGCCGCTGCTGGTGCAAATGGATAAGCTCGGCAAAGCCATTTTTATCATCATTCTGGTGATGATGGCCGCGCTGTTTGTCTTCAGCCTGCTGTTCCGCGATATGCCGGTTTCTGAGCTGATGCTGTCGTTGATTAGCCTCGCGGTGGCGTCGGTGCCGGAAGGTTTACCGGCGATTATCTCGATAATCCTCTCGCTCGGCGTGCAAACCATGGCCCGTCAGAAGGCGATTATCCGCAAGCTGCCCACAGTGGAAACCCTCGGGGCGATGACGGTGATCTGCTCGGATAAAACCGGAACGCTGACCATGAACGAGATGACGGTGAAGGCCGTTATTACCGCCGATAACGTTTATCGGGTGGAGGGCGACAGCTACGAACCGGTAGGGAATATTCATCCGATCGATGAGCCCGATCCGATAACCGTTGTCCCCGGCACGCTGCTGGAACGCTATCTGCGCACCATCGATCTGTGTAACGACAGTCAGCTTATAAAAGACGAAAGCGGGCTGTGGAAAATTACCGGCGGCCCGACCGAAGGGGCGCTGAAGGTGCTGGCGGCGAAAGTCCCGCTCCCGACGGTCAACACCGAGCTGCGCAGCAAAATCCCCTTTGATTCACAGTATAAATATATGTCGACGCTGTACCGCATCGGCGATGAAGAGATGATTTTGATTACCGGCGCGCCCGATGTCCTGTTCCGTCTGTGTCAGCATCAGCAAACCGACCATGGCCTGGCGCCGCTCGATCAGCCTTACTGGGAAGCGAAAATCGAAGAGTACGCGCGGGAAGGGCTGCGGATGGTGGCGGCGGCGTGGAAACCGGCAGCCGACGGGCAAACGGAGCTTAGCCATGAGGATTTACAGCAGGGCGTCATTCTGCTGGGGGTTGCCGGGATGATGGATCCGCCGCGACCGGAGGCGATTACGGCGATCGGCGACTGCCTGCAAGCCGGGATCCGCGTGAAGATGATCACCGGCGACCACCCGCAAACCGCGATGAGTATCGGCAAGATGCTGGGGATCGGCAATGCGGAAAACGCCATCACCGGTAGAGAACTGGAGGTGATGGACGATATTCAGCTCAGCGAAGCGGCGCAGAAATTCGATATTTTCGCGCGTACCAGCCCGGAAGATAAATTCCGCCTGGTGCAGGCGCTGCAAAGCAGGAAAGAGGTGGTCGGGATGACCGGCGACGGCGTGAACGACGCCCCGGCGCTGAAGCAGGCCGATGTCGGTATCGCGATGGGGATTAAGGGCACCGAAGTGACCAAAGAGGCCGCGGATATGGTGCTGACCGACGATAATTTCGCCACCATCGCCAGCGCCGTCAGGGAAGGGCGTCGGGTATACGACAACCTGAAGAAAACCATTCTCTTCATTATGCCGACCAACCTGGCGCAGGGGCTGTTGATCATTATTGCGCTGCTGGCGGGGAATTTAATTCCGCTGACGCCGGTGCTGATCCTGTGGATGAACATGGCGACCTCCGCCACGCTGTCGTTCGGCCTGGCGTTCGAAGCGGGCGAGAAGAACATCATGCGGCGTCCGCCGCGCGATCCCAAACTGCACGTAATGGACGGCTTTGCTATCTGGCGGGTGATTTTTGTCGGTTCGATGATTGCCGTCAGCGCCTTTGTGCTTGAAGCCTGGCTACAGCCGCGCGGCTATTCGCCTGAGTTTATCCGCACGGTGCTGCTGCAGACGCTGGTTACCGCCCAGTGGTTCTATATGCTCAACTGCCGGGTGGCGGACGGCTTCTCGCTGAGTAAAGGGCTGCTGGCGAACCGGGGGATCTGGATTGTCAGCGGGGTGCTGCTGGTGCTGCAGCTGCTGATTATCTACGCGCCGTTTATGCAGATGCTGTTTGGTACCGAAGCGCTGCCGTTCCGCTACTGGGTTATCACCTTTATTATCGGTTTTGTGATGTTCCTGATTGTGGAAGTCGAGAAGCCGCTGACCCGGAGATGGCGTACGGCCTGATATTGAGCAGAACGCGGCATTCCCGGTAGCCCGGCTAAGCGCAGCGCGAGCCGGGCTACCCGTGATGTGATGATGGGTTCCCCGGGCAGGCGCAACGCGCCGCTCCCGGGATAACCTCGTTGCTTGCAATTGAGATTGATATTAGCAATCATTATCACTACCGAGGGTGTGCTGGAAACAATCAACCGATGTCGCTTCGCAAGTTTTGTTTTGCTTCTCCGCCGAAAGGGCGGATTTTTATCGCCGCGCTGGTCTTCATGCTTTATGGCATTAACGCTTACGCCAGGCCGGATATGCGCCCGCTGGGGCCGAATATCGCCGACCGCGGTTCCGCGTATTATCACTTCAACGTTGCTTATTTCGATTCCCTTGATGGCGAACGGCATTATAAGGTCTGGACGGCGATACCGAACGCGGCGCCGCCCGCGCAGGGGTATCCGATTCTGTACGCCCTGGACGGCAACGCGGTGATGGACCGGTTGTCCGACTCGCTGCTTGAGACGTTTACGCAAAAAACGCCGCCCGTTATTGTGGCCATCGGCTATCAAACGAATTTGCCCTTCGATCAGCCTGCCCGAGCCTATGACTACCGGCCGAAAGTAGAGGAGAATCCTGCCGACGCCGGATGGGACCGACGGAAGAGCGGCGGCAGCGAGGCATTTCGCCGGCTATTAGAAAATACCATCGTGGAAAAAGTTGAGCGCGGGATCGCTATCAACCCTCAGCAGCGGGCTATCTGGGGGCACTCCTATGGCGGATTATTCATCATTGACGCCTGGCTGGCGTCATCCCGCTTCCAAATCTATTTTTCTGCCAGTCCTTCTCTGGGACGGGGCAACGCCTCGCTGTTAGCAAAAATGGCCGCGGCGAAGGCGGATGCGTTTAACCGGAAGTCCCTGTACCTGATGGAGGGGGCGGTTGCGACCCAGCGGGCCTCTTCCGCGGGAGCAGAAGAGATCCGGGGCAGCGTCCTGCAGACGGTTTCCCTGCTCAAGAAAAATGGCGTGGCGGTCAACTGGTGGCCCTATCCCGGGCTGTCTCACGGGGAGATGTTTAGCGCCTCGCTGCAAAGCGCGCTGCTGGCGATGAGCGGTTTTCCCCGGGGCTCGGGCAATTAGTCGAAGATGCATTTTCGCATACCGCCGAATGAGAGTAGGGCGCATTAACTGGCGAGCCCTGCTGTTTCGATGTTTAAGGCAGTTGACGATAGGCGTCGTCGGCGACCGGCTCCAGCCATTCGTTAGACGCACCTTCGGCAGGGACGGCAACGGCGATATGGGCAAACCAGCTATCGGCGGCCGCGCCGTGCCAGTGCTTGACGCCTGCGGGAATATTCACGACGTCCCCAGCGGTAAGCTCGCGCGCCGGTTGATTCCACTCCTGATACCAGCCGCGACCGCCGGTCACCAGTAAAATTTGCCCGCCTTTATGGTGGATATGCCAGTGGTTACGGCAGCCGGGCTCGAAGACCACGTTGCCGATAGTGACCCCTTCCGTGGAGAGCATATTCAGGTAGCTGGTACCCTGAAAATACTGCGCATAGGCCTCGTTTTTCTCCCCCTTAGGGAAGATACCGTTACCGTCAAATTGTTGGTTCATGATGTCTCCACATTTCAGTTTTGGGCTTTTAAGCGGCCCCTTACGACTCGTTGAACAAAGTGTAGAGAAGGTTTGATTAAATGATAAGATGCGCAAATATGAATACACTGGTGCACAGAATTCACCAATGATGAGCAAAGAAAAACTCAACGACCTGCAGGCTTTTGCCACGGTGGCTCACGAGCGCAGCTTTACCCGGGCGGCCGCGATTCTGGGTGTTTCCCGGTCAGCGCTGAGCCATACGCTGCTGGCTCTGGAAGCGCGTCTCGGGGTAAGGCTGTTAATCCGCACCACGCGCAGCGTCTCGCCAACCGATGCCGGGAACCGTCTGCTGGCCGTTCTGGCGCCGCGGCTGAATGAAATCGAAGCTGAACTGGCTTCTCTGCGCGCTTCACGAGATAAACCCGCCGGAACGGTACGCATTACCGCCAACGATCATGCCATCGTCACCGTCCTGTGGCCGCGTCTGCGGCCTTTATTAACGCAATACCCGGATATTCATATTGAGTTCAGCGTCGGATACGAGCTGACCGACATTGCCGCCCAGCGTTTTGATGCAGGCGTACGGATGGGCGATCAGGTGGATAAGGACATGATTGCGGTGCGCATCACGCCCGATGTGCAGATGGCGGTGGTTGCCGCCCCCGCTTATCTTGCAGGCAGGGCGGCAGTAAGACGTCCTGAGGATCTGATGGCGCATAACTGCGTTAATTTGCGTTTGCCCACCCACGGCGCGCTTTACGCTTGGGAGTTTGAAAAGGGAAGTCAAAAGACCAGCGTTCGCGTTGACGGGCAAACCGTTTTCAACAATACCTTTCTGATGATTCAGGCCGCGCTGGACGGAGCAGGGATTGCCTATGTTCCTCATGACTTAGCGGCGAAATATATCGCTACGGGGGAACTGGTACCGCTACTTGCCGACTGGTGCCCTCATTTCCCGGGATACTATCTTTACTACCCGGGCCGACAGCATCTTCCGGCGGCGTTTACGCTGGTGGTCGACGCGCTGCGCTGGCACCGCAGGGGGTGATCCCGGCTGCGCGATGGCTGCCGGGTTTCTTAAACAGGGATCCTCAGACCGGGATGGCGTTACTTATTGTTGGAATTGGGAACATGCTGCTGCATCAATTCAACGATCCAATCAATAAAAACACGCAGTTTGGCGTTGACATGGCGGTTCGGCGGAAACGCCAGGTACAATGGCATTGGACTGATACGCCATTGTTCAAATAACGGAATTAAAGCGCCACTGGCCCGATGTTTTGCCGCCATATAGGTTGGCAGCGCAATCACGCCTAAGCCAGCGAGCCCCGCTTCGAGGTAAGCGTTGCCATCATCCACGGCAAGTACATAGCGGCCTGTGATTTCAATATGTTCACTCCCACTGCGCAGGACCAGAGGATCAATCTTACCGGTGCGCGAGGACAAGAATCCCACTATGCGATGGTCGGTGTTTTCCAGCTCTCGGGGGTGCGCAGGGGCGCCAAGGCGTTCCGCATAGCCAGGGGCGGCGTAGACGCCGATTTGCAAATCGCCGACATGGCGCGCGATCAGGGACTGGCCGTTGATGTCGCCACCGCGCAGGACGCAATCCACGTTGTCGCCGATCAGGTCCACCACCCGGTCGCTGACGCCCATGTCGAACTGGATGTCAGGGTAGCGCGCGTGGAAAGCCGGTAGCGCCGGTATCAGGACGAGGCGGGCCAGCGGACTGGGCACATCCACCCGTAGCCGTCCCCTGGGCGTCATCGCCGCACTGGACAGGCTGTTTTCAGCATCCTCCATGTCCGCCAGCAGGCGGATGACGCGCTCGTAGTAGACCGCGCCATCGGCAGTCACGCCGAGCCTGCGGGTGGTGCGATGGAGCAACTTGACGCGCAGGCGCGCTTCCAGCTGCTGAATGAGCTGCGTCACCGTGGTTTTACTCATATGAAGCGTTTGGGCAGCCTTTGTGAAGCTCCCTGCTTCCACCACGCGAGCAAAGGCGCGCATCGCATCGAAACGATCCATTCCTAATCCTCCCTTTTCGCCGATTGTTTGGATATTACAAACAATGATGGACAAAGTCGCTTGTTTATCCGCCCGATCCTGCACCTGTAAAGTGTCCTTATGTTCACCGGGCTGATTTCGCCCCATTGCAGAGGTACAAACATGACGGCACGCGATGCAGTTTTCCCCACCGGTCGGCAGGCGCTCTATGAGCGCAATCGCTATTCACCGGCCATCAAATCCAACGGTTTTCTGTTCGTTTCCGGGCAGGTTGGTAGCCGCGAGGATGGTTCGCCAGAGCCCGAACTGAAAGCGCAGGTCAGGTTGGCCTTCGATAACCTTAATGCTGTCCTCGCGGCTGCGGGCTGCACGTTCGGTGACGTGGTTGACGTGACCCTCTTTGTTGTCGACCCCGAGTCAAATCTCGACGCTATCTGGAGTATCCTGCCAGAATATTGGGGGGAAGCGCCTTACCCTACGTTGACCGGGATCGGCGTGACGTGGCTTTACGGATTCCAGTTTGAGATTAAGGTGATTGCCAGGCTGCCCTGCGCGTGACGGGTTTTTCCGCCAGTCGAAAGATAAGACAGAGGAAAATTTATGAAAGCAGCGGTCTATGACGTGGAAGGCGCTCCCGGCGTCCTGAAATATGTCGATGTCCCGGAGCCGGTCACAGGGCCCGACGACATCCTGATTTCTGTCGAGGCTATCTCGATTGAGGGTGGCGATCTGATCATCCGCCGTTCAACGCCGCCGCCGCTTCCTTTATGGATCGGTGGCTACGCGGCCGCGGGCACAGTTGTTGCCGCCGGATCGAAAGTCCGAAGCCGTACGGTTGGGGACAGAGTCGCTGCTTTTCACATGCAGGGATCGCATGCGGAACGTTGGGCTGTGCCCGCGGAACGCACCTGGCTTATACCCGATGGGGTGGGAATGGCAGAAGCGGCAGCGTTGCCGATTTCATTTGGTACCGCGCATCATTGCCTTTTCACGCGAGGCATGCTCCGGCAGGGAGAAACCGTTCTTATTCAGGCCGCAGCGGGTGGCGTGGGGCTCGCGGCCGTTCAGCTTGCCTCACAAGCAGGCGCAACGGTCATCGCCGTGGTAAGCGGAACGCAGCGACGAGGTCGGTTGCGTGAACTTGGTGCCGATTATGTTGTGGATCGTACAAAGGATAACATCGTGGACAGTGTCCGACAGTACACCCATGGTACCGGTGTTGACCTCGTCATCGATCCGGTGGGAACGACGTTGCCTGCTTCGCTTTCTGCACTCGCTCCGGAAGGACGTCTGGTCTTCGTCGGTAATGCCGGCGGCGACAGTCTGACTGTCGACTTATGGCCGGCAATGCAGTCTAACCAGACGCTCATGGGGGTATTCATGGGACCTCTTTTTGCAAGGCAGGGAGTTCGAACCAGCGTGGACGAGATGCTGCAGGCTGTAGCAGCAGGGCGCGTCACGGTTGTCATTGACCGCATCTTTCCCCTGGCTAACGCTGCCGCGGCCCACGAATTTGCTGAGACAGCGAAACCGCTTGGCCGGATCGTGATGAAGCCATGACGCGCGTTTGACCAGGATGAGTGCGTGGCGGCAGGATGCTATTAGAAGCGCTTTTCGGATGGTACTAATTTTCTGATTTTGAGGCGTTAAATCCGGTCAGGGTTCATACGATAATTGACGCGTATCAGTCTGCCAACCCTTTGGGCCAGTGTGGGCGGCAAGCCCACGGTGTGGACATTGAATTTGAATTAAAAGAGCCCTTAAGTCTGCCCCTGACTTTCCCACTTTTTCGAAATCTTTATCTCTTTTTCTCATTTGTCAATAAAAGGTATATGCCCGCAAAATCAGGTCTAAGGCAGGGCGGGTGTTGCTCTATAAATGATAAAACCCCTCTGATGGCCTTGCCTCTTTTACCGCACCTCTTTTGTGGTTTTCACAGCTTTTAACCAGGAAAAGGCTTCTTTATGACGTTATCTAAATTACTGCTCCCTTTGCTGATTGCCGGAAATCTCTCTTCTGCATGGGCTGCGGAGCAGGTTGTTCCGTCTTCGACCACCTTTCATGTCACCGCTGATGATGCGCTGAAAAGTAAGCTTCCGGCGGACATCGCCAAACGCGGATATATTGTTGCAGGTACTAATCCGAATACTCCGCCAACCACTTTTTTCCAGGAAGACAATAAAACGCTCGCCGGGCGTGAGATTGATGTGATGAATGCCGTGGCGGCAAGGCTCGGTGTGGAAGTGCGCTGGCAGGATACCGGCGGTTTCGACAACATCATTCCGGGGCTGAAATCCGGTCGCTATGACGTCGCGCTATCCAATATCAATGCCACCAAAAAACGTCTCGAGCAGGTCGATTTCGTCAGTTATTACGATGCGTCGCGCCTGGGGGTGATCTCGCGTAAAGACGCAAACATTGCGCCATTTACCTCTTTTGACGCCGTGTGCGGGCAGGAAGTGGGCGCAGGAGCGGGTACTACGCAGATCGGGCGCCTTGAAGCGGCCAGCAAAATTTGTACTGATGCCGGTAAACCCCCGATCAAGATTGCCGTATTCCCGGATCGCCCTTCAGGCGTACAGGCCGTGGTCAGCGGTCGGGTACCGATGTTCTTCGGCCCGTATGAAGGTCTGACGTATCAGGTTAGTCAGGTCAAACCGCTGACGCTGACCGGCACCATTCATGTGGATGATGCGCCTGTATCTGTGGCGTTCCCTAAACAGTCGGGGCTGGAAGAGGCGGTGCAGGCATCCCTGAACTCGCTGATCAAAGACGGCACTTACCAGCAGATCCTCGATAAATGGTCCATCGGTTTTGGCGCAGTCAAAGAGTCAAAACGTAATGAAGAGATTTTCGGATGAGCAGTGAAACACACGATCAGCAGGCGGAAGAACTACGGATCGTCGGTAAAAAATATATCGGGCGCTGGATAAGCGCCCTGATCGTATTGCTGATATTGCTGGCTATGGGGAACTCCATGCTCAGCAATCCGCGTTTTGAATGGTCGGTAATCGCCGAAAACTTTACCGGTCCGTCAATCATTCAGGGCGTACTGATGACGTTGCAGTTGACCGCAATTTCCGTGGTTTTTGGTTTTGCAGGCGGCACGGTTCTTGCGCTGATGCGCCTGTCATCCAATCCGGTGCTGGTCGCTGTCAGCTGGGGTTATACCTGGTTTTTCCGGGGGGTGCCGATGCTGGTCCAGTTGTTTCTCTGGTACAACATTGCCGCGCTTTACCCGAATATTTCGATTTCGCTGCCGTGGGCAGGTGAAATCTGGAGCGCTTCCGCGAACTCACTGATTAGCCCGTTCAGCGCCGCCGTGATTGCATTAGTCATGCATCAGTCTGCCTATGCCGCAGAGATTATCCGCGCCGGTATTCAGAGCGTCGGCACCGGGCAAGTCGAGGCGGCACGCGCCCTGGGTTACCGCCCGTCACAGATATTCCGCCACACCATTTTGCCGCAGGCGATGCGGGCTATTCTGCCTCCTGCGGGGAATGAAGTGATCGGTCAGCTGAAAACCACCGCGGTCGTTTCGGTGATTTCATTACAGGATGTGCTGTTCTCGGCGCAGATTATTTATCAGCGCACCTATGAAGTGATCCCGCTGCTGCTGGTCGCCACATTATGGTACCTGTTGCTGACGTCGTTGCTGTCGGTGATTCAGTATTACGTCGAACGACATTTCAGCCGCAGCAGCCACAGGAAGGTAAAACGTAAAGTCACGAAAACCGGCGCAGCCCGCACGGTCAGCACCGTCAGTCTCAGCGCAGGAGAAACCAGCCATGGGTGAGGCCATTGAATTTCGCAAAGTCACCAAGCGTTTCTCCGGTAATATCATACTGGATGAAATCAGCCTCGATATTCCGGCCGGTTCGGTCACGGTGATCCTCGGGCCTTCTGGTTCAGGGAAATCCACCTTGCTGCGCTGTATCAATCATCTTGAAAAACTCGATGGCGGCACAATCCGTATCGGAGGTGAACTGGTCGGTTATCAGCAGAAAGGTTCCGCGCTGTATGAACTGAGCAGCCGCAAAATTGCCGCACAGCGCAGCCGTACCGGCATGGTGTTTCAGCAATTTAATCTGTTTCCGCACCGTACGGTTTTGCAAAATATTATCGATGCACCGCTGCGGGTGAAGAAGCAAAACCGTCAGCAGGTAGTCAGTAAAGCCCGCGCGTTGCTCCGGCAGGTCGGCTTAGACAACCGCGAAGATGACTGGCCTCAGCAGCTTTCCGGTGGCCAGCAACAACGCGTGGCAATTGCCCGTGCGCTGGCGATGGACCCGGAAGTGATGTTATTCGATGAACCGACCTCCGCGCTGGATCCCGAACTGGTGGGCGAAGTGTTGCAGGTGATCAAAAAGCTGGCGCATTCAGGGATAACGATGGTGATCGTCACCCACGAAATCGGCTTTGCACGTGAAGTGGCGGATAACGTCATTTTTATGGAGGGCGGAAAAATTGTGGCGTCAGGGCCGACGAAAAGCGTGCTGGATGAAACGGAGAACGTCCGTGTCCGCCATTTTCTGTCGACTGTTTTATAACGTTATTCCTTAACCCGTTTCCCAAACAATATCTCTGCAAGCCGTGGCAGACTGTCGCGGCTTTCCAGCCTGCTCAGTGCCACGATTTCTGTCCGCTGTGCGTCAGTGAAATCCGGCAAACAGGTGCGCAGTTTCGCCGGCAAATCAAACGGGATCGCCAGACTTTGCTGACGGGTGAAACGCCGTTGCAGCAGGGTGCCGTCGCGCAGGAATACCGTCACCTGATGAAAACGCGCAGCGGGGTTCAGCTCGTCCGGCGGTGCGGAGAAATCCGGGCAACGCGAGACACGCTCTGCCAGTGCGGCAATGTCGGCTTCCACCGCTTGCGGGGTGAAATCCTCTAAGCGTAAGTCTCCGCGCAGCAGACAGGCTGCAATCACGTATTCCAGGCTGAACCGCGCTTCAACGCCGGTTGCCGGTTTTCGTACCGACGCCGCAATATCACCACCCGGTGGGAAAGACACCTCTATCCGTTCGATGGCACCGATCAGTGCATCTGTGCCTTGACCGGTTTGCAGCCAGTCATAACGAATAGTCCGCGCGGCATCGGCAGCGCTGTGCGTGCCAGCGCAGGTCGGATAGGGTTTGAATTCCAGACCGGGCGAGACAATCCGCCACGGCGCGCCCCAGTCTGAAATGAGTTTTTCCGGCTGTTGCTGACCGGCGCAATAAGCCGATAAAAAGCTGTCAAGCACGTTGTCTGCCTGGCCGTGAAAGCCTGCCAGCGTCAGCTGTGTGGCAATGACGGCGGTCTGTGCCGCCAGCCCGGCGTGCAGCGGTTTGACGTCACTACCGAACTGCGCACGTAACCCTGCGGACTGCGTCGCCGCTATACCCAGAATCAACGCCGTTTGCCGTTCAGTGGCATCAATCAGCCGCGCACAGGCAGCGGAGGCCGCAATCGTGCCGAGCGTGGCGGTATTGTGAAAACCGAGTTTGTAATGCTGAGAACCGGCGGCCAGCCCGAGGCGTCCGGCCATTTCCACGCCGGTCACGTACGCATCGAGAAACTGCCCGCCGCTGATGTCTGGCCGTTGTGAGGCCAGCGCCAACAGCGCGGGCAAAATCACCACGCCGGGATGGCCGCGAAAGTCGGGATGGAAATCATCAAAATCCAGCGCGTGACCGGCATATCCGAGCAGTAAAGCGTGGGTGGCCCGATCGCCAGCGCGGTAAACCTGATGCAAACTGTTCAGCCCTGCATCGGGTAAATCGCCGCGTAAAACCGGCAGGGTAACCGCCATAAAATCCAGTAACCCTTCGCGGGCTGCCTCATGAGCGGCTGGAGTAGGGGATGAACTGACGATAAGTTTCGCCAGCGACTGCGTTAATGTCATAGGTGTATTTCCCGCTTCAGGCCCGAATGACCGGAGATAATAAATCAACGAAATGTTCACGCTCGCAAAGAGCATGCAATTGCGCCAGAAGGGCGTCTGAAACTAAACACATCGGGATCACCAAACGCGGCCGTATCCAGCGCCAGAAAGAAATGCCCGATATTGGGCATTCCCCACCCGGTAAAAATGATCATGGCTTGCTGACGAAGTCATTGCGCCGAAAAATGTCTCTGCTTATTCAATCTTTTTTTTCTTTGCTGAGAATTTCCGCACTCAGCGTTTGCAGTGCCTGTACCGCCAGTTGCGACAGGTAATGTGCAGTCGGAAACAGGGCGCGATCGTCAACGCGAAATTGCGGATGATGCAGCGCGTAAGGACCACCGGAGCCGATCATGATGAACGCGCCGGGTAATTTTTGCTGATAGAACGCGAAGTCTTCGCCAATCGGGCTGGCTTCAACGCGACGGGCTTCGAAGCCGGAGCCTTCGCCTCGCGCCAGCGCGAAATCCACCCACTTAGCCGTATTGACCACTGACGGCGGGCCTGGCTGCCAGTCCAGGCTGATGTCGGTATCAAATGCCGCAGCGATGCCTGCGAGAACCTGCCGGAAACGGCGCTCGATCAGTTCTCGTGTATCCTGATTAAAGGTGCGGACAGTGCCTTCCAGCCAGGCGGAATCCGGGATTACGTTCCAGGTACTGCCACTGTGAACCTGAGTGATGGATATCACCGCGTTGTGTGCGGACGGCACGTTGCGGGCGATCAGGGTTTGCAGTGCGGAAATCACCTGTCCGGCGATAATAATCGGGTCGTTGCCTTCGTGCGGACGTGCCGCGTGGCTGCCGGTACCGGAAATGGCGATCGCAAAGCGATCCACGCCCGCTGTTAATGCGCCGTCTTTGCTGCCGATAACGCCGACCGGCAAAGAGGGATCGTTATGAATGCCGAAAATGACGGCGGCGTTATCGAGCGCGCCGGTATCAATCAGCGCCGGGGCTCCGTGACCGGTTTCTTCCGCCGCCTGAAACAGTATGCGCACCGTGCCGGAAAGCGACTCTTCCTGCGCTTTCAGCAAAATCGCCGCGCCGAGCGCCGCCGAGGTGTGGAAATCGTGGCCGCAGGCGTGCATCACACCGGGATTTTGCGAGGTGTAATCCACGCCGGATTGTTCTTCAATTGGCAGAGCATCGATATCAGAACGTAGCACCACCAGTTCACCGGGATTGATGCCGCCAATTTCTGCTACCAGACCGGTTTTGAGCGGCAAATCCAACACGCGGATTTGATACTTCTCCAGTGCCTCCCGGATGCTGGCGGTGGTGTTAACTTCTTCGTTGGACAGTTCCGGATAGCGGTGCATGTGGTGGCGGAAATCCTGAATGAACGCCGCCACAGGCTGATGGTCTTGCGTGATATCTGACATTTAAACTCCTGTAGGTGGCTGACGTTCCAGCCAGCGGGTGTGGCTTTTTTCATCGAGAATTTTTTTCAGGTACAGCGTGATATGCCCTTTGCCGAGGTCTCTTTCGAAGACCGGTTGAAAACCCAGTTTCAGGTACATGTCGCGCAGCCACGGATGGCTGGTGGCGGTGCCGAGGGAGTATGCCGGGGCTTTCAGTTCGCGGATCAGAATGTTGTCTTCCAGCCAGCCCAGCAGCTTTTTGCCGAGGCTCTGACCGGTGTAGTCCGGATGCGTGCCGAACCAGCCAATATGCGGCAGGCCCATCGGCCCCGGTATTGCGCCCCACGGGAAACGCAAGGTGACAGAAGCGACCATTCGCTGGTCATCAAACAGCGCAAACACCGCATGATCGTCGAGATGTTGCGTCACGCGTGCCAGATCGGCGGTGGCAGCATCAAACTGAATCCCGAGCGCTTTAATCGGCGCGTAGGCGGCCAGCATCAGCGCCAGATAATCGTGTTTATCATCCAGCGTCAGACGCCTGAAATGGTGCGTCATAACCCGTGCTCCTCAGGAGAACTCAGATGACCGGACTGCACGGCAAAACGGATGACGTCATCGACTTTTTGCGCGGCGCAGCCGGTGTAATGAGCCGGATCTAACCAGTGGTCAAGATCCTGTTCAGTAATACTGGCTGCCAGCACCGGATGCGCAAGCAGAACAGTTTTAAATGATTGCCGTTTTTCAAACGCCTGCATGGCACAGTCATACACCAGATGATGTGCAGTTTGTTTGCCGAGTTTTTTACCGACCTCAAACATCACTTTTTCGGACAGCAGCAGGCCGTCCTGCATCTGTAAATTCGCCAGCATACGGGCTTTATTGACCGTCAGGCCGGAGAGAATCGCTTGGGCATTTTGCAGCTGGGCAGAGAGATAAATCGAGATTTCCGGCAGTGTGATCCACTCGGCGCGCCAGCTCATCGCATCACGTTCATGCTCCACGTGCATTGACTGATAAATCAGAGATGCGCTGTGCAACAACGGTTGGGTCAGGCTGGCGAGACCTTCGAGGGCTGCAGGATTGCGTTTGTGCGGCATGGTGGTGGAGCCGATTTTTCCACTGCTGAATGGTTCTTCGATTTCATTAATTTCGGTGCGCATCAGGTTGTAAAGTTCGTTGCCAATTTTGCCCAGCGTGCCGCTGATCAGCACCGCCACCGAGGCGTATTCAGAAAAGCGGTCACGCGCGGCCTGCCAGCCGATATTCGGCGTATTAAGGTTCAGGCGCGCCAGTGTGCGGCGTTCAACTTCCGGACCCGCTTCGCCCAGTGCGGCGTAGGTACTGATCGCTCCGCTGATATTGCCGGTCAGCAGGCGCGGCGTGATGGCGTCCAGGCGGTCGAGATGGCGGATAAATTCATCCAGCCAGACGGCGACTTTAAAACCAAATGTGGTCGGCAGCGCCTGCATGCCGTGGGTGCGGCCAGCCATCAGCGTGTACTGATGCTCGCACGCCAGAGATTTCAGCACATTCGCCACGGCGGTACTGTCACGGACGATCGCTTTCAGGGTTTGTGCCAGCTGTAAAACGGTGGCGGTATCGACGATATCCTGCGTGGTCGCGCCGTAATGAATGTATTCCCCTGCGTCACCACATTGCTGTTGTAGTGCGCTGAGCACCGGCATCAGGGAATGCTTCATCTGCGAGCCAGAAGCGGCGATATCCTCAATATTCAGCTTGCCGGCATCGGCCAGCTCCGCAATGGTCAGCGCGGCCTGTTGCGGGATTACACCCAGTTCACCTTCGGCTAATGCCAGCGCAACTTCGACATTTATTTGCTGTGTCAGGCGATTTTGCTCTGACCAGATTTCCCGCATTTCTGGTGTGCCAAAATTGTTACCAAGTAAAAGAAAATCTATCGGATGTGAGGACATAATACTCTCTTCTTATATAAGGGTTAATTAACGTTGTTTTTAAGGCCGTAATTAAAAACAAATCATCGAAATAGCGTATCAGGTATAGGAAGATGCCAGATGCGTCTGTTTTCATTGCGTTAAATTAGCCCTGCCTGACACTATCATTTCTTTGATCCAGCACAGCATGCAAGGGGTTTATCGACTATAGCAAAAATCAATCTATGCTATTGAGAATAAGTTAATAAGGATCCCCACTTAGCACTTTGTTAATTTTTTCAATTCTCGTAGGATGTTTTTAATAACACTTGAATATATCCCATATCAAATTCCTGTTTAATTACGGGCAGTTTCTCTTTAACCAGACGACAAATACAGGGCATCGATGTGTTCGCCATAAAATCACCGCAGACCTATCATCATCAGCCCGGCCTGCTTTCACGTACCGGTGAGCTGCTTGCCGTTCATTCCTCCGATATCGCGATCATCACCAGCCCGAAAGCGTGGCGGGCGGTGAATCCGCAACTGGAAACCAGCCTGAAGGCAGCCGGTATTCGCTGGCAGGTCAATTTTCTCACCACGGAATGCACCGATGCGGCTATCGAAAAACATCTGGTCAGCGTGCGGGAACAAAACGCCACGCTGGTGCTGGGCATTGGCGGTGGGCGGGTGCTTGATTGTGCCAAAGCGGTGGCGAACCTGCTGACCGACGTCGGGCTGGTGACAATACCGACAGTTGCCGCGACCTGCGCCGCCTGGTCGCCGGTCAGCATCATTTATAATGAGCACGGCGGGCATGTGCGCAGCCAGCCATTGTCGCGTATGCCACTTATGCTGCTGGTCGACACGAATGTGATTGCGCAAAACGATGTGCGTTATCTCAAAGCAGGCATTGTGGATGCGCTGGCTAAATGGTACGAATTCCGCCCGTATAAACAGAAAAGCGACGACAGTCTGGCGCTGAACCTGAAAGTGCAGGCCGCACAACTGGCGGTGGACGTCTTTGAACAATATGGCGCTCAGGCGGTGAAAGACAACGCCCGTCATGAAGTCACGCCGGCGCTGATGAAAGTTATCGACGCTAATATCGCGGTGGCAGGTATGGCTAACAGCATGCGCGATGAAACCCCCGCGCCGGGCGTGGCGCACGCGATCCACAACCGTTTCACCCATCAGCCGGAATTGCATGACTGGCTGCACGGCGAGAAAGTGGGTTTCGGGTTGCTGGTGCAGTCGCTGATGGAAAGCTATAACGGCCAGCCGGAGCTGCAGTTGCTGGGGTTGTTGCGTGAATATGGCGCGCCGCTGGCACTGCCGCCACTGAATGGCGACCGGGACACGATCATCGCGGCCATTGCCCGCGAAGTGAAATTCTCCACCGAAAATGCCGACCGTTTGCCGTTCTCAGTGGCAGCGGAAAATATCGAAAAAGCCCTGCGGGCAACTGAAGTTCATCATTATTCTCAGGGATAACGCCATGACCTCTTCTTCATCTTCTTCAGAAAACACGCGTAAATTGCGTCTTGGTCTGTTTGTGCAGCCGCTCGGGCATCACGTCAGTGGCTGGCGCTTAACTGAAAACCTCGGTTCGCCGACCGATATCGACTGGCTGACGTGGATCGCCAGAAAAGCCGAAGAGGGTAAATTCGATATGTTCTTCATCGGCGATGCCCTGGCGACCAGCGTCTACCGTTTACCGTCCACCATGGCGCGGCTTGAACCGCTGACCTTGCTGTCGGCGCTGGCGGTACAAACCCGCCATATCGGGCTGGCCGCCACGGCTTCAACGACATTCAGCGATCCGTTTAATCTGGCACGCAGCTTTTCTTCTCTCGATCACATCAGCCACGGCCGGGCGGCGTGGAACGTGGTGACGTCGTTTTCAACGGACGTGGCGCGTAATTTCAGCCGTGACGATATGCCCGCGCATGCCGAACGTTACGCCGTGGCGCATGAGTTTCTCGAGGTGACGTTCAAACTGTGGGAAGGCTGGCAGGAAGGGGCGGTACAGCCGGACAATGCCAGCGGTCAGTATTTCGTCAATGAGAAAATCAATCCGGTGAACCATCAGGGCAAGTATTTTCAGGTACAGGGGCCGCTGAATATTACCCGTTCGCCGCAGGGGCGTCCGGTAATTATCGAAGCGGGTTCTTCCGCTGACGGCCAGAAACTGGCAGCGGCCACCGCCGAAGTCGTGTTTACCGCTGCCGCAACGCTGGAAGAAGCGCAAACATTTTACCGTGCGCAGAAACAGCAGGTGAAAGAGGCCGGACGTAATCCGGAGCATATGCTGATTTTGCCGGGTGTAATGCCCATTGTCGGCCGCACGCGGGAAGAGGCGCGCGAAACCTGGCACGAACTGAATTCGCTGGTGGATATTGATAACGGCATCCGCCAGCTGTCCACTCGCTTTAATATGGATCTGAGCGTGTTTCCGCTCGACGGGCCGGTGCCGGATGTGCCTGCCGGTGAAGGTAATCAGAGCCGTGTGAAACTGCTGACCGATCTGGCATATCGCGAAAATCTGACCTTACGTGAACTGGCCGCAATTGCTGCCGGTTCGCGTGGGCATCGCGTGCTGGTCGGTACGGCGGAAGATATCGCCGATGATTTCCAGCACTGGCTGGAAGAAGGCGGAGCAGACGGTTTCAACATCATGCCTGCAGTGATGCCGGAACAGCTTTCGCTGTTTGTTGAGCTGGTGATCCCCGAATTACGTCGCCGTGGGTTGTTCCGTGAAGAATACGAATTCAGCACGCTGCGTGAAAACCTCGGTCTGCCTGAGCCTGACTTTAACCCTCAGACTTAACTTTAGCGTTGGAAAATTACGATGACGATTTCTTTGTCAGACCGCGTTCAGCGCGTGTCACTTTCCGCCAATGCGGCGGCGAAACAGCGCACCAATGAACTGAAAAGAGCCGGGGTGGATATTTTGGATCTCACCACTGGCGAACCGGATTTTGATACACCCGATCACATCAAACAGGCAGCATACGAGGCGATTGCGCGTGGCGAAACAAAATACACGCCGACGCCGGGGATTCCGGCGTTGCGTGAGGCGGTGCAGCAGAAATTACAGCGGGAAAACCGGCTGGAATTCGCTGTTGCAGACATCATTATTGCCAACGGTGCCAAGCAGGTCATTTTCAATGCCTTTGCCGCCACGCTTAATGATGGCGATGAAGTGATTGTACCGGTGCCGTACTGGCCGACATTTCCGGACAGCGTGCGGTTTAACGGCGGCACGCCGGTGTTTATCGAATGCCATCTGGAGCAGGGTTACAAACTGACGCCGGAACAACTGGCTGCCAGCACTACATCGCGTACCCGCTGGCTGGTACTCAATCATCCGGGAAACCCGAGCGGTGCGGTATATTCTACCGCTGAATTACAGGCGCTGGCCGCCGTCCTGCGCGGGCATCCGCAGGTGCTGGTCATGCTCGATGACTTATATGAGCAGATTCTGTTTGATGGCTGTGAACATCAGAATCTGCTCAACGTGGCCGATGATTTTCAGGCGCGTAGCCTGCTGGTGGGCGGCGTATCCAAAACTTATGCGATGACCGGCTGGCGGATTGGTTTCGGTGCCGGGCCGAAGGCGCTTATTACCGCCATGACCGTGGTGCAGTCGCAAATCAGTTCCGGTGCCAGTTCGGTGAGTCAGGCGGCTGCGCTTGCAGCCTTTAACGGCGGGCTGGATTTTATTGCACCACAGGTTGCGGCATATCAACAACGGCGCGATGTGATAACCGACATTCTGGCGAATATTGACGGGCTGGAGTTGCGGGTGCCGCAGGGCGGTTTCTTTGTCTTTTGCCGCTGCGCCGGATTAATCGGACGTTACCGGCCTGACGGGGCAAAAATCGAAAACGAAGCTGACGTGCTGGATTATCTGCTGGAAAGCGGCGTGTCCGGCGTTGGCGGCAGCGCATACGGCTTGTCGCCCTATTTCCGCTTATCGATTGCCACCGATAACGCTACAGTAGCTGAAGCCGGGCGGCGTATTGCATCGGCTTGCGCGAAGCTCAGCACCGCTCAGTAAATTCAACGTAATTATTGAACCGCCTGGATTGACTAAAAGGTACAGGCCACGAGAGTCGGAAACTTAGAAAGGTTTAGCGGATGATTTTAAGCTGCGGATTTTAGTGTCGTTCAGTGGCATAGGGTGGTCACTCCATAATCAAACTGAAATGACCCCAAATCAGACTACCAATCTTGCCCGATGCGGAGGGGAAAATGAAAATGCATCAGGAAGACTTTTCACGCTCACCTGTTGAATCTAAATCGTATAAAGATTCGTGAAGATGCATGAAAACAAGAATTTGGCTCCTCTGACTGGACTCGAACCAGTGACATACGGATTAACAGTCCGCCGTTCTACCGACTGAACTACAGAGGAATTGTGTGAACGGGGCGAATACTACTGGTCTCGGATTTTTGTGTCAACATTAAATTTAACTTGCTGATTCAAATGGCTAAATTTAGTGCAGGTCGTTGTTTTAGTGTACTGCCGGGCTATTGCCGTCATCCGGTGGGGTATTCTCACGTAATCTCTCCAGCGGATCCTGGCGATAGAACAGGCAAAAACGCTGCCAAAGCGCGGGAAAACGCGGGGCGAACAGCTCTGGCGCGCTAAAGAAGTACTCAGAGAGCACGGCGAAACATTCGCCAGGATCGGTGGCCGCGTAGGCGTCAATACTGGCGGCGCTTTCACCGACCAGATCAATCTCATCCTGAATATTGTTCATGGCAGCATGGAGATCGTGTTCCCAGCCAGCCACCTCGCGCAGGGGGATAAACGGCACGCCGCTCGCGCGATCGCCATTGCGGGTATCCAGCTTATGCGCCACTTCATGAATAATCAGATTGAAACCGGAAGCGTCGAAGGAGTCCTGAATGTCCAGCCAGTTTAGAACAATGGGCCCCTGCTGCCAGCTTTGCCCTGATTGCACGATTCGCTGGCTATGCACCAGGCCGATATCATCTTCCCATTCGTCGTCGACAACGAAGGGGGCAGGGTAGATAAGCACTTCGTGAAAACCATCTAACCACTCGATGCCCAGTTCGAGAACCGGCAGGCAAAACAGGAGCGCGATACGAGCGCTCTGTAGGGGAGTGAGCTCCAGCCCCTGTAATGCAACCAGACGCTTCTGTTGCAAAAAGCGGGATGCCATTTGCGCCAGCTGCTGCTGCTCATGGTCGGAGAGGTTGGCTAATACAGGGATGGCAAGCGCCTTTTCCCAGGGGATTTCCGCGTTGCCGGACTCTTCATCTACTTTCCAGGGCCATTTAAACATCATATTGCTCGCAAAGTCGTCACTTGAACTGAATTAAAGAGACAGGAACTATTAAAATGCCAAAGAACCTGGCATTATAGCAACCTCAACAGCGGAGAGATGCCGGAGCGGCTGAACGGACCGGTCTCGAAAACCGGAGTAGGGGCAACTCTACCGGGGGTTCAAATCCCCCTCTCTCCGCCACTATTCAACAAAATCAGTCAGTCGCAAAGCGCTTTTGATTTTGCCCTGCACGAATCCCTGCATTAAAATTTCTTTCTATCGCTCTGTTTTCTCGCCTCTAACGCTGTCTTTTTTACCATGTTGCCTCTTGCTGGGCATCCACTTTTATCCTCTTTAGTTCACAAGCTCACACTCTTTACAATAGCTTAGCCCGTCTTGTATCACAGATAACAAAGCAGTTAACTGCCCTTGCTACACTCGGATTCTGTAAGGATATCCTCAAGAGAAGGGATGATGGATGAAAAGAAGCGAACTCAGAAAAGCACTGGAAGCATGGTTGACTGTCGAGCGCTGTGAGGTGATAGAGAGACTTATGACCCAGGCCCGAGCTGCCGGGATAAAAACTATCCCGCGCGGATCTGGCGCGGGATCATATACCGGTATGCGTGGTGGCGAAAAGTTTCAATAGTTGGAGGTTGAACTCCTCATCGCATCGCCCGTTTTTATAATGATGCAATCAGTGGCGCATTGCTCCTTTGCCGTCAGAATAACATTATCGGGAAGCCTGAAATGCATTGATTTGCTAATTAAGATTTGCTCCGCCATCCCCTTGATAGCCCAGGGAGCCGCAAGGGAAATATTGCCAAACTCGTCATAACGTTGTGTTTTAGTAAAGGCGTTATAGGCAGGATCTTGGATGTCAAAAAGAACATCCCCTGTAAATGTTTTCCCCACCTTGTAGGAAAGCGCGCTGGCTAATGCGTTTAACTCCGATTTTTGTGGGATAATGAAACCATTAAAGATATTGTATGATGCAGCGATCATCGCGAATACCGTCAATATGGGTAGCGCTTTTTTTGCTATGTTGAGTTTGCTTGTCAAGGCATCTAACCCAATAATAATAAGAGCGCATGTGAAGAATTCCAGTGCTATCAGTGACCTATATGCAGCCCAGTTTTCCTTGACTAATAAGTTTGGAGAGTAGGCGCCAATCCCCATGATAATAAACATGACAACCTTAATCGGGCCTGATTTGCCTTTTATTATTGAAAGTAAACCTATTGCGCAAATTATTAATGAGAGCGTTGTGAAAAAGGTGCCTGGAGTTATATTAAAGTTGTTGATAGCGTTAATCAACGGTTCTTTTAGAAACCATCGTAATTTCTCAAGTGGATTATTAGTTAACTCGGCACGTGCAATTGAGGTGCCATATAACCATACAGGTACAAATTTTGAAAATAGCAGGCTACCAAGCATGCCGATAAATAAAACTGCGCCACTGATTAAAACAATGTGGATGGAAAATGGTTTGTCTTTTTTCAGACAGTTATCAAGCATGACGAAAAATAAAAATGCCATCGCCGTTGGTTGATATATGGCAAATGCAAACCATAAAATAATGACGGATGCTGCAAATCTTATAATTGTCGTTTTCTTATTGATAGGTTTTAATGTCGCATAACTTATTCCGGCAAGGAGTATGGAGAGTACAAAAGGGAAACATGTCGCCCAGGAATTATAAACCTGTACTGCAGGCGTCAGGCATATTAATAAAGGGAATACGATCGTTGTTATCTTACGCTCGAATATGTTTCTTTTTTCTATAAATGAAAAAAGGAAAAAGCAAAAAACAAATACCGATATTACGGTAAAAAATCTAAGATAGGCAAGGTCATCGAGATTGTGAACTAGCGTAAAGGCAAGTCGTCTGGCAACGGCATACAAGGGTCTGCCGGATTGCATATCCCATTGAAACGGAGAACCTTTCCCTGAAAAAACATCGGAAAGTGTCGACCAGTCATCTGAAAATGCGTAGCTAAATATAATCGTTGGGCTATAAACTAAGAAAATTGCCGCGAGGTAAAGCATTGCAATAATTTTTTTAGTGTAAGACGTCATCCGTTCGTCCTCAGTGTTCATTGCTCGCCTCTCATTTCGTGTTTTGCTACCTCTTCGATAAAATATTTGGGCCGATTTTTGGATTCCATATATATTTTCCCAACGTATTCGCCAATTATCCCCAAAGAAAGCATCTGGACACCGCCAAGGAAGAAAATCGCAATCATTACAGATGTCCAACCCGCAACGGTATTTCCCAGGAGCTTCTCAATGAAGGCATAGATTGCAGCTAGTGAAGATAGAAGGCATGTGGCAACCCCAGCGGCGGCGATCATACGTAATGGGGTAATTGTCAGAGACGTTATTCCTTCTAACGCCAGTGCTACCATCTTTTTTAAGGGGTATTTTGATTCGCCTGCAACCCTTTCATCTCTGCTATAATAAACGCTGCTGGACTTATAACCCAACAGCGGAATTAGCCCCCTTAAATATAAATTTTGTTCTTTAAAATCTTTTAATGCTGTCAACGCTGTACGGCTAAGAAGCCGGAAGTCCGCATGGTTAGGAACCTGATTGACACCCAGCCCTGACATCAGAGAATAAAATTTATTGGCTGTTGCCCTTTTGAATACTGAGTCACTACTCCTGTTGTCGCGTACGCCATAAACAATCTCAAACCCTTCATGATATTTGTCGATCATTTTCTCAATGCAACCTATATCATCCTGTAAGTCTGCATCAATACTTACGGTAACGTCCGTATCCGCGTTTGCCAACCCCGCCAGCAGGGCTATCTGATGGCCCCGGTTCCTTGATAATTTCAGACCGCGGACGAATGACTTTTCCTGTGATGCGGATTTGATTTGTTCCCAGGTGTTGTCTTTACTGCCATCATCAACAAAGAGGAGGTAACTATTTCGAGCGATTTTTTCTTTTGCAAGGAGGTTTTGTAATACCGTGGTAAGCCCCTCCAGGCAGTATGGAAAGGCCTCTTTTTCATTATAACAAGGAACAACGATTGCTAACGAAGGTATTTTGCTCCTCGTGTTTTTTATATTAATTTCTTTCATTTCATTGACCAGTATTTGTTTAGAATAAAACCAGCTGTTGTGTAAATCACCATGCCTACAACTTGCGCTGTATAAATAGCATTAGGTATGACGATGAAAAAAACTTTCATTGCTATTAAATTTAAAATGTAACAAAAAGCGCATGTGGATACGAATTTGATAAATCTCAGGGGGCTCAATGTCGTTGAGAAAGTGAACTTGGCATTCATAACAAAACTGAAAATAATGCCAGCGACATAGCCTGTTGCATTTGAAAGGTAGACTCCCACGCCGACATGCATCAGGCCAAATATAACAACTGCCGTAATTGCTGTATTTGCCAGGCCAACGATAATGTACCTGACCGCTTCTCTGGATATATTTTTTTTCAAGGTGTGATTAATCATTTATTGATTTACATCAATTTTTTAAAGGGGCGGTTAAGAGACTGAATGCACGGTCGATATAAGCAATAAGCCCCTGGAATATAAGTATTTGACGCCAACTCGTGGTCGGTGTCAACCCGGGTTTTATTACCGTGGACATATTCCTCGGCGGGTATTGTTTTACGCTTCTCTGGCCGAGCTTGTATGGGTATGATAATGCCGAATGGCGGCGATATAAAAGCCGGAAAGCAATCGGAGGCGTGAGCTCTGGTGCGGTCATACCAGGCAGAGCTGCGGTATTAACTCGTCTACTGGTACGGTAACGATATTTATGCGCGGACGTTGCTGCGCTCAAGAAGAAAAAACAGTTTAAATCTCCCGGATAGGGCTGAGGGCGGGGGTGAAAATATTGTGAGCTTTTTGTTTTTTTATTGTTAATTATATGATTTGCATGATGACGTAATTTTCTTCGAATGTCTCCCGTCACAAAGGATATCACGCCTCGAAGGGGCTATAATTATCATCTTCCTGATTTACTCCGTGAGCTATTGTTAATAGATCGCAACGCCTCATCTTTCTGCCGTGTAGCGATATTCGCGATGCAAGGACGAGGAGTCGTTGGTAAAAACGAAAAAACCCGCACGAGGCGGGCTTTAGATTAACCAGGCAGTCTTAGAACTGGTAGGTGATACCCACGGCGAACTGATCGTCGGTGGCTGCGCCACTTACCGCCGCGTCTTCATCATCGATCAGATTGAATTTGTATGCGGTGTAAACGTTGAAGTTTTTGTTGAAATAGTACCAGGCACCCAATTCAACGTAGTTCATGATATCCGCATTAGTGTCTTCTTTGGCGCCCAGGTCTTTACCTTTCGCGTAGACATAGCCCAGGGATGGACGCAGGCCAAAATCAAACTGATACTGAACAACGGCTTCGATGTTCTGGGTGTGATTGGCAAAGCTGCCAAAAGTCGTTTTCTCCAGCGGAGTCATGTTACGGGATTCACCGTACATGACTGATGCATACAGACTATTTGCATCGTATTTAGCCGCCAGGTTCCAGACTTCAGCTTTTTCGCCTCTGCGGTCCGCAGCTTGTTCATCAGTACGGTCAGAGTTGCTGTAGGCGCCAACGAAACCGAAGCCGTCAAAGTTGTAGTTAACGGAGAAACCAAAACCGTCGCCGTTTGATTTTTTCGCGGTGGTATCGTTGTTTTTACCCTGATACTGCAGAGCAAAGTTCAGGCCATCCACCATGCCGAAGAAGTCGGTGTTACGGTAGGTTGCTACGCCGTTGGTACGGCCGGTCATGAAGTTATCGGTGTAAACCAGACCGTCACCACCCCACTCAACGAGCATATCAGTGTAACCCGCCGCGTCATAAACCACGCCGTAGTTACGACCATAATCGAATGAACCGTAGTCGCTGAATTTCAGACCGGCGAATGCTAAACGAGTAGCGCTGCCCTGCTGACCTTCCGGTTTGTCCGCTTTGATGTTGTATTCAAACTGGCCATAGCCGGTCAGTTCAGTGCTAATCTGGGTCTCGCCTTTGACGCCGAAACGCGCATAGGAGGTATCGTCAGAGTTGTTGTTGCCGCCATCATGGGTCATGATGTGTTCGCCAACCATTTTGCCGTAGAAATCCAGTTTGTTGCCGTTCTTATTATAGATTTCTGCTGCATTAGCCGCGCCAGCAACTAATAAAGCTGGAACCAGAATTGCCAGTACTTTTCTTTTCATTATACATTCCCTTTTGATTATAATTAATATGAATTGTGTCATTCCTTCCGGGGTGACTATTAAATACTAACGACGAAGTTCATTTTTCTTTAAATTAAAAATGTAAGTAAATTATATCTAATATTACAAAATGTTTCTGTTCTATTCATTATATTTAAATTGTATTGATGTTTGAAAATTTATTTATTGTATTTATGTCTTTTAATAACATTGGGTTATGATTGGTTTTGTATGATTTTTGTTGTCCATAAGCTTCATGTGCTCTATGTATTGTTAGATTGTATTTATATATTATATGTTTATTTCTCAATCTCTGATTGCCGCCGCTTTTTTGTAAGGATAAAGCGAAGAGCGAGCAAGCAAATATGTATTTGAGGCAGGGAGGGTGGAGGTAAATATAGTCTCAGAAATTCAGTTATATTCATTAATTTGTATTATTTAAAAACGAAATGAATTCATTGACTATATGTAGCAGGCGATAGGGTCGTGCTCCCGACCAGGGCGCAAAATCGAACCCGTGAGAGAGGGATCTGCTGTTTTGCAGGCGTTTTCGCTATATAATGTGACAGCTATCACATTTTTACCGGTGGGTGATAGGGGTTGTGAAGTAGATGGAGAACAAATGAATGGAAGATAAAGCGAAAAGAAGTCCTGGCGGGAAACTGGCGCTGTGGGCATTTTACGCCTTTTGCGGCTATTTCCTGTGGGCGATGGCGCGTTACTGGTGGGTTGTGGGGAAGATTGAAAGCGTGCCCGGCGCCACGATTGACGGCGAGCTCGGCTCAACGGCAGGAAAATGGATTGGCGCGCTGCTGGGTTTTCTTGTGTTGGGTATTGTCGGGACCCTTCTCGGGGCGATCGCCTGGTACACGCGTCCTAATCCGCAGATGTATGAACATCACGATTAAAATTGCTATGCTCGTTGCTGGCCTTATATCAAAGGAACGCGCATGGACCTTTATCACTGGCAGCAACGATTTGAAGCCTGGCTAAGCCAACATCACGGGCAAGAGGATGCTGCTCACGATATTTCACACTTCCGCCGGGTATGGGCTACCGCGCAGCAGTTGGCCGAAGAGACCGCTGCCGACCGCCTGGTGATCCTCACTGCCTGCTACTTTCATGACATTGTCAGCCTGGCGAAAAACCATCCTGAGCGAAGCCGCTCTTCTGCGATGGCTGCGGAAAAAACGCTGGCTATCCTTCAGTCCGCTTTTCCTGATTTCCCCCCGGAACGCTACGCGGCGGTTTTACACGCGATTGAAGCCCACAGTTTTAGCGCGGCAATTGCTCCGCAAAGCGAAGAAGCGAAAATCGTCCAGGATGCCGATCGCCTTGAGGCGCTGGGGGCGATAGGGCTGGCGCGCGTATTTGCGGTGTCCGGCGCGCTGAACAATAGCTTGTTTGATGCCCGCGATCCCTTTGCTGACCGGCGGGAATTGGATGACAAAACGTATGCGCTGGATCACTTCCAGTGCAAGCTGCTGCGTTTACCGAAAACGATGCAGACAGAAAAGGGCAGGGCAATGGCGGTGCACAATGCGCGTTTTCTGGTGCAGTTTATGGCCAAGCTGAGCGCAGAGCTTCGCGGAGAGCCGATGGCGCTTGATGCTGAGGTTTTGCAGCGCTTTGATCCACTAGCATAAAACTGGCCGCGCTATTTATGGTAACCTCTGCAAAAATAGTCGGGCTGGTTGAGGTTATGGCGCAAAATTTATCCAAGGAAAATCCCCCGTCTTTGAAGGTTGAACATACCGGAGAAGACGCGCAGGCGCTATTGCGTCAGCTAATGGCGATATACGATGTCAAAACGGTGGTCGCGCAGTTAATTGCCGTCGGCGAGCAGCACTGGAGCCCGGCTATCCTCAAGCGCGTTGCGACGGTAGCGCGCGCGGCAGGTCGTATCACCCGCCAGGAGCAGGCCCACCTGCGCACGCTCCTGCCGGAGCCGCCGGCGCATCATCCGCATTATGGGTTCCGCTTCGTCGATCTGTTTGCCGGTATCGGCGGTATTCGCCACGGTTTTGAAGCGATTGGCGGGCAATGCGTGTTTACCAGCGAATGGAATAAACATGCGGTGCGCACCTATAAAGCCAACTGGTACTGCGATCCTGAGCAGCATCGTTTCAATGAAGATATCCGCGATGTGACTTTGAGCCATCTCCCTGAGGTGAGCGAGGAAGAAGCCGCGCAGCATATACGCCAGACTATCCCGCAGCATGACGTTTTACTGGCCGGCTTTCCCTGCCAGCCGTTTTCTCTCGCCGGCGTGTCGAAGAAGAATGCCCTTGGTCGCGCTCACGGCTTTGCCTGCGAAACGCAGGGAACGCTGTTTTTTGACGTGGTCAGGATTATCGCCGCCCGTCAGCCGCCGATTTTTGTTCTGGAGAACGTCAAAAACCTGAAGAGTCACGATCGGGGGCGGACGTTTCGTATCATTATGCAGACGCTGGATGAGCTGGGGTACGAGGTTGCCGACGCGGCGCATACCGGGGCGGATGACCCTAAAGTCATCGACGGGCGTTATTTTTTACCCCAGCACCGGGAGCGTATTGTGCTGGTGGGTTTCCGGCGCGATCTCCAGCTGCATGAGGGATTTACCCTGCGCGATATCGCCACTCTCTATCCCACTCGCCGGCCGACCTTTGGCGAGCTGCTGGAGCCAGCGGTTGACGACAAATTTATTCTCACCAGGGTGCTGTGGAAGTATCTCTATCGCTACGCGCGTAAGCACCAGGAGCGGGGGAACGGTTTTGGCTACGGGCTCGTCGACCCAACGAATCCGCACAGCGTGGCGCGAACGCTCTCTGCCCGCTATTACAAAGATGGCGCGGAAATCCTCATTGACCGGGGCTGGGATCGGCCTCTGGGCGAAAAGCATTTTGATGACCCTGAAAACCAGCTTCGTCGTCCGCGCAGGCTGACGCCCCGCGAGTGCGCGAGGCTTATGGGTTTTGAGACGCCGCAGGGATATCGCTTCCGTATTCCGGTCTCGGATACCCAGGCCTATCGCCAGTTTGGCAATTCCGTCGTCGTGCCGGTATTTGCGGCGGTGGCGAAGCTGCTGGCGCCGCGTATTGCACAAGCGGTTGCCAGGCGTGAGCAAGAGATTAACCATGGCCGACGTTCACGATAAAGCCACCCGCAGTAAAAACATGCGCGCGATAGGCACCCGCGATACGGCAATAGAGAAACGGCTGGCTGGGCTACTGGCGGGGGCCGGATTCTCTTTTACCGTACAGGATGCCGCGCTGCCCGGCCGCCCGGATTTTGTCGTGGCGGACTATCAGTGCGTTATCTTTACCCACGGCTGCTTCTGGCATCATCATGATTGCTATCTGTTCAAGGTTCCCGCCACAAGAACCGCGTTCTGGCTGGATAAAATAGCCAAAAACGTGGCACGCGATCGCCGGGATATCGGGCGACTGGCGGAGCAGGGATGGCGGGTGCTGGTGGTCTGGGAGTGCGCGCTGCGCGGGCGAAAGAAACTCAATGACGACGCGCTGGGCGAACGGCTGGAAGAGTGGATCTGCGGCGGCGGTCAGTGCGCGCAGATCGATACTCAGGGCATAGGTTTGCTGGACGTTACTTCTCCGCCCTACAGGATGTAATTTCACGACGCGCCGGGAGCAGGTATTTGCCGAGCGTCACCAGAACGACCGCGAAGATGATGATCCCGAGCGCCAGCCACTCTACGGCAGATAAGCTTTCTCCGGCAAAACCGGTTCCCAGCAGTACGGCGACCACCGGGTTTACGTAGGCATAGCTGGTCGCTACCGCCGGTGTTACGTTACGAATCAAATACATATACGCGTTAATGGCGATAAGCGAACCGAAGATAGCCAGATAGGCGACGGCAAAAATACCGGACCACGACGGCATCTGGGTTAATTTTTCTCCGGTTAGCGTGGAGGCAATCATCAGCACGACGCCAGCCGCCAGCATCTCAATGGCGCCCGCCATCATCCCCGTTGGAAGCTCGATTCGCGAGCCGTAGACGGAACCAAACGCCCAGCTCATTGAACCGATAAGTATCAGCAGCGCGCCCCAGGGATTACCGTTCAGGTTGCCGCCGCTGTTGAGCAGTACGATCCCCGCGAGGCCAATAGCGATACCCAACCACTCAAGCTTACGGGTCGCAATACCAAAAAAGCGGCTAAAACACAGGGTGAACAGCGGCACCGTCGCGACCATGACCGCCGCAATGCCTGAAGGCACGTGCTGATGTTCGGCGAGCGTCACAAAGCCATTACCTACCGCCAGCAGCAGCACACCAATCAGCGCCGCGTTAAGCAGCGGCTTTCGCGCAGGCAGCTTATGACCGGTTGCCAGCAGCCAGGCGGTCAGCACCGCGCCCGCGGAAAGAAAACGCACGCCAGCCATCATCAGCGGAGGCCAACTGGCGACGCCGACGGCGATAGCGAAATAGGTGGAACCCCAGATGATATACAGCGCAAACAGCGCCCCGATGAGCGGTAACAGCTGACGGGTAGACATACTTCCTCACGACGGTGCAGAGATAGAAAGGGGACGTATAGTAAACGTGAAAACTATCGTGCTGGCGAGTGCTTTAATTCGCCTGCTATGGTTAAATTTTTGTTGACTATGGACACCGGTGGGCGAAAAAGCGCTTTTGCTTCATACTTCAGGAGGAACAATCATAAATGAAGGAATGCAATTTTGGCGGGAAGTAGTCTATTAACCTTATTGGATGATATTGCCACGTTACTCGATGATATTTCGGTCATGGGGAAACTGGCAGCAAAAAAAACGGCAGGCGTATTGGGAGACGATCTCTCGCTTAATGCTCAACAGGTCACCGGCGTGCGGGCCAACCGCGAACTGCCGGTAGTCTGGGGCGTAGCCAAAGGCTCATTGATCAATAAAGTCATCCTGGTGCCGCTGGCGTTGTTGATCAGCGCTTTTATTCCGTGGGCGATTACGCCGCTGCTGATGCTGGGGGGCGCGTTTCTGTGCTTTGAAGGCGTCGAGAAGGTGCTGCACAGCCTGCAGGCGCGCAAACACAAGGAGGATCCGCAGGTTCGCCAGCGGCGGCTTGAGGCCCTGGCGAACCAGGACCCTATGGCTTTTGAACGGGATAAAGTGAAAGGGGCGATACGCACCGATTTTATTTTGTCGGCTGAAATTGTCGCCATCACGCTTGGGATTGTGGCGGAAGCGCCGTTGTTGAATCAGATCCTGATTTTATCCGGCATCGCGCTTCTGGTGACGGTGGGGGTCTACGGTCTGGTGGGGATCATCGTCAAGCTGGATGATATGGGCTACTGGCTGGTGGAGAAAACCAGCTCGCTGGCGCAGTGGACAGGCAAGGCGTTGTTGGCGATCGCGCCCCGTCTGATGAAAGTGTTGTCCATCGTTGGCACTCTGGCGATGTTCCTGGTGGGCGGCGGTATTGTAGTCCACGGTATTGCGCCGCTGCACCACGCTATTGAAAATCTGGCCCATGGGCAGAATGGGGTCATTGCCTCGCTGCTGCCCACGGGCGCCAACCTGGTGCTGGGATTCATCATTGGCGCTATCGTGCTGGCTGGAGTGAAAGCGATTGCCGCTCTGCGTCGTCCGGCAAAGTAAATGTGCTCCTGGTCATGCAAAGTGGTTCAGCTTCGTCTATGTTAAATCTGTTTCTTCCTGATACCGGAGGCAAAAATGGTCTTGTTGGTCAGTGATGAAGTCAGGCGTAAAAGCGGTGGCCCCCGAATGGTCGTTACCGGGTTCGCCAACGGCATGGTTGAATGTCGCTGGTATGACGGTTACGGCGTTAAGCGCGAGGCGTTTCGTGAAGATGAACTTATTCGCGGAGGGGGAGGGAAGCTGAACCGCTCCTGACCCGTTATCAGCGCCCGGCATTCGTCGGGCGCTTTCATATTAATGGTTGTTTTACGAACAGGGAGCGTGGATGACGTTTGCTTCTTTAACCGTGCTGCGAGAAAATGATGGATAAGCTGATATGGGTGAAAAAATTGCGCCAGATTTTAAGCCCAGGATATGTGGTTAACCTCTGTTTTTTTATCGTCTTCTGCTTTTCCACGTTATTGATATGGCGTGAGATCAAGGTCCTTGAAGAAGCCTACGTCGCAAACCAGCGCAATAATCTTGAAAACGTTTCCCATGAGTTCGACAGCCTGCTGCAGTTTAATATCGACAGAATGATTTTTTTTCGTAACGGGATGCAATCGGCGCTGGGAACGCCGCTGGATTTTGTCGTATTGCGCAAGGCGGAAGAGGATTATTTAAAAAAGCGGCATGATCCCCTCTGGTCCGTTGAGATTCATAACCGGCGGACGCTGCCGGTCTATGGCGTTGCCGATGCATTTGTCGACGGCGACGCGCTTCTCTCTCGCGATAATTCCTTTTCCGGCAATGAGCTCATGGCCACCCTTGAGCTGGGCTATATGCTGCGTCTGGCTAATAACAACCGTGGTTTTGCGAAACGCATGCTGTACGTGTCGCGCAATGGCTTTTTTACCACCACCGAGCCGCTGAAGAATGCGACACAGGCGCTGGCGCTGTATTCGCGGGCGACAAGCGCCCCCTGGTTTACTCGGCAAACGCAGAGGAATAATCCTGCTCGCGGCATCGTGTGGCAAACCTTTCCCGATGAGGCGTCGCAGCGCGAAATGCAGGTGGTGACGGCGTCTATTCCGCTTGATTTCCAGCGCTATTGGCTCGGCGTACTGGCAATGGATTTCTCGGTACAAGAGATGAAAACGTTTCTGGTCAATGCGATTAAAACGGGCGAAGAGGGCGAGTACCAGCTTTACGATAATCAGCTCAATTTGATTGCCTCTTCCGCGCCGGGCAACGTACTGACGCTGCTGTCGCCGCGGGAACAGGAGATGCTGAGCCGCGCGTCTTCTCATGAGAATCAGGGGGGGATTCGCCTGGTCACGCGTTATATCAGCTGGGAAAACTTACGTAATTTTGATGGGGTACTGATCCGTATCCATACGATCCGGGAAGGCGTCCGCGGTGACTTTGGCAGCATCACCATTGCTTTAATGCTGATGTGGCTCATGTTCACGCTGATGTTGATGATCTCCTGGCTGGTGATCCGCCGAATGGTGCGCAATATGAGCGTGCTGCAGACCTCCCTGGAGTGGCAGGCCTGGCACGATGCGTTAACCCGCCTATTAAACCGCGGCGCGCTGTTTGAACGCGCCACTGCAGAAACTCGCCTGAGCGAGCGTTTAAAGCGGCCCGTTGCGGTGATTCAGCTCGATCTGGATTATTTCAAAAGCGTTAACGACCTGTACGGCCATCACGCGGGCGATCGCGTGCTGTCGCTGGTGGCCAGTACTATCGCCAGCCATATTCGGCAAGGCGATCTTGCGGGGAGAGTTGGCGGGGAGGAGTTTTGTATTGTGCTGCCGAATACCGCGTTAAAAGAAGCGAAGGCGATTGCTGAACGGATCCGTATCCGGATCAATAGCCGCGAAATTTTGCTGGGTAACAGCACGTCTTTGCGTATTACCGCTTCGTTTGGGGTGAGCTGTAGCGAGGATTCGGGTGAGTATAACTTTGAAAATTTGCAGTCTGTTGCCGATCATCGCCTGTATCTGGCCAAGCAAAACGGACGCGATCGGGTCTGCGCCGAAGGGTAAAATTAATTACTGATGTAAATAAATTGAATTGAAATCATCCACTACGGTTATTTTAGTGAGATTATTCTTAAAAAACGTTTGGCGGCGATCGGACGTTCGTGGAAGAACAAATGTCTGCAGTCCTTGCCTGGCGAGCGTTGCCAGCGTGAAGGGGAAGCTAAGCCACGTTTTTCAATAATTTGCTTCATGAATGTTTGTTGTCATGCAAAATAATTGAGGGTAATGTTTGTAGCGCATCGGATATCCTGGTGTAACGAATTTTCAAGTGCTTCTTGCATTAGCAAGCTTCATCCCGACTCCTGCGAGTCGGGATTTTTTTCGCTCAGAATTCAGCGGTTGGCTTCCGTGATGCTGAAATCATGGATATCGAGCTCAAAGGCCTCAGCCAGCTCGCGCCAGGTGTGGTAACCCCGGCCATCAATACTGACGTGGTGGGGATCGTCTTGCGTACGCTGAACTTCACTTTCGCTGATTTCATTAATCGCCGCCAGCAGGGCGTCAACGTCTACGCTTCCTGCGCCTTGATTTTCTTTGGCGGTTTTCATTGCGGGTACCTCGCTTAACTCAGACAGGGCTATTTAAGTATAGTCGGTCTACAAAAACAGCAGTTACCGGGCAGGACACTGCGCGATCGGCAGTTTTGTTCTACACTGGCTCAAAAATAGAGGAGATGAGTTATGCAGGTAAACGATCGTGTCACGGTGAAGACCGATGGTGGCCCACGTCGATCGGGTGTTGTACTGGCGATAGAGTCGTTTAGCGAAGGCGTAATGTATCTGGTTTCGCTGGAAGATTACCCGCTCGGGATCTGGTTTTTTAATGAGAACGGTCATCCCGACGGTATTTTCGTTGAGCGGGACGAGTGATTTGCCTCAAGTGAACTGGCGGCAGCGGCCGCCAGCGTCTTTCAACGCAGGTTGACGTGAATTCCGGAGGTGATGTTTTCAGCCAGTCGTACGATATGATAAATCACCTGTTTGTTGTGGGTATGAATTTTCTTTTTAATATTGCCCTTATGCGATGAGACGGTTTTGGCCTTAATGTTCATCTGCGCTGATATGTGCGAGGTTCCGTGCCCGGCCATCCACATCTGCAGCATATTTGATTCGGTCTGGCTTAAGGACAGCGTGGGGATATTAATCCGGGTGGGACGATAGTTCTCATATTTCAGGCGGATGGCAAGGATGTCGTCCAGGTCTTTTTCGGTTAGTGATTTAGAGCAGATAAGTAAGTTTTTGCGCACCAGCAGGTAGTGATCGAAATGTATATTCGCCAGCGACATAAAGATAACAAATAGCGTCGCAGGATACTGGCTAATGATTTGCCGGATAAGCTGGTTGCTCTCTTCATGATGAATAAAGCAGTCTTCGTTGATAAATACCACCGTAGGGCGGCTAGTCTCGCAGAGAGCCTTCAGGCTCTGCGCACTGTGTACTTCAGTGATATCGCGCTTCCTTACCCCTCTGCCCGTCAGGTACCCGGTTAATCCCAGCCGGGTGAAGCTGCACAAATCCATGATAATCGTTGACATGACCCATCCTCAATCAACACGTAACGATAATTTATTCCTCGCTGACAAGCGCGATGAAGTCCATTTTGTTAGCAATAAAAAACGACTGCTGCCGCGGAACCATTAGGCAGCCTGAACTATTCCGTAATAAGCCCCATAATTTGCCAGGAATATTCTCAAAGTAAAGGCTACAAATCGCTATGTGGAGGAAATAAAAACAATAAATACCCGTCATATATAAGTTTGCCATTTTAGCGGCTTTTTAAAATAGGATTATCCTTATATTGAATGGTTAAAATAACATCTGCTGATTTATGGGTTTTATTCGATGGGTTAGAATAACTTAACATTCGAAGGCTATTTTTTACCATATTGGGTGAGCCCGACGTTCGCCCTGCTGCGCTGTTGCCGAATCGCGAAGGGTGGCGAGCTTAACGCTTTAATGCCACAATGTTTTTTTATCGGTTTGTGGGATGGATGATGAAAAAGATAGTGTTTGCTGGCGCTCTGCTGGCTCTGGCCGGCTGTGTTCAGGTTGATAGCTACAGCGAGGTGGTTAAAGCGCCAGCGCCGGCTGGGCTGGAAGGGTACTGGCAATCGGCCGGCCCGCAGAGTGAAATGATGAGCCCGGATGCGATTGCGAGCCTGATCGTCACCAAAGAGGGCAATACCCTTGACTGTCGCCAGTGGCAGCGGGTTATCGTCCTGCCGGGTAAATTAATGAAGCGTGATGATGCGGTTTATAACGTCACCTCCGCGTTGGATGTTTATCCGATTGAGCGCGAAGGCGCTACCCTGAGCTACGACCGGATGACGCTCAAGCGGGTGGATCGTCTTACCCCGGAGTGTGAACAGGCATGGAAAAAGGCCTCGGCTGATAAAAGCGGGCAATAAGCTTTTTGCGGGCTGAAACCCTTCTCAGCCCGCGGCGTTTCTCTGTATTTTATAGCACCTCTTCGATGACCCAGACGCTGACGCTGCCGCCGTTACAGGTAAAAACCCCGTTTCCTTCATCGTCGGTTTCAATCACTTCCTCGCGGTTGCCGAGAAAATCACGCCAGCGTTTATTACGGTAGTTTTCCCCCAGAGGAAGCGTTTTTTCTCCGTCGTCACCGTTGGAAAGCACCACCACGCAGCCCGGATCCTCTTCGGTACCGCTGCGGCTGAAAGCGATACAGTTCGGATGATCGAACCACAAAGTTTGTACGCCGTGAGCAAAACGCTGACGGGCATCGATCAGTTCGTGTAATTGCTCAATAACCGGCATCTCAACGGCGTAGGTCTCGCCGTCGCCGCCGGTATCTTCGTAGCTGGCGCCGAACAGGTCGGCATAAAAGACGGACGGAACGCCGTTTTCACGTAACAAAATGAGTGCATAAGCCAGCGGTTTGAACCAGGCCTCAACCGGCGCCTCCAGCGCCTGCAGCGGCTGGGTATCATGGTTGGTCACCAGGGTTACGGCGTGGAACGGGTCGGCTTCCACCAGCGTACCGCTAAAAATCTGGCTCATGTCATAGTCGCGTCCCTGCCGCGAGGCTTCATGGAATTTCATCTGCAGCGGCGCGTCAAAGAGCATCGTCTTACCGTCAACCATGTCGATATACTGCTGGAGCTTATCGACTTCATGCGACCAGTATTCCGCCACAATAAACAGCGGCTTTGTCGCCACCTCCTGGACGTGGTCGATCCACTCTTTATAAAACCAGGCGGGGATATGTTTAACCGCATCGAGGCGGAAGCCATCGCAGCCGGTTTGTTCCATCACCCAGCGGGCCCAGTACTTAATCTCCTCTGTCACCGCTCGATTGCGAAAATCGATATTTTCACCCATCAGGTAGTCGAAGTTACCCATTTCATCATCAACCTGATCGTTCCATCCTTCGCCGGTATAGTCGTTGACGATTTTAAACACGCCATCTTCATCAGGATTCTCAATATGGTCGATGCCGCTAAAGCACTTATAATCCCAGATGAATTCAGAGTATTTGCCGGCGCGTACCGGGAAGGTGTAGCGCGTCCAGGCTTCACATTCCACAATCTCCTCGGCGATTTGCGTGCGGTCGTTTTGATCAACACGCTGAATACGTACCGGCTCTTTTTCATCCGCGCCCATTTTATGGTTGACCACGACGTCAAGGAGTACGGCGATATCGTGCTGGCGCAGGGCGGATATGGCGGCCAGTAGCTGGGTTTTATCGCCATATTTCGTGGCGACAGACCCCTTCTGGTCGAATTCGCCGAGGTCAAACAGATCGTAGCAATCATAACCGACAGAGTAGCCGCCGGAGGCGCCTTTGTAGGCAGGAGGCAACCAAATCATGTTAATGCCGATTTCGTTGAGGTTTGGCGCCAGGGCTTCGACTTCACGCCATAATTCGCCGCCGGTGGGGTAGTACCAGTGAAAGCACTGCAGTAACGTGGGGTTTTTCATCTTCCATGCTCCATACGTCATCAAGCTGACCATTGAAGTATGAGAGATATCCAGCAAAATGGAGATGTTTTCGATACGTTTTCACTATGCCCTAAAAGGCATCATATATAATAATTTGGAATAAGATGTAGCGTATCGATGTTGGTGACTAAGGTTAAACGCCTTACACTACAGCAAAATATCACTCTGTTAGGGGTATCTATGAAATTAACACTTCTGGGTCGTCAGGCGCTGATGGGCGCAATGGCCGTCGTATTAATGACCGGCGTCAGCGTAAAAACTTTTGCTGCTGAAAATCTGCTTAATCAGGTTAAAGAACGCGGCACGCTACGCGTGGGTCTGGAAGGGACATATCCGCCATTCAGCTATCAGGGAGATGACGGTAAGCTGACCGGCTTCGAGGTGGATTTTGCTAATGAACTGGCGAAACATCTGGGCGTGAAGGCTGACCTTAAACCCACGAAATGGGACGGCATGCTGGCTTCGCTGGACTCTAAACGTATCGATGTGGTGATAAACCAGGTCACTATTTCCGATCAGCGTAAGCAAAAATATGACTTCTCGACGCCGTACACCGTTTCCGGGATCCAGGCGCTGGTGAAAAAAGGTAACGAAGGCGTGATTAAAACCGCAGCCGACCTGAAAGGTAAGAAAGTTGGCGTCGGCCTGGGGACCAACTACGAAGAGTGGCTGCGCCAGAACGTACAGGGCGTCGACATTCGGACTTATGATGATGACCCGACGAAATACCAGGATCTGCGCGTAGGGCGAATTGACGCTATCCTGGTTGACCGTCTGGCAGCGCTGGATCTGGTGAAGAAAACCGGTAACACCCTTGCCGTCACCGGTGAAGCCTTCTCTCGCCAGGAATCCGGCGTTGCGCTGCGCAAAGGTAATGAAGACCTGCTGAAAGCGGTTGATGGCGCCATTGCGGATATGCAAAAAGACGGCAGCCTGAAGGCGCTGTCGGAAAAATGGTTTGGCGCTGACGTCACGAAGTAACGGCCAGCGGTGAAAAAAGGCGCTCCTGATAGCGCCTTTTTTTATTTCGCGCGTCACAGCGTGCATAATCAAGGATAATTCAGTCAGGAGGTCTTATGTCACTGCAAAATTTAACCCTATTCCCGCGTCTGGAACTGATTGGCGCGCCGACGCCGCTGGAATATCTGCCGCGCTTGTCCGATCACCTTGGACGCGAAATTTTTATCAAGCGCGATGATGTGACCCCGCTTGCGATGGGGGGCAACAAGCTACGTAAGCTTGAATTTCTGGCTGCCGAAGCGCTGCGAGAAGGGGCGGATACCCTGATTACCGCCGGAGCTATCCAGTCCAACCATGTGCGCCAGACGGCGGCGGTGGCGGCTAAGCTGGGCCTGCACTGCGTGGCGCTGCTGGAGAATCCAATGGGTACCCGGGCTGAGAACTACCTGACCAACGGTAACCGCCTGCTGCTTGACCTGTTTAATACTCAGGTCGAAATGTGCGACGCGCTGACCGATCCTAATGCTCAGCTGGAAGCGCTGGCGACCCGCATTGAAGCTCAGGGCTATCGTCCGTACGTGATTCCGGTTGGCGGTTCGAACGCGCTGGGCGCGCTGGGCTATGTGGAGAGCGCGCTGGAAATTGCCCAGCAGTGCGAAGGGGCGGTCGAGCTCTCCTCCGTGGTCGTCGCCTCCGGCAGCGCCGGTACGCATGCCGGCCTCGCCGTGGGACTGGAGCAGCTGATGCCCAATGCCGAGCTTATCGGCGTGACCGTATCGCGCAGCGTGGCTGACCAGCTGCCAAAAGTGGCTGCGCTGCAGCAGGCGGTGGCAAATAGCCTGGAACTGGAGGCAAAGGCCGGTATTCAGCTGTGGGATGAGTACTTTGCGCCGGGTTACGGAATACCGAACGACGAAGGGATGGCGGCGGTGAAGCTGCTGGCGCAGCTGGAAGGTATCCTGCTGGATCCGGTGTATACCGGGAAGGCGATGGCCGGATTGATTGATGGTATCAGCCAGAAGCGCTTTAAGGATGAAGGCCCAATACTGTTTGTTCACACCGGCGGCGCGCCTGCGCTGTTCGCCTATCATCCTCATATCTAATGCAGAACACATAGAATGCAAGAGAGTATCCAACTGGTTATTGATTCCGCGCCTTTTCTGCTGAAGGGCGCGGTATTTACGCTACAGCTCAGCATCGGCGGCATGTTTTTTGGCCTCGTGCTGGGGTTTATTCTGGCGCTGATGCGCATGTCGCCCGTCTGGCCGATTAAATGGCTGGCGCGGATGTACATCTCCATCTTTCGCGGAACGCCGCTGATTGCGCAGCTGTTTATGATCTATTACGGCTTGCCGCAGTTCGGCATTGAGCTGGATCCTATTCCCGCGGCGATGATCGGCCTGTCTTTAAACACGGCGGCCTACGCGGCGGAAACGCTGCGCGCAGCGATTGCCTCCATTGATAAAGGGCAGTGGGAGGCCGCGGCGAGTATTGGTATGACGCGCTGGCAGGCTATGCGCCGCGCGATTCTACCTCAGGCCGCGCGCGTGGCGTTACCGCCGCTTTCCAACAGTTTTATCAGCCTGGTGAAAGATACCTCGCTGGCGGCAACTATCCAGGTGCCAGAACTGTTCCGTCAGGCTCAGCTGATCACCTCCCGGACGCTGGAGGTATTCACCATGTACCTGGCCGCTTCGCTTATCTACTGGGTAATGGCAACGGTGCTTTCCACGCTGCAAAACTATTTTGAAAATCAGCTGAACCGCCAGGAGCGAGATCCAAAATGAGTGCGATTGAAGTCAAAAACCTGGTGAAAAAATTCCATGGCCAGACGGTGCTTCATGGTATCGACCTTGAGGTTCAACAAGGGGAAGTGGTGGCGATTATCGGTCCCAGCGGTTCGGGGAAAACGACGCTGCTGCGCAGTATTAATCTCCTGGAGCAGCCGGAAAGCGGCACGATTCGCGTAGGCGACGTGACGATCGATGCCGGGCGCAGCATCAACCAGCAAAAAACGGCCATTCGCCGCCTGCGTCAGCACGTGGGCTTTGTGTTTCAGAATTTTAATCTTTTCCCCCATCGTACGGTGATGGAAAACATTATCGAAGGGCCGGTCATCGTTAAAGGGGAGGATAAAAATGAGTCCATCGCCCGGGCGCGTGAACTGCTGACGAAAGTTGGGCTTACCGGTAAAGAAAATAGCTACCCGCGTCGTTTGTCCGGCGGGCAGCAGCAGCGCGTGGCGATTGCTCGCGCGCTGGCGATGCGTCCGGATGTCATTCTGTTTGATGAGCCAACGTCGGCATTAGATCCTGAGCTGGTAGGGGAGGTACTCAATACCATTCGCCAGCTGGCGCAGGAGAGGCGCACGATGGTGATCGTGACCCATGAGATGAGCTTTGCCCGCGACGTGGCGGACCGCGCTATTTTTATGGATCAGGGGCGTATCGTTGAACAGGGTGAAGCAAAAGCGCTGTTTGCCAATCCTCAGCACGCGCGTACCCGCCAGTTCCTCGAAAAATTCCTGATGCAGTAATCGCCCCGCGCCGGCCGCATTCGCTCAGGCTTGTCTGACGGATGCGGCCGGGCAGCGCTGAATAACCGGTTTATCAGCAAAAAAAGTATGTCCGGATGGTGGTCATAAGCAACGACGATACATCTGTCAAGGTTTTGTGCCACGTCAATTGGCATAATTTTTTAACGTATCCGGTACTTTCGCCGGACGTAGTCTAATAAATGCGGTAGCTGCCATTTTTTATACATATAAGCAGGGTTTATGTGTTAGTTTTATGTATTTATAATAATGATTATCACTCAGGAGTTATTTGGTTAGTTATGAGGGACAATGATTTTTTCAGCTGGCGGCGGGAAATGCTGCAACAATTTCAGTCCGTTTCTGCAGGCGAGGGGGTTTATCATCTTCTCCAGCAGGAAGCAAAAGGGCTGGAATATGACTACTTCGCACTCTGCGTACGGCATCCCGTGCCTTTTACTCGGCCCAGGGTGACGCTGCAATCGACCTATCCTCAGGCCTGGATGGCGCATTATCAAGCCGAGAATTATCTGGCGATCGACCCGGTGCTGCGCAAGGAGAATTTCCTTCGTGGGCATCTGCCATGGAACGACAAGCTATTCCATGATACACCGGAATTATGGGACGGCGCGCGCGACCATGGATTACGCAAGGGCGTCACGCAGTGCCTGACGCTGCCGAACCATGCTCAGGGATTCTTATCCGTTTCAGGAACCAGCCATAGCCAGGGACCCTTTGCGGAAGATGAGCTGGAGATGCGCTTAAGAACGCTAACCGAATTGAGCCTGCTGACGCTTTTGCGCCTGGAGGATGAGATGGTTATGCCGCCGGAAATGAAATTTAGTCGACGTGAACTGGAGATTTTGAAATGGACGGCGGAAGGGAAAACCTCGGCTGAGGTGGCAATGATTCTGTCTATCTCAGAAAATACCGTCAATTTCCATCAGAAAAATATGCAACGAAAATTCAACGCGCCAAACAAAACCCAAATCGCCTGCTATGCCGTAGCGACGGGCCTAATTTGATCTCATGTGTTGTTCTGCGTGCCAGACGTAAGACCGGCTGTTAGTAATACCTTCAGCCGGTAATTGATTACTGACGATATGCCTGCTTAATTTGCTTAACGGTGCTGGAGAATACGGCAGCCTGAGCCTCATCTTCCATCTGCGCGATTTGCTTTTCCATTTTAATAATCACGCGGCCTGCATCAGCCTGACCCATGGCCTGCAGCATCAGCGTTATCATTGCTTTCAGACACGAAACTTCCTGTGCCAGTTCTTGGTTATTTTCCGCAGTGGAAAAATCTGGAGTGCTCATCTATATCCTCGGTTGCTTTCTGCGCAATTGCGCATGACTAAAAGTGAAGGCGGCGCAGTATACCACAAGCAAAGGAAAAAAAAGGAGTGCTTGATTTCTGTTCTTTCATCCGAGTGGTGAATGATTTAATTGACTGAATAATACGTATTCATGAGATCTAAGAGTGTTAATTTTTTCGTACGCCCCGTTTTCGTGTTAATAATTGTTACATATTCAGGCACATATTTATCGCCTACGCAATGTGTTGTGTTTTTACGTAATCTGTATGATGAATGTTAAAAAATAACTGTTGTACAACTCTATGTTATGTATGGCTTTCCAGCGGGTGTGCAGACAAATTTCCATAATTGCGTAAGAAATCTTTCCCAGCACATTTTTTGGCTTTCAAAATTAGGTTAAAACCCGGTAATATGTGGGAGATAAGCTATCAGTAGCGTTATCCCTAATTCTGGAGAATATTCCTTTGATCAACGTCCTTCTTGTTGATGACCACGAACTGGTGCGCGCAGGGATACGACGCATTCTGGAAGATATAAAAGGGATTAAAGTTGCCGGCGAGGCCTGCTGCGGTGAGGATGCCGTGAAATGGTGCCGCGCGAATCCCGTTGATGTAGTCCTGATGGATATGAACATGCCGGGTATCGGTGGCCTTGAGGCTACGCGAAAAATTGCCCGTTCCGTTGCTGATGCCAAAGTGATAATGCTGACCGTGCATACGGAAAACCCGCTGCCGGCGAAAGTCATGCAGGCCGGCGCTGCTGGCTACCTCAGTAAAGGCGCCGCGCCGCAGGAGGTTGTGAATGCGATTCGCTGCGTGGCATCGGGTCAGCGTTATATCGCCTCTGATATCGCCCAGCAGATGGCGCTAAGCCAGATTGAACCGGAGAAGGCGGAGTCGCCGTTTGCCAGTTTGTCTGAGCGAGAATTGCAGATTATGCTAATGATTACTAAAGGTCAGAAGGTCAACGAGATCTCAGAGCAGTTGAATCTGAGTCCCAAGACGGTGAACAGCTACCGCTATCGCATGTTCAGTAAACTGAACATACACGGCGATGTGGAGCTGACGCACCTGGCAATTCGCCATGGCCTGTGCAATGCGGAGTCGTTAGCAAGTCAGTGAGTGATGTTTTTGATGCAAAAGCTTTCCTGAAAACCGTAACCAGCCAGCCGGGCGTCTATCGCATGTATGACGCTGGCGGGACTGTTATCTATGTAGGCAAAGCGAAAGACCTGAAAAAGCGGCTGAGCAGCTATTTTCGCAGCAACCTGGCTTCGCGTAAAACCGAAGCGCTGGTGGCGCTTATCGCCCAGATTGACGTTACCGTGACCCACACCGAAACGGAAGCGCTGCTGCTTGAGCATAACTACATCAAACTATACCAGCCGCGTTACAACGTGCTGCTGCGCGATGATAAATCCTATCCCTTTATTTTCCTTAGCGGCGATACGCATCCTCGCCTGGCGACGCATCGTGGGGCGAAGCATGCGAAAGGCGAATATTTTGGCCCGTTCCCCAACGGCTACGCGGTTCGCGAGACGTTAGCGCTGCTGCAAAAAATCTTCCCTATCCGCCAGTGTGAGAACAGCGTCTATCGCAACCGTTCGCGGCCTTGCCTGCAGTATCAAATTGGCCGCTGTCTGGGGCCGTGCGTCGCCGGACTGGTGAGCGAGGAAGAGTATGCCCAGCAGGTCGACTACGTGCGCCTGTTCCTGGCGGGCAAAGACGATCAGGTACTGACTCAGCTGATTGCCCGCATGGAAAAGGCCAGCCAGGCGCTGGAATTTGAAGAGGCAGCGCGGATCCGCGACCAGATTCAGGCCGTACGTCGGGTAACGGAGAAACAGTTCGTCTCCAATACCGGTGACGATCTGGATGTTATCGGCGTCTCGTTTGATGCCGGCATGGCGTGCGTCCACGTGCTGTTTATCCGCCAGGGTAAAGTCCTTGGTAGCCGCAGCTATTTCCCCAAAGTGCCGAATGGCACCGAACTCGGTGAAGTGGTGGAAACCTTTGTCGGACAGTTCTATTTGCAGGGCAGCCAGATGCGGACGCTGCCGGGCGAGATCCTGCTGGATTTTAACCTGGGCGACAAAACCCTGCTGGCGGATTCGCTCTCAGAGCTGGCCGGGCGCCGGGTTAACGTACAGACCAAACCCCGCGGCGATCGCGCCCGTTACCTGAAGCTGGCGCGCACGAACGCCGCGACGGCGCTGACCACCAAGCTTTCCCAGCATTCAACGATTACGCAACGTTTGCGGGCGCTGGCGACATTACTCAAGCTTCCGGCCGTCAATCGGATGGAATGCTTTGACATCAGCCATACGATGGGCGAGCAGACGGTGGCGTCGTGCGTGGTTTTTGATAGCAACGGACCGCTGCGCGCAGAGTATCGCCGTTACAATATCACCGGCATCACGCCGGGAGATGATTACGCGGCGATGAATCAGGTCCTGCGTCGTCGCTACGGTAAGGCAATAGAAGAGAGTAAAATTCCCGATGTTATCCTGATCGACGGCGGTAAAGGCCAGCTTGGGCAGGCGAAGACGGTTTTTGCCGAGCTGGACGTGCCGTGGGATAAAAGTCACCCTCTGTTATTGGGCGTGGCAAAAGGCAGCGATCGTAAAGCGGGCCTGGAGACGCTGTTCTTTGAACCGGAAGGCGAGGGCTTTAGTCTGCCGCCGGACGCCCCCGCGCTGCATGTGATTCAGCATATTCGCGACGAGTCGCACGATCACGCCATTACCGGCCACCGTAAGAAACGGGCAAAAGTAAAAAGCACCAGCACGCTGGAAACCATTGAGGGAGTCGGACCCAAACGCCGACAGATGCTGCTTAAATATATGGGCGGTCTGCAAGGGTTGCAGAAAGCCAGCGTCGAAGAAATTGCGCAAGTACCGGGTATATCTCACGGTCTGGCAGAAAAGATCTTCTACTCGTTGAAACATTAGGGGCTCTGTAGCAACATAGGGCTAATTTTTACTTACAACAGATAGTTACCCGTTACTATGCAATTTAATATCCCTACGTTGCTTACTCTGTTTCGCGTCATTCTTATCCCGTTCTTTGTACTGGCGTTTTATCTGCCGTTTACCTGGGCCCCTTTTGCCTGTGCGCTAATTTTCTTCGTCGCAGCGGTGACCGACTGGTTTGATGGTTATCTGGCGCGTCGCTGGAATCAGAGCACGCGTTTTGGCGCTTTCCTCGATCCGGTCGCGGATAAAGTCATGGTGGCTATTGCGATGGTACTGGTTGCCGAGCATTATCATACCTGGTGGGTGACGTTACCGGCCGCTACCATGATCGCGCGTGAAATTATTATCTCCGCGCTGCGCGAGTGGATGGCCGAACTGGGCAAGCGCAGCAGCGTGGCGGTGTCATGGATAGGCAAAGTCAAAACCACGGCGCAAATGGCCGCGCTGGTGTGGATGCTGTGGCGCCCAAATATCTGGGTTGAATGGGCGGGGATTGGTCTGTTCCTCGTGGCGGCGGTGCTGACGCTGTGGTCCATGCTGCAGTATTTGAACGCGGCGCGCGGCGATTTGCTTGATCAGTGATCGTTTCGGCGCAATTTTCAGCAAACAACACAAGGTTTTAAAAAATATCGTTGACTCATTGCGCCAGGTAAGTAGAATGCAACGCATCGAACGGCAGCACAGTCTGACAGACGATAACAAAATCAAGTAATTAGCAAGTTAGCTTGATGATGCGGGAATAGCTCAGTTGGTAGAGCACGACCTTGCCAAGGTCGGGGTCGCGAGTTCGAGTCTCGTTTCCCGCTCCAGTTTACAACATCGGCATCAGCGGGTGTTCAAGCATTAAGGCGCGTTAGCAAAGCGGTTATGTAGCGGATTGCAAATCCGTCTAGTCCGGTTCGACTCCGGAACGCGCCTCCAATTTCTATCCCGAGCCCGGATGGTGGAATCGGTAGACACAAGGGATTTAAAATCCCTCGGCGTTCGCGCTGTGCGGGTTCAAGTCCCGCTCCGGGTACCATTGGGATAAAAGCAGAATAATCAAAGCAATAAGCAGTGTCGTGAAACCACCTACGGGTGGTTTTTTTGTTTTTGTATTTCAATAACCTCGCTTTTGAACCTCAGCCCCACCTCATTCATTTTTGTCATAGGACAAAACCCGCATCTGTTGTTACTCTGTGTCGGCAATCTATCATTATCTCAATAAGTGGGGATGAAATGTTTACTGGCCTCTGCGCTTTTCCTCTGACTCCGTTACATCAGCATGGCGTTGATGAAACGGCTTTTGCCCGGATTGTCACTCGCCTCGCCGAATCTGCCGTCGATGCTCTCGGCGTGCTCGGTTCTACGGGAAGCTATGCCTGGCTCAGCCGCGAGCAGAGAATGCAGGTTATCCGACAGGCCAAATCGCATGCCGGAGCGGTGCCGCTTATGGCAGGGATCGGCGCGTTGGGGACCGATCGGGTCCTTCGACTGGCAGAGGATGCGCAGCGGGCTGGCGCCAACGCGCTGCTCCTGCCGGCAATCGCCTATCAGCCCCTGACGGAAGAGGAAATTTTTGCTTTTTACCAGACCGTCACCCGCGAAGTCTCCGTGCCCGTCTGCGTTTACGATAACCCCGTGACCACGCACGTGACGACCTCGGATGCGCTTAAAGGCGCGATCGCTGCGCTGCCGGGAATCGCCTCAATTAAAATACCGGGCCCCGCTAAAATGACGTCGCACGGCGCGTTCAGAGCCTGCGGCGGCAGCTACCGGCTGAGGTGACGATCGGGATTAGCGGAGACGCCTGCGCGGCCGATGGCCTGAACGCCGGCTGCGAAGTCTGGTATTCGGTGTGCGGCGGCCTGTTCCCGCACGTCGCCAAAGAGCTGACGGCGGCCGCGACGCGGGGGCAGGCTCAGCTGGCGGAGGCAATAAGCGCCAGGCTGGAGCCGCTGTGGACGCTCTACAGGAAGTATGGCGGAAGCCTGCGGGTCACTGCCGCAGCGGCGACGATCCTCGGTCTGTGCGGTGAGGATTGTTTGCCGCGTCCCCTGCTACCGCTTTCGCCGGATGCCTTTCGTGAGATTGCTGAGACGCTGCGCAGCCTGAACCTTGAGTAGCCGGGTGGTTTTCTCTCGCTATTTCCGCTACTGTAAGCGCCATTTTTTACGACGATGAGCCTGTTTATGAAAACTGGACCCCTGAACGAAAGCGAAGTTGAATGGCTGGACGATATCCTGTCGAAATACGCGGTAGAAGGCACCATCATGGACGTTGCCGAGCTTGATGGGCTGCTGACGGCCATTCTCTCCGGGCCGACGGAGATTGAACCCGCGCAGTGGCTGCTTGCTATCTGGGGCGGAGCGGATAACGTGCCGCGCTGGGCCAACGATCGCGAGCGGGATCGTTTTGTGAACCTGACGCTGCAGCAAATGAGCGATATTGCCGAGCGCTTGAGCGATTATCCCGAACAGTTCGAACCGATGTTCGGCAGCCGCGAAGAGGAAGGGCAGGAGCTCACGATTGTTGAAGAGTGGTGCTTCGGCTATATGCGCGGGGTGGGGCTGAGCGACTGGTCCGCGTTGCCGGCTGAGCTGCAGGCGGAGCTGGACGTGATTGCCCTGCACGGTACCGAGGAGCGATTTGAGGCGCTTGATGAATTATCCGCGGAAGAGTTTGTCGCCAGCGTTGAGCGAATTCGTCCTGCCGCCCTGGCGCTTTATAACTACTGGACTGAGCACGCGCAACCGGCGGAAGTTCAGCAGCCCATCCGGAATGAGGCGAAGGTGGGGCGCAACGATCCTTGCCCGTGCGGCAGCGGTAAGAAATATAAGCAGTGCTGTTTAGCCAAATAAAAGAAGGGGCCAATATGGCCCCCTTCTTTTTACCCCACCGCGGGCAGCAAGCCTGCGGCAATCGCGAACTGGATCGCGACGATGCCGATCCCGCAGAGCAGGACGAGCCACAGCGCCGCTGAGCCTCCCGCGACCCGCCATGCTGCATCAGGATGCTGTTTGCGGCTCTTCATGACCAGCAGCGCAGGCAGCATGAGCGCCAGCACGGCCAGCGCGACGCCCGCATAGCCTAACGCCATCACGAAGCCACGCGGATAAAATAGCGCGAACGCCAGCGGGGGCAAAAAGGTAATCAGGCCGCTCTGTATCCGTCCACCGGCGCTGTTCTGGCGTTGAAACAGATCGGCCAGATAGTCGAATAACCCAAGCGCCACGCCGAGAAATGACGTCGCCAGCGCCAGATCGGCAAACAGATGCACCGCCAGCTCAACGTGCGGTGAGGCGACCACTTCGCGGATAGCTTCCAGCAGCCCGTTAAGCCCGGCATTTTTTGCCAGCAGCGCGGTAAAGACGGGAGAGTCAATGCTGCCGAGCGTCGCCAGCTGCCAGAAAATATAGGCGACCAGGGGAATAAAGCTCCCGATGACAAATACCCGACGCAGCTTGCGAATATCCCCGCCCAGATAGCTCACAATACTGGGTATGCTGCCGTGAAAACCAAACGAAGTAAAAATCACCGGAATCGCTGACAGAGCCAGTCCCTGCTGTAGCGGCAGCGTCAGTAAATTTACCTGGTGAATATGCGGCAGCAGCAGAGCCAGCATAATGGCGAGAAAGATAATTTTTGCGCTGAACAGAAAGCGGTTAAAAAGATCGACCAGCGAGGTTCCGATACACACTACCGTCCCGCCGATCCCGGTAAAAATCAGGACGCCTGCCGCAGGAGGCAGTCGCCAGTCCAGCCACTGGTTGAGGCTGGAGGCCAGCAGCTCGCCGGCGCCGCTAATATAGGCGGCGGTGAGAGCGTACAGCAGAAACAGCATGCAAAACCCGGTAGCCCACTGCCCGTAGCGGCCGAGATAGCGCGCGGCCAGCGACCCCAGTCCCATATCAGCCGGCACGTGCTGATACACTTCCAACAGCAATAAGGCGGTATAACACATCAGCGCCCACAGCGTTATCAGCAAACCAAACGTTACGCCGAAACCCACGCCCGCCGAGGCCAGCGGCATCGCTAACATCCCTGCGCCGATTGTAGTGCCGGCAACGATTAAAATACTACCCAGAGTGCGGTTCTTCACGCTTTTCTCTATCCATTACGGAATACACAATTAATTATGCCGCGCAGAGTATGTGAAATCAGTGAGTTCGTCAAATGAGGGTTACAGGAAGTGTAATGATAACTTTACGATGCCAGAGGTTTGCGCGAAAGCTGCGCTGGCGCAAGAATCCGCCGCCCTGGCTGGTTTATTCTTCGGCCTTTACGGGAGGGGTTATGCCATCGATTCATGGTCACGAAGTACTGCAAATGATGATTTCATCAGGCGAGTCTTACACTGTTGCTACGCTGGAAGCGGCGATTATCGACCGTTTTGGGAAAGAGGTTCGATTCCATACCTGCTCGGCGGAAAATCTGAGCGCGGCGGAGCTGGTGGCGTTTTTGCAGAAAAAAGGCAAATTTATTGCCGCTGAGGAAGGATTTAATACGCACGAAAGTAAAATTTGCCGCCATTAATACTCATACGGCAGCGAACGCCGGGCGTCGCTGCCGTAATTATTAATTTTGTGTATCGAGCGTTGCCAGCTCTTTATCAATAAAGTACAGGCCTTCACCGCTTTTACCGGCAAGGGTCAATTTATCAATAACGGATTTAAACAGTTTCTCTTCTTCGTGCTGCTCAGCAACGTACCACTGCAGGAAATTAAATGTCGGATAATCCTGGCTGGTCATTGCCGCATGGGCCAGTTCGTTAATTTTCTGCGTAATCAGCTGTTCATGTTCGTAGGTGACGCGAAATAGCTCATCCAGGGACGCATATTCGGCGAAAGGTGAGGCGATAGCCGTGATGCAGGGCAGGCTGCCGGTATCGGTCAGATAGTCGAACAGGCGCTGCATATGGGTCATTTCTTCCTGCGCGTGGCGACGCAGAAACGCGGCGGCGCCTTCAAAACTGTGGTAGCTGCACCAGGCGCTCATTTGTTGATAAAGCAGAGAGGAATAAAGTTCGAGATTCATCTGCGCATTCAGCTTGTCGATCATTTCAGTTTTTAGCATCAGGCTGCTCCGGGAAAATAGAATTAAGGATTATTGTGCGCTCACTATAATTTGTTATTAATTTATTTGCAAAAAGTAAATTAATAAAATCATTTATTAATAATGCAAATGGGAATAACACGCATTGGCGATTTAAAAATAATGAGAATGGTTTTAATTTAATATTCCATGCGAAAAATCGTTGCGCCTAATTTAGCGGTGAAAATAGACCCGCCCGGCGGCCGCGGCGGGATTAGCCTGACGCGGGTAAGAGCGGGGAGGATGCCGTACCAGCCGGGGACGGAAGTCAAAAGTGTGAGGCGAGATGCAATTTATAAAACAACTTTTCATAAAATTTGAAAGTATGTTCGTAAGGTAGTATTGTTCATAGCAACGCTAACGAACTATCGCGGGAGTGCCCGCAGAGCATTCAGGAGAGTAAAGCATGAAAATCGCACTGATGATGGAAAACAGCCAGGCGAACAAAAACGCCATCATCCTCAATGAGTTAAACGCCGTTGCTGAAGAAAAAGGCTTCCCGGTTTACAACGTCGGTATGAGCGATGAAAACGATCATCATCTGACCTATATTCATCTGGGGATCATGGCCAGCATCCTGCTGAATTCGAAAGCGGTGGATTTTGTGGTGACCGGCTGCGGTACCGGGCAGGGCGCGCTGATGTCGCTGAATATTCACCCTGGCGTGGTATGCGGCTACTGTATCGACCCTGCGGATGCCTTCCTGTTTGCGCAGATCAACAACGGTAACGCGCTTTCTCTGCCGTTTGCGAAGGGTTTTGGCTGGGGCGCAGAGCTGAACGTACGCTTTATCTTTGAAAAAGCCTTTACCGGCCGCAACGGTGAAGGTTATCCGCCGGAGCGTAAAGAGCCTCAGGTGCGTAACGCCGGGATCCTGAACGCGGTAAAAGCGGCTGTGGTTAAGGAAAACTATCTGGATACGCTGCGCGCGATCGATCCGGAGCTGGTGAAAACCGCCGTTTCTGGCCCTCGTTTCCAGCAGTGCTTCTTTGAGAACTGCCAGGATAAAGAGATCGAAGCGTTTGTGCGCCAGATCGTCGGTTAATATCCCGTCATGATGAGATGCTAAAGGCCAGCGCTGCTGGCCTTTTCTTTGGCTACTTCTTTTTGTTCGATACGCTGCTACCCGCCTCTTTGGCCAGATGCAGGCTATCAATCATGCCGACCAGGCAAATCAGCGCGATAAAAATAAACGACAGGCGGAAGCTGATGCCCGGCAGGTGAGAAAGCGTAAACCATTCGCTGAACGTTTCCCCAAGACGAATACCTATCGCGCCGAGCGTGATGCCCAGCCCCACGGCCAGCTGTGACGCGGTGCTGAACAGGGTATTGGCGTAGCTCATTTGCGCGGAAGGCACATCGGCAAACGCGAGCGTGCTGATGCCGGTAAACTGGATAGAGCGGAAGACCCCGCCGAGATAGAGAATCACAAAGATCAGCCAAACCGGCGTTTGCGGCGTTAAAAAAGCGCAGGCCAGCAGCGACAAAACGTTTAATGCGCCGTTAATCAGCAGCAGGCGGCGAAAGCCCAGCCAGCGGATCAGCGGCGTTGTGAGGGGCTTGATGGTTAAGTTGCCGACGAACACGGCCAGCACCAGCAGCCCCGAGTGGAAGGGGTCCATACCAAATCCGACCTGGAAAAGCAGCGGCAGCAGAAACGGCACGGCGCTAATAGAGGCGCGGAACAGGGAACCGCCGTACATGGTGACCCGGAAGGTGGGGATCTTGAGCGCATCAAGGCGCACCATCGGCCACCTGGTGCGGCGGAAGTGCCGCAGCGCGAAGAGCATACAGCCCAGGCCCAACGCCAGCAGCGCCAGCGTCTGCCAGCCCAGAGGCTGGCGATCGCCGAGCAGCTCCATGGCGGCGACCAGGCTAACCATCGCCACCGAGGTGGCAACAAAGCCGGAAAGGTCGAAGGGGCGCTGCTCATCTTCGCGAATATTCGGAATGATACGCAGCGACAGGGCGATAGCGATAAGCCCGAGCGGCACGTTAATAAAGAAGATCCAGTGCCAGCTGGCGTAGCGGGTGATAAATCCGCCCAGCGGTGGGCCAATAATGGGCGCGACCAGCGCCGGCCAGGTCAGGGTGGCAATCGCCTTAATCAACTGGTGCTTCGGTGTGGTACGTAGTACCGCCAGCCGGCCAACGGGCACCATCAGCGCGCCGCCTATCCCCTGAAGAATACGCATCGCGACGAACACATCGACGTTGGTCGACAGCCCGCAAAATACCGACGCCAGGGTAAAAATCGCCAGCGCGAGAGTAAAGATTTTCCGCGCGCCAAAACGATCGGCGATCCAGCCGCTGGCCGGTATCAGAACCGCAAGGGTAATAAGATAAGCGCTAATCCCGATATTGAGGTCGACCGCGGTCACGCCAAAATCTTTCGCCATGTCGGGCAGGGCGGTTGCTATCACCGTGCCGTCGAGAAACTCCATAAAAAAGGCGCCAGCCACCAGCAGCGCAGGTGCTGAAAAAGAACGGTCGTCCCTGGAAGAGGTGTGTGTACTCATTATTGTGTCGCTGCCATAGCAAAGAGAGCGCAGATTGGTCCGGAGCGTTCGGCTCTTCACTATCCGGCTCTGCTCATTTTGTTTAAAAATTAAATTATTTTGGTAAAAAATAGGTGATTTAGCGCACATTTAGGTTGATTTTTGTGATGCAAGTCATATTATAACCATCAGGGCATTAACACCTGCATAACAAAAATGGAGTCAACCATGAAACTGCGCAAAATCCTGAAGAGCATGTTCGAAAACTACTGCAAAACCTTCAAAGACGTACCGCCTGGCGCTATGTTCTGATAAAAAAACCTGCTGCGGCAGGTTTTTTTATATCCCGGGATTTAGGGTACTATTACGCTCCTGAAAAAAGGAGTGAAAAATGTCTCAACATCTTACCGAGCACGACGAGCTGGTCTCTGACGTGGTTGCCTGCCAGTTAGTTATCAAACAGATCCTTGACGTCATCGACGTCATCGCCCCCGTCGAGGTGCGCGAAAAAATGACCACCCAGCTGAAAGCCATCGATTTTGCCAGCCACCCGGCATCGGCTGACCCGGTGACCCTGAGGGCGGTACAAAAGGCCATCGCGCTGATTGAACTGAAATTCACCCCGCAGGAAGAAGCGCACTAGCGGCGTCAGCCCCGCCATCATTGTGATAGCGGGGCGTTATCACCTGTTAGTGGGAGACGGCGGTTTGAACGGCGCCTTCCTGCGTATCTTTAAACAGCCTGCTGTTGCCCCAGCACTCTTCGTACCGGTGGCCGACTAAATCTTCAACGACAAGGCGAACGTCCGGTGCGATATCGGCGATCTTACCGCCTGCTTTAATACGCGCGACTTCCTGCAGCACTACCAGATGCGCCTTGCGATCGAGTTTCATCTGCTTACTGAACACAATGGCTGCCAGCGCCAGCAGAATCACGCCCGCACAAAACACCACCGCAATCGCGGTGACCGCGCTCTCTGGCTGCGTATGCGCTTTCGACTGAAAGCCGTAGAAGCTGAGGATCGCTCCCATGGAAAAGACGATAATCGAGCGCAAAATTTTACCGGAGAAGGTCATGGCTCCCGCATAGATCCCTTCGCGGCGACGGCCGGTATAGATTTCATCGACATCCGCCAAAAAGGTGTAAACGGTCCAGGGAATATAGTACACGCCGCCGGTGCCGAGACCGAACAGCACCGTGATGCCAAACATCAGGACGGTGGCCAGGCTTGAAGGCAGGTGGAAGAACCACAGCGAGGTGTAGAGCAGCACGGCAAAGATAACCACGCCCAGCGCCAGAATATACGGCTTACTGAAGCCTTTCTTCACGCACAGGCCAATAAACAGGGCCGTTGATACCAGCTGGAGGATGGAGTTCAGACTGTTAAGCCCGGCCACCATCGCCGGATCGTGCTGCAGCACGAATATAACAAAGTAGGTGAAGATCGAGGCAAAAAGCCACTCGGCGCCGAAGCCGCAGAGATACATGCCCAGGTGTTTGCGGAATACGCGCAGGTAAAACGTTGAGCGCATATCTTTTGCCAGCATGAGCAGAGTATTGAACAGACCCTTTTTCTCTCCCTTGCTTATCTCCTCTTCGCGGGGACGCTCCCAGCTGCAGTACCACAGGCAGGAGATGGCCACGATAAGAATGACGCCGTAGGTCAGCCCGGTGAGAAAAAACGGGGTGGCGGATTCTTTACCATAAAGCAGGATGAACTGCCCGGGGATAAATGCCGCGAGAAAGTTGGCCAGTTTGCCGAAAATCGCTTTATAACCGGTAAGCTTCGAACGCAGTGAGAAATCGTCGGTCATTTCGGTCGCCAATGTTTCATAGGGGACCATAATCGAGGTATAAATGATTTCAAAGACGACGTAGGTGCACAGGTAGTACCAAAAGCCGAGGCCTTCTACCCACAGCAGCGGGTAGAACATCATCAGCGGAATGCCAATCAACAAAAAGAAACGGCGACGACCAAAGCGTTTACCCAGCCGCGTTTTGCCAAAGTTATCGGTGAGATAGCCCATCAGCGGGTTACTAATTGCGTCGATAATGCTGGCGACGGAAAAAATAAAGGAGGCTTCGATCAGCGTCAGCCCACAGAAGGTTGTATAAAAATAGAGCAGCCATGCGCCGCTGATCGCCAGTGCGCCGCTTCCCAGTAAATTCCCGCCGCCGTAGGCTAACTGATGGCGTAACAAAATCGGTCTTCCCTGCAGCCCCTGTGGGGCTGAAGCCGTATATCTTGCCATTAAAGTAAACTCCGTGTTTTAAATTTTTGAAACGATGTTTTTATATTCTCAACCCGTAGTTTTAAACGTGATCCAGATCACCAATACCCTGCTAATTCCTCCGGCGGAGCAGGAATGAGATCTGGTTAAAAGTTTTTAATGCTTTTCTGGAATAAAAACGGCGCCGAAGCGCCGAAAAAGAAGGGGGACAGGGAACCTGCGATTAAAGAGAGCGCTGGCCCGAACAGGCGAGTTCTGATGATTTATCGCCGGCAAGCATCCGCCGGCATGGCGTTATACGCGCTGTTGACTGACCAGATCCAGCAGGTGGCTATCGGTTTGTTGTACGCTGGTTCCGGCATTTTTCGCATGACGGATTTCTTCAAGAATGGTCTCCAGCAGCATGCCATCCTGATCCTGCTCTTCAGCAAGCAGCGTCAGAAAACGCAGGGTTGATTCATCGCTTTGCGCCTTCGCCTCTTCCGCCAGGCTGGAAAGTATCGTGCTGCGCTGCTGATAATCTTCGACGGTTTTGCTAAAGAGATCTTCCAGGGACGAACATTCAGTGCCGTAGGTTCCTTCCGCTTTCACAACGGGCCAGGCGCCTGATTTTTTCATAAAATCAAAGACCCGCATCATCTGCGTGATACTGGCTTGCGCTCGGTTACGGAGAAAAGTGGCGGTACCGTTCAACCGTTGCTGAGTACACCATTCGCTCAAATGCAGATACAAATTTGAGGTATAGAACTCAAGATTCATCTGGTTATTCAGCTTTTGAACCATTCCTGGTACGACCATACAAATATCCTTATTCACTTTGGAGGGGGCGGGCGTCATATCTTGACGCATCTACATCAGGGTCGCCTTAGAAATTACGGTGCGCAGAGAGAGAGTCCTGAGTAATAGTATTCAGGATTTCTGCACAGCCGTTTGAATTAAATCTCTTATCTCAACAAATATAGAATAGCGCCATATTTGAATTAAGAAAACTCTCAATGAGTGATATTTACATTTCGTTACAACATCCGTATTTATCTTGAAAAGAGGGTCTTTTGTAAGAATAAAGTCTGATGTTTAACGATCGCATATAAGCTTATTTTGCTGATTTTAAATGTTTTTATTTCCGCGCCTCATTAATTGATAGTAGTCCTAATGATTTTGTTGAAATTGTGTTTTAAAAATAATGATTAATAATTCTATTTTGTGGTAGCCTGCGAGTGAGAAAATGATGAGGTTAATTTAAAAAGATGCTGCTTTTGTAAACACATTATTGCTAACAGGCTATCTGAAGGAGTCGGAAATGAAAAAAGTTGCGGTGCTGCTGGCACCGGGTTTTGAGGAAGGTGAAGCGATTGTGGTGATTGACATTCTTCGTCGCTTACACCTCGATGTCGAACTGCTCTCCTGCGCTGATTCGCGCGCGGTGGTGAGCTATCACGATATCCCCATGGTGGCGGACAGCACGCTAACAGAGCGCGCCGGGATACTGTACGATGCGGTGGTTCTGCCCGGCGGCCCGCAGGGAAGCGTCAATCTTGCCGCCAGCCGGGACGTCGTGGCGTTTATTTCGGCCCACGATACCGCGGGAAAGCTGATCTGTCCGATCTGTTCGGCGGCAGCGAGAGTGCTCGGTGGCAACGGGCTGCTCAAGGGGCGACGCTACGTCTGTTCGGGAGAGTTATGGCAGTACGTTACGGACGGAGAGTACGTGGACCAGGCGGTAGTGGAGGACGGTAATTTGATTAGCGGTAAAGGCCTGGGACACGTTTTTGACTTTTCGTTTACCGTAGCCGCCCGTTTATTGGGGGATGAGGCGCCCGTTCGCAATCATGCGGAGCACATTTATTGTCGCTGGTAATCTCTACAGGGATAACTCTGCTGATGATATAGAGAATATTGCTACGGCCTGCGCTAATTGTCTGACAATTAGCGCTTTTTTTATGTCATTTTTCGCTGTTTATATGCACGCAATTACTGTAATTCCGCGATGTGATTGGGCTCTCGTATGGAGAAATAATTTCCGGTTAATACTATTTAAACAACGGCACTCAGCGTTGAGATTTTTCTAATGCCTTGTTTTTCGTCCGATTAAAAATTTAAGACTTATTATTCCCTACATAAAAGCGAATTAAAGCTGGAGTTTACCATGCACAAATTTACTAAAGCGCTGGCGGCAATCGGTCTTGCCGCGGTTATGTCACAATCAGCTATGGCTGAGACGCTTAAGCTGGGTTTTCTGGTGAAACAGCCTGAAGAGCCATGGTTTCAAACCGAGTGGAAATTTGCCGATAAGGCCGGTAAAGATTTAGGTTTCGATGTCATTAAAATTGCTGTGCCCGACGGCGAGAAAACCCTGAACGCGATAGATAGCCTGGCGGCCAGCGGAGCCAAAGGCTTCGTCATTTGCACCCCGGATCCGAAGCTCGGGGCGGCCATTGTCGCCAAAGCGCGCGGCTATGATATGAAAGTGATTACCGTTGATGACCAGTTCGTCAACGCCAAAGGCAAACCGATGGACAGCGTACCGCTGGTGATGATGGCGGCCAGCGAAATCGGCGCGCGCCAGGGGCAGGAGCTCTATAAAGAGATGCAGAAACGCGGTTGGGACGTGAAGGATACCGCGGTTATGGCCATTACTTCCGACGAGCTGGATACCGCCCGCCGCCGCACTACCGGCTCAATGGACGCTCTGAAAGCCGCCGGTTTCCCGGAGCAACAAATCTATCGCGTGCCAACCAAATCTAACGACATCCCCGGCGCGTTTGACGCCGGTAACTCCATGCTGGTTCAACATCCTGATGTTAAGCACTGGCTGATCGTCGGCATGAACGACAACACAGTGTTGGGCGGCGTGCGCGCCACCGAAGGCCAGGGCTTTAAAGCGCCTGACGTTATCGGGATTGGTATCAACGGCGTCGATGCGGTGAACGAACTTTCTAAAGCGCAGGCCACCGGTTTCTATGGCTCTTTACTGCCAAGCCCGGATATTCACGGCTATAAAACCAGCGAAATGCTTTACAACTGGGTGACAAAAGACGTTGAACCGCCGAAATTCACCGCGGTAACCGACGTGGTGCTGATTACCCGCGACAACTTTAAAGAAGAGCTGGCGAAAAAAGGGCTGTAAGGCCAGTTGACCGGGCCTCTTGCCTTGCGCGAGAGGCTCTGTACAGAAAAGCGGAGTCGTTATGCAACAGTCTACCCCTTATCTCTCATTCCACGGCATCACCATGACATTCCCGGGCGTTAAAGCGCTGTCCGATATTAGCTTTGGCTGCTATGCCGGACAGGTGCACGCCCTGATGGGAGAAAACGGCGCCGGGAAATCCACGCTGCTGAAAATTCTCAGCGGCAACTACATACCGACCGCCGGCAGCCTGCAAATCCGCGGCCAGCAGATGACGTTTACCCACACCACCGAGGCGCTGAACGCCGGGGTGGCCATTATCTATCAGGAGCTGCATCTGATCCCGGAAATGACCGTGGCGGAAAATATCTACCTCGGGCAGCTGCCGCATAAAGGCGGGATTGTGAACCGGTCGCTGCTGAATTATGAAGCCGGCCTGCAGCTGAAGCATCTGGGGCTGGATATCGATCCGGAAACGCCGCTCAAGTATCTCTCTATCGGCCAGTGGCAGATGGTGGAGATCGCCAAGGCGCTGGCGCGTAACGCAAAAATTATCGCCTTTGATGAGCCGACCAGCTCCCTGTCTGCGCGGGAAATCGAAAACCTGTTTCGGGTTATCCGCGAGCTGCGCCAGGAAGGACGGGTCATTATTTACGTTTCCCACCGCATGGAAGAGATCTTCGCGTTAAGCGACGCGATTACGGTGTTCAAAGATGGTCGCTACGTGCGCACCTTCGACAATATGCAAGAGGTTAACCACGACGCGCTGGTACAGGCGATGGTGGGGCGCGAGCTGGGCGATATCTACGGCTGGCAGCCGCGTGAATATGGCAAAGAGCGTTTGCGTCTTGAACAGGTGAAGGCGCCAGGCGTGCGGCAGCCCGTCAGCCTTTCGGTGCGCAGCGGAGAAATCGTCGGCCTGTTTGGGCTGGTTGGCGCCGGGCGCAGCGAGCTCATGAAAGGCTTATTCGGCGGCAGCAGAATAACCGGCGGCCAGGTTTATATCGACGGGGAGGCCATTGATATTCGCAAGCCGGCTCAGGCGATTCAGGCCGGGATGATGCTCTGCCCGGAAGACCGCAAAGCGGAGGGGATTATTCCGGTCCACTCGGTGCGCGACAACATCAATATCAGCGCTCGCCGCAAACATATTCTCGCCGGCTGCGTTATCAACAATGCCTGGGAAGCGCAGAACGCCGACCAGCATATCAAATCGCTGAATATCAAAACGCCCGGCGCCGAGCAGCTGATTATGAACCTCTCCGGCGGCAATCAGCAGAAGGCGATCCTCGGCCGCTGGCTGTCGGAAGAGATGAAAGTCATCCTGCTTGACGAGCCAACGCGCGGTATTGACGTGGGCGCTAAACATGAAATCTACAACGTTATCTACGCATTAGCGGCATCGGGCGTCGCGGTGGTCTTTGCCTCCAGCGATTTACCGGAAGTTCTCGGCGTCGCCGATCGCATTGTTGTGATGCGCGAGGGGGAGATCGCCGGAGAGCTGCTGCATGAACATGCGAATGAACAGCAGGCATTGAGCCTTGCCATGCCAAAAGTGAGCCAGGCGGTCGCCTGAGTAAGGAGTCTATGATGTCATCAGTTACCACTTCAGGTACTACCCGGTCGGCTTTTAGCTTCTCCCGCATTTGGGATCAGTTCGGCATGCTGGTTGTTTTCGCGGTGCTGTTTATTGGCTGCGTGATTTTTGTGCCTAATTTTGCCTCGTTTATTAATATGAAAGGCCTGGGGCTGGCTATTTCTATGTCCGGAATGGTGGCCTGCGGAATGCTGTTTTGCCTGGCATCGGGGGATTTCGATCTGTCGGTCGCCTCGGTTATCGCCTGTGCCGGTGTGACCACGGCGGTGGTGATTAACCTGACGGAGAGCATGTGGGTGGGGATCGGCGCCGGTCTGCTGCTCGGCGCGCTGAGCGGCCTGGTCAATGGTTTTGTGATTGCCCGCCTGAAGATTAACGCCCTGATCACCACCCTGGCCACCATGCAGATCGTCCGCGGTCTGGCCTATATCATCTCTGACGGTAAAGCGGTTGGGATTGAAGACGAGCGTTTCTTTACCCTCGGCTACGCCAACTGGTTTGGCCTGCCAGCGCCTATCTGTCTGACCATTGCCTGCCTGATTGTCTTCGGCCTGTTGTTGAATAAAACCACCTTTGGCCGCAATACCCTGGCGATTGGCGGTAACGAAGAAGCGGCGCGTCTGGCGGGCGTGCCGGTAGTGCGGACCAAGATCATCATTTTCGTCCTTTCCGGCCTGGTTTCCGCGGCGGCAGGCATTATCCTGGCTTCACGAATGACCAGCGGACAGCCGATGACCTCAATTGGCTATGAGCTGATTGTCATCTCGGCCTGCGTGCTGGGGGGCGTATCGCTGAAAGGCGGGATCGGTAAGATCTCCTACGTGGTGGCCGGGATCCTGATCCTGGGAACGGTAGAGAATGCGATGAACCTGCTCAATATCTCGCCATTCTCGCAGTATGTCGTACGCGGCGTGATTTTGCTGGCGGCGGTGATCTTCGACCGCTACAAACAGAAAGCGAAACGAGCCGTTTGATTCGTCCAACTTTTCAGTTTAATCCTAATCCATTGCCAGCGCTCGTTGCGCTGGCAATGACTATCAAAAATGGCGAGGCTGGTCACACTGTCTATACTTACATGGCTACAATTATTTAACACCCAGCATGTTGCTGGCCATGATAAGGAGGAAACAGGGTGGCTGACCAGATTTATGTACCGCCTGCGTTAACCGGAAACTGCGCTTTTTTCTTTGACCTCGACGGTACCCTTGCCGGTATCAAACCCCATCCCGATCAGGTGGTCATTCCTGCCGATGTTTTGCAGTCGCTGCGCCAGCTCGTGCAGCAGCACAACGGCGCGGTGGCATTGATTTCAGGGCGCTCAATGGTTGAGCTGGATGAGCTTACCCGTCCTTACCGGCTGCCGCTTGCCGGTGTCCACGGGGCTGAACGCCGTGATATCAATGGTAAAACGCATATTGTCTCTTTACCGGATTCTCTCCAGAAGGCGCTCTCTGCGGAACTGACCGCGGCGCTGGATGACTTGCCGGGATGCGAACTGGAAAGTAAGGGGATGGCCTTTGCTCTGCACTACCGACAGGCGCCGGAGCATCAGCACGCAGTGCTGGCGCTGGCGCAGGCCGTCGTGCAGCGCCATCCCATTCTGGCATTACAGCCGGGTAAGTGCGTGGTGGAGATCAAACCGCGCGGAGTGAATAAAGGTGAAGCGATAGCCGCTTTTATGCAGGAAGCTCCATTCAGCGGGCGCAGGCCGGTGTTTGTCGGTGATGACTTAACCGATGAAGCGGGTTTTAGCGTCGTCAATCAACTGAGTGGTGTATCGGTCAAAGTGGGCGGCGGTGAGACCCAGGCGCACTGGCGCCTGCCGGATGTCGCCGCTGTTCATCTTTGGATTAGTAACATCGCGAATCATGGGCAACAACCAGATGCGCTAACCGACAGGAGAGATGGCTATGAGTCGCTTAGTCGTAGTATCTAATCGTATTGCCCCGCCGGATGACAAAAAGGCCAGCGCCGGTGGCCTTGCCGTGGGGATTATGGGGGCATTAAAAGCAGCCGGAGGACTGTGGTTCGGCTGGAGTGGGGAAATCGGTGACGACCAGCAGCCGTTAAAAAAAGTGAAGCAGGGGAATATCACCTGGGCTTCCTTTAACCTTAGCGAGCAGGATCACGACGAATATTACAACCGCTTTTCCAATGCCGTTTTATGGCCCGCATTCCACTATCGTCTCGATCTGGTCGATTTTCAGCGTGAAGCCTGGGAAGGCTATCAGCGCGTCAACGCAACGCTGGCGGATAAACTGCTGCCGCTGATCGAACCTGACGATATCGTCTGGATCCACGATTACCACCTGCTGCCGCTGGCCAGCGAACTACGCCAGCGCGGGGTCAATAATCGCATCGGCTTCTTTTTACATATTCCGTTCCCGACGCCGGAAGTCTTTAACGCGCTCCCGCCGCACGCGGAGCTGCTTGAACAGCTGTGCGATTACGATTTACTGGGTTTCCAGACCGAGAGCGATCGCCTGGCGTTTCTCGATTGCGTATCGATGCAGACTCGCCTGACGACGCGCGACGGCAAAAAGCATGTGGCCTGGGGGAAACCTTTCCACACCGAAGTCTATCCGATCGGTATCGATCCGGAAGAGATTGCGCGGAGCGCAAAAGGGCCGCTGCCGCCGAAGCTGGCGCAGCTGAAGAGCGAACTGAAAAGCGTGCAGAATATCTTTTCCGTTGAGCGGCTGGACTATTCCAAGGGGCTGCCGGAGCGTTTTCTGGCCTACGAGGCGCTGCTGGAGAACTATCCGCAGCATCACGGCAAGATTCGCTATACCCAGATTGCGCCGACGTCGCGCGGCGATGTTCAGGCCTACCAGGATATTCGTCATCAGCTTGAAACCGCGGCCGGCCGCATTAATGGCCGATATGGCCAGCTGGGCTGGACGCCGCTTTATTACCTGAACCAGCACTTTGAACGCAAGCTGCTGATGAAAATCTTCCGCTACTCGGACGTCGGTCTGGTTACGCCGCTGCGCGATGGGATGAATCTGGTAGCGAAAGAGTATGTGGCCGCGCAGGACCCGCAAAATCCGGGCGTGCTGGTGCTGTCGCAGTTTGCCGGCGCGGCGAACGAGCTGCCGACGGCCTTAATCGTCAATCCTTACGATCGCGACGAGGTCGCGGCTGCGCTGGACCAGGCGCTAACCATGCCGCTGGCCGAGCGTATTGCCCGCCATTCGGCCATGCTGGCGGTGATTAAAGATAACGATATTCATCGCTGGCAGGAGCGGTTTATTGCCGATCTAAAGGAGATTGAGCCAGGAAGTGAGGAGAGCCACTTAGCGCGCAAGGTCGCGACCTTCCCCAAGCTCGCCTGAGACGATCGCGGTTAGCGCTTTCGGCGCTAACCTTTTTCCAGACACACCAGCAGCACGTCAACGCCGCTGCTGCCCACGATATCTTTCGCCGAACAGGTGGCGCGAGAGAACAGGCTCTGGTTGTGGTTGCCGCAAATCACCAGGTCAACGCGGTGCCGCTGGCAAAAATCCTTCACATGGTGGGCAATCCCGCCGCTGGCGATAGTCATTTTCTCTATCGGGTAGTCGGCGTGGCGGGCGAGCTCGGCCAGAAAGCCGCGCGTCTCCTCCTGCATCACTTCGCGTAAATTTTCCATCATTGGCGCCGCAAACTGGTTATACAGCTCCGGGTCCGTTGCCAGGGTAATCAGGCTGACCTTCGCATTGACCGGACGGGCGATGGAGACGGCTTTCTGAATGAGGACCCGGCTTTCCGGGGTTGGCGCCACGGCGACCAGCAGATGTGAGTAGGGCATCAAGCCTCCTTGAGATACGCGAAACAACCCTTTTCTATTGTCTTTACTCCCATTCCTTAGCTTTCGCAAGGTTTATCCGCAGCGAAATAACGCGCCCAGATTTCACTCCGCCGTGCGCCATTTTGGTGGTCGCCTCGCAACTTTTGGTCCGATCTTTTGTATTAAAAGAAACGCTGTTTTATAAATCAGTGAGGCGCGTTCATCGACTCTTTGTGTTTTTGCCATTGAACGCTTTTGGCTGGCAAAAATGAAAAGGTAACGCCGTTCCCATGTTCTTAATGTAGCCATGTATCAACCCCCTTTTGGCTGAATGGGCCAAAACGCGGTTCGGAGTTCTCTAAAAAAAGACACAGGATTTACGGCGATGAAAACACGTAAAATCGGTTTGGTTAACTACCTTGCCTATGGATCGGGCGATTTCCTTGGTGCGGGAACGACCGCACTCACAGCAGCATGGCTGCTCTACTTCTACACCACCTTTTGCGGCCTTTCCCCTATCGAGGCGACGCTTATTTTTGCCACCGCCAGGGTTCTGGATGCGGTAATCAGTCCGCTGATGGGCTTTCTGACGGATAACTTTGGCTCAACCTGGCTGGGGAAACGTTTTGGCAGGCGTAAGTTCTTCATCCTGCTCGGCATCCCCTGCGTGTTTAGCTACTCCATCATGTGGGTAGGGGATATGGGGTTCTGGTACTACCTGCTGACCTATCTTCTTTTTGATATTGTCTACACCATGATTCTGGTGCCGTATGAAACGCTGGTACCGGAAATGACCGATGATTTTAAACAGAAAACCAAATTCTCCGGCGCGCGTATTTCTATGGCGCAGATGTCGGCGATTCTGGCTTCCTTCCTGCCGGGCGTTCTGCTGACTATCTTTGGTAAGGACAACGCCGTTTCTTTCTTCTATGCCAGCCTGGTGTTCTCGGTGCTGTGCGCCATGATGCTGACCTTCGTCTGGTTCTTTACCTGGGAACGCCCGCGTGAAGAGTGGACGGAGGCCGCGCTGCGCGCCGAAGAGGAGAAACAGAACCTGAGCCTGTCGCAGAGTCTTAACCGCCTGTTCATTGAGTTAAGTTCGACCCTGCGCATTAAAATTTTCCGTCAGCATCTGGGTATGTATCTGGGGGGCTATATCGCCCAGGACGTCTTCAATGCGGTCTTTACCTACTATGTGGTGTTTGTCCTGATGCAGGAAGCCTCAATGGCTTCTAACCTGCTCGGAACCATGGCGATCTTCCAGTTTATTGCGGTTATCGCCATGATCCCGCTGTGTATTCGCTTCGGGCCGGCGCCATCTTACCGCATGGTGGTGGTGCTGTTCGGCCTGAGTTCGCTCTCTTACGCGGTGCTGTACTACGCTGGCCTCAGCGATGTCTATTCGCTGCTGCTGCTGATATCCGCGGTGGCGGGCCTGGGCCGCGGCGGCATCAACTACGTTCCGTGGAACACCTACACCTATATTGCCGACGTGGACGAAGTGATCACCGGCCAGCGCCGCGAAGGCATCTTTGCCGGGATCATGACTCTGACGCGTAAAGCTTCCCAGGCCGGAGCGGTGATGCTGGTGGGGATCATCATGCAGATGTCGGGCTTTGTCTCCGGACAGAAAACGCAGCCCTATGAAGTGAGCCATACCATTCTGCTGATCCTCAGCGTGGGCACCTTACTGGTGCTGGCCTGCGGTTTCCTCGTTTCCCTGCGCTTTAAGCTTAATCTGCAAACCCACAGCGTCCTGCGCGCGGAAACGCTGAAAATGCGTGAATCCGGTCGCGCTCAGCCAGAACTGGCCAGCGCCGGGGATCGTGAGGTGGTGGAGATGCTGGCCGGGATGCCGTACGACGCCCTGTGGGGAAACAACAATATTGGTTATCTGAATCGGAATAAACCCGCCGCGCCAGCGCTGAAGCCGCGTTCAGCCATGAATTCGACATATAACAGAGGTTAAGGATATGAAAGTTTGGCCTGTCAAACATAGCCCACTACTGCGCCAGCCGGAGCGTTTTATCGCCCGCAATGAACTGCAGGCGCTGATTCAGAAGGTGACGCACAATCTGGTCAACATTAAGGACGAAAGCGGGCAATTTTTACTGCGGCTGGACGACGGACGCGTTATCGACACCAAAGGATGGAACGGCTGGGAGTGGACTCACGGCGTCGGCCTGTACGGTATTTATCAGTATTACCAGCAGACCGGCGATACGGCGATGCGCGACATTATTGATGGCTGGTTTGCCGACCGCTTTGCCGAAGGCGCGACCACCAAAAACGTCAACACCATGGCGCCGTTTCTCACCCTGGCTTACCGCTACGAAGAGACGGGCAACCCCGCGTATCTGCCCTGGCTCGATAGCTGGGCGGAGTGGGCGATGAACGAAATGCCCCGCACTGAGTCTGGCGGCATGCAGCACATCACCCTAGCGGAAGAGAATCATCAGCAGATGTGGGACGACACGCTGATGATGACGGTTCTGCCGCTGGCGAAAATCGGCAAGCTGCTTAATCGTCCGCAATACGTAGAGGAGGCGGTATATCAGTTTCTGCTGCACGTGCAGAATCTGATGGACCGTGAGACCGGCCTGTGGTTTCACGGCTGGAGCTATGAGGGGCGGCATAATTTCGCCCACGCTCGCTGGGCCCGCGGCAATAGCTGGCTGACTATCGTTATTCCGGATTTCCTGGAGCTGGTGGATTTACCCGAGAACAGCGCGGTACGGCGTTATCTGGTGCAGGTGCTGAATGCGCAGATTGCGGCGCTGGCCCGCTGTCAGGACGATAGCGGCCTGTGGCATACGCTGCTTGACGATCCTGGCTCCTATCTGGAAGCGTCGGCGACCGCCGGTTTTGCTTATGGGATCCTCAAAGCGGTGCGCAAGCGCTACGTGAGCCAGGCGTATGCGGAGGTTGCGGAAAAAGCGATTCGCGGCATCGTGCAGAATATCTCAGCGCAAGGGGAGCTGCTGCAAACGTCGTTCGGTACCGGCATGGGTTCGAATCTGGATTTTTATCGCGACATTCCGCTGACGTCGATGCCGTATGGCCAGGCGATGGCGATCCTGTGCCTGACGGAGTATCTGCGGAAGTATTTCTGAGAAGGGCGGAATTTCCCCGGTGGCGCTTACGCTTACCGGGGCTACAATGATGCTGCAGGTCTGATGAGCGTGGCGCCATCAGGCGCTATAAAACAAACCCGGCTTTCGCCGGGTTTGTTTTTACATCCGTTCTACGGTTTCGATACCCAGGGTATCCAGACCCAGCTTCAGCGTTTTCGCCGTCAGCAGCGCCAGCTTCAGGCGGCTATTGCGCGTCTCTTCGCTTTCGGCGCTCAGGATCGGGCAGTGCTCGTAGAAGCCGGAGAACAGACCCGCCAGATCGTACAGGTAAGAACACATCACGTGCGGCGTGCCTTCACGCGCGACGACCGTCAGGGTTTCTTCAAACTGCAGCAGACGGGCCGCCAGCTGGGCTTCGCGCTCTTCGGTGATGACCACCGGCGCCGCCGCCAGCGCGCTTTCATCGATATCCGCCTTGCGGAACACGGAGAGCACGCGGGTATAGGCATACTGCATATAAGGCGCGGTATTGCCCTCAAAGGCCAGCATGTTGTCCCAGTCAAAGATGTAGTCGGTGGTGCGGTTTTTAGACAAGTCGGCATATTTCACCGCGCCGATCCCGACCGCGTTCGCCAGTTTTTCCAGCTCATCGGCGGGCATATCCGGGTTCTTCTCCGCCACCAGACGGCGCGCGCGCTCCAGCGCTTCGTCCAGCAGGTCGGCCAGCTTCACGGTACCGCCGGCGCGGGTTTTAAACGGTTTGCCATCTTTGCCGAGCATCATGCCGAACATGTGGTGCTCCAGCGGGACGGAATCCGGTACGTAGCCGGCTTTACGCACGATGGTCCACGCCTGCATCAGGTGCTGGTGCTGGCGAGAGTCGATGTAGTAAAGCACGCGGTCCGCATGCAAGTTTTCGTAACGGTATTTTGCGCAGGCGATATCGGTGGTGGTGTAGAGATAGCCGCCATCCTTCTTCTGGATGATAACGCCCATCGGTTCGCCTTCCTTGTTTTTGTACTCATCAAGGAACACCACGGTCGCGCCTTCGCTTTCTACCGCCAGACCTTTGGCTTTCAGATCGGCAACGATACCCGGCAGCATCGGGTTATAGAGGCTTTCACCCATCACGTCGTCGCGGGTCAGGGTAACGTTGAGGCGGTTATAGGTTAACTGGTTTTGCGACATGGTGATGTCGACCAGCTTGCGCCACATTTCGCGGAAGTACTCGTCGCCGCCCTGCAGCTTAACGACATAGCTGCGCGCGCGCTCGGCGAAGGCTTCATCTTCATCGTAGTGTTTTTTCGCTTCGCGATAGAAACCTTCGAGGTCGGCCAGCGCCATTTCACCGGCGTTTTCCTGCTGCTGTTTTTCCAGGTACGCGATGAGCATGCCGAACTGGGTGCCCCAGTCGCCCACGTGGTTAGCGCGGATCACTTTATGGCCGAGAAACTCCAGCGTACGCACCGCGGCGTCGCCAATAATGGTGGAACGCAGATGGCCTACGTGCATCTCTTTCGCCACGTTCGGCGCGGAGTAATCGACGACCACCGTCTGCGCCTGCGGCTGAGCCACGCCCAGACGTTCCGATTTCAGCGCGCTGCTGACGTTTTCCGCGAGGAAGGCCGGATCGAGGAAAATATTAATAAAGCCAGGGCCGGCGATCTCTACCTTATTGGCAATTCCGCTCAGATCGAGATGAGACAGTACCTGCTCTGCAAGTTGTCGCGGCGCCATGCCCAGTTTTTTGGCAACGGCCATCACGCCGTTGGCCTGATAGTCGCCGAACTGGACTTTTGCTGACTGGCGGACCTGAGGTTCGCAATCGGCAGACGCGCCTGCCGCGATCAGGGCCTGACTGACTTTTTCTGAGAGAAGAGCCTGAATATTCACCGAAACACCTTACGTTAACACGCCGTCACCCTGATGGGGCGGCGCGGGAATGTGGACAAATTAGGGCAGGAGTATACTGCATTTGCACCCACGCGTCAGCACCGCGCGGAGGTTGCTGAGCCTCGCGCTCAACGAATAACCGTTCGCGGGACGCTGCCGGCGATTGCCGGTTGGTCGGTCGCGGAAAACGCGATAGATTAGCGCTTTTTAGCGAGTACCGAGGCTTACGATGGCGAACTGGCAGCAGATAGATGAACTGAACGATATTTCCGCGGACCTGCCGCGCTTTACCGAGGCGCTGAACGCGCTTGCTCACCGGCTCGGTCTCGATATTACGCCCCATGACGCCGACCATATTTCCCTGCGCTGTCACCAGAACGCTACGGCGGAGCGCTGGCGTCGCGGCTTTGAACAATGCGCTACTCTGCTGTCGGAAAATGTTATTAACGGTCGACCCATCTGCCTGTTCAGGCTGGATGAGCCGGTGGTCGTGGCGCACTGGCGTTTTAGCGTTGTTGAACTGCCGTGGCCGGGCGAAAAGCGCTATCCGCATGAAGGCTGGGAGCATATTGAAATCGTTCTGCCGGGCGATCCTGAAACGCTCAATACCCGCGCGCTGGCGCTGCTTTCCGATGAAGGGCTGGGCCAGCCGGGCATTTTTGTGAAGACCAGCGCGCCGAAAGGAGAGCGTGAGCGTTTACCGAATCCGACCCTGGCGGTAACGGATGGCAAAGTGACGATCAAATTTCACCCGTGGTCGATTGAGCAAATTGTCGCCAGCGAACACGCTGAACGATAACAGTGTGAAGCGACGCGGCGTCTGCCGGAAGAAATCGTGACATTCTGTAGTGCCTGCCCTATCGACGGAGAGAAGAATGACCTTACTGGAAGTCTGTTGTTACAGCATGGAGTGCGCGCTGGAGGCCCAGCGCCGGGGCGCCGATCGCATCGAGCTATGCGCCGCGCCGCAGGAGGGAGGGCTGACGCCTTCGCTGGGGGTACTGAAATCGGTGCGTGAAGCGGTGACCATTCCCGTTCATCCGATTATTCGCCCGCGCGGCGGTGATTTTTGCTATACCGCCGGCGAATTTGCCGCGATGCTTGATGATGTGGCCGCGGTGAAGGATCTCGGTTTTCCCGGCATGGTGATCGGCGTTCTGGACGCCGACGGTCGGGTGGATAGGGCGCGAATGAAAAAAATAATGGCGGCGGCGGGAACCCTGGCCGTCACCTTTCATCGGGCCTTTGATATGTGCGCCGACCCGCGCCAGGCCAGCGCTGAGCTGGCTGAACTCGGCGTTCAGCGTATCCTGACTTCGGGCCAGCAGTCTTCAGCCGAAAAAGGAATTTCATTAATCAGGGAACTTATTTCCCAAAGCGATACTCCTATTATTATGGCTGGTGCAGGCGTCCGCGCCGCCAACCTGCCGCTATTTTTGCAGGCAGGGGTAAAAGAGGTGCATACCTCGGCAGGCCAGTGGTTACCGTCCCCGATGCGCTTTCGCAATCCCGGACTGTCGATGTCTACGGATGCCGAAGCAGATGAATACTTACGCTACGCCGTCAATGGCGAAGCGGTAGCGGAAATGAAGAAGATTATTTCCGCACAGAGAGATTAAAACCCTAAATAATTCGAGTTGCGAGAAGGCGGCGACGCAGGGGATCCACAGGAGCTTACTCAAGTAAGTGACTGGGGTGAGCGAGGAAAGCCAACGCACATGCAACTTGAAGTATGACGGGGATAAACCGTTTTTTGCTGCACATCATGTCGCCCAATATGATGATTGCCCGTACCAGGCCCCTGCCCATTAAACAGGGGCCTTTTTTTATCCTGAAAACGCGTTAACCAGGCTGCTTGTCGGCCCGCTTTTTCGCCGCCAGCGACTGTTCTGTTTCCGGTTTGGTGGCAATAAGCACCGCGCGCAGCGGGGCAGGGTAGCCTTCGCGGGTTTTGCTGCTGTCCTGCGGATCGAGGAAGTCGGCCAGCGACTCGGTGGTCATCCACTCGGTGCGGCGCTGCTCTTCGGTGGACGTCACGCAGGCGTCGACGATGCGTACATCGATAAACCCGCATTTCTCCAGCCACTGCTTTAGCGCGGCGGCAGAAGGGATAAAGTAGACGTTGCGCATCTGCGCATAGCGATCGCCCGGCACCAGCACGGTATTTTCGTCGCCCTCGACGACCAGCGTCTCCAGCACCAGTTCGCCGCCGGGAACCAGCTGATCTTTGAGCTGCCACAGGTGATCGAGCGGGGAGCGGCGGTGGTACAGCACGCCCATCGAAAAGACGGTATCAAAGGCGTTCAGCGCCGGAAGCTGCTCAATGCCCAGCGGCAGCAGATGCGCGCGCTGATCGTTGCCCAACAGTTTTCGCACCGCTTCAAACTGGCAAAGGAACAGCTGGGTGGGATCGATGCCCACCGCCAGACGAGCCCCGGCGCCGATCATCCGCCACATGTGGTATCCGCTGCCGCAGCCGACATCAAGGATGGTACGTCCGGTGAGGTCGGAAAGGTGCGGCAGTACGCGTTCCCACTTCCAGTCGGAACGCCATTCGGTGTCGATATTCACGCCGTAAAGCGACCAGGGCCCTTTACGCCACGGCATCAGATTCTTCAGCAGGTTTTCAATCCGCAGACGCTGACCGTCGCCCAGCGGCGTTTCGCTCTCCGCGGTAACGCTATGCAGCAGATCCAGTCGGTAGGGCGAAAACTCGGGCAGAAACTCGACGGCCCGCTCCCATTCCCGGTATTTCCCGTGCAGCGCGTCACGCTGCCAGGCCGCCACCTGAGCGGGCAGAGTCTCCAGCCAGTGCGACAGCGGGCTTTTGGCAATCAACTGATAAAAGTTGCTGAAATCAATCATGCCTGGTCCCCGGATTTTACGGCGATTAACGATCCGAAGTTAAAGCACTGGAACCACAGTTCGGCATGTTCGAAACCGGCCTTGCGCAGGCGCGCTTTGTGGGTTTCGACGGAATCGGTGAGCATCACGTTTTCCAGCATGCTGCGCTTTTGGCTGATTTCCAGCTCGCTATAGCCGTTGGCGCGTTTGAAATCATGATGCATGTTGAACAGCAGTTCGCCGACGTTGTCATCTTCGAAGCTGAATTTTTCCGACAGCACCAGCGCGCCGCCCGGATTGAGCCCCTGATAGACCTTATCAAGAATGGCCTGGCGTTCGCCCGGTTCGAGAAACTGGATGGTGAAGTTCAGCACCACCATCGAGGCGTTTTCTATCGTGACGTGGCGAATATCGCCTTCAATCACTTCGACCGGCGTCGGCGCCTTATAGGCGTCAATATGGCGACGGCAGCGTTCGACCATGGCCGGCGAATTATCAACGGCGATGATTTTGCAGCCGGCATGCGCAATATTGCGGCGCACGGACAGCGTGGCTGCGCCAAGCGAGCAGCCGAGATCGTAAACCTGGGTATCCGGCTGAACGAAACGTTCCGCCAGCATGCCGATCATGGAAATGATATTGGAATAGCCGGGAACAGAGCGCTGGATCATATCCGGGAAGACTTCAGCAACCCGTTCATCAAAGGTCCAGTCGCCGAGACTGGCAATCGGCGCGGAAAAAAGCGTATCGCGGTGAGACATAACGTTAAACCCGAAAAATCGAAAACGGCGTATTGTGCGCTAACGGACGGAGAAAACCAACTCCCAGGGCATATACCAGAAGTTCGCCAGCACCATCAGCAACAACGAACACCACGTCGCGCTCATGCCGGAACGACGCCAGCGGTAGAGACGATGATGAAAGCCATAGGAGTGCATCAGGCGCCCGGCGATCAGTAAAATACCGCAGACGTGGACCATCCAGGTCTGCGCGCCGTTCATTTCCATAAACAGCAGCAGAATCAGGCCAATGGGAACATATTCCACCGCGTTCCCGTGCACGCGTATAGCAACCTGCAGTTCGCTAAAACCGCCGTCGCCGTAGCCAACGCGATATTGCGTCCTCAGTCGTACAACGTCCCAGGAAAACTTAATAAGCAATAACGCACCTAAAACCGCATACAGCGCGCTGACCATACTCAAAACTCCCTTTTATCGCTTCCGGTGGCTCAATTGAGGATAGCAGGATATCAGAAAAGAGAGGTTTGCTGCGGAATTGAAGGTGCCGCCCCTATTTCCGGTAGGGCGGCGCGCAGATCGCTCCACAGGGTGTCGACCAGTTCCGGCGCCTGGGCGATATCCGGGGTATGGAGGAATAAGTACGGCGTGGTTGTCTGCGCCCATTTTGGCAGCGTGCGTAACCACACGCTAAACAGCTCACGATTTTGCGCCATGTCATCGCTGCCGATAAAACGCACCATCGGATGGTGGGCCGTCACCAGCGCATGGACGGGGACTTTTGGCTTCTTTCTTTGTGCATCGAGCATCGCCGGGCTGCGGGCGACGGCGCTATGAACCGGACGGCTATCCAGGATCACGCGGTTGACGTTTCGCTGATGCAGCCCGCGATTGAGCTGTTGTTCCGCTTCCTCTTTGGCGAAAAACTCCGGATGCCTTACCTCAACGCCGTAGCTGAATTCGCGCGGCATGCTGTCGAGGAACTGCCAGAGCGCGGGAAGATCCCGAGGGCCGAACGTGGCCGGCAGCTGCAGCCAGTATTGGCCAATGCGCGATGACAGCGGCGCCAGGCGGGTGAAAAACTCGTGGCTTAAGTCGTCGCAGTTGCGCAGCGATGCCTGGTGCGAAATGGTGGCCGGAAACTTGAAGCAGAAGCGAAAATCATCGTGGGTTTGTTCATACCAGCGGCTGACAATCTCAGCTTTTGGTAAAGCGTACAGGGTCGTGTTGCCCTCCACGCAGTTAAAATGGCGGGCGTGATGCTTTAACTTGCTGATTTATAACATTCTCATATTCCTATGACCATGCCATGGGGCATGGATGGGGCAAAGTCCGATAATTTCTGGTTCAACATGGCAATCTGATCGCTGCTGCTATCGGCCATCCAGGCGCCGTAAACATTGAAAACCATCTGGGCGCTGGCGTGTCCCATCTGGCTGGCAATGAAACTCGGGTTGGCCCCGGCAGACAGCGACCAGCAGGCGTAAGTATGTCTCGACTGATACGCTTTGCGGTGTCTTAAGCCTGACCGTTTAAGGGCCGTGTCCCATGAATCACCTACTGAATCGGCTTTATACAGATAGCCCACGTTGCCACTTTTTTTTACCAACTGAGGATTGAAAACAAATGTGCAGTCATGAATAGCCGTCCGTCCATACTCCCGAAGTTGTACCTCAACCTTGTGTTGTCTGCCTAGCCTGGTCATTTCTGCCTGGTCCCTCAAAGCGTCAATGGCTGGCTTGATAAGATGCACAACCCTGTCGGTGCCGGCTTCGGTTTTTGGTAGAGTGAAATCACCGAGTTTCGTATAATTTCTGCGTACGGTCATCGTTCCCGCTTTCAGATCTATGTCTTCCCATGCGAGGGAGACCAGCTCACCGTGGCGTAATCCTGTGTATACCGCGATTGACCACAGGTTTTTCGTTTGCTGATGCTTGCAGGCATCAATGAAGCGAACGAATTCGTCACGTGTGAGCGGATCTGGTTCTATCCTGGCCCTCTTTAGCGGCTTAATGCCGTTAAATGGGTTTTCACTTACATAGCCATTATCAGCAGCAAACTGAAACATACCCGCTATCGTGGTCATGTAGTAGTTTACCGTCACCACACTCAACCCTTTCTGCCCCGCCAGCATATCCTTTCTGATATAGAGCAGTTCTTCCCTTGTCACAGACGAAACCAGCTTTTTCTCGCCAATCCTCGGCAGCATACTTCTCACTACCGATTCATATCTGTTTATGGCATTAGCGCAGATCTCCATCCGTTTAAGTTCAAGCCATTTTTCAGACAGTTCTTTCACGGTAATATCTTTCTTGCCGATGCCGAAAGTTTTCAGATTTGGCGAGTTGGGGAATTGCGCCGCATAGTCAAAGGTCCCCATGCGGATAGCGAAACAAACTGACGTTCTCAGATCCCCGGCCACCTTCCTGTTTTTAGCGGTGTCAGGGACACCGAGATTTTCCCTGACACGCTTACCTTTAAAAATGAACCATATGCGGAGTGATTTTCCGTGGTTCTCAACGCCCGTTGGGTATGATTCTTTACTCATTGATCCCTCCCGACGTCCAGGAGCGTTGTAAGCTTACCTGTTTCATACCGCCCGATCACCCAATGGTTGCTTTTGCGCCTGAATCCATGCGTCTACCGCTTTGCGGTTGTACATGCATTCGCTGGTTGGCTTTGGCTCTCCTTCAGGGGAAACGTGCTTATACTCCCGCCCAAGAAGCCATGATGATTTACGAGCCCGTGTTATGGTGCCGCGCTTCATCCCAGTGACCGCCATCAGCAAGTCCTCTGAAACCCATTCGTTTGGCTCGATCTGGATAATTGTCTGCATTTATCACCTCCGATGCTTACCGCGCAATTCCTCTTCTTCCTGACAGTCAGCGCAGCGCTGACAGCCCGGCACCGCTTCCCGCCGTTTTGGTTTGATCTCTTCCCCGCAATCACAGCAGTGAGTATCTGAAACAGCGTTATGGTTGATACGCATGTTCTGGATGGTCAGCTCAAGCCGGCGCTGTGCCAGCTCGCTGGCCTGATCGATGATTTCTGCGCTCATGCTGCACCTTCCAGTTCATCAGGCAGCTCAATTTCATCGCCAAACTTTGCGAAGACGACGGCGCGACACACAGCTACGCGGGGATTATCTGCAATGAGCCCGCGGCGACGGCCTGGTGCTACAAGCTCATTAACTCCAACCCAGTGATAAACTTTTCCTGTAACCGGGTCTGCTGACTGGTAACAACTGATTGAAAAGCTCTCCATCATAGGGCCGCATTGAGCCCATTCCGTTGAAGGGCTCCAAGTGAACCACACATCGCGATCCTCAAACCAAAGACACCCGGTATCAGCTTCAAAATCTACCTTCTGACCGGTTGCTAGTGCTGCTGCATAATCAAGCTGGATGCCTACTAAATCTTCCGTTTTAATCTTCATGCTGCACCTCCTTGCCCGCCGACTAAAAATGAGCAGTCTTTTTTGTGCTCGTTACAAGTCCAGACCACTTCGTCATCACCACGGAAAACATTTACTTCAACCGTGGTTTTAAACTTCGCAACTGCACCGCATTTGCATTTGGCAGAGGTATTTTTGCTTTTGGCGGCAACACTGCCGACTCTTGGGTATTTGCTCATGACTCCACTCCATACCGCCCATTCATGCGGCCAATAACACTGACAAATTTCACCAGGCTGACACCCATCGGCTTCACCTTCTCGTAGTGCTTGCGAAGGATGGGGGGGCATACAGCGTTCCACTTCGGTTTAGGCTTTACGCTCATTGCTTTGGTTAGCTCTTCTGCGCAGCGACGAGCCTGGGCGCGGAGAATGTTTTCCCGCTCTTCTGGTGTCATGAGACCCCCATATAAGCGCGAATGAAAGCCGCCGCAGCCTGGGCGTTTATGGCGTTTCCGTACCCTTTCAGGCGGCCGACGCGGTTGCTGCTTGCCACTCTTGCCACCCCGGGCTCGACTCGTCCCATGCGTGCGGCAGCCCCATCAACCAGCGGGAATGTGCCGGGTTCAACTGGACGCCATTTTCCATCTCGACAAAAGAGCCAGTCCGCATCTCGCCAAAAACCGTTAACCTCAAGGGGCCGGTAATCCCCGCGAAGTCCTGCAGACGCTGCTGGGTCTTGCTCCCGTCCTGTCGATACATGTTCATGGCCGCATCCACTGATGGCGATCGAGTGTTGCTCGTTGTCGGTATTGGCCATCCCGTCATGAACGCCTGGCGCGGCAGTTGGTCCAGTCGTTCCTTTCCGTCCCGCTGCGCCGTCATTCCCGCTGAGTCCTTCCAGTCGCGCGAAGTTGGCGTTACCCAGCCCGCCATCTTCACCAGCCCGGAAAGATTCTCCAGCCCTCTCTTTGTTTCTGGCTGATCCTTTGTATTCGCGACCGGCGTCGGCCAGCCGGACATCATCGCCGCCGTTTGAATATTCATCCCGCCCTTGCGCCCCGACGTCCCCGCGCCGGTCACTGATGACGCCGTGGGCGTGGGCCACCCAGTAGGCTCGTTCTCTGATGTGCGGCGCACCGATGCCCGCTGACGTAAACGGCACAAGCCCGAAGGCGTATCCCAGTCCTTCCAGGTCTGCTTGTACAAGGTCGAACCATGTGTTTGCGTTACCGCTTGCAACCTGTTCGCCAAAGACATGCTGAGGTCTGCGCTCGCTGATGAGGTGGAAGAACTGTGGCCAAAGGTGCCGCTCGTCAGCAAACCCATCTCCTTTGCCTGCCGCGCTGAAAGGCTGGCACGGGCAGGAGCCAGTCCAGACCGGGCGATCGTCAGGCCATCCTGCGAGGCGGAGGGAATGGGACCAGATGCCGATACCGGCGAAAAAATGGCACTGGGTAAATCCTCTGAGGTCGTCAGGTGTGACATCTTCAATACTCCGTTCGTCAACTTCGCCCGGGGCGATATGCCCGGCGGCTATGAGGTTACGCAGCCACTGAGCCGCGAATGGGTCGATCTCGTTGTAGTAAGCTGCAGGAGTCATGCTGCCTCCGTCGATTTTTTGAAGGAGTAAGCGATCCGCGCGGAAGCAATGGTTACGTAATCCGGGTTCAGGTCGATTCCGATGAAGTTAAAACCCTCCTCAATGGCAGCCCGGCCAGTACTCCCGCTTCCCATCCACGGATCAAGCACGGTTCCACCTTGAGGGGTTATTAGTCGGCAGAGATAGCTCATCAGAGCGATCGGCTTAACGGTAGGGTGGTTGTTCTTAGCGCCATTTGTACGCCCGGCACCGGCCCGCGGGTCGTTAATGCCGACGCTTCCCTCTTTGCGGCCGCCGGTCATATCGCTGGCTGATGTCGCTATGAATCGCTCGAGGCCTTCGTCGCGCTCCTTCGGTTTGACCTTCGCGCAATAGAAGAATCGTGCTGCGCTTCCCTTATCGCCATGGTGGACGGTGGCCACTCTCTTGCGCATTCCAAGTACCTGACCTGTTGATGCTGCAGAAGGTTCGTTGCCGGTTACTGGTGCTGCAGCTCCAGCATTAGCAGGGAAGCAGGCGATCACCTCTTCGCTTCCGTCGTGAATAATGTTGGCCGGCCAGCGTCCTTCCGGTGCCTGCTCGTAGTAGGCAACCGGTTCGGTACCATCACGCTGATGCGAAAGCAGGCCGCCGGTACCTCCATTAAGCGCTTCATCGGTCGGTATCCGGCAGGCGTCGATATTGATTGCTCCGGTACCGTGCTCGTTCATGTTGGCGGACACGGTTTGCTTGAATGGCTTTCGAGCCATTACGATCGGTTCATGCGCAGGCTTCAGCGCCGTTCCCCAGCCATCAAAATCACCATCAAGGTTGTGTGACTTAGGGAAGCCGTTACCGTAAATCCATAGGATTTGATCCCTGATTTCGAAGCCAGCATCCTCAGCGTTAACAACAAGTCGGTGATAGGTCCGTGATCCACCAAATGCCAGCAGGTGTCCACCAGGTTTGAGAACGCGCAGACATTCCCGCCACTGGTCGACGGTCGGGACGTCGTAATCCCATTTGTGGTTCATGAAGCTCAGCCCATATGGAGGATCTGTAACGATGGCATCTACTGAGTTATCCGGCAGCGTATTGAGAACTTCTTCACAGCGTCCGACATGTAATTGATATGTCATTGCGCACCTCTTTTCGTGTCCAGCTCTTCAGCCAGTCGCTGAGCCTTTAACGGGTTTCTCACTACTTCACCCCAGGGCATTAGCCAGCCGCGGCGAATAACGGAGTACATACACTTCACTTTTCCTACGGTTATGGCGTCGCGGTGATGTTTCATTTCCACTGCTCCCCGAACGTAAATCCAATCTCCGCCAGCGATTCATCCATCTTCTCGATGAACTCCGGCACCATTTCGTTAAAGTCGGACATGTATTTGTCGTCGCGCTCAACAACCACATGGTGAATACCTTCTCGCTTCATTCGAGGGTCATAATTAGCGAAATACCAGGCATCCTTTCCGGTAACCCACATGCTGAATTGAACCTGTGCCATGTAGGCGGATTTGATAGCCTCGAAGCCGCCAAGCCTGAATTTCATGAAGTCGCGAGAGGTGAAAGGGCACTTCAGTTCAAGGCCGCGATCATCACTGCACAGGCCGTCAGGTGAGCAGGCGGTGCGCATTCCTTCGTCACGGAAGAGGATCGGAGACTCCGTGACCTGCACGTCAGTGGTGAATTCAAACAGGGTGCGAGCGTCGTCCTCGTACTGTTTCCCCCAGGCCAGCGCCTTGGCGTTTACCTCTGGCGCTACGCCGGTGCATACCTCGGCGAGCAGCGTGTGGAAATAGGACATTTTCATGTCAGTCCATTTGGTGCCCGATCTCGGTTTCGAAATGACGTTGTGAACTTCTGAGGCGGTTATGACGCCAAGGCGCAAGCGGTGCCAGGCTTCATCGCCCTGTTCAACGCGGGTAACGTCAATGCCGGTGCGTGTAAAGATGATTTCAGGTGTCATGCGGCCGCCTTATTTTTCAGAAATCCGAGAGCCTTAACCGCCTCTTCTTGAGTCAGTTCTGATGATTCACGAATGTCACGGCGGAATATTTTTGAACACAGGGGCAGCAGGTCGTCATCCCATGTCTTATTCATCGCGATAAGAACGTCGTTAATCTCTTTGATGATTGCTGTTTCTGCCGGGGTAACATCGCGTTCTGGCTGGCGTTGTGCTGAAAAGTTAATACCTTCTTCGCTTTCGGTGTTCACGTGGTCTATAGCCGCGTCCAGGCGCTCACGGCGTGGCCAATATTTCGCAGCCTGTTTAACAACCGTCTTGAGGATCATCTGCTCTTCGTCTGTGAGCCACGGGCATGATGTGCCTTTGTTCTTGTAGGCTTTCCATGCTTCTGAGCGGTCTCGAATCGCGTAGATATCAGCAATGCGCATCGTGTGAGTCAGGTAGTCGCCGTCGTCACTTTTGATAACGACGTATGCACCTACAATGTCTCCGCGCTGTTCTGCGGTGTCGAAATCGTTGTAAATATGAACCGGTGGCTTATCCAGTCCCTCACGGCGGAACTGATCGTTCTTACGGACAATTGCCGACTGGCACCACTTGATAGCCCCGGATTGCTGCGCAATGTGCATCAGGCCCATGTAGCTGATGTCGAGACAGATAGCCCCTTTGCGCGGCACCAGATAAGCCAGCTTCTGAGCCGGATTAAGGGACACGCCGATCCCGGCAACATTCATTACTGCACTTCTGGTGCTAACCGGATTGCCGATGGCGACTTTAGCCAAGTAGTCGCTATTGGCGAAAATCTGCATTGCGAACTCAGATTCACGCCTGAAATTGATAGAAGGTTCAGAGCAAACCTGCTCAAATTCAGCCTTTAGTGGATTTACCAGTCTAAATACCTGTTCGATGAGTTGAGTAGCCATTATTGCTCCTCTTCAATGTTGAGTTGATGCCGGGCGATAACTTCAACCATGTAGCGAACGTGTGCCGCCATGTTTTCCTGAAAATCCACGTCATCGTCGAATGCGCGGCTTATCGCCTGTTTGCTGGCGCCGCGGCGTTGAAGTTCGTCAATGCACAGCGATTCCAGCAGACGGAGAGGGAGACCTTTCTCCATGTCATCAGCGAGCTCAGATTCTTTCTCTTCGCGCGCCAGCTGCTGGTAATGCTGGTTCCAGGATTGCTCTTCAATCCGGTCCTGAAAGTGATAAGCCGCCATAAACACCTCAGTATCTGATCCCGGTATGAGGGATATTTCCGTCTTTAATCGCAGTCAGGACTTCAATCGCCTGATCGCGGGATAAGTTGGTGTTGGCCAGCAAAGCCTTGACGATTTCAGTGCCGACAGACTTGCGGTGCTTAACGTCGGCTTCGCGGCGAGCCTGCTCATCTGCTTTGCGCTTCTCTTCGGCCAGACGGGTCTGTTCGCGTTGCTCTGCCTCTCGGCGGATGCGGTCGGCTTCTTCCTGAGCCTTGCGGCGCTCTGCTTCCACGGCGGCCTGTTTTTCACGCTCAGCACGTTCAGCTGCTTCTCGCTGTTCGAGTTCGGCCCGCTGCTGAGCTTCAATACGCTCACGTTCTGCGCGCTCTTTTGCCAAAATCGCCTCGCGCTCTCTGGCGGCCGCAGCGTCAATTTCACGCTGTGCCTTTTCTGCTGCCTCACGTTTGGCTTTTTCTTCCGCCTGGCGAGCAATCTCTTCTTCGCGGGCAATGCGCTGGCGTTCGGCTTCGGCTGCTTTATCTGCGCGTTCGCGGTCAATATCTTTATCCATCAGTAGGGCCATTTCGTGGTCCGCTTCGAACTTGGCCGCCAACTCCTGATCAAACTTGATGTTCATTTCCAGCGCTTCGGCGTGCAGCGCGTTCATGGCTTCTTCGGCCTTAATGCGCTCCTGCTCGGCTTCCCATTCAGTCAGCGGCCGGCGCACTTCATCTTTCAGCGCATCGAGACGTTCGCGGACAACGCGGCGGCTTTCATCGATTTGCTTTGGCAGCGCCTTTAACTCAGCGACCAGGTCTTTACCTGCGTTGTCGATGTAGGTTTTAGAGCGCGCAACCTTGTGAGCCATGGATGCGATGGCATCGCGGCCTTTTTTGGTGGTTACGTCCGGCACCAGGCTGCGAGCCTCTTTTTCGATCGCCTCGATAAGCGGGTCGAGCTGGTCGTTATTGGTGAAAACCGCCATCGCGTTCTTTTTCTCGATGACGACTAATTCCATTATTTCGCTCATGGTTTAAACCTCCAAAAGGTTGTTATTAATAACTTCGTTATTTGCAAATTTGCCATGGAGTTTCAGCCGATAATCCTTTATTGCCGACTCAGCATCTTTGAGTGACAAATAACTCCCTATTTCTTTGTTTTTCCCTTTTATGGATATGCTGGCCCGGAATCTTTTCCTTCTGCCATCCCAGCTAACACCCTTTACTCCTGTTTTGTTATTTTTCCCGGCTGCGCTATTCCACATATTTTGTTCGGCGGTAGCTTCTCTTAGGTTATTGATTTTATTGTTTTCTCTGTTGCCATCAATGTGGTCTATCATGTTGACTGGGAATGTTCCATGCGTAACTAGCCACGCGAGGCGATGAGCAAAATAAAACTTCCCGTCAATTTTTATGAGAATGTAACCTTGTCCATTTTTGCTTCCTGCGATACATCCAGACTTAGCCTTTCCCCGGCGGTTAACCTTCCAAGTAAATAACCCTGAATCAGGCGAATAATCTAATAACTCATCAAGTCTTTCTTTATTCAGCATGCGTGCCTCCCGGCGCGATGTAAGCCGCCTGATAGCTCAGTTAAATTCGTGCGCTGATATGCGCGGTTAATGCGTCCCGGCTGGTACCAGGTTCGGCAGCAAGTCGCGTGCCTCAAATGCTTTGCGAATGTGGCGCAGGTTGCCCTGCGGCTCGAACCAGAAGGTTTCTTTCAGGTAGTCACGTGAAACCTTCCAGGTGGCGCCAGTTTTAGCGTTACGCATCATCACGGCGCGTCCGCTGTTAGGAATTGAGTTAGCCATTGAACACCCCCGTAGCGTGCAGAATTTTGATAACCACCGCTGCCCAGATAACGCCGCAAATCAGCAGGCAGTAAATCAGTGAACGAATGCCTTGTTTGCTCATTTTCCACCCCAGCATGCGAAGCTAAAAAAGAGGACAGCAACCAGAAACGGAACGACCTTTAACCAAAAATTACGCCATGCAGGCTTGTCTTCTTCGCGGATCATCTCTTCACCTTTGCCTTAAAGCCGGCCAGCTGAGCGTTGTTACGATTACCCGGCGTTGCCGGTGTTGTTTGGATGAGGTGATAATACTCCGGGTATTATTTTATATCAATACCGCTAGTATTATAATATTTAATAAAAATACTAAAGGTATGATTTTAAAGTTAATTTATTTTTGTAAAGAGTGCTGTTATGCTCAAAAAAACATCAGTAAGGGTGGCGGCATGTCAAATGAGAATGAGTTTTTCGCAGAAATGCACCCGCAGATAGCGCAGGTTATCGGGATAGCGGTTATGCAACTGCTGGTTGAGAAGCGCGAGCCATCAAGAGAGGCGCTGATCGAAATGATTCAGGTGTTATGGCAGGAGGAGGATGTTGATTTGGTTGTGGAGCTGGCTATTGATGTGCTGAGCCTGCCGAAAGAGTAGGGATCGGGGTGCTGCCCACCTGGCGGGGTAATTGGTTTTGTTTGCAGATCTTTTCGAAATTATCAATGACTTACACTGGCGGGCGGGTGGTGCTCTTGGGGGATCGGAAGGCAGTAAAAACCCGGCGCGGTGGCCGGGATTTTTTTGGGGGTCTATTTAAAGACTCTCTCAAGGGCGCTTTCATATTGTTCTTTTGTTTCACACATTGATGCCATGCCAATGATTTTACCAATATGACGGCGAAGAGCTTTAACTCCAACATCTGACAGAAACATATGAATTTTGTCTCCTCTCTTGCCATTCTCTTCACGATTTTCTTTAGCTATATCGAGTATTTTTCCTTCACTTTTGGCTAGAGTTTCGTAGATGTGACGCTCGGTAAACCATCTAAAATTACCTGGGTGCCCACCTTTTTCTGGTTTCTTGAGTTCGTAAAGGCGGTACCATTCATAGTAGAGTTCATCTGGAAACTCTTTTTCCCAAGCCCTAGCCTCTTCACGCACATACATTTTAAAGGCTTCGATTACCGCCTGTGCAGCAGGCTCGTAGCCAGAAACCGCATATGCAACTCCGCGAATGCCGGATTTGGCGGAAGCATTCATTAATCTTTGTGCAGCTTCAGCGGCTGCAATTCTGTTCGCGGGTAATACGCCCTTGTCTCTTGCTTTAACGAGAAGCTTTGCGATGTCAATTACGACACCGATATCAAAGCCGTGGGCAATTGTCGCGTTATTGGATCGCGCCTCCAATTGAAATTTAAGAGGTTTCTCCAATTTTTCCTCTAATTCTGGATCGCGCATATCGCTCATGAAAGGCGCAGACATTAACCTATCTATATCGCGAGCAAGCGTACCTATCTGAAGAAGTTGAGCTAAACCTGTCTTAGTGACAACAGGGGTTTTTAAGTCGTCATTCAAAACATAACATTCGGCATCAATTCCGAATTGGTCTTTAAAATTACCCATATGAGTGGCCTTATAGCCCCATCTGGCAATGGCTCCGCTTTTGGCCTGATCACTTCTCTGCTTGGGGGTAAGAGACTTTGCTCGAGCTATACCACCCTTTGCTTTACCAACAGGAACTTTCTTATCTTCAGACATTGTAAGCACTCTTTTTGTGAAATGTGCTTGCATAATAAACACTGTACAATCATACAAGCAAGCATTATTTATAATTCTACATGCTTGCATTGTGCTCTGCGAAAAAAAGGCCGCATTTCTGCGACCTCTCATCAACAAAACTACTCATCAACTACCCGGCGTCACATAGCCACCAAAGACAAACCAGGCCATAAATGCTACTGCGACGATGAATACGACCACTGGGAAAACTATCCCAATTTTCATAATCAATCCCTCATTTACCCATGCTTTCTGTATGTTTGCGGCATGCTGCTGATCACACAAGTCTCAACTTAGTTTCTACAGCCACACCAATGATCCGGCAATTCCCATTGATGGGAACCAATGGCCATTGAGGGTTTAAGCCCTTCAGGTACTTCTGGTCACCATCAATGATCAGTTTTTTGAATGTCGCCTCGTTTGATTCCGAGAGTTTTGCAATAACGAGACTTCCGTTGACCGGCTCCCTTCCGGTATCAAAAAGAACATATGTACCCTCTGGTATGCTGAGCCCGACCGGGGCAGTCATGGATTCCCCCTCGACCAACAACCAGAACGCATCCCCCTGGATGTGAGCGTCTGATTCGAGCCATAGATCGATATCTTTAAGTGCATACGGCTCGCACGCTTCCGACCAATGCCCAGCCTGAATCTTGCTTAATACAGGGTATTTAATGCCTGGGGTGTACTGGCCTACATACTTGGCATTCGATGTAGCGGCAGCACTCATTGCAGATATTTCTTTCGCAAGGCTGGGGCTAAAATCAGAGACATCCACCTGGAGGGCTCTGGCAAAAACAGCAGCCACGGCAGCATTAAGGGCATTCCTGCCATTCAAGTAATGCCCAACGCCACCCTGAGATATGTCTAGCATGTCAGCTATTGATTGCTGTGTTATCCCAAGCTCTTTTTTCTTGGCTTCATAGAGGGCTTTCAGCCTTTCTGCGTCAGCGATCTGAGCCGATGTCAGTGTCTTTTTCTTTTCCATTTTCAAATAGTAATACCAATGCTCTTATTTTAAAAATACTTGCGGTATTGCAATGTTTAATACTTGTGGTATTGTTTGCTCATGAGTTGATAGGAGCTAACCACATGAAAATTTCTTTAGCTGAATACGTTGACGAAGTTGGACAGGCAAGAGCTGCTGATGCCATCGGCGTTCACCAGACCGCAATTAGTAAAGCTATCCGGGTAGGACGGAAGATTTTCGTTAACACCCTGCCTGATGGAAAAATTAAGGCTGAAGAGATCAAGCCTTTCCCACATAACAGAAATCCTGATTAAACAAAGCTGAATTGAGCAGTCAGCGGGTTCTGACTGAGTAATTCAGCCATTCCAAACAACACCAGAGGAAGTATCACAAATGGAGAGTTCAACGACACGCAACAAAGTGGAGGCTCGCAGGATAGAAAGCTGGTTACACAGCCAGATATCAGAACTGGGTACAACGACAATCGCAAAAGTTGCCGGCGTCAATAAATCGACGGTGAGTCGGTGGCGGGAAAGTTTGCTGCCGAACATGTCTCTGCTGCTGGCAATTCTGATTTCGAACAGGCCGGGAGAGAAGGGGGATTTTGAAGCATGAAGGGTAACAAAAAAGACGAAAGCCGCGGTGCTGTAACACCAACGGCTTTCAGGTGCAAAAACGAAGAGGTAATTGCGAGGTAATTATGCCTGGTAAATCTGTAAGAGTAAACAATCCGGAGGTAGCACGTGAGCATGTCACTTATGGCGAAAGCAATGGGGGTCAAAGTGGGAAACTCACTGCGTAAGCTCGTTCTTATCAAGCTGGCCGACAACGCCAATGACAAGGGCGAATGCTGGCCTTCTTATCAACACATTGCCGATCAGTGCGAATGCAGCAAATCCGCTGTTCGCAACCATATTGATGCGCTTGAGGATATGGGGCTGCTCAAGCGTGAAAATCGTGTTGGGGTCAACAACGGGAAAGGTAATACATCCAACGTGTATTATCTGAACCTTGATGCCACCCCTATGCCACCAAAAAGCACAGGGGTATGCCATGAAATAGCACCCCCTATGCCATCTGATGGCACACCCCCTATGCCACCAGATGGCACCAGAACCAGTCACTCTTTTGAACCAGTCACTGAACCAGACTCTCTCTCTGCGCGAGGGCAGTTTATCAGCGAGGCTGCAAAGCGACGGATCGGGATTTCACCCAACGGGGAGATACCTTTCCCTCCTGCCTTCAAGCCATCGGAAGATCACATTGCGATTGCCTCGGAAAAAGGGATCAACATTGAAACCGAGTTGCTGAACTTTCGTGATTATCACCAGGCCCGCGGCACAAAGCTGATCGACTGGAACTCGGCATTCCGGGTGTGGCTCAGGAACGCGAGAGTTAATCCGCTTTCCGGGCGCCAGAGAAGCGAACCTGATTCCCCACACTGGAACAGCCCTGAAGGCTGGAAGGACTTCATATGACCGCTCAGCTTATGACCGCGATCAGCAATCGCGATGGTGATGCGCTGGCCAGAATGGCCGCAGGTAGCACGGAGCCGCAGAGGCTTCTCGATTTTGAAGCTGAAAGGCTGGTTGACTCCCTGTTCCGTCAGCTGAAGCAGATCTTCCCGGCGTCTACCCAGACTAACCTGCGGACCGACGCCGAAGAGAAGACAGCGAAGCGCCAGTGGATTGCAGCTTTTGCCGAAAACGGGATCCGCACCCGCGAGCAGTTATCCGCAGGAGTGCGACATGCGAGAGCCAGCGAATCGCCGTTCTGGCCATCGCCGGGCCAGTTCATCAAGTGGTGCAAGGACAGCGGCACCGTGCTGGGAGTGACTCTTGTCGATGTGATGAACGAGTTCCACCGCTACAGCCGTGAAAAAGGGCTGCATACCGGCGGTGCTGAGCGCTTCCCGTGGTCTCACCCTGTTATGTACTGGGTTGTTACCGATACTCGGCGAGCAATGTACCAGCGCCAGCTCAGCGAGGCAGAAACCGAGAAATACGCTGCTAAAAAGCTGGAGGACTGGGCGCTTAAAGTCGCCGCCGGAGAGCAAATACCGTCACCGGTACTGGCTCTGGAGAACAACCAGGAAGTGATCCCCACAAATCACGCCAGCAGGCAGCGCGGTTATCACCCGGAAGGAAAAAGCTTCGGATGCATGCCAAACGCCGCATCACTTGGCGCGCTAACCCCGGCTCAATGGCTGCGGGACGAATACCTGATTGGTAAAGAAAAAGGGCTGATTCAATGAAACGTATATCCGGTACTCAAATCGTCATCAATTTTATCGGCAGTAATCCTGGTTGCACTTTTTCAGAGATACGCACCGGAACAGGATTGCACTCTTCTGTCGTTAACTCAGCTATCTGGGCAACGTTTAACGATGGCCGGGTTTTGCGAGCAGGTGAGCGCAAAGGCTATCGCTACACCCTTGCAGAGCAGACAACCGTAACCGAAAGCACGTCGGCGGATTTTCAGTTTAGCAATCATCATTGCGGCGCCAATAGGCTGACCAACCTTTTTAACCAGTGCCTGGCGGGAGTAAGAAAATGAAAAACGAAATCGAACAGATAGCACAGCAAAACAAAATGAGCATTGAATTCGTCACCTGGTTCTTTAACAAGAAGAAATCAGCATGTGGCGAACACTGGTTCCTGATGCTGGGTGCGATGTGGGAAGGCTGGAAGGGCCGCAGCATCGAAATGGATAGGCTGGCTGCGGAGAATGCAGCGCTGAAGGCGTTTGGCGACAAGCTGAACAAGATGTATGACGACTTGAACGGTGAAGGCTCTGGCTGGCAGGGGCGAGCAGAGGTGGTTTGCCAACAAGAGGCGCTTGGGGCAGCAATGGAGGAATTTGACGCTATCGAAACTCCCGCCACCGATCGCATCGTAGCCGGGATTAAGGCTGATGGGGTGGAGATGTTCGCTCTGATGTTTGCTGAAGAGGCGATCAAAGACAACAACATCACAACCGGCTGGAAAGCCAAAGCAAGCAGAGCGGCCTCTGAATACGCAGAGTTGCTGCGCGAGGGGGCCAAATGCTGAAACCAAACCACGTCTATATCGAGGTAGTTCATAACCAGAGCGGAGGCCTATCTCTCTGTGTCAGCAATGACAATGGTGGGTACCGTATTTCAGGCGACAAAGTTGGAGGCTGCGAAACGCTGGTGCGATTTGAGGTTAACGCTGCGGAGCTTATCGAGCAAATCCGTGAGCATGCGAACGCAGAGGGGGCCAAATGAGCAAGCCTACCGATGAAGAAATCATCCAGGTGCTTTCTGAGCACGGTCAGTGCATGACTTATGTCGTGGCCTACTGGTTACGCAGGAAGCACAAAAGCATCGATACAGCCTATACGCTGCGTCGCCTTAAGAAGCTCGAAGCCATCGGCGTGGTGAAGCGCATGAAAAGTTCGTACAAAACTCAAATTTGCTGGGGTGCCGCATGACAACTGATATCACCGAACTGGCGCAGAGGTTAAAACTTGAGGTCCATCGTGCGGTAAGCAATTTCAACCCTCAGATGAATATTAAAACCAGAGACCTAAAGGAGCTGGTAGGGGCGCTGGAGAAGGCGCAGGCAGGCGAGAAGCAATGGCGAGAAGTTGTCGATGCGTTCTGCACTGATGACGCCGACTGGCACAATCTGACTAACTCAAACAATGAGCTGATTGCTCTTTTGTCTCAGGCCTTGTGCAAGCAAGCAGACCGCATCGCCGAGCTGGAGTCACGCACCGTCAACGTGAAGCTTCCAACCACAATAGAGCCAAGCGCGTTTGCTCCGTGGGTAGCCAAAGCGTTTTACCAATTCCACAGGGATACAGTTAATTCATGTTTTGCGGTGTTTTCAGATGCGTGCGCCACCGCTGGCATCAAGGTGGAGGCTGAGTGATGGCTAACCTTCAGCTTGCAGTTAACGGTGAGTATTTCGACGCAATGAAACGAGGCGAGAAAACAGAAGAGTATCGCCTGGTTAATCCGTATTGGGGGCGCCGCATCTTTGGGCGAGATTATGACCGCCTGATTATCACGCGGGGCTACCCGCGAGCAGACGACCATGACCGCCGCATTGACATCCCGTATGACGGATTTGAAATAAAAACCATCACGCACAAACATTTCGGCGACAAGCCTGTGAAGGTGTTCGCCATCAAGGTGAATATCGAGGGAGCCAACTGATGACCAAATCAACCATAACCAGAGAGCGCGCACAGCAAATTTTCCTGGGCAACGGACCAGAGCCGAGCGCATCAGAAGAACGAGAGCTGGCCCGCATGGCGCTGGCCGCAATGGACAGCGAGCCGGTTGAACTGCCGCTTGACTACCTGCATGGACACAAAGACGGTCTGGAATGGGCCGCCCAACTGGCAGAAGCCAATCACCCTGAAACAGGAGACTGGCTGTACGATGACCCTATCGAGCTGGCGAAAGCTATTCGCAAAGGTACAGATATGCCGCCAGTGCAGCCGGTAGCGGACAGAGAGCCGGATCGCAATCCTGTGCTGGCGTATGCCGACAGTTATCGTGATATGGCGAAACAAGGCGTCGAGTCAGTCCCTATTTGGAGCGTCATTACCGACCTGGAGCGAAACATAGCGCCGCTCTATCGCCACGCGCAGCCGGTGCCGGTAGTGCCGTATGATTTTGACTTCGATCGTTTTAATGATGTGGTGTGGCTGGAGTGTGTGGCAAGCAATCCCCACATGCATTCACCAACAACATCTATTATCGCCAGAGTGGCACTTGAACTTAATAAGCGTATTTTAGCTGGCAACTCTCCGGTAATTCCAGAGGGGTACGTGATGGTGCCGAAGGAACCGACGGAGCAGATGTATGATGCAGGTGACCGGCAGATGGCAACAAAGCAAGTGTGGGATGCCATGCTCGCAGCCGCCCCGCAACAACACAACGCACCACAAAATATTCCTGAAATTATTCCGGGATGGATTCCGGTAAGCGAGCGGATGCCGGAGCCTGGAATCTTGGTTTTGGTGTACACGCCACCACAACCCGGTGACTACCCCGGAGATGTCAGAATTGGATTTGATTACATCGATCCAGATGGCGATGACCCGACATACTGGTTTAATCATGGAGAAAGTTACGAGCACTTTTGCTGTGTAGCTTGCGATGGCATGACGGGGCCATCAGAAAAGGCACCGTATACACACTGGATGCCGCTGCCAGCCGCCCCGCAGGAGGTGAAAGGTGATTGACGTCAAAAGCAAAATCATGCAGGTAATGACAGAGGGTGCGGACCAGCAGAGACAATGGGCTCAGGGTGAATATCCCTTTCGCATGGCTACCTGGAATATCCGCTGCGCGATGGAACGCAAATTCCCCGGGATAGAGTGGAAGAGCGCAGACCTGCGCAAAGAACTGATCGAACTGGCGAAAGAGGGTCTGGTATCCAAATGCCCCCACGAGAGCCGCATTGGTCAAGCCGTCTGGCGTCTGGAGATGAAGTGATGAATTCACGCCAACGATACCGAATGAAATACCCTGGTTGGTTTGTAGAGGCTGTAAAGGATTTGCTGAGCTGGAGAATGCTGGAAGATATTGCATATGGCGTGGTTTGCTTACTGTTCCTCATCACATTACCAGTGTCGCTGCCGATTATCACGGCAATCAGGATGTTGGTCACCAAGCGCAAACTGCGTAAAGAGTACGGACACGATGAGTTGATGAGGGACGACTGATGCCTAAATCCCCCGCAGAACGCAAAGCCACCTTCTAATCTCAACCCCTCTCCGGAGGGGTTTTTATCGTATATGCTCATTTTGCTTTTCTCCCCGGGAAGGGCGATAATTACCTCGTCAGCCTGAGCAACTGACACGATTATCCGGCGCCAAGTGGGGACACATGGCGCACAAAACCTTAAAGCAATATCTGTCACCGATGGCGAAAGTCACCGGCGATTTTCTGCATTCATCGTTTGACCTCTCAGGAGGTGAAGCGTGAAACAGCAATTCCACCTCGTCAACGACGCTATCAAACAGAACGCCATCAATTTCATTCGAGAATTGCCAGTGGATGCCAGGCGCCCTCTGATTCTCGATATCAAGGAGATGACGCGCACTCTCGAACAAAACAAGAAAATGTGGCCGCTCCTGAAAGACCTGTCAGATCAGGTTGTCTGGTTCGGTAACAAATACGACTCCGACGACTGGAAAGACCTCATTACTGCCCTGGTGGCCAAATCGAAAAAACAAGAGCAGCGCATGGCCCCCGGGCTGGATGGCGGCGTTGTGATGTTCGGACAGCGTACCAGCAAAATGACAGTCCGAGAGATGGTGGAGGTCATCGAGGCGATCTACTGGTTCGGCACCCAGCAGGGCGTTAAGTTCAGCGAAAAGTCCTGCATTGAAATCGAATGGGCCAAGCGCTGGGGAGAATCCCATGCATAGTCCCCTCGCCAAAGTAATTGAGCGCTCAATCTTTCGCATGCCAGCGCGCCGCAAGCGCAAGGTCGAAATTAAGCCTTCCGATATCCCGACCCTGAAAGGCTACACCGCCCGCTTGGTCGATAAGAAGTGGCTCTGCCTGAGAGCAAGGAGGCCACATGCTTAAACGTACCCAGCGCCGGTGCAAAATCTGCCGGGCAAAATTCACCCCGTTATTCGAAAACCATCGTTGGTGCTGCCCTGAGCATGGCGCTGAATTTGCCATGCAGGAACTGGAGAAGAAGCGCGATAAGCAGGGCCGGGCGAAAGAGAAGAAAGAGCGCGCAGACTGGCGCAAGCGCAAAGCCGCGGCGAAGCCTCTCCGTCACTGGGAAGACATGACCCAACGTGTCGTTAACGACTATATCCGCGAGCGTGACCACGACCTGCCGTGCATCAGCTGCGGCACGTTCGAAACGGTTCAGTGGGAGGCCGGGCATTTCAGATCCAGAGGGGCGGCATCACACCTCAGGTACAACGAGGACAACATACATAAACAATGTCATCGCTGTAATGATGAGCTTTCAAGTAACGCAATTCCATACAGGGCAGCGCTCATAGAGAAAATCGGCGCTGAGCGCGTCGAGGCGCTCGAAAACAACAACACCCCTCACCGATACACCATCGAAGAACTGGAAGGCATCAGGCGCCATTACAGCGCGCTACGCCGTGCGCTCATAAAACAACGGGAGGCTGCATGAAGATCACCTATAGCGACGAAGGGGCTTATTCCCGCATCTGGCTGACTGGCCCGTTTTGGCAGCTGGCTATGGCCAGACGCATTGCGGATGCAGGTCTTGACGCTTCCCCGGTCAATACCTGGGAGTCTCGCGGCATTACCTTCCAGATCACCCTGTACGGAAAGAGCGCGTATGTGCTCAGGGCATATAAGGCGATGGCCAAGGCCATGGCGAGGGCATCCAGATGAGCCGTGACGTTATCGAACGCATCCGCGACCGCTGGATAAAGCTCCGCCTCTTGCGTAGCCGCGGCACCGTACTGGTTGACTACCGCATCCTCAAGAATTTCGTTCGCATCTATCAGACCCTGGGAGAGACAGCATGATTAACACTCAATACCTCCAGTATGTACGCCAGCAGCTGATAGTGGCCACTGCCGATCTGAGCGGTGCGACAAAGGGGCAACTGGTGGCCTTTGCAGAGAACGCACAATTCACCGCTACGGCGCGCAGCCGGGGAAGGAAGAAGGTGTATAGCGAGGCGAAGCAAAAAATGGTTAACCCGGATGGTCCGCCGATGAGCGGCAGCCAGTCCCGCGCTAAGGGTTCATCAATCCCCCTCGTTCTGCCCGTTGAGTATTCGACGGCCAGTTGGCGCCGGGCTCTGCTGTCGCTGGAAGAGCATCAGAAAGCCTGGTTGCTCTGGAACTACAGCGAGAACATCCGCTTTGAATATCAGGTAGCGATAACACAGTGGGCGTGGGCGGAGTTCCGTGATCAACTTGGCGCCAAGAAAGTGGCCGGCAAGACGATGGAGCGGCTGAAGAAGCTTATCTGGCTGGCGGCACAGGACGTGAAAGCAGAGCTGGCGGGTAAGTATGTATATCAGCACCAGGATCTTGCAGCCCTGTGTGGCGTTAAGCCTGATAACTGGTGCCATAACTACGCTGATTACTGGCGGGCTATGTGCGCCATTTTTAAGCGGCTTGATAGCGACTCTCTTCTCTGCGCTGTGAGAACACGATCACAACAAAAAGCGACTTTTTCGCAGCAGGGTCTTGCAAAAGTCAATTAAATGCGTCATATTTGAGTCTACTTTGATATGCTGCCTTAACTTTAAGTGGCGGCATGAAGATGATAGTCACATACCAGTTTGTAAAATTAGCCTCGGCATCCCGCCGGGGCTTTTTTATTCCTGCAATCCGGTCAGGGCTCTTGAGTGAATGCGTGCCGCACTACACGCTGAAGCTCATACGCGAGAGTCCTGAGCCAGATTGCTGATTTAGCTCAGCAGGTAGAGCGCCTGCCTTGTAAGCAGGATGTCGGCGGTTCGATTCCGTCAATCAGCACCAGAACCCAGCCAGGGTATTTTCGGCCATCAGCCGACATTGCTATTACCCTCATGCTTATTGCCCGCCTTATAGCGGGCTTTTTTATTATCAGGTCCCGCAGGAATCATCATCGACATGCTTCGTTGTTAAATCCAGCCTGACGGGCCTGACCCTTTTCAAACACACAGCTTCCCGATCTTTCATCGGAGGCGGTAACTATGGCTAAACGTATGCAAGACAAAGAGAGCATTGCCGGGATGTCCTGGCTGGTTCTGCTGATCATTGCTTGCTGGGGTGGACTTGTCCGCTACCTGATAGATGTGAAGCAGAGCAAGGCAACATGGAGCTTGATCAATGCTCTTGCCCAAATGGTGGTTTCAGGGTTTACCGGCGTTATTGCTGGCCTGGTGAGCATTGAAAGCGGATTGAGCATTTACATGATACTGGCCACTTCCGGAATTAGCGGGGCAATGGGTTCTGTTGCTTTGACCTATTTCTGGGAGCGCATTACCGGAGTTAAGGCGCCATGACAGCAGATCAGATTATCGAGGGCATCCTCGGTAAAGAAGGGGGTTACGTAAATAACCCGAATGATAAAGGCGGCCCAACGCGCTGGGGTATCACGCAGACTACCGCCCGCGCATATGGCTATAGTGGCGATATGAAGGCGTTACCACGGGATACAGCCAAAGCCATTTATCTGTCGCAATACTGGACCGAACCGAAGTTCGACCGCATCGCCGAGTTGTCTCCAGCCATTGCGCAGGAGTTATGTGATACCGGCGTTAACATGGGGCCGCGTGTCGCCAGTACATTCCTGCAGCGCTGGTTATCGGCGCTGAATATGCAGGGCAAGCTTTATCCGGACCTGAAGCCGGACGGTGCAATCGGCAATATCACCATCGCCGCCCTGAAAAGTTATCTCGCAGTTCGCGGCAAAGATGGCGAAACCACGCTGCTGAAGGGGCTGAATTGCAGCCAGGGGGCTCGCTATCTTGAGCTTGCTGAAGCTCGGGCGGCAAATGAAGATTTTCTCTATGGTTGGGTAAAGGAAAGAGTGGAGCTATGAACTATCTCATTAATCGACTGAAAGAGCCGTCCACCTGGCGCGGCATCATTCTTGTTGTTGCTGGCGTATTTGGTTATCAGTTGCCTCCGGGCATTCAGGAAACCGTCATCGCTGGCGGCGTAGCGTTGGCTGGCGTTGTTGGTGCGGTAATGCCGGACAGCGTTAAGAAGTAACGCGCCATGCTGATTCTCTTCATTCTCCTGTCGATTTGGCTCTGTCGACTACCGGAGAGGCCGGGCTGGCCAGAAGTCAGCCCATTCATCTCACAGCTGGCGCTCGTAACCGAGTATCCGGCACGCAGCAAGGGGCTGCGCTGAGATAAGAGCCCGCATTACAGAGCCACTTCAAGAGGTGGCTCGATAATGTCACAACGAGGTAATCCATATGCGCACCACTGGAATCCTAATGGCGGAAATTACGCTTCGCCCATACATGAAGCCGCTGCTCATCCTTTCAGTGCTTTTGCGCTGGGGCTGGCTCACTAAGAAGTGTATCCGGATCACCCCTGTAATTGGCAAACAGGCGTAAATATAAAGTTCTGCAAATGGTGCCATCAAAGCGCCATTGACAGAGTTTTATGTAAGTTTTCTGATTCGCTTGTCTCGTAATTGCCGGGGAAGTACCAAAGTAAACCAGAGGATTGTTCTGTATGGCTGAAAATGACAACCGCAGGCCATACCCTCCCGTCAACTTCACTGGCGAAAACTGGTTGCCGTATACCCGGCTGATTCCTGCCACCGAAATCGGCGAATGGATAAGTCAGAACATCCTCTCTGAAGAGGGGCGAATCCATAACCCTGACCATACGCACTTGGTCGACGCTGATGTGGCGTTCATGTGGGCTTCTGGCTCATTCGCCAAAAGCGGGCGCATTGTGCTTGGTCAGTGTGAGCAGGTAATGATGCGCGCAGGAGGCTGGCAGAAGTCCCGCATGGAGCAGCAGATGCATGAATGGTTCGGTCGCATACCGAAGTTCATCATCACCCTGGCTGCCGACTACTGCGAGCAATGCAACGATCTGGAGTTCTGCGCACTGGTTGAGCATGAGCTATATCACATCGCCCAGGCTACCGACGACTATGGCGCGCCGAAGTTCAACAAAGAGACTGGAATGCCGGTGCTCAAACTTCGCGGCCATGACGTCGAGGAGTTCGTCGGAGTGGTCCGGCGTTACGGTGCCAGCAAAGACGTGCAGGAAATGGTGGATGCGGCAAACAGGCCGGCGGAGGTTGCTCATATCGATGTTGCCAGAGCGTGCGGGACATGCATGCTGAAGTTGGCATAAATTCAGGACTAGTTAGGACGGATGGTGAATTATGGCGGCATTAAAACCAGAGATTAAAGCCTTCATAGTTCAATCAGTTGCGTGCTTTGATACCCCCTCTCAAGTGGTCGAGTCCGTCCTGAAAGAATTTGGTATTCAGATTACCCGCCAACAGGTTGAGCAAAACGATCCGACGAAGATAAGCGGCAAGGGTCTGGCTCAAAAATGGGTCGACCTCTTCAACCGCACCCGCGACCGATTCCTCAACGAAATTTCCGACATCCCGATCGCCAACAAAGCCTACCGCCTGCGCGTCCTGCAGCGAATGTCTACGACTGCCGAAGGTATGAAAAACCTCGGCATGACAGCTCAGTTACTGGAGCAGGCGGCAAAAGAGGTTGGCGACGCCTACAGCAACAAGCAAAAGGTCGAGCTGACCGGTAAAGACGGCGGCCCGCTGAATCAGGTGACGTACACCGCTGAAGACTATGCGAAGGCCCAGCAGAAGCTGGAGGGAAGGTTAGAAGGGCTGGACTGATATGAGCGGAATTATCGAATGGGATGACCTGTCATTCCCGGAGCGCGTGATCATCCGTTCAAAGTCCACGAAGTCATTCCTGAACTTCACCCGAATATGGTTCGAACTGATTCAGGGTGATCGGCTGCTGGTTAACTGGCATCACCGCCTGATGGCTTCGAAAATTGATGATCTGCTTGCCGGGCGTCTTGTCCCGCGAAACCTGATTATCAACATCCCGCCCGGCGGTACAAAAACAGAGTTCTTCTCTATTCACTTCCCGGCGTATGTCAACGCCCTGGTGCAGGAGAAGCGGCTTAAACGCTTTCGCAACCTGAATGTCTCTTTTGCTGACACGCTGGTAAAGCGTAACAGCCGGCGCACCCGCGACATTATCGCCAGCCGCGAATATCAGGAGTTCTGGCCTTGCTCGTTTGGTGTCAACCAGGCGGAAGAGTGGGAGATAAAGGACGAGCGAGGGCGCTCTATAGGGCAGACGGTATCGCGCTCAAGCAACGGGCAGATCACCGGTGGTCGTGGTGGCTACTACGGTCCAGAGTTCTCCGGCATGGTGATGCTGGACGACTACAACAAGCCGGTGGACATGCTCAGCGAGTCCAGACGCAAAAGCGCGAATACGCTACTGGTAAACACCATTCGCTCACGCCGCGGCGATAAATCGAAAGAGCACCCGACGCCATTTGTAAGCATTCAGCAGCGCCTGCACACCGACGACGCAACGGGCTTCATGCTTGCCGGCGGAATGGGCGTGCCGTTTCACCATGTCGCCATACCGGCCATGATCGACGAGAAGTACATCCAGTCGCTCGATGAGCCATGGCGTTCGCTTTGCTGGGAAACGGTCAAAGATACCGATTCTGTGGTTGTTGGTGGCGTTCGCTACTGGTCCTACTGGCCGCAGATGGAAGACGTTAACGACCTCCTGCAACTGTGGGAAAAGGACCGCTACACCTTCCTGTCGCAATACCAGCAAAACCCGATGGCGCTGACTGGCGGGATCATCGACACCAGCTGGTTCAGAACGTACACCACGCTGCCGAAGCTTACGCACCGCGCCGTGTATGTCGATACGAACAGCGGAAAGGTAGAGGACTGGCTGGATTACACCGTGTTTACGCTGGCTGGCATGGGCGTGGACGGGAATCTTTACATCATCGACGTCGTTCGCGGTCGGTGGGACCCTGAAGACCTCCTGAAGAAAGCGGAAGAGGTTTGGGAAAAGTGGCGAATGTCTGGCTCCATGCGGGTGATGCCGCTGCGTCATATGGCCATTGAAGAGAAGCAGGCCGGACAGGGCCTCATCACCACTCTGAAAAAACGTAGTCAGACCCCCGGACAACTCGCCATCCCGGTGAGGGAAATTCCGCGCGGCACCGGGCAGAACAAGCTCGTTCGCTGCCTTAACGTCATCCCCCAAATCAAAACCGGGAAAGTGTTCGTCCCGGCGACGCACACCGACGACGGACAGAAGCTTTCCAGCATCTTCTACGAGGACGGCACGATCGCAGGCTCAACGGAGTGGGTTCTGACGGCGATGACGGAATGCGCTGCTTTCTCCGCTGATGACAGTCACGACAACGACGACATCCTCGATACCTGGATGGACGCAATCGACGACAACCTGATTTCCGGCCCGCAGCCGATGGTTATCGACCCGAATCAACTCAGGAGAATTTAAGTGTGGTGGTTTAAAAAGAAAGAAGTCGCCGCGCCTGAGCCGGCAAAAGAACCAGAAGTGCCTAAGGTCGGGATCAGGCCCGAGGTCGTGGCCGAAGTCCGCGCATTACCGAAAAGAGAGTTTCAGCGCTACGAACCGCCGAAAGGGGTGATCCCCGAGGCTATCAAAAGCGCCATTCTGGCAATGGACTCCACGCCTTACGACGATCTCAATGCTGCGTATGGCGGTTACGGCTACGGCGACTTTGATAGCTTTCCCGGCTACCCGTATCTGGCCACGCTGGCGCAGAAGCCTGAATATCGCAAGATGGTCGGCACCATCGCCGAAGAAATGACCCGCAAATGGATAAAGCTCAAAACTGTCGGCGATGAAGACAAGGCGGATCGGGTAAAACAGCTCGAAGAGGCCATGAAGCGGTTTAAGGTGCGCGAGCGCTTTAAAGAAGCCGCAGAGCATGACGGCTACTTCGGCGGCGGCCAGATTTACATCGACGTTCGTTCACCGCGGGGAATCTCCGCATGGATGGACGACAACGAGCTGCAATCGAAGCTCTTCATGAGCGACAAGAAAATCACGAAAGGAAGTCTGCAGGGGCTCAGGGTCATTGAGCCTATCTGGACCTACCCGGGGATTTATAACTCCGACAACCCGCTGAGCCCGGATTTCTACAAGCCGACGCAGTGGTTTGTCATGGGTCGGACCGTACATGCAAGCCGGATGATTGATTTCGTCTCGCGGCAGGTGCCTGATCTACTGAAAGCATCGTATAACTTCCGCGGCCTGTCTCTCTCGCAGATTGCCGAGCCATACGTCAATAACTGGCTTCGCACCCGAGACAGCGTAAGCGACATGATTCACTCGTTCTCAGTTCCGGTAATCGGCACAAATATGAGCACGATTCTGCAGGGTGGGGCGGCAGATGGTCTTCTGGCAAGGCTTGATGTCTTCAACCGATGCCGCGATAACCGTGGCGCATTCGCTAAAGACAACAACCCTACCCAGCCAGAAACGGTTGAGTTCGTTAACGCCCCGCTTAACGGTCTGGATGCCCTGCAGGCACAGTCGCAGGAGCAAATGTCTGCGGTTTCGAGCATCCCGCTCGTCAAGCTGCTGGGAATTACTCCAAATGGCCTTAACGCAACGTCTGACGGCGAAATCCGCGTTTTCTACGACTACATTCACGCCCTGCAGCAGTCTGTTTTTAAAGACAACCTGAAGCGCGTGATGGACATCATTCAGCTCTCTGAGTTCGGCGACATTGACGATGGCATAACCTTCGACTTTGAGCCGCTGTACGAAATGAGCGCTAAAGAGCGGGCGGAAATTCGCAAAGTAGACGCTGACACGGACGCTGTCTATGTGGCCGCCAGCGTGCTCTCTGGCAACGAAGTCCGTGAAAAAATTGCCGGTGACCCGGACTCGCCCTATCACTCTCTGGACCTGAATGATGACCTCGAAATCGAAGACGACTACGACGAAGAGGAAGAAACAGACCCTGACGATAAGGGCGGTTCATCCTAACGCTGGCGTCGAAGCATGGTACCGCAGACAGCTTGATAAGCAGGTGCAGGAAATGCAGGCATCTGTTGTCTACTGGCTGTCGGCAAACTATCGGGCCAGCGGCTCGGCTGTAGCCATGGATGCATCACCTGCAGTGATGATGCGGAATGCCATGCAGAAACTGGCTAAGCGCTGGACGCGGCGGTTTGATGACATGGCGCAAAAGCTGGCCGACAGGTTCGCTAACGACGCCATGAAAAACGCGGATGCGTCACTGGCCACAGCCTTCAAAGATGCGGGGTTTACTGTCGAGTTCAAGATGACCTCGCAGATGAATAACGCTCTTCAGGCGACCATCGCCGAGAATGTCGGCCTTATCCGATCCATCCCCGAAAAGTATTTCACCGAGGTGGAAGGGCTGGTTATGCGGTCGGTAGCGCGTGGGCGCGACATGTCCTATCTCACCGATGAACTCCAGAAGCGATACGGGATTACCCGGCGGCGTGCGGCGTTCATTGCCCGAGATCAGAACAACAAGGCTACCTCAGTCGTTCAGTCCGCTCGACAGCAGGCGCTAGGCATTACCCAGGGTATATGGAAGCACTCCCATGCTGGCAAAGAGCCGCGACCATCCCACGTTAAAGCTGATGGAAAGGTGTTTGAGCTAAGCAAGGGAATGTATCTGGATGGTAAATGGGTGATGCCTGGAGAGGAAATCAATTGCCGTTGCACCTGGTCACCAGTAATACCAGGCCTATCGTAAATAATCAAAATCAATCAAGGTCGCTAAGGCGGCCTTTTTTATTGCCATAAGCGGGGAAGTCTATGGACGAACTCGAATCCTACTCGTTAGCCGAGGATGAGGATAAGTGGATAACCATAAATGGTTCCCACGTCAAAATTGATGAAAATGGAGATGTTGTTGCTGGCGCTGAAGGGAAGATTAATAGTAATAAAAATGAAAAGAAATCAGCCGGGGAAAAACTATCAGCCAATGAAAAGTCAGCCATTTCCAGTTACTCAGGTGACAATTTCTTAAAAATAAACTCAGATCTTCGTAAAGGTAAAGATGAAGACCCTGATGTGGCACGCATTGACTCCGCCATTGGCAAGGGAGGTTTAGAAGGTGGAACGCTTTACCGAGGAATGAGCAGGGAGGACGCAAAAAAACTGTTCCCAGGCGGAGATATTAAAAAAGGAATGGTTGTTTCAGACCCTGCTTTTCTTTCCACATCTAAAGAAAAAAAGATCGCCGGTATGTTCAGCATCGGCGGTGTAATGCTCCAAATAGAAACAAATAAAGGTGACAAGGGGCTAGATGTTACTGGTCTTTCCAGCAACAAGCATGAAGATGAAACATTACTTCCACGCAATGCAAAAATGGAAGTGATTGGAGTGCATCCCCCAAAATCACCGGGGCAGCCGGTGACAATAAAGGTCAGATACATAAGCGAGGAAAAGAGACCCGCAATGGACGGGATTACGGAAAGCCTGGCATTTGACCGCGCCTCTGTGCGCACTATCGACGCAAATGGCCGCCTTCAGATTTCACGAACGAATATCAGCAAGGCAAACGTCAACGCCTACTACGGACGAGAGATACCAAGAAGCGAAGAACTTGGGCTCGAACCCAACAAGCTTTACCGGCTTTGGCGCCACCCGGACGAGCTCCGGAAAGCAGCCAAAACCTTCAATAACATCCCCGTGCTCAGCAAGCACATCCCCGATTTTCCCACCGACCCACCCAATGAATTTCGTGTTGGCGTGACGCACTCCAATGCGGAGTTTGACGGCACGTATCTCACGGTTGGTATGTCGATTTGGGATAACAGCGCGATTGCTGGAATTGAGAGCGGAGAGCAGCGAGAGCTATCTGCATCGTACAAGTACGTCGCAGACATGACCCCGGGTGTCACCCCTGACGGCGAGCCTTATGACGGCGTTATGCGTGACATTTTCGGAAACCACGAAGCGCTGGTCCCTGACGGCCGCGCAGGGCCAGATGTACTGGTCGCAGATTCATTACCACCGGAGCTTAATCACATGCGTAAACATAAGGTAGCGGCGATCCGCGCCACCCTTAAGCCACTTCTGGCGCAGGATGCAGATCTGGAGGCAGAAGTCCGCAAAGCTCTTCTGGCTCTTGATGAAGCCGAAAAGGAAGACGAAAAAGAAAACAAACCCGCCGACGACGAAGACGACGACGAGAAGGATAAGAAAAAAACGGCGGACGATGAGGACGACGAAGAAGACAAGGACAAGAAGAAAACCGCCGAAGATGAAGACGATGAAGAAGACGGCAAAGTCTCCAAAACGGCGATGGACTCTGCGATTCGTCTGGCAGCCGACAGCGCAACTAAAAAGGCTGCGGAAAACTTCCGGAAAATCCGTGAAGCAGAGCAGGTTGTCCGCCCGCTGATCGGCGACGTCGTTGCCATGGACTCAGCTGAAGATGTCTATCGCACCGCGCTTGAGCAAAGCGGTGTGGATATCGCCGGCGTTCACCCTTCCGCCTATCCGGCGATGGTAAAAATGGCGATCAGCCAGAAAGAAAATTCACGCCCTGTCATTGCGCAGGATTCCGCTTCCGTCAGTGAGTTCGAAAAAGCATTCCCGACCGCTGGCAAACTGAAACGAGGTTAACATGGCAGGTTTTCAGACACGAATTAACCAGTATCCAGCCCCCGGTGTCGAAGGGGCCTTTGCTGGCACCAACCCTCACGCGACCTATCAGGCTGGCGAGGGCGCTCTGGTTGCTGGCAATGACGGCCTGACTGTCGGCCGCTTTGCCTGGGATGTTGACGGTGTGGCTTCCAATGCCGGTAGCGGTGTTCCGTCTGGCTTTGTCCATCGTGATGGGCAGGCGTCGATCACCATCTGGCTCGGCCAGGCATCCATGCTTATCCAGCCCGGCCGCGAAATCACCCTGATGGTTGCCGGTGACTTCTGGGCCAAAACGTCGACCGCCGCCACCCGCGGGCAGAAGGTTTTTGCATCCCTGACTACCGGTGAGGTGCAGGTCGCCGCAGCCGGCGCAACCGTGGCCGGTTTTATCGAGACCGCATTCTATGCCGCAAGCGATTGTGACGCTGGCGAGCTGGTCAAAATCAGCACCTGGAGCAAGTAATGAACGAATTTCAGCGACACTACGCCGCAGCCAGCGGTAAATATGGCATTGTGCTGCCCGGCGCGAAGGACTATCTGAAGCCGGAGTTTGCGGAGAATTTCGCGCTGGCGATGGATGCCCAGCCGCAAATGGTTACTGCGAATAACTCCGGTATCCCGGCCTACTTCACTAACTACGTCGATCCGGAACTTATCCGCGTTCTCGTAACGCCGATGAAAGCCGCAGAGATTATCGGTGAAGTGAAAAAAGGCGACTGGACGACGCTGACCTCGCAGTTCCCGATCGTCGAGTCGACTGGTGAAACCAGCGCTTACGGCGACTTCAACAACAACGGCATGACCTCTGCCAACGTCAACTGGGTGCCGCGCCAGTCATTCCATTATCAGACTCACACCCGCTGGGGTGAGCGCGAGCTGGACATGTACGGCGCCGGGCGTATCGGCTATGCCGCCGAGCTCAACGTGGCCTCTGCACTTGTGCTGAACAAGTTCCAGAACAAGTCCTACTTCTACGGCATAGCCGGTCTGGAAAACTACGGTATGCTCAACGATCCGTCGCTGAGCGCTCCGGTGACGCCGGCGGCAACTGGTTCAGGTGGTGGCGTTACCTGGGAAACGAAAGACGGGCAAGCCGTATATGACGACATTTCGGGTCGTCTCTATAAGCAGTTGGTCTCTCAGACCAAAGGCCTCGTAGAGCGTACTGATCGCATGGTGCTTGGCATGTCGCCGGAAATGGAAGTCAACCTGACTAAGACGAACATGTATAACGTGAACGTCACCGATCAGCTGAAGAAAAACTTTCCGAACCTGCGTATTGAAACCGCTGTTGAATACAGCACCGACGCCGGTGAGCTTGTGCAACTGATTGTTGAACGCCTGGGTGAGCAGGACACCGCTTACGCAGCATTCACCGAGAAGATGCGCGCCCACGCCGTCGTGGTGGAAGAGTCCTCCTGGCGGCAGAAAAAATCCGGTGGCACCTGGGGTGCAATCATTCGTCAACCGCTGGGCATTGCCAGCATGATCGGGGTGTAACATGGCCGAAACAGTAACTGTAGGATGCAAACTGCCGAACGGCCTAATCCTGGAGCAGGGCGGGTACAAAGTGGAGCTTAACGGCTCCAACTCCTCTCTCGTTTTCGGCGGCTACGGCCTGACCGAAAACGTGGACAAGGAAGCCTTTGAGGCGTGGCTGGCCGTACATGCTGATCAGCCCTATGTTCGCAAAGAGCTGGTGTTTGCCCAGGCGAAAACCAGCAGCGCCCAGGCGAAAGCGAATGAAAACGCTTCGGAGAAAACCGGTCTGGAAGGTCTGGATCAGAACAATCCAGCCCCGGGCGTTGAGAAGGCGGACAAAAAATAATGGCGATCGTTGTCTTTGATGTTGCCGCATTTCGTGAGCGTTATCCGGAGTTCGATGCCGTAAGTGAAACGCTGCTTAATGCGTACTTCACGGAGGCAACGATTTACCTTGATAACACGGACCGCAGCCTGGTTGCGGATGTTGCTGTCCGTGCCGTCTTCTTGAATATGCTGGTTGCTCACATCGCGGCTTTGAATTCAGGCGTAAACGGCGAGAAGGCTTCTGGTCTGGTAGGTCGGGTGGCAAGCGCATCGGAGGGGTCTGTATCGGTTTCGACTGATGCGGGTCCTTCCAGCGCGTCATCGTGGTGGTATCTCCAGACTCCATACGGCGCTGCTTACTGGCAAGCCACGGCCCCTTATCGCACTGTGCGGTATGTCCCTGGCTCATCCCCTTCAATGTACCCGGGTCATTATAACCGTCGTTCGTTCATCCGGAGGTAGCTATGGATGGAATGTCAAGCGGCGATAAGCTGATGGAGCACCTGCAGTCGATCGCAAAGGGGTTGTCCTCTGGCGATGATTTAAAGGTGGGCTTCCTTGAGGGGGCTAAGTACCCAGACGGGACGCCGGTAGCACTTGTGGCAGCCACCAACGAATTTGGCGGCACTGTAAAAATCCCGGCGCATACCCGGAATTTGAACTTTTACGTTCGCCGTGACGGCGTTTCGCGCTTCGCTAAGCCATCAAAGGCCAATTTCGCGCAGTCAGTAATGATACCCGAGCATATCGTTACGATCCCATCCCGACCGTACTTCAGGAAGACCATTTCTGAACATGGGCCGGAGTGGGGCGGAGAGCTCGGGAAACTCATGAAGGCAAACGATTTTGACGCCCGCAAAAGCCTGGCTCTGATGGGGGAGCGGATAAAGGGGCAGATTCAGTCGTCAATCATCGCCTTTTCTGAACCGCCGAACGCAAAAAGCACAGTCGACAAAAAAGGGTTTAATGACCCGTTAATCGACTCAGCCCACATGCTGAACTCGGTCGACTACGAGGTGAAAGAGTGAATCTTCATTCCATAGTGCGAAACGCCATTAGCGCGGTTAATCCTCGCGTCGAGGCGCAGATTTACCGCTCGATCGGCCCAACAAAAAATCCGGATTACTCGACCTCTCCGGGCTTCGCGCCGCCGGTAACGATGATGGTGCAAAAGCAGGCGCTGAGTCAGGCTGATATCAGGCATATGGATAATATGAATATCCAGGGTGTGCTGGTCAGTATCTGGACGGATGGCAACTGGTGTGGGATTAACAGGGATCGGCAGCGGGGCGGCGATAAGTTCGTTATCGGAAATGAAACATGGCTGGTTGTGGATGTTCCTGAAATCTGGCCGGACTGGACGAGGGTTATCGCATGTCAACAATTGACGTAGGCCTGCAGGTCACTGAAAGCGATCTGTTTAAGGCGACTGGCGATTTCCTTTCTGTCCTCTTCCCGGACGCAGAGATCACGCAGACTCAGCAAAATCAGACCCCCATGCCGAAAGGCGGCTTCATTACTATGACGCCGCTTTTTCTGACGGACCTCTCAACCAGTGCTGTCAATTACGAGTATGACGGCGTTAGCGATTACGGGCGGGCAGAACTTCTCCGCGTTGATGAATGGCAATGTCAGCTCGATTTCTACGGAGATCAGGCGCAAAACAATGCCACCATCTTTTCGCGCATTGCCCGCTCCGAATTCGCATGCACCTGGTTCAGGGAAAACGCAAATGTCCTGGTGCCGCTATATTCCGGCCCCCCGCGGCAAACCTCGATGATCAACGGCGAGAAACAGTGGGAATCCCGCTGGACGCTTGAATTCCACGCAAACCCGCTGATTGTCGTCAGCGTTCCTCAGCAGTTTATGACAGGCGCAGATGTGATATCGCAGCCGGTCGACGTGAGATTTCCTCCGGAGAAATAATAAATGGCAATTTCGCTATCAAAAATCGCCCAGATGCTTCCCGGCGTACTGAAGGCGACAGGGACAGCTATTGATCTCAATGGCCTGTTCCTGACCGACAGCGCATACGCGCCGGTTGGTGCAGTACCCTCATTTTCCAGTGCGGATGAGGTAAAGGCGTACTTCGGCAGCGCGTCGATTGAGTACACCGCCGCGGTGCTGTATTTCGCCGCATTCACCGGTAAAACACAGATGCCTGGCAAGCTGTATTTTAGCCGATTCAATACCGCAGCAGTGGCGGCATTCCTTCGTTCCGGATCGCACGCCACGACCACGCTGGCACAGCTCAAGTTGCTTTCTGGCACGTTGACTCTGACCGTTGACGGCACGGAGGAGACTTCCGCGGCTATCAACCTTAGCGGCGCCACCAGTTTCGATAATGCGGCAGAGCTGATTGAAACCGGTATTGGTTCCTCGGTTGTAGTGACCTGGGATAGCGTGCTGAAGAAATTCACCATCACCTCTGCTACCACAGGCGTGGATAGCACCATTACCTTTGCCGATGAAGGTACGCTGGCCATAGGTCTAAAACTGACCGAAGCGACAGGCGCGGTGATCTCCCAGGGTGCGGCGCCGGCAGTGGTTGACGATATCTTTACTGCCATTCTGGCCAAAGAGCAGGACTGGGTAACATTCTCCACGACGTTCGCTGTCACCAAAGACCAGGCTAATGCATTTGCGCTCTGGGCAAACAGCCAGAACCATCGCTTTGCCTATGTCCCTTGGGACGCATCAGGAACGGCAATCGTGGCGGGCAGCTCGAATGCACTGGTGTACGACATCATCAACACCTACGCCTATAACGACACCTGCCCGGTGTATGGTTACCCGAACCACGTAGCAAACGCTATGGGGTTTGTGGCCGCGCTGAACTTCACGCAGGCCAATGGGCGCTGTTCGCTGAATGGTCGTCAGGTGTCCGGACTGCTGCCGATGATCAGTAACGATACCGATTATGAGGCGGCCAAGTCCAACGGCTATAACTTCTACGGCAACTATGCCTCAAATGCCGTCGAAACCAACCAGTGGACGCCAGGCTCTATTACCGGTGATTATGCGTGGCTTGACGCCTGGGCGGGTCAGGTATGGGTAAACGCTCAGCTTCAGGCGGCTCTCGTTGCGCTGTTCCAGCAGGCGAGTAATCTGCCCTATGCAGCAGCCGGAAAAGCTCGCATTGAGTCGTGCATGAAGCCGACCATTGAACAATTCAGGGCGTGGGGTGGCATGACGGCAGGCACCGATCTTGACCAGTCGCAGATCGACCAGATTAACGCCATCGCTGGCGTCGATGTTACCGATTCGCTTATGGCTGAAGGGTATTACGTCTACATCGGCCCGTTCACCCCGGCAATGCGCGCCGCGCGTACCAAGCCAACGGTTTACTTCTGGTACACCGACGGCGGGATCATCCAGGGTATCACCGTTAACAGCGTGGAGGTGCAGTAATGTCCGGTCAAAATATTACGGCGGCAGACGCGATCATTGAGCTGGTAATCGCTGAGCTCTACCCATCCGGGTTTAACCTGGAGCAGTTCGAAGCGCAAAACATCTTCGAAATGGGTGATACCGACACGGCAGAGTACCAGCGTACTGCTGACGGGAAACTGCTGGGAGGTTTTGTTTATGGTGATCTGCCATGGACTTTCCATCTGGCGGCATCATCCCCGTCGATTAAGTACATCGACAACTGGCAAACCACACAGATGACCACTCGGTCTGTACTGCGTGTTAATGGGACTGTGATCCTGCCGTCGCTGGGCAAAAAGTACATCATGACCAACGGTATCTTGCAGCGCGCACGCCGCATGCCGTCTGCCGGCCGTGTTCTTCAGCCGGTAACTGGACTCATCCAGTGGGAAACTGTCACCCCGGCAGGGTACTCAGCGTAAACAATCAGCCCGGCTAAGTCCGGGCTTTTTTATTCCCGCAACAAATCGCGCACTCGCGTGCGTCTTCCCACAAGAGCTTTCCGTAGTGTGAGTCTGAGACAGGGCGGTGGATTTCATCGTTCCGCTCTTGGCCGCCCACGTCTACGCGAGCAGGCTCACACCACAGAAAGGTAAATACGATGAAGTATCCAACCGTATCAGTAAACGGCGTCTCCGTTCGCGTAGATGGCGCAGGTCGCTACAACCTGAACGATCTACATGCTGCGGCTGTGGCGGAAGGCAAAGCCACCGAATCACAGCGACCCGGTGAATTCCTTAAAACAAAGCAAGTAAGGCGGTTTGTGCAGGCCCTGAGCGATGCGAAGAAAATCGCATCGGTGTTAACCATCAAAGGTGGACCGCTTCAGGGGTCATGGGGGCTCGAATTAATTGCCATCCGTTATGCTGCGTGGCTTAACCCATTATTCGAGATAAAGGTATACGAGACATTCCAGATGCTAATCCGTCATGGCATTGACGCTATGTCACGGCTGAACAAAATCGACCATATCATCAACACTGAAACCAAAGCGATTAGTCAATGCGCAAGCCAGATGGCCAGGTGGGGAGTAGGTGGCCGCAAGAAATTGCTCCACGCAGCACGCGAGCGTGTAGCTGATGAGGTGCAGATGTATTTGCCCGGTATCGCATGAATGCAAACGGCCCACTACGGTGGGCTTTTTTATTGTCAGATAACTCATTTAGGAAACAAAAATGGCTCGTAAAAGCATCGTATTCACGGTTGAAGCTGATAACCGTGACAAGGGTAAGCAGTTCAAAATCACCGAAATGCCGGCGAGAAAGGCCGAAGAGTGGGCGATCCGCCTGGCGTGTGCCGTGATTGGTGCCGGCGTTACCGTTCCCGACAATATGATGATGGCCATCGGTGCTGCGGTGGCTCCGGCCCCAGCCGAGGATAACGCAGAAGCTCGCGAGCTGTACGAAAGCGTGATGGCCAGCGGTATGGCCGGCCTCGCTCAGTGGGGTATCACTTCACTGGCTAAAGTTCCGTTCGCACAGTCAAAGCCTCTGCTTGATGAGTTGCTTGGCTGCGTGAAATTCCTCGGCGGTAACGGTATCGAAACAGCGCTTGTTGACGAAGGTCAGATCGAAGAAATCAGCACCTGGTCACGCCTGAAAATTGAAGCCTTCAAACTCCATATCGCTTTTGTAGCAGCCACCGCAAGTTAGAAATCCCCTTATCCGTCCCGGAAGACTCAGATCGCGGGTTCATACAGTACGAGAACGTGCCGCGCACTATTGCCGCGGTAATCTCCGGGAAGATGGCAAAACTCCACGAACTGGACACGGTGTACAGCGTTCAGGATATGTGGTGGCTGATTGAAATAATGACCGTGGATAACACCAACAGAGCCATAGCGGAGAGTGATCATGGCAGCAACGGTAATTGACGCCCTCCTGGTTACGCTGGGCCTTGATACTTCTCAGTTCCGCAAAGGCCAGCAGGAAGTCAGTGACGACCTGAAAAAGCAGCGCGAAGATGCCAAAAATACCGCCAAGGAAATGGCGGAGCAGGGAAAGAAAGCCGCTTCGTTCTTCAGCAGCATAAAGACGGAACTTCTGGCACTGACAGGCGTTACCGTCACTGCCGGCGGCCTGATGAGCTTTGTGAAAAGCACTACCTCAGGGCTAATGGAACTGTCCATTCAGGCTAAATCTTTGGGGATGACAGCCAAAGAGCTTGACGGCGTGGGCAAGGCGGCAGAGGCGGCCGGTAGTTCTGTCGAGAAAATAAGTGCAGCATTGCAGGGGTTTCAGAACGCAAAGCAACTGGCTAAGGTCGGGGTGTACGATACGCCAGTGCAGGAAGCTGCAATCCGACTTAATTCACTGACCCATGATTCTTTCAATATCAGGGACGACTCAGCACAAACCACGTTCAGGAAAATACTGGATTCGGCAAGGAAGGTTACCGATCCAGATATCCGCCGTCAGATTCTTCAGTTGGTTGGTATTGATGATGCTATCAATCAGCGCAACCAGGAAGGCAAATTCCTGACTGATGTAGATCGCCTGACCAAAAGTTCCGGCATTACAGACGCCTCAACCAAAGGCGCAAAGGAATTTACAGCCGCATGGGCGGAGCTGGGTCAAAATCTCGACACGGTAAAAAACCAGATTTACGTAGGCTTGATACCAACCATTCGCGATCTGAATGGTCTCCTCATTGAGTGGTCGTCTGGTAACGAAAAATCCTCTTCCTTCTTCAAAGAGCTGAAGCGGGACATTAACGATATCACAGGAATTGACCTTGGTAGCTGGACGCTATCAGGCGATCTGCGCAACCTAAAAGATAACTTTTCCATGCTCGGAAAAGTGCTAAACCACCTGGGTAACGCTTTAAACGAGCTCAATAACGGCAACTTCTCCAAGGCTGCCGATGAGTTCAAGAAAGCATGGTACGGAACGGAGGATGGAAAGCCGACAGGGAAAGATGCGCTTCCAGGCGTGACAAAAGCGGCAGAGCAGTCGCTGAAAAAAAATGGTGGAACTCTTGATTTCAAGCCAGACCCTAACGCGCCAGTTTTAAGCCCCCAACAGTTAGCTACTCAAAAGATGCTGGACTCTGTTAGCTTTCAGCCGTCTCCTGACCAGCGCCGCCAGCAGCAGGATGAGCGCTCATACTGGGAAGCGACAAAGAGTCTCTTGTCAAAAATAGCAGACGCCATCGTAACCCCCGCCGGTGCCGCATCTATGGAGCCAAATGTCGACGGGTACCAGCCGAATATCCCACTTAATGCTCATGCTGCAAAGCTGGGAGAGAAAGGAAGGGCATTCCTGCAGGCCATGACCGGCGAGTTTGGCGCACTTGAAGGAAAATATGGGCTTCCATCCGGGCTGCTGTCTTCAGTGGCTGCTACTGAATCCGGTGGCGACCCATACGCTGAATCAAAGGCTGGAGCCAAGGGCTTGTTCCAGTTTATGCCAGGAACTGCAAAGGATATGGGCCTGAATGGGCGTGATGTGTATGACCCCCATAAATCTGCAGAGGCCGCTGCTAAATACCTTAACTGGCTGATGGATGCTACCGGTGGTGATCTGGAGAAAACTCTTGCTTCCTATAACTGGGGGCTCGGAAACGTCCAGAAGAAAGGCATGGATAACATGCCGGCGGAAACTCGCAATTACGTCCCAAAAGTTATGGCTGGAATGCGCCCAGGGGCCGGAATGGCCGTTGACCGTGCAATGCCTGGACAGGCTGGCGGGGTATATAACTTCTATGGAACCAAAATCACCACCCAGGCCCAGAATGTGGAACAGCTTACCAGCGACATCAAAAAGCACGGCGACAACCGTGTCATGCTTTTGGCTGGCTACTCAGGACAATAACTCATGTCGTTTTCTCTGAATGTCTCGACAGTGCTATCCGCCATTCAGGGAGGAAGCCTGCTATCCGTCCTTAACAGCGCCCTGTCGCCAACTTACCGGATCACCTATAACACCGTTGACGAGTCGCTTTTGACGGCTGCAGCCGGGCAGGAGGTTTTCTCTCCATCCGGCTGGGTTAGCGTTGATCGCTACGGTGATGCGGCAGTGACTAAGGGGCCGGTAGAAAAGGGCCGGTACACGTCCTATAACAAAGTGAAACAGCCGTCTGAACTCAGGATCATTTTTGCCCTTGAGGGGTGGACGGCTTTTTCCGGGTCACTGCCTAACCTGACCAATTTCTCTCTGCTGAGCCGGAACAATTTCATTCAGAAACTGGATGAGATGAAAAACACGGCCAGCACCTACAACATCGAGACGCCGGACACGGTGTATTACAGCTACGATCTGACCCACTTCGATTATTTTGTGGGGTCATATCGCGGGCAGACGTTGTTGATGGCGAACTGCACTTTCGAGGAGATCATGGACGGCGGGGAGGTCATGCTTTCAAATGCTGTTATTGAAGGGCCACCGACCAGCAACGCGAAAACCAACAATGGCGCCGCAGCCTCAACGCAGGTGATCACCGGGGCAACGAAAGAGGTGACTCTGAGCGATGTTAAGAATGCCTGGTCAAGTGCAGATACAACCTTATCAGACGCTCTCCAGACTACAGGGGCGGCGATTGTATCTAACGTTAACTCGGCGGCCGATTCGGTCTCTAAGGCGTGGGACAGCTCTTCTACTGCGGTTTCTAAGCAGATAAAAAGCACCGTCTCCGACTTTCTGGGAAAGGTAATGTGACATGCAGGAAATTAGCTTATCACCGTCACTATCCCAAAAGGTGTATGTCACGCTTGGCGGCCAGAACTGCGCCATCAAGCTTCATCAGCGCTCTACCGGGTTTTACGCCGATCTGTATGTCGATGACAAGCCGATATTTCAGGGCGTTCTCTGCCTGAACTGCATTTACCTGGTTCGGTATAAATATCTGGGGTTCAGTGGCGATCTGGTTTTCGTTGACTCGAAAGGTACAGCCGATCCCTATTACGACGAAATCGGCACCAGATTCAAGCTGTATTATGCGACGAGCAGTGAGGTCGGCAGATGAGTTACAAGGAGAGAGAGCTTACCGTATCGTTCACGCTGGCCAACGGTACTTTTGACGGCGGCATTGGCGACACCTTGACTGTTAAAGGTTTCAAGTGTGAAGCGGCTATATCCGCATTTGGCGGCGCTACCGGCACGATTCTTGAACTTAGCCTCTGGGGACTTTCCCTGGAAAACATGTCAAAGTTGACAACCAACGCGCAAAAGATAGTCGCTTATGCGCAGAACTCAATTGTCGTTTACGACGGCGACACCCGTGTTTTTTCCGGGTCAATAACATCTGCCAGGATTAACCTGAACCAGATGCCGGATGCGCCGATTGAGATAACCGCGGCGGCCGCCGGCAGGGAGCGACTGATCCCCTGTGAGCCTACATCCATTCGCGGCGATGCGGATGTGGCCGATATGATTCGCGCTCTTGCCTTTAAGGTCGGTTTAAAGTTCATTAATGTGGACGTTAAGGCTACTCATCGAAATCCATATTTCGATGACAACGCAATAATGCAAATATTAAAAATCGCGGCAGCGCATGACATATCTGTTGATATAGATTTTGGCACTGTCACAATTTACACTGGTAAAACACCGTCTAATTCAGTTGTTCCGTATATTTCTCCAGCCACTGGGCTTATTGGGTATCCAATATTTTATGAGATGGGAATTAATTTTAGGTGCATTTATTCTCCCTCTCTGAAACTGAATACCAAAATCATCCTTGAGACTGACCTGCCGCACGCAAGCGGGGAATGGATTATTCAGGCAGGAACCACTCATTATCTTTCCTGTAAAGTTCCCGGTGGACTTTGGGAGACGTTTGTTGTGGCATCTCCGGCATCTGTCATCGGAGGGGAAAGCAATGGCAACTAACCAAAAAGCTTCTGATATCTCCTGTCAGGGTAACGCGATCTTGTCCCTTATAGCCACAGCATCAAAGGGCAATGTTTTTGCTGATATTGTTCTGGTTAAAGATGTTGGTGATGGCGTTATGACTGTGCTACCTCTTGTGAGCGGCGCGAACGTTTCCGGAGGGGAGATTAAATGTCAGGAGGTATATGACATTCCCTTCATTCGGTATCAGGCCGGGAACAGCGCGGTAAAAATGACTCCCCGCATTGGCGATATTGGTCTGGTAATCGCCTGTGACAAAGATACAACCAATGTCAGAGCGTCAAGGCAAAGTGGGCCACCGCCAACTCAGCGGCGTCACTCATACTCGGATGCTGTTTACATCACTGCTATCGCTAGTTTGAACGATGAACCCACGGAGTTCGCTGAGTTTACAGGCAGCGGAATAAACATACAGAGCCCTGGTGTGGTTAACATCAACGGGCTGAAAGTCCATTCAAACGGGCAGCTTGAGCTTGTCGACGGTTCTATCGTTGATGGGCACTCTCATGGCGGGGTACAATTCGGAGGAGACAGAACCGATCCCCTGGAGCCGTGATGATAAAAAAATCAGTTTTAATATTTTTTATTGCTTTGTCTGGCTGTGCCATGTCCCCATCTGAATATATTGATTATCAGAAAGCCAACAAGTTTGATGAAACAAAGTTCCCTACTAATTCTAGCGGTATGCAGTCTGTAAAAGACTTGCGAGAGATTTACAAAAAGGAAACCGGGGGAAATCTTCCAGAGCAAGATACAAGCGATTGTCGAAAGGACAATAAATGCTATTTCAATAGATATAGTGATCTTCTTCACGATCTAATGTACCAGCGACAAATTGATAAGCAGAAAAAAGAAAACGAAGCATTTGCAGCACAGAAAGAAGCTGAGTGTCAGGCTAGTAAGGAGTGTATGGCCAAGCGTGAGATTGATGCTGCGTCTTACACTTTAAATAATGTCTACTATTCTCTAATGGCTCGATACCCATACCAGCAGTCAGACTCTGACGCTGGGGTAAGGCATATGTGCCGCGTTGCTGGGGAGGCTGAGAGATCTGGCGTTTCTCTGGAATTGATGAAAAAGAACATCAGCTTAACAGAAGGAATTGGCCCTGAAATGAGATACCAAATAATCCAGGTTGCTGAGGCCTGCTGGACAATGAGCAAGTACGGTGTTCCGGACGGCACCACGCAGATCAAATCAGTGTATTAACACAACCACTCAACCTTATGTTTTTTAAACCTCGCTTCGGCGGGGTTTTTTTATGGGCGAAATCCATGAAAACAATATCTCTCAAACTCGATACCGATACCTGGGATCTTGTCCTTGATGAGCTGGGTAATATCGCCACGGTTGAAAACCCCTACGCCTGCGCTCAGGACGTAGCGACGGCATGCCTGGCTATACGCGGCGAGTGCATTTACGAAAAAGACACCGGCGTTAATTACAAAGAGCTGCTGAACGTTAAGGCCAGCACCGGCGCCATGGCGGCCGCGCTTCAGGTTGAAGCGTTGCGGATGAGCTATATCGCGCGCGCTGAGCCGACGCTGATTAACAACCGTGATACGCGCCGCACTACCGGCGTTATTGCGATCGTGGATACAAACGGCCTGGATTCCAGCGTCACCCTGTGAGGAAAAAATGACGACAATCTCTACGGCGGTACCGGCCGTGACCTTTTCCACCACTGGCCTTGATGTTCCAGATGAGGGAGACATTCTTGCCGGGCGTATAGCAGATATTGGTTCTGCATTCGGGACGGCGATGAGCACGAACCTCAAGACGCCGCAGGGGCAACTGGCGGTCACTGATACGGCAATCATCGCAGACAAAAACGATCAGCTTCTTGCTATCGTCAACAACATGAACCCGGACTTTTCCTCAGGAAGATTTCAGGATGGCATCGGCAGGATTTACTTCCTCGATCGCATTGCTGCTGCGGGTACGGTTGTAACGGCCACATGCTCCGGCGTACCAGGAACGGTGATCCCGGCACAGTCCTATGCAACCGACGATAACGGTTATATGTACGTGTCCCTGGCGGCCGGAACGATTGGCGCTGACGGGACGGTAAAGATCGAGTTCCAGAACCTGACTACCGGGCCGATAGCTTGCCCCATCGGTACGCTGACAAACATCTATGTCGCGGTAAGTGGCTGGTCGAGTATCACCAACGAGACCGCGGGTGTACCGGGCTCGAATGTTGAAGGGCGATCTGCATTTGAGTATCGCCGTCGCCAGTCAGTGGCACGTAACGCCTTCAACACGGCAGCGGCTGTGCGGGCTGCTGTCCTGGAAGTCGATGGGGTGCTTGATGTTTATGTGATCGACAACAAAGAGCCGACTTCCGTCGAGAAAGGTTCCACGAATTACACGCTGCTGGCCAGTTCGATTTATATCGGGGTTTATGGTGGGGCAGTAGCTGACATTGCAGCTGCCATCAATAAAAAGCTCCCTCCCGGCACAGTTATGAACGGAGACACCACCGGAACCGTGCAGGATACCGAAAATTATGACGCCCCTTATCCGGAGTACACCTACAGGTGGAAAACGCTGGACGCGGTTAGTGTTCATATCAAGGTGGAATATGAGGCAAATGATGGCCTTCCGTCAGATATCAACGCGCAGATCAGAACGGTAGTCCTGAATGCCTTCACTGGCGCAGATGGCGGTACCCGGGCGCGTGCCGGCGCGCGAATTTATGGCAGCCGGTATATCGGCCCTATCCAGGCGCTTGATGCACAGAACATGAACGTTCTTTCGGTCCAGATATCCCTGGACGGAACAACCTGGTCTAGTGCGCTGACTATGGGGATTGATCAGGAACCGACTCTCGATGCGACAAACATCATAACGGAGGCGGTAAGTGAATAATGTCGACTGGACGATCTACGCGCAGTACGTGAACTCAACAAGCCTGCGTTCACTGATTGATACCTTTAATGCTTCCGTAGCGCCAGAGGACTGGATAGGCACGTTCTATGACCTCGTATTCAACATCGAGACCTGTGGCGATTACGGGCTGATGTGCTGGGGTAAAATCGTTGATGTAGGGCGTTTGCTGACTGTGACACCATCCCAGAAATTTCTGGGGTTTGGAGAAGCGACCAGCACCCCGGCAGAACTCACCGACCCGCAACCCTTTAACCAGGCACCTTTCTATACCGGCGTGCAGGACACAAACACTGTCGTCCTGACCAATGACGCATACCGTAAGTTGATCATGTGCAAGGCGATGGCTAACATCAGCGACTGCACCGTGCCGGTCATGAATCGTATGCTGATGTACATGTTCGGCGACAGCGGGCGAGCTTATGTGCGTGACGATGGCAACCATGTCATGAGCTACGTCTTTGAATTCGTCCTGTCAGATGTTGAGTTAGCCATAGTACAGAGTTCCGGGGCACTTCCTTCCCCTCCCGGAGTAAAAGTAAACATCATTCAGGAGGTCTGAATTGAATAATTCAGCCATGCCACTGCGTCTGACGATGGTCTTTGCCGCGTCTGGCGATCGTAACAGCATCCCAACCGAATCTACCTCAGAAACGCTGAGTGATGGGAAAGCATCCTTCGATGTTGGATTCCCTCCTGTCACCAGAATCGCTCTTTCATCTGGCGGGAAGCCACCTCAGGGGCAAGATTTTAACGGTATTTTCTATGAGTCTTTTTTGAGGCACCAATGGAGTCAGGCCGGTGGTGGATATCCCTTTGACTCTTCCTATGCAACTGCTATTGGCGGCTACCCAAAAGGGGCCACAGTTCCGTTCAGCACACTTGATGGATTATGGCTAAATACGCTGAACAACAATAAAGTGACGCCTGAAAATTCCGGTGGCAGTCCATCAGGATGGGTCCCAGCATCAAGTTATGGCGTGGCGGCAATAACTGCGTCAGGAGCTTTAAATATCACATTGACTGCTTTACAGGCTTCGCGGCAGGAAATAGTTATCAGTGGAGCGCTGACAGGTAATATTTATTTATTTTTCCCACCATGGATAAAGGAATGGAAGGTCACAAATAATACCTCAGGTGGATTTAATGTCGTTTGCAGGACAATTAGCGGGAGCAATACAGCAACATTATATCCAGCAGGCCGTGGACATATTCGCTGCGATGGAACGAATGTTTATTTCGTAGATGCTACCAGTGGGCCCGGGCAGTCCGGAGGGTTATTTTTTGGAAATGGCGCTCGTCTTGCATGGGGGTATACGGATGCCAATTGCAATGTTGCTGGGGCCGATGGTGAATACGAAACGGATAACATTTTTGTTACCCCAACGTTTACAACCAGCGACGGGGTGTTTGGATTTAATACCATCTGTTCGGTAAAAGTGATGCCGATTGATATTTCTGGGGTCGGACAGAATGAACGCTCATGGCTTATGGACTCGACGTTTTCAGGAAGTGGTTTTTCATTTCGTTCTGCATGCAAGACGCAGAACGCAACCATTAGAACTCGCTGGGAAGTAATAGGATTCTGATATGGCAACTACAGACACCCAACAGGCCGCGCAATTTTCTGCTGAGGCCGCAGTTAGTGCTGCCGAAGCAAAACAATATTTAATTGAAGCTCAGCAGGGTTATCAGGATACCAGCGCAGCGGCACAGGAAGCTAAAGATGCTGCCGCGGCAGCAGCAACATCAGAGCAAAATACCACATATTCAGAGGCTAACGCAGCTCAGTCAGCAGCGGCAGCAGAGGATGCAAAAGCTGATGCGGAGGCGGCCGCTAGTAGTGCATCAGACTACGCAAAGAACAAATTCACATTCTATAAGACCGCTAGTGATCCTGATGGCACCATTGCGGGGCTGGCAGCAACGACTGATGGCCAGTCGTTCTGGGTAGCCCAGGGGCCGGATGCGCTTTCTGCTGCATGGCAGTATCAAAACAATGCTGGCGTGGCCGTGTTACAGGCAAAGCAACCAGGGACAGCAGCCATAACGGGAACTATCCGCGAATTTCCTACGCTCGCAGCCGCACAAGCCGACGCTGATGCTGGCAATATATCTGTTGGATCAACTGCGTATTATCGCGGCACGGATGATAGCGCGCTGGCTATTGAAGTAATAAATAACGGCGGGACGCTGGAAGCTACCGGCAGGTTAATGCCTTCTCAGGGGTATGTTGACAGAGTAATCAACACCTCAACGGGGAATGGAAATATCACCGTCACCTTTGACTCTGATGGTAACGCAGTAGACGTCCGTGATGATTTTGGCGGCGTAAATATCCCCGGCATTCCTGCGCCCGTGCAGGACATATTGCAGCAGGTTAAAAAAAACGCATCACCGTACCTTAACACCCTGACTGACGCCGAAAATGCCGCCTACCATTCTGTCGATGAGTATGGGCACCTACGGTTGGCAGACATGCCTGATAGCGTGCAGGAAAGACTTTCCCTAATAAAGAAACGTGTTGATGAGATGCGTAAGCGTCGAATGGTTCTGGACGTGCGGGAGTGTGGACGGCATGGCGAGGGAAGGGAGAGTTCTACCCGCAGAATTCAACGCGGATTAAACTGGTTGTCCGGAGAGGGCGGCGGTTTTCTCTACAATCCTCCAGGGCATTTTGAACTTTATCAACCCGTAGTTCCCCGCTCGGGGGTCTCCCTGTTGGGTGCTGGTCAGGAGGCAACGGTATTTTATCCGATGGGCTATTTACCCGCATTCCAGTATCGGGGGAAGCCAACCGAAGCATCGCCGGAAATTTATCTCGAGAACATTCAGTTCTTTGACTTCACTATTGATGGAGAAAATCAGCAACTCCATCCGGTCAATGGCTATATCCCGGATATTAAGGGAATCTTCCTGCAGTATTACCGTAACGCGGTATTTGACCGAATTACCATCCGCAACACCGGCGCTACGGGGTTCGGCATGGATATGCATGACAGAGCGTCCATATTTCGCTGTATGACTGAAAACTGCGGGCGACTGGCTACAGTCGGAGCCCTTGGTGCATCTGGCTTCGGTATTGGAACCAGCTTCCTCAGTAGTGAGCCTTTCTTTGCCAGCCAGCTTATTGGACGAAATAACAAAAACTTTGGGATTTTCTTTGAGCCGCAGCGTGGCACCGGGACATCGCAGGATGCCATCGTGACTGACAGCACGTTCTACGGAAATTATGCCGGACTGGCAGATTGTGGTATCGAGGGGCTGATTGCATCAAATCTGAATCTTCGGGAAAACCAGTACGGTTTTGTAGCCGAGCCTGGCACTAATGATGGAGGCAATGCAGGCTTTCGTGGGAGATTAAATAACCTCATCATCAAGGGAAATGCAAAACACGGCATGTATTTTAATACCGGGAAGTCGGCTGAGATTATCGGAGAGTACGCAATTACTGGTGGTCACATCTCTGAAAATGGCGAAGATGGAATAAATATCCGGTATGCCAGTGAAGTAACCAATAAAGGTCTCAGGATATCTGATGTCGATATCAGTGATAACGGACGTCATGGCGTCAACTTTGAGGCAGGGCCGGTCGTCAATGCGCATATCACTAACAGTCGTTTCTGGAATAACGGAAGACTGGCTCCCGGCAATGGAATTAACAGTATCCGTAGCGTGAAGAAAAGTCGTTTTGCGATGAACAGCTTTTACGATTTTCAGGATGTCCCTACGCAGCAATATCCCGTATCCATCAGCGGGGATATGGAGGATGTCGATATTTCCTTTAATCACGGCGCAGGCAATGTGCATAACGAACTGAACCTGACCGGAAATAAAACCCGTGTCACCACACTTAGCAACCCAGGAATTGATTCATGAAAATAAAACTCCGGTTTATGAATACTAGCGTGGCTCTGCGCTCTCAAAAATCATCAGGTTGTTATTTTAGTGGGCGCACCTGTCAACAAACAAAACAATCAGGTTTTATCAGTGACTGTCTGATTGTCAATAATCGTAATGATGGACTGTTTTTCTCGGGTGAATAATAATGGCGACTATCGTACAAAGTAATATGAAGCTTAAAGGTAATGTGAAATTACCTTCAGTTAATGCCCCTCTTCCTGATGGTGCTAATTTGTTCGCTGACTTTTCTACTGGCCGTTATGTGGTTAAGCACGCCAGTGGTAACGTCATCCGTTCAGCATCCCTGACGGATATTCTCTCATTCACCCGTGCTTCGACTGCGACCCGAGTAGGCGAGACGGGCTTGATTGAATACCTGCAAGCTAATGAGCCCTCTGTTAATTTTCATCCGATCACCGGCGAGCTACTGGGGGTATCTACTGAGTTCTCCAGCACGAACCGCATCGCCTGGAGTGAAGACTTCACCAAAACAGCCAGCTGGACACCTGCAGGGGTATCACTGACTCCAGGGAATGCAATATCCCCTGACGGAAACATGACGGCTACCAAACTGATAGAGGCTACGGACTCAGCAGCATCTGCCAGGACACTGCTGGCCATAACGACCAGCGATGCAGTGGCTGCTTCACCATATACTTTCAGCATCTTCGCAAAAGCGAATACTGCCGGAGTCGTTCAGCTCGCAGCTCAGGGTGCAGTAGCCGCGACGGCATTTGCGAACTTCGACCTGAAGAATGGCAAAATTGGCAAGGTGTCGGCAGGGTCGGCAACTGTCGGTATGCTTCAGGTGAGCATGGAGCCGTTTCGCAATGGCTGGTACCGGATTGCAATAACCATCACGCCTAATGCGGCAGCTGCCCCGCAGTTCACTGTTGCTCTGGTCAATGATGACAGCAGCGCTGGCGCCGTTCCGTCATATCTGCCGACCACACCAAAATCTGTTTGGCTTTGGGGGGCTCAGCCGGAGCGGAGGGACGGGTACTCATCGTATATACCAGCTGCGGGAGCGGAGGCGACCCGGGCGAGTGTAATGTGTACCACACCATCGACCACGCAGTTTATTTCATCGCAGGCCGGCACCATCCTGGTTTTAGTGGTCCATCCTCACAGCCTGCAGACGTTAAGCGGGAAATATAATTCCCTCGCGTGTGCTGCTGTACTGGATAACACTGCTGTGGGCCCGCATATTCGGTTTGCATATCGCCCTCCTGCATCGGGCACGGCTATTGGCACACCTGAAGGTGCAGCGCTTGGCGTGGTTCCGGACTCATCAGGCACCGCTCAGAACCTGGAGATACCCAGCCTGGCAACTGTTCCGGATAGCGAGCAGTCATGCATTTTTTCATTCGATGCGGCGGCGCTGACCACCCGACTGTTTGACGGTTATAACTGGTATGAACGCAGTGTGACGGCAACCCCACCGGCATTGAATCGCCTTACCATTGGCCGCTCTTATCTGGATGGGAACAACTATTTTAACGGGTATATCAGGAAGGTGATCTACTGGCCAACCGCGTTGAGCAAAGATGAGATGGAAGAAATTCTCTCTTATCAGTAAGTTCGTCCTGCCATAAAAATTGATAGCCGCAACCTCTCTTGATCTTCCCTTTCGATAAAACTACTGTATGTATAAACAGTGATTATGCGAGGGAAGATCGTGCTTAGACAAACAGACATAAACCAGGCGTTTCGCGAGTCAGTTTTGCGCAACTCAAAGGGATATCAATACTTACACACACGAGATTTCGTTTCATCATTACAGCAGCGCGGCATTCACTTCTCACACTCTGATGCTAATCGGTGGATAGAGCGCTATCAGTCGTGCTTCGCTGACAAAACGCCGGACCACACCGAAAACAGGCTGTGGATTTTAAGGAACATGGGGAGGGTAATGTAATGGGTCCATTTCCATCACCGGCAGCTGATTACATCGAGTCTGCGTTGACGGTAACCGCTGCTTGTGACATCGGCGCTAACTCGCGGGTTATCCATACTGACCGCGGCTATGTTGTTTTGGACTTATCTTTGAAAGTGATTCAAGGACGCGTCGTGCTTATCCGTTCTGCAGGTGAGCTGCAATTTGCCAAATTTATGGGCCGCTCATTTATCACTGTAGAAGGGGAGAGCATAGAAGGTGAGGCGCTGGATGATGTCGAAGTGCTCGGAGTCGCAACCCATGCGATTAACGATCTTAGGCAGGATGAAAGTCCTGTTTGATGATTGTGACATCAATGGGGCATGGATGGGGCATTTTGAATTAGTAAAGTTCGCCAAAGTTCATAAACAACAACTATCGATTGTTCTGTCCAACCGCTAAAAGCGACGCTCCTGGACGATATTTGTCGATTTTTAAATTTACCGCGTCACGCAGTTAAAATGGCGGGCATACTCTTCAAGGCTGGTGATACCCAGGCGCACCCACTTCGGGTGCGCCCATTGGGGAAGCCCAATATAGATCATAACGCGGCAAGTACCTCCTCGGTACTGCGCACGCGGGCAATACGCGGGAAGATGTGCGTCATGCTGCCCTGATGCTGTTCAGCCGTTGCTGCGCTGCAGGCGTCTTCAACGAGAATCAGATTGAAGCCCAGCTCCCAGGCGTTGCGCGCCGTCGATTCGACGCCGATATTGGTTGAGATACCGCACAGGATAATCGTATCGATACCGCGACGGCGAAGCTGCAGCTCCAGGTCGGTGCCGTAAAAGGCTCCCCACTGGCGTTTGGTGACTTCGATGTCGCTCTCCTGTTTTTCCAGCGCCAGCGGATAGGTCCACCAGTTTTCCGGTAGCGTATGGGCGCCTGCCTGGGCATCGACCGGCTGCTTCAGCGCTTCGGCGAAATCCGCCGACCAGCCAACGCGAACCATGACCACCGGGGAACCCTGCTGGCGGCACTTTTTGGCCAGACTCGCGGCGCGCTCAACCACGTCGTCAGCCCGATGCGGGCCGCCGGCAAACGGTAAAATGCCTTCCTGCAGGTCTATAACCACCAGCGCGGTTTTTTTTGCATTGAGTTCTAACATGATATCCCCGTATCTTCTTCTGTTGTCAGGTCGCTACAATACCGTTGCCGATCTCGCCCGAGGGTAACAAATTTTGTTAATTTTTGTGAGTACAAGCAATAAGCGCGCAGCAAAGCAACGCTGCGCGCTGCGCCGGGCTTATCGTGCGCCATAATTTCCAGTATAATAGCCGCCTTTTTTCATTCAGTTGTGACATCAGCTAAAGCTGCGACCTCGTCGCCTGCAAGACAGGCAACAATCCGCCTGCGGCTAAGTTAAGGGATATCTCATGCGTACAGAATATTGCGGGCAGCTTCGTCTGTCCCACGTAGGGCAGCAAGTGACTCTGTGTGGTTGGGTCAACCGTCGTCGTGATCTCGGTAGCCTTATCTTTATCGATATGCGTGACCGCGAAGGCATCGTACAGGTGTTTTTCGATCCGGATCGTGCCGACGCATTAAAGCTGGCCTCTGAACTGCGTAATGAGTTCTGCATCCAGGTCACCGGTACCGTGCGCGCGCGTGACGAAAAAAACATCAATAGTGATATGGCCACCGGCGCCATCGAAGTGCTGGCATCGGATCTGACGATTATCAACCGCGCTGAAGCGCTGCCGCTGGACTCCAACCACGTCAATACCGAAGAAGCGCGTCTGAAATATCGCTATCTGGACCTGCGTCGTCCGGAAATGGCGCAGCGCCTGAAGACCCGTGCGAAAATCACCAGCCTGGTGCGCCGCTTTATGGATGACCACGGTTTCCTCGACATCGAAACGCCGATGCTGACCAAAGCCACGCCGGAAGGCGCGCGCGACTACCTGGTCCCATCCCGCGTGCATAAAGGGAAATTCTACGCGCTGCCGCAGTCTCCACAGCTGTTCAAGCAGCTGCTGATGATGTCCGGTTTTGACCGCTACTATCAGATCGTTAAATGCTTCCGCGACGAAGACCTGCGTGCCGACCGTCAGCCGGAATTTACCCAGATCGATGTGGAAACCTCCTTCATGACCGCCGGGCAGGTGCGCGAAGTCATGGAAGCGCTGGTGCGCAACCTGTGGCAGGAAGTGAAGGGCGTGGATCTGGGCGATTTCCCGATCATGACCTTCGCCGAAGCCGAGCGCCGCTACGGTTCTGACAAACCAGACCTGCGTAACCCGATGGAGCTGGTGGACGTCGCCGATCTGGTGAAAGCGGTGGAATTCGCCGTCTTCGCCGGCCCGGCTAACGACGCCAAAGGGCGCGTTGCCGCGCTGCGCGTACCGGGCGGCGCTGCGCTGACCCGTAAGCAAATCGACGAATATGGTAAGTTTGTCCAGATCTACGGCGCGAAAGGGCTGGCCTATATTAAAGTAACCGAGCGGGCGAAAGGCCTTGAAGGCATCAACAGCCCGGTGGCTAAATTCCTCAACGCCGACATCGTTGAAGCGATCCTTGAGCGCACCGGCGCGCAGGATGGCGATATGATCTTCTTCGGCGCGGATAACAAAAAAGTGGTCGCCGACGCGCTGGGCGCGCTGCGTCTGAAGCTGGGCAAAGACCTGAACCTGACCGACGAAGACAAATGGGCGCCGCTGTGGGTGATCGACTTCCCGATGTTTGAAGACGACGGCGAAGGCGGCCTGACCGCGATGCACCATCCGTTCACCTCGCCGAAAGACATGTCCGCCGCCGAGCTGAAAGCCGCGCCGGAAGACGCGGTGGCTAACGCCTACGATATGGTCATCAACGGCTATGAAGTGGGCGGCGGTTCCGTGCGTATTCACAGCGGTGAGATGCAGCAGACCGTGTTCGGCATCCTGGGCATTAACGAGCAGGAGCAGCGCGAGAAGTTTGGCTTCCTGCTGGACGCGCTGAAATACGGCACCCCGCCGCACGCGGGCCTGGCTTTTGGCCTCGACCGTTTGACCATGCTGCTGACCGGTACCGATAATATCCGTGACGTTATCGCCTTCCCGAAAACGACCGCAGCCGCTTGCCTGATGACCGAAGCGCCAAGCTTCGCTAACCCGGCATCGCTGAGCGAACTCGGTATTCAGGTGGTGGCGAAAGAGGCAAAAGAGTCTCTGGAGAATAAGTAAGATGTCATTCAAGCTCCCCGTTTCCGTACTGGTGGTGATTTACGCCGAAGATACGAAGCGGGTGCTGATGTTGCAGCGGCGCGACGATCCCGCGTTCTGGCAGTCGGTTACCGGCAGCCTGGAAGAGGGAGAAACCGCGCCGCAGGCTGCCGCGCGTGAAGTTATGGAAGAGGTCGCCATCGATGTTGCCTGCGAGCAGCTGGCTTTGGTTGATTGTCAGCGTACGGTAGAATTCGAGATATTTTCTCATTTACGTCATCGCTATGCGCCGGGCGTTGAGCGCAATACGGAGTTTTGGTTCCGTCTCGCGCTCCCCCATGAACGCCAGATTGTCTTTACGGAACATCTGGACTATCGCTGGGTTGACGCGGCGGAAGCCGCCACGTTGACCAAGTCCTGGAGCAACCGGCAGGCGATTGAAGAATTTGTAATTAACGCCGCCTGAAAGGGCGCGCTTTTTTTTGGAGAGTTTTTTATGGCAGGTCATAGTAAATGGGCCAACACCAAACACCGCAAAGCGGCACAGGATGCCAAGCGCGGTAAGATCTTTACGAAAATTATTCGCGAGCTGGTCACCGCCGCGCGTCTGGGCGGCGGCGATGCGGGCTCTAACCCGCGTCTGCGCGCGGCAATCGACAAAGCGCTGAGCAACAACATGACCCGTGACACCCTGAACCGCGCTATCGCGCGCGGCGTCGGCGGCGATGATGATGCGAACATGGAAACCATCATCTATGAAGGTTACGGTCCTGGCGGCACGGCGGTAATGGTTGAATGTCTGTCCGACAACCGCAACCGTACCGTGGCGGAAGTACGTCATGCCTTCACCAAAACCGGCGGTAACCTGGGGACCGACGGTTCCGTTTCCTACCTGTTCAGCAAAAAAGGCGTTATCTCCTTCGAGAAAGGCGACGAAGATGCGATCATGGAAGCGGCGCTGGAAGCGGGCGCGGAAGACGTTGTGACCTATGACGACGGCGCGATTGACGTTTATACCGCCTGGGAAGAGATGGGCGCGGTACGCGATGCGCTGGAAGCCGCCGGCCTGAAAGCGGACGCCGCTGAAGTCTCGATGATCCCGTCAACCAAAGCGGACATGGACGCGGAAACTGCGCCGAAACTGCTGCGTCTGATCGATATGCTGGAAGATTGCGACGACGTGCAGGAAGTTTATCATAACGGCGAGATCTCTGATGAGGTCGCCGCAACGCTCTAATGTTGCCGACCGTTAAACCACTAACCGGAGGCGCGTGATGGCCATTATTCTCGGCATTGACCCGGGGTCGCGCGTCACTGGTTATGGCGTCATCCGCCAGGTTGGACGCCAGCTGAGCTACCTGGGCAGCGGCTGTATTCGCACGAAAGTGGATGATTTACCGTCTCGCCTGAAGCTTATCTATGCGGGCGTGACGGAAATTATCACCCAGTTCCAGCCGGACTACTTCGCCATCGAACAAGTGTTTATGGCAAAGAACGCCGACTCGGCGCTGAAGCTCGGCCAGGCGCGCGGCGTGGCGATTGTCGCGGCGACGAATCAGGACCTGCCGGTCTTTGAGTACGCCGCCAGGCAGGTAAAGCAGACCGTTGTCGGCATCGGCAGCGCGGAAAAGAGCCAGGTGCAGCACATGGTGCGCACGTTGCTCAAGCTTCAGGCTAACCCGCAGGCGGATGCGGCGGATGCTTTAGCCATCGCCATCACCCACTGCCACGTCAGCCAGAACGCGGCTCAGATCGGCGAAAGCCGCCTGAACCTGGCGCGCGGACGTTTACGATAACCTGAAATCAGGCTGGATATCTATCCAGCCTTTTTTTATGATACCGCATTAGACTTTCGGCCCTTAATCCAGGAGCTCCATGTGATAGGCAGACTCAGAGGCATCATTCTCGAAAAACAACCCCCGCTGGTTTTACTTGAAACGGGAGGCGTAGGCTATGAGGTTCATCTGCCGATGACCTGCTTCTATGAGCTGCCGGACGTGGGTAAAGAGGCGATCATTTTCACCCACTTTATCGTCCGTGAAGATGCCCAGCTGCTGTATGGCTTTAACAACAAGCAGGAGCGCACGCTGTTTAAAGAGCTGATTAAAACCAACGGCGTCGGTCCAAAGCTGGCGCTGGCGATCCTTTCCGGCATGTCGGCGCAGCAGTTTGTCAATGCCGTTGAGCGCGAGGAGCTGGCGGCGCTGGTGAAGCTGCCGGGTATCGGCAAGAAAACCGCGGAACGCCTGATTGTCGAGATGAAAGACCGCTTCAAAGGGCTACACGGCGATCTGTTCACGCCGGCAGCGGATCTGGTCCTGACGTCTCCAGCCGGCCCGTCTGATGATGACGCTGAACAGGAAGCGGTTGCCGCGCTGGTGGCGCTGGGCTATAAACCTCAGGAGGCCAGCCGGATGGTCAGCAAAATCGTACGCCCGGATGCCAACAGTGAAACGCTAATTCGCGAAGCGCTCCGCGCCGCGTTGTGAGGTAAGGGATGATTGAAGCAGACAGGCTGGTATCGGCGGACAGCAGCGGTTTTGAAGAGGCGGCCGATCGCGCCATTCGCCCTAAATTACTGCAAGAGTACGTGGGCCAGCCGCACGTCCGTTCGCAAATGGAGATCTTTATCCAGGCGGCGAAGCTGCGCGGCGACGCGCTCGATCACCTGCTGATTTTTGGCCCGCCGGGGCTGGGGAAAACCACCCTGGCGAACATCGTCGCCAACGAGATGGGCGTTAACCTGCGCACCACCTCCGGCCCGGTGCTGGAGAAGGCGGGCGATCTGGCGGCGATGCTGACCAATCTTGAGCCCCACGACGTTCTGTTTATCGACGAGATCCACCGCCTGTCGCCGGTGGTCGAAGAAGTCCTGTATCCGGCAATGGAAGATTATCAGCTGGATATCATGATTGGCGAAGGGCCTGCGGCGCGTTCAATCAAAATCGATCTGCCGCCGTTTACCCTGATTGGCGCGACCACTCGCGCCGGCTCGCTGACATCGCCGCTGCGCGACCGTTTTGGCATCGTTCAGCGCCTGGAGTTCTACCAGATCCCTGACCTGCAGCATATTGTCAGCCGCAGCGCCCGCTATATGGGACTGGAGATGAGCGAAGAGGGGGCTCTGGAGGTCGCGCGCCGCGCGCGCGGTACGCCGCGAATCGCCAACCGCCTGCTGCGCAGGGTGCGCGATTTTGCCGAAGTCCGCTACGATGGACGTATCTCAGAGGAGATTGCCGCTCAGGCGCTGGATATGCTCAACGTGGATGCCGAAGGCTTTGATTATATGGACCGTAAGCTGCTGCTGGCGGTCATCGATAAATTCTTTGGCGGGCCGGTCGGCCTGGATAACCTGGCGGCGGCCATCGGTGAAGAGCGGGAAACCATTGAAGATGTGCTGGAGCCATATCTGATCCAGCAGGGCTTTTTACAGCGTACGCCGCGCGGGCGAATGGCGACGGTACGGGCCTGGACCCACTTCGGCATTACGCCGCCGGAAATGCCGTAATCGTTGTCCGGCTATAAAACGGCAGACCTCAGGGGCCAGTAGCCCGGCTAAGCGGAGCGCAAGCCGGGGAAATAGCTGAAGCGGTATTGCGGTTTGATGTCCCGGCTTGCGGCGTGAAGGCCTTAGCCGGGCTACAACGTCCGCAGACGGCCGTGAGCCCATAGCCGTCAGCCGAGTTTTGATGGCGGCTGACGCGGGCGCATAAGCGTCAGGCGGCCGGTTTCTTGCTCATGCTGAAAATAAACAGCAGCGCGGCGCACAGCACCACGGAAGGCCCCGCCGGCGTGTCGTAGAACGCCGAGAAGGTCAATCCTCCGGTCACCGCAATCATTCCCACGCCAACCGCCACTCCCGCCATTTGCTCCGGCGTACGGGCAAAGCGGCGGGCCGTGGCGGCGGGAATAATCAGCAGCGACGTGATAATCAGCGCCCCGACAAACTTCATCGCCACGCCGATGGTCAGCGCGGTCACCAGCATCAATAGCAGCTTGACCCGCTGAAGCTTAACGCCATCAACAAACGCCAGATCCGGGCTAATGGTCATCGACAGCAGGTTGCGCCATTGCCAGAGCAGGATCGCCAGCACGATAACCACGCCAATCGCAATGGAGATCAAATCTTCCGGCGTCACCGCCAGCAGATCGCCGAACAGATAGGCCATCAGATCGACGCGCACGTTCGACATCAGGCTGACCACCACCAGGCCCAGAGACAGCGCGCTGTGCGCCATGATGCCGAGTAGCGTGTCTACCGCCAGGTGGGGGCGTTTCTCCAGCCACACCAGGCCGCCCGCCAGCAGCAGCGTCACCGCGATGACCGCATAGAACGGATTGACGTTGAGCAGTAAACCAAAAGCCACGCCGAGCAGAGAGGCGTGGGCCAGGGTATCACCGAAGTAAGACATCCGGCGCCAGACGACGAACGATCCCAGCGGACCCGCCGCACAGGCGAGCATCATTCCGGCCAGCCAGCCGGGGAGCAGTAGTTCAATCATTAACGGTCATTTCCCCGACGCAGTACAATCCGCCCCTGCAGGTCGTGGCGGTGGTTATGATGATGGCGATAGATCCCTAGCTGTTCCGCGCCGCGCTGGCCGAACATCGAGATAAATTCCGGGTGCATAGAGACCACTTCCGGCGCGCCGGAGCAGCAAATATGCTGATTCAGGCACAGCACTTCGTCGGTTTTGGCCATCACCAGATGCAGGTCATGAGAAACCATCAGTACGGCGCAATCAAGCTCCTGGCGCAGCTGGTTAATCAGATCGTAAAGCGCCACCTGGCCGTTGACGTCAACGCCCTGCGTCGGCTCGTCGAGCACCAGCAGCTGCGGCTGATTGAGCAGCGCCCGCGCCAGCAGTACCCGCTGGGTCTCTCCGCCGGAAAGCTTCTGCATAGGGGCGTCGATCAGATGCCCGGCCTGCACGCGCTTAAGCGCTGGCAGAATGTCGCGTTTGTGCGTTCCCGGACGTAAAAGCATAAAGCGGCTGACGGTCAGCGGCAGGGTAGCATCAAGGTGCAGCTTTTGCGGCACATAGCCGATCCGCAGATGCCCGTCGCGTTTGATAATCCCTTCCGAGGGTGCTACCAGCCCCAGAACCACTCTCACGAGGGTCGATTTACCGGCGCCGTTCGGCCCCAGTAAGGTTAAAATTTTGCCCGGCTTTAGCGTTAGCGAAATGTCAGACAGCACGCGCCTTTGGCCATAAACGACCGCGACGTTTTCCAGAGTTACAAGATTTGTCATATCAAATTAGAGGTTGCACAAGCCAGTGAATGTTATAATATCACATCTCTCTCATTCTATACGATGATTAGACGCATTATGTTACATAAAAATACGCTTCTTTGCGCTGGACTTAGCGCCGCTTTTTTGTTCGCCCATGCGCCGTTGGCCAGCGCCGCGGTTGTCACTTCCCTTAAGCCACTGGGCTTTATCGCATCAGCGATCGCTGATGGGGTAACCGAGACCCAGGTACTGCTGCCGGACGGGGCCTCTGAGCATGACTATTCGCTGCGGCCATCGGATGCAAAACGCTTACAGAACGCAGACTTAGTGGTCTGGATTGGTCCAGAGATGGAGGCGTTTATGGATAAGTCAACGCAAAGCATTGCGCCGAACAAAAAGGTGACGATTGCCGAGCTTGACGGCGTGAAACCGTTACTCATGAAAGGCACCGACGACGACGACGACCATCACGGTCACGACCATGGCGCCGGGGAAAATAGTGACGACGATCACCATCACGGCATCTATAACATGCATCTGTGGCTTTCCCCAGAGATAGCGCGCCTTTCGGCGGTTGCAATCCACGATAAATTATTGGAACTTATGCCGCAGAGTCGAGCCAAACTTGACGCCAACCTGAAGGATTTTGAGGCAAAATTAGCCGCAACCGACAAGCAGGTTGGGACCGAGCTGGCACCGCTGAAAGGGAAGGGATATTTCGTTTTTCATGACGCCTACGGCTACTTTGAAAAACACTACGGTTTGACCCCACTGGGCCATTTTACTGTCAACCCTGAAATCCAGCCTGGTGCGCAGCGTTTACACGAAATCAGAACACAGCTGGTTGAGCAAAAAGCAACTTGCGTTTTTGCTGAGCCACAGTTCAGGCCAGCGGTCATCGAAGCTGTTGCCAGGGGAACGTCCGTGCGCATGGGAACCCTGGATCCACTTGGAATCGGAATTAAGCTGGGTAAAGAGAGTTACCCGCAATTCCTGAGCCAGATGGCGAATCAGTATTCCAGCTGCCTGAAAGGAGAATAACGAGGAAGTGAATACGTGCAACAGATAGCCCGCGCTGTCACTCAGGCATTTAACAATCTGCCACGACCTCACCGCGTTATGCTGGGGTCGCTTAGCGTTCTTACCTTAGCGGTCGCCGTCTGGCGACCCTACATCTACCACCATCCCGAAACGGCTCCCATCTCCAGAACCATCGAGCTGGAACAAAGCGAAATTCGTTCGCTGCTGCCAGAGGCTTCGGAACCCATCGATCAGGCGCCTCAGGAAGAAGAAGCTATCCCTCAGGATGAGCTGGATGATAAAGCGGACAGCGATTCCGGCGGCCATGAATATGTGGTGTCGACCGGCGATACGCTCAGCAGCATTCTTAATCAGTACGGTATTGATATGGGCGATATCGCCCGGCTCTCCTCGGCGGATAAAGAGCTGCGTAATCTGAAAATCGGCCAACAGCTCTCCTGGACCCTGACGGCGGACGGTGACCTGCAAAGCCTGACCTGGGAGATGTCGCGCCGCGAAACCCGCACCTATGACCGGGTTGCAAACGGTTTCAAAATGAGCAGCGAGCTGCAAAAAGGCGACTGGGTCAATAACGTTCTGAAAGGTACCGTGGGCGGCAGCTTTGTCGCCAGCGCTCGCGATGCCGGCCTGACCAGCACCGAAATTAGCGCGGTGATCAAAGCCATGCAGTGGCAGATGGACTTCCGTAAGCTGAAAAAAGGCGATGAGTTTTCCGTACTGATGTCGCGTGAAATGCTCGACGGTAAGCGCGAGCAAAGCCAGCTGCTTGGCGTACGCCTGCGTTCGGATGGCAAAGACTATTACGCGATCCGCGCTGAGGATGGCAAATTCTACGATCGCAACGGTACCGGCCTGGCGAAGGGGTTCCTGCGCTTCCCGACCGCACGTCAGTTCCGCGTCTCTTCGAACTTTAACCCGCGTCGTCTGAACCCGGTGACCGGCCGCGTCGCGCCGCATCGTGGCGTCGATTTTGCGATGCCGCAGGGCACGCCGGTGCTGTCGGTAGGGGATGGCGAAGTGGTGGTGGCTAAACGTAGCGGTGCGGCAGGTTATTACGTCGCCGTCCGTCATGGTCGCACCTATACCACCCGCTATATGCACCTGCGTAAGCTGCTGGTCAAACCCGGGCAGAAGGTGAAACGCGGCGATCGTATTGCGCTGTCGGGCAACACCGGGCGTTCTACCGGTCCGCATCTGCATTATGAAGTGTGGATCAACCAGCAGGCGGTCAACCCGCTAACGGCGAAACTGCCGCGTACGGAAGGGCTCAGCGGTTCCGACCGTACCGATTTCCTGGCGCAGGCAAAACAGGTGATTCCGCAGCTGCGGTTTGACTAACCTTCCGTCAGTTAAAGCCGGTGCACGCTGTGCGCCGGCTTTTTCTTTTGTACGTTACTCAACGTATCGCTAAACTAACCCATTATCTTTATTAAGCGGAAATTCTGCGGATTGGGCATGGAAACGAAAAAAAATAATATTGAATTTATTCCAAAATTTGAAAAATCCTTTTTACTGCCGCGCTACTGGGGCGCGTGGTTCGGCGTTTTTGCCTTCGGCGCAATTGCCCTGACGCCCGCGTCTTTCCGCGATCCGATCCTGGGTAAACTGGGGCGTTTTGTTGGTCGTCTGGCAAAGAGTTCGCGCCGCCGGGCGCAAATTAACCTGCTGTACTGCTTTCCGGAAAAAAGCGAGCAGGAACGTGAAGAAATAATTGATGCCATGTATGCCTCCGCGCCGCAGGCGATGGTGATGATGGCGGAGTTAGGCCTGCGCGATCCGCAGCGGATTCTTTCTCGCGTCGACTGGCAGGGCAAAGAAATTATCGATGAAATGCAGCGCAACAACGAGAAAGTGATCTTCCTGGTTCCTCATGCCTGGGGAGTAGACATCCCGGCGATGCTGATGGCGTCCGGCGGGCAAAAAATGGCGGCGATGTTTCATAACCAGGGCAACCCGGTATTCGATTACGTCTGGAATACCGTGCGCCGTCGTTTCGGCGGTCGTATGCACGCGCGCAACGACGGGATCAAACCGTTTATTCAGTCGGTGCGTCAGGGATACTGGGGCTACTATCTGCCGGATCAGGATCACGGCGCCGAGCACAGCGAGTTTGTTGATTTCTTTGCCACCTATAAAGCGACGCTCCCGGCGATCGGCCGTTTAATGAAAGTCTGCCGCGCCCGGGTCGTCCCGCTGTTCCCGGTCTATGATGGTAAAACGCATCGTCTGACGGTGCTGGTGCGCCCGCCGATGGACGATCTGCTGGAAGCGGACGATAACACTATCGCCCGGCGGATGAACGAAGAGGTGGAAGTGTTCGTGAAGCCGCATACCGAGCAGTACACCTGGATCCTCAAGCTGCTGAAAACGCGCAAGCCGGGTGAAATCGAGCCCTACAAGCGTAAAGAGCTGTACCCCAAGAAGAAGCCGCATCAGGGGTGAACATCGCAGCCAATGGGCTCACCGGGTTCATTGGCCGTATTGTTTGAGTAGCGCCAAATGATCGGCAACGAGCCGGTAACGATATTCCGGACGACCGGTGATGCCGTAATGGTTGGTGGTGTAGAGGATATTTATCTGCTCCAGCCAAATCAGATATTTGCGGCATGAGACCCGGGATATCTGCAGCGCCGCGGCCAGTTCATTGGTCGAAAAGTCACGCTCCTGCCAGGCGTCAATCCACTGGCACACCAGACGAAGCGTCTGCGGCGTAAGTCCTTTCGGCAAGCGGCGTGCGCTTTCCTGCTGCTGAACCCCGCTGCGCAGCAGGCTGTCCACATCGGCCTGGGCGTAGCTGGATTTCGCATACTTCAGATCGCGCTTTTTACGCCATGACAACAGCGCCTCCTCAAAGCGCGGAAACTGAAACGGTTTAATCAGGTAATCGACCACGCCATAATGCAGCGCCGTCTGAACCGTGCACCTATCGGCAGCGGAGGTAATCATAATGACATCAATATTTCGCGCATCGGCGCGTAGCGCGGGCAGCAGATCCAGCCCGTTCTCTTGCTGCATGTAGACATCCAGCAGCACCAGATCGACCTGCGCCAAATGGCTAAGCATCTCCCTGGCTTCGCGGACCGTGGGGGCCACGCCGCAGCAGTGGAAATCCGCCACCCGGCTGAGAAACAGCCGGTTCAGCTCGGCCACCATGGAATCATCATCGACAATCAGCACATTAATCATGCGGGGTTTCCCGGTGCGGCGGGAAGCCGGCGCGCTTCCCGTAATATGTGTCGGGGATGGCGATCAAAATGGCGATCGTTTATACGCGGTGTAGCGCGCTCGCCAGAACATTTTATCGATATTCGCGGCCAGCTGAGCCTCGTCAATCTGCGGCGCGACGCCATCCTGCTGAGCCGCGCGTGCGACCTCTGCGGCAATTGCCCGGGAAATCATCTCAATCTCGTCGACCGGCGGCAGTAATCCGCCGGCGTCGCGGGTGGCCAAAGGCGAGTGGGCGGCCAGGGTTTTACTGCAGGCGATAAGCATCCCTTCGGTCACGCGCGCCGCTTTGCTGGCCAGAATCCCCAGCCCCAGACCGGGGAAAACATAGGCGTTGTTGCACTGGGCGATATCGTAGGTCTTACCGTCATAGAATACGGGCGCGAACGGGCTGCCGGTGGCAATCAGCGCATTCCCCCGGGTCCATTCCAGCAGATCCTTCGGCTGGGCTTCGGCGCGGGAGGTCGGGTTGGACAGCGGCATAATAATCGGACGCGGGCAGTGCCGGTGCATCTCTTTGATAATCTCTTCGCTGAACAGTCCCGGCTGGCCGGATACGCCAATCAGCACGGTGGGATGGACGTTGCGTACAACATCCATCAGCGACAGGTGGGCCGCATCGGTATCCCAGCGGGTGAGATTTTTCCGCGGCGTGACGTGGTCCTGCTGGAAATCCAGCAAATCCGGCATCTCATCGGTCAACAGGCCTGGGCGGTCGACCATAAAGATGCGATTCCGCGCTTCCTGCTCTGAGAGCCCGTCATCAACCATCAGCGCAATGATTTTTTCCGCTATCCCACATCCGGCCGATCCGCTGCCGAGAAACACCACGCGCTGATCGCGGAACCGCGTACCGGCGGCAGCGGCGGCAGCGATCAGCGTGCCTGAGGTCACGGCTGCCGTGCCCTGAATATCATCGTTGAAACAGCACAGCTGGTGACGATAGCGGTTAAGAAGCCGGGTGGCGTTTTTTTGCGCAAAATCTTCGAACTGTAGTAGCACATTGGGCCAGCGCTGCGTGATGGCATGGACAAACATGTCCATAAATTCCATGTACTGCTCGTCGCTCATACGCGGATGACGCCAGCCCATATACAGCGGGTCCTCAAGATGCTGGGCGTTGTTGGTGCCCACGTCCAGCATAATGGGGAGCGTTGATGCCGGGTGTATACCCCCGCAGGCGGTATATAACGAGAGTTTACCAATCGGGATCCCCATGCCGCCAATCCCCTGGTCGCCGAGGCCAAGAATGCGCTCGCCGTCGGTCACCACAATAACGTTGATATCATTGCGGGAAAAGCCCTGCAGCATCTCATCAATGTTGTGACGGTTAGGCCATGAAATAAACAGACCGCGTCCCCGGCGATAAATTTCAGAGAAGTGTTCACATGCTTCACCTACCGTTGGGGTATAGATGATTGGCAGCGTTTCTTTCATATGGCTGCGCAGCAGATTATAGAATAGGGTCTCGTTAGTATCCTGAATATTTCGCAGGTAGATATGGCGCGAAATATCCCGTTTAAACTGGCAAAACTGCCCCCACGCGCGTGCGGTTTGCTCTTCAATCGTTTCGACATTATGCGGCAGCAGACCCTGAAGATTAAACGCGGTCCGTTCACCTTCAGTAAACGCGAGACCTTTATTTAATAACGGGTTTTCCAGCAGCACGGCGCCGTTATAGGGCGTATATAAGGTTTCTGTGGCTAACATTTGATGACTCCTGAATATCATAATAAATAATTGCCGGAATTCTTCGGGCTTTATTTCAGTGATTAAGAGATTAAATAAATCATGAATCCTTCAGTGACGACGCCCACTGCGGTACCGAGCAAAATAGAGGAAGAGGCGGGCTCGATATAGGTATCGCTGCGCAGGGCAAACATCCCTGCCGCAATGGCGGAAGGCGTCGCGCCGATGATAATGACCTGCTGCATCAGGCTATGGCTGAGCCCGAAGGCGAGGCCGGCTACGGCCATCATGGCCGGCTGGAGCAGATTCTTGATGCTGATATTGGTACAGGTTTGAATATTGACCGTAGGACGTTCGCCGTAAAATAGTAGCCCAAGGGCGAACAGGGAGAGGCCGCCCGCCACTTTTCCCACCATCTCAATGGGCATGCTCAGCATGTGCGGCAGCTGTACTCCGGCAAGGCTGAGCAGTACCCCGGAAATCGGTATCCAGACAATCGGGTTTCGGACGGCTTTAAACAGGTTTTGCAGGATAAGCCGCAGCGGATTAGGCTGTTCCGCGTCAGCGCGGCCGCGCTTGTCACCCATGCGAATCAGGATGATGGTCAGGGGGATCATCAATACGCTGGTCACCAGGTTACCGATAAGCACGCCGAGAAAACCCTCCGGACCAATCAGCACCGCAAGCACGGGAGCGCCAAAGTAGGCCATGTCGGGGAACGCGCACACCAGGGACTGAATCGCGCTGGTTTTAATATCATGACGAAAAACATAGCGTGAGATCAGGAGCGTGAGGATATATGACCCCATCAGACCGATGACTAACACCGCCATAAAGGTGAAGTTTTTTATCTTATCGGGATGGGTATTCAGTGCGCCGATAAAAAGATGGAAGGGAAGCGCGAAACGAATGACTACCGTGGCCAGTACGGACGCATCCTCGCGGCGGGTATAGCCCAGCTTACCGCTTAGCCATCCGAGCAGCATGATAAACACCAGGGGAAAAAGGGATTCTAAGAGTAGTGAAGGCATAAGATGTCCTGAAAATATATTATCGGCTACGTTGTGTTTTTTTAATCTAGCGATCCCATAATATTTAAAAGGTGATAGTCATCACAGTCGCTGGGGTTTAAATAATTTCGCCTTAAATACTTTACTTACAAATAGAAAAAAAAGGACAGAATCATCACTTTATCTCTCTGCTATTCAACTATACCGATGCCGGTAACTTTAGTTTCCGGATAATAAATTAAATTACTTAAAATAAATATTATGCTTTAGTCACAAAGCACGACAGTAAAACCTGGATTTTATTTTTAATGTTAACGTCCTGTGCTAACGTTTTTTTTGTTTCATTGGTATTTTGCCTGGCACTTTTTTATTTATTTGATTGCGCGCTTTTTATATTGCGTCGATACCCTACGTGACATCATTATTCAGGTAAAAATATGGAAAATAACTCACTCAACCACCCGATAGATAAAACGCTGCCGAGCGGGCAGGCGCCACGACTTTTATCCAATATTGAGGTCGGCGCCGTGCCGTTGGCGCTATTTATCGGGATAGCCGCAATTGTTGCCATCTCCGCGACCGCAGGCCTGCTGCCGAAGAACATGATTGGCGGTCTGGCGGTAATCATGACTCTGGGGTTCGCGCTGGCTAAAATTGGCCGGATGGTGCCAATCCTCAAGGAGGTTGGCGGCCCGGCCATTTTGTGCCTGATGACGCCGTCGGTGCTGGTCTATTTCGGCATGTTCGAAGCGCATACCCTCGATACCGTGCACTTGCTGATGAAAGAGGCCAATCTCCTCTATTTTGTCATCGCCTGCCTGGTCGTCGGCAGCATTCTGGGCATGAACAGAACCATCCTGATTCAGGGAATGGTACGTATGTTTGTCCCGCTGGTGGTGGGGACCGGGGCGGCGATCTTAACCGGCCTGCTGGTGGGCAGCCTGGTTGGCTACAGTTTCTACCACACCTTTTTCTTTATTATCGTGCCGATCATCGGCGGCGGTATCGGTGAAGGGATCCTGCCTCTATCGCTGGCCTATTCAGCCATTCTCGGGCAAACGCCCGACGTTTACGTGGCGCAGCTGGCGCCGGCTGCCGTGGTGGGCAACATTTTCGCCATCATCTGCGCCGGTTTTCTGGCGCGCATGGGGACGCGACGTCCTTCGCTCTCCGGCAGCGGAATGCTGATCCGCAGCCATGAAGATAACAGCGTCTTTGCGCAAAATCAGCGCGCGCAGCCCACGGATTTCCAGCTGATGGGGGCCGGATTATTAATGATTTGCGCGTTTTTTATCGTCGGCGGTCTGCTGGAAAAGGTGGTGCATATTCCGGGGCCGGTGCTGATGATTCTGGCCGCGGTATTTTGCAAATACGCGAAGGTTATCCCGGCGGCGATGGAACTGGGGGCGCACAGCTGCTACAAGTTCGTCTCCGCCGCGCTGGTTTGGCCGCTGATGATAGGCCTGGGAATGCTGTATGTTCCTCTGGAAAGCGTGGTCGCGGTCTTCTCGGTTGGCTACGTGGTGGTTTGCGGCTCAATCGTCATTGCGATGGCGCTAAGCGGCTTTCTTATCGCTTCTCGGCTGAATATGTACCCGGTCGAAGCGGCCATCGTCACCAGCTGCCACAGCGGGCTGGGGGGGACGGGAGACGTTGCCATTCTCTCGGCATCAAACCGAATGGGATTAATGCCTTTTGCCCAGATAGCCACCCGTATCGGCGGCGCGTCGACGGTGATTACCGCCACGCTATTGTTGAGCTGGCTTGCGTAGTTTAGCGGGCGAGGAGGCAAAAAAATACCTGCCAGCTGCGGCGCTGGCAGGTAGGTGGAGAGGCTTACTCGACGGTCAGAATGCGGGTGGTGTTGGTGCTACCGATGGTGCTCATCACGTCACCCTGAGTGACGATAACCAGGTCGCCGGTCACCAGATAGCCTTTATCACGCAGCAGCGTTACCGCGTCGTGCGCAGCGGCTACGCCGTCATTGACGCTATCGAAATGCACCGGGGTCACGCCGCGATACAGCGCGGTCAGGTTCAGCGTGCGCTCGTGGCGAGACAGCGCGAAAATCGGCAGGCCGGAGCTGATGCGGGAAGTCATCAGCGCGGTCCGACCGGATTCCGTCATAGTAATGATAGCGGTGACGCCCTTGAGGTGGTTCGCCGCGTACATGGCGGACATCGCAATGGCTTCTTCCACGTTATCGAACTGAATGTCCAGGCGGTGCTTGGAGACGTTGAGGCTGGGGATTTTTTCCGCGCCGAGGCAGACGCGCGCCATCGCGGCAACGGTCTCAGACGGATACTGGCCCGCGGCGGTTTCTGCCGACAGCATCACGGCGTCGGTGCCGTCCAGCACGGCGTTCGCCACGTCCATGACTTCGGCGCGGGTTGGCATCGGGTTGGTGATCATCGACTCCATCATCTGCGTCGCGGTAATGACCGAGCGGTTCAGCTGACGGGCGCGGCGGATCAGCGCCTTCTGGATGCCGACCAGCTCCGGATCGCCGATTTCCACGCCGAGGTCGCCGCGGGCCACCATGACAACGTCGGAGGCGAGGATCACGTCATCCATCGCGTCCTGATCGCATACCGCTTCCGCGCGCTCGACTTTGGCGACGATTTTGGCATCGCAGCCGGCATCGCGCGCCAGGCGACGAGCGTAGTTCAGGTCTTCGCCGCAGCGCGGGAAGGAGACGGCCAGGTAATCGACGCCAATTTTGGCGGCGGTGATGATGTCCGCTTTGTCTTTCTCCGTCAGCGCTTCGGCAGAGAGGCCGCCGCCCAGCTTGTTAATCCCCTTATTGTTGGACAACGGTCCGCCGACGGTGACTTCGGTGAACACCTTCATGCCCTGAACTTCCAGGACCTTCAGCTGTACGCGGCCGTCGTCCAGCAGCAGAATGTCGCCCGGAACCACGTCAGCCGGCAGCCCTTTATAGTCGATGCCGACTTTCTCTTTGTCGCCTTCGCCTTTACCCAGGTTTGCGTCGAGGAGGAATTTATCGCCGATATTGAGGAAAATTTTGCCTTCTTTGAAGGTGGAAACGCGGATTTTCGGCCCCTGTAGGTCACCGAGAATCGCGACATGACGGCCCAGTTTCGCCGCAATCTCACGGACTTTATCCGCGCGGATCTGATGATCCTCCGCGGTGCCGTGAGAGAAGTTCATACGTACCACGTTAGCGCCTGCGGCAATAACCTTCTCAAGGTTGTTATCGCGGTCGGTAGCCGGGCCTAAGGTAGTCACGATTTTGGTTCTGCGAAGCCTTCTGGACATGTAATACTCCGTTGACTGAAACAACTTTGGTGTTGCGTGAACATGGATTCGGTAGCGCCGATGAGCAAAGTCGCTATACCGGAACGTTACCGACGGTGTAATAGGATAGTGCTTTGTTTCTACTTTTATTGGTCATTGCTGTGTACGCTGAGCTCTTTATCAAAGCGCGATTCCTTGAGCGCTTCCTTGACCCTCTTCAAGTTATCTCTGAATTTTGCTCCCCGCCGCAGGGTGAAGCCGGTCGCCAGGACATCAATTACCGTCAGCTGCGCTAAGCGGGAGACCATCGGCATATAGATATCGGTATCTTCCGGTACGTCCAGGGTAATCGCCAGCGTTGATTCCCGGGAAAGCGGCGTGCCGGGGGAGGTAATCGCGATCACCATCGCATCGTTTTCGCGGGCCAGCTGCGCCAGCTCCACCAGGCTTTTAGTCCTGCCGGTATGCGAGATGATCACCACCACATCATCGTCATTACAGTTCATACAGCTCATGCGTTGCAGGACGATGTCGTCGGAATAGATCACCGGCACGTTAAAACGGAAAAACTTGTTCATCGCGTCGTGGGCGACGGCGGCCGAAGAGCCCAGGCCAAAAAAGGCGATTTTCTTCGCCTGCGTGAGCAGGTCAACCGCGCGATTGATCGCCGACATGTCGAGAGAATGATGGACCTGATCTAAACTGGCCATGGCTGACTCAAATATCTTTCCCGTATAGGACTCAACGCTGTCGTCTTCATCGACGTTGCGGTTAACATAGAGCGTACCGTGCGCCAGGCTTTGTGCAAGATGCAGTTTGAAATCCGGGAAACCGCGCGTTTCCAGGCTGCGGCAGAAACGGTTAACCGTGGGCTCGCTGACGCCGGCTTCCAGCGCCAGGGCGGCAATACTTGAATGAATGGCCTGCGCGGGGGTAGCAAGGATGACTTCCGCCACTTTGCGTTCAGATTTGCTAAGGTGTTCCAGCCGGGACTGGATTTTTTCCAGCATATTCATGGGTAATCGGGCGCTCATCAATGGAAGCGATTTCATTAATGGGTGAAATCATCAGGCGTTTTAGCAAGAATATACCCCTCCGTAGTCGGAAACGGTGAGGAATGACCTGAAAATATGTTGTTTTTTTTCATTACATGATCAGAGTCGTATTTTACTAACTGATAATCGGTCGAAACAACGAACAATATTAGCCGCATGCCCAAAATCTCAGCCTCTGTTTTCCACCCTGTGCGATTTAGCAGCGGGAACGGCCGCTGAGGGTTTCGGGAAATTCGTAAACACAGTACGATGCAGTGAAAGAAAATTACAAATACAACTATAGTCTGGCATAAGCACCGGGCTATCAACTAAGGAGAATGACATGGCGGTAACGCAAACGGCCCAGGCATGCGATCTGGTCATTTTCGGCGCGAAGGGTGACCTGGCGCGACGTAAATTGCTGCCTTCCCTGTATCAGCTTGAAAAAGCGGGTCAGATCCACCCTGACACCCGCATCATCGGCGTCGGTCGCGCCGACTGGGACAAAGACGCTTACACCAAGGTAGTCCGTGAAGCGATGGAAACCTTCATGAAGGAGAAAATCGATGAAGGTTTGTGGGAGACCCTGAGCGGGCGTCTGGATTTTTGTAACCTTGATGTCAACGATACCAAAGCGTTTACCCGCCTGGGCAAAATGCTCGATCAAAAAGAGCGGGTGACCATTAACTATTTCGCCATGCCGCCGAGCACCTTTGGCGCGATTTGCAAAGGTCTGGGTGAAGCGAAGCTGAACGCCAAGCCGGCCCGCGTGGTGATGGAGAAACCGCTGGGTACCTCCCTGGAAACCTCCCGCGAGATCAACGATCGGGTGGGTGAGTTCTTTGAAGAGTGCCAGGTCTACCGTATCGACCACTATCTGGGTAAAGAGACGGTGCTGAACCTGCTGGCGCTGCGCTTTGCCAACTCGCTGTTCGTCAATAACTGGGACAGCCGCACCATCGATCACGTCGAGATCACCGTGGCGGAAGAGGTGGGCATTGAGGGCCGCTGGGGCTACTTCGATCAGGCCGGGCAGATGCGCGACATGATCCAGAACCACCTGCTGCAAATTCTGTGCATGATTGCCATGTCCCCGCCGTCAGATTTGACTGCCGATAGCATCCGCGATGAAAAAGTGAAGGTGCTGAAATCGCTGCGCCGCATTGACCGCACCAACGTGCGTGAAAAAACGGTGCGCGGCCAGTACACCGCCGGTTTTGCCCAGGGCAAAAAAGTGCCGGGCTACCTCGAGGAAGAGGGGGCCAACAAGTCCAGCCATACAGAAACCTTCGTGGCGATCCGCGTGGATATCGACAACTGGCGCTGGGCGGGCGTACCGTTCTACCTGCGTACCGGTAAACGTCTGCCGACCAAGTGTTCCGAAGTCGTGGTTTACTTCAAAACGCCGGAACTGAACCTGTTCAAAGAGACCTGGCAAGAGCTGCCGCAGAATAAGCTGACCATTCGTCTGCAGCCGGATGAAGGGGTGGATATCCAGGTGCTGAACAAAGTACCCGGACTTGACCACAAGCATAACCTGCAGATCACCAAGCTGGATCTGAGCTACTCGGAAACCTTTAATCAAACCCACCTGGCGGATGCCTACGAGCGCCTGCTGCTGGAAACGATGCGCGGTATCCAGGCGCTGTTCGTCCGTCGTGATGAAGTGGAAGAGGCGTGGAAGTGGGTCGACTCCATCACTGAAGCCTGGGCTGCCGATCGCGATTCGCCGAAACCGTATCAGGCGGGTACCTGGGGGCCGGTTGCCTCCGTGGCGATGATCACCCGCGATGGTCGTTCGTGGAACGAGTTTGAGTAATCGCCAGCTCCTCCGTCAGGGTTATTTTACCGGTAACATGATCTGACGCAGCAAGTCGCGTAATTTTTAATCTTTTAAGCCCCGGAGGATTCACCCCCGGGGCTTTTTTTATTACACTGCCTGCAGATATTTTGCCCCTGAGCCCCAGTACTGGTGCCCTAAGCCCCTAAAAGTACCGCTAAAGCGCTGCGGCCGGACAGATGAAATTTGAGGAGCCTTTATGAATTCTGAAATGTTACGGGTAACAAATCGCATCATCGAACGCTCGCGCGATACCCGCGAAGCCTACCTCGCCCGGATTAACCAGGCCAAAACCGACACCGTTCATCGCGCCCAGCTGGCATGCGGTAACCTGGCCCACGGCTTTGCCGCCTGCCAGGCGGATGACAAAGCCTCGCTGAAAAGCATGCTGCGCAATAACATCGCCATCATTACCTCCTACAACGATATGCTGTCCGCCCACCAGCCCTATGAGCGCTATCCGGACATTATCCGCAAAGCGCTGCACTCTGCGAACGCGGTAGGCCAGGTCGCCGGCGGCGTTCCGGCGATGTGCGATGGCGTGACGCAGGGGCAGGACGGGATGGAGCTGTCGCTGCTCAGCCGCGAAGTGATTGCCATGTCCGCCGCGATTGGCCTGTCGCACAACATGTTTGACGGCGCGCTCTACCTCGGCGTCTGCGATAAAATTGTCCCCGGCCTGGCGATGGCTGCGCTGTCGTTCGGCCACCTGCCGTCCATCTTTATCCCTTCCGGGCCGATGGCCAGCGGCCTGGCGAATAAAGAAAAAGTACGCATTCGTCAGCTCTATGCGGAAGGCAAAGTGGATCGTATGGCGCTGCTGGAGTCCGAAGCCGCGTCTTACCATGCGCCTGGCACCTGTACCTTCTACGGTACCGCCAATACCAACCAGATGGTGGTTGAGTTTATGGGGATGCAGCTGCCCGGATCGTCATTCGTGCATCCGGATGCGCCGCTGCGCGAAGCGCTGACCGCCGCCGCCGCCCGCCAGGTGACCCGCCTGACCGGCAACGGTAACGAGTGGATGCCGCTGGGCAAAATGTTTGATGAAAAAGTGGTGGTTAACGGGATTGTCGCGCTGCTGGCAACCGGCGGCTCTACCAACCACACCATGCACCTGGTGGCTATGGCGCGGGCGGCAGGGATTATCATTAACTGGGATGATTTCTCCGATCTCTCTGACGTGGTGCCGCTGCTGGCGCGCCTCTACCCGAACGGCCCGGCGGATATTAACCACTTCCAGGCGGCTGGCGGCGTGCCGGTGCTGGTGCGCGAGCTGATGAAAGGCGGCCTGCTGCATGAAGATGTTCACACCGTGGCCGGCTTCGGCCTCTCTCGCTACACCATGGAGCCCTGGCTTAATAACGGCGAACTTGACTGGCGCGAAGGGGCGACCGCGCCGCTGGACGAACAGGTTATCGCCACGTTTGACAAACCGTTCTCTCGCCACGGCGGCACCAAAGTGCTGAGCGGTAACCTCGGACGCGCGGTCATGAAAACCTCCGCCGTGCCGGTTGAAAACCAGATTATTGAAGCTCCTGCGGTGGTTTTCGAGAGCCAGCATGACGTACTGCCCGCCTTTGAAGCGGGGCTGCTCGACAAAGATTGCGTGGTTGTCGTCCGTCATCAGGGGCCAAAAGCGAACGGCATGCCAGAATTACATAAACTTATGCCGCCACTTGGTGTATTATTGGACCGCCGTTTCAAAATTGCGCTGGTAACCGATGGTCGTCTCTCCGGCGCATCAGGCAAAGTGCCATCGGCGATCCACGTGACGCCCGAAGCGTACGATGGGGGCCTGCTGGCGAAGGTACGCGATGGCGATATCATCCGCGTCAACGGCCAGACGGGCGAGCTAACGCTGCTGGTCGATGACGCAGAGCTGGCCGCGCGTCAGGCGCATATTCCTGACCTGAGCGGTTCGCGCGTGGGAACCGGCCGGGAAATGTTCGGTGCGCTGCGTGAGAAACTCTCCGGAGCAGAACAGGGCGCAACCTGCATCAATTTTTAAGACGATTCGATTTATAGATCTGGCGAGAGAAAATCTGATGAAAAACTGGAAAACAACTGCAGAAGCAATCCTCACCTCCGGCCCGGTAGTACCGGTAATCGTGGTGAAAAAGCTGGAACACGCTGTGCCAATGGCGAAAGCGCTGGTTGCAGGCGGCGTACGCGTACTGGAAGTGACCCTGCGTACCGAGTGCGCGATGGACGCTATCCGCGCGATCGCCAAAGAAGTCCCGGAAGCGATTGTCGGTGCCGGTACCGTCACCAACGTTGAGCAGCTGAAAGAAGTGACCGAAGCGGGCGCGCAGTTTGCTATCAGCCCTGGCCTGACCGAATCCCTGCTGAAAGCGGCGACCGGCGAAGGCACCATTCCGCTGATCCCGGGGATTAGCACCGTATCCGAGCTGATGCTGGGTATGCAGTATGGTCTGAAAGAGTTCAAATTCTTCCCGGCGGAAGCAAACGGCGGCGTGAAAGCGCTGCAGGCGATTGGCGGCCCGTTCGCGCACATTCGCTTCTGCCCGACTGGCGGCATCTCTCCGGCGAACTATCGCGACTATCTGGCGCTGAACAGCGTACTGTGCATCGGCGGCTCCTGGCTGGTGCCGGCGGATGCGCTGGAAGCCGGTGATTACGACCGTATCACCAAACTGGCTCGTGAGGCGGTAGAAGGCGCGAAGTAATCTTCGCGCACTCACCAGAGGCCCGGTCTGCGACCGGGCTTTTTTTATCCTGCGACCACGACCACCGCCGCCGCCGCTTTGGCGCGCGCAACCGCTTCCTCAACGTTATCGGCTATCGCCAGCGTCACGCCCAGACGACGCGAACCGTCAATTTCCGGCTTGCCGAACAGACGCAGCTGCAGCCCCGCGCCGACCGCGGCCTGAATATTACTGAAAGTGACGTTCTGGCTGGTTAGCTGCGGCAGGATCACCGCCGAGGCCGCCGGGCCGTACTGGCGAATCGCGCCAATCGGCAGGCCGAGGAAGGCGCGAACGTGCAGGGCGAACTCGGATAAGTCCTGTGAAATCAGCGTGACCATACCGGTGTCATGCGGGCGCGGCGAGACTTCGCTAAAAATCACCTCATCACCGCAGACGAACAGTTCGACGCCGAACAGGCCGTAGCCGCCCAGCGCCAGCACCACTTGACGGGCGATTTCCTGCGCGCGTTCCAGCGCCAGCGCGCTCATCTGCTGCGGCTGCCAGGATTCACGATAGTCGCCATCTTCCTGGCGATGACCGACCGGCGCGCAGAAGTGTACGCCATCCGCGGCGCTGACGGTGAGAAGGGTAATCTCGAAATCAAAATTCACCACGCCTTCAACGATAACGCGTCCGGCTCCGGCGCGGCCGCCCTGCTGCGCATACTGCCAGGCGTCAGCCAGCTGTTCGCTGGAACGAATAAAGCTCTGGCCTTTACCCGATGAGCTCATTACCGGCTTGACGATGCACGGCAGGCCTATCCCGGCGACGGCTTCGCGGAAGGCGGGTTCGCTGTCGGCAAAACGGTAGGCGGAGGTCGGTAGCTTCAGCTCTTCAGCGGCCAGGCGGCGGATCCCTTCGCGATTCATGGTGAGCTTTGCCGCACGCGCGGTGGGGACGACTTTCTGCCCGGCCTGCTCCAGCGCGACCAGTGTATCGGTGGCGATGGCCTCGATTTCCGGCACGATAAAGTCAGGCTTTTCCTGCTCAATCAGCGCCTGCAGCGTTTCGCCGTGCAGCATATTGATGACGTGCGAACGGTGTGCGACCTGCATGGCCGGAGCGTCAGGGTAACGATCGACGGCGATGGTCTCAATTCCCAGGCGCTGGCATTCAATGGCCACTTCTTTACCCAGTTCGCCGGAACCTAACAGCATTACCTTTGTTGCCGCAGGGCGCAGCGCCGTACCTAATACAGTCATAACTCTCTTCCGCAGTAAAAAAACATGCGCCGCATTATAAACGAAAACGTTTGCGCATGTCTTTATGCGCGTCATTTGAGTTCGGGGAAGAAATTTGATATACTGTATAAAAATACAGCACTGAGAGGCTGCATCATGGCGGTTGAAATTAAATATGTAGTGATTCGCGAAGGTGAGGAAAAAATGTCTTTTGCCAGCAAAAAAGAGGCCGATGCTTATGACAAAATGCTCGATCTGGCGGAAGTACTGAACGACTGGCTGGTTGAATGCCCGCTAACGCTCGATGAAGAGCAGCGCGATAGCATGGCGATGTGGCTGGCCGAACGTAAAGACACCCTCAACCATATTTTGCGCTCCGGTAAGCTGCCGGAAGCCGAGGTGGCCGCCGAGGCGCCAGCCGATCGCGCAGAAGCAGAAGAGGGCGACAAGACCGACGACGTCGTCGAATCTGAAGCCCCGGCGCCGGCGAAGCCGCGCAAAGCGAAAGCGGCCTGAGCTACGCTGCCGCCGCCAGCGGTTCTGGCGGCAGGCTCCCGCGCTTCCCGGCGCGACATTTGCTCATCTTTAGCTGCCGATAACGTTTCCTGACGTCGCGTCGTTTAGGCTGGTGGTATCGCTTATCGCGCAACGAGGAAATGTATGGCTAACTGGCTTAATCAACTGCAGTCTCTGCTGGGTCAGCAGGGGCGGTCTTCTTCATCTGACGATCAATCAAGCGGCAAAAATTTACTCCTGCCGGGCGCGCTCGGCGGGCTGGCCGGGCTGCTGGTCGCCAGCAAATCATCGCGCAAGCTGTTAGCCAAATACGGCACCGGTGCGCTGCTGGTCGGCGGCGGCGCGGTTGCGGGCAGCGTTTTATGGAATAAATATCAGCAGAAGATGCGCGCCAGCGCGCAGCAGGCATCGGCTGATGTCGCGCCCGCACAGGCGCCATCTCCCGCACCGGCCGAACTCGACGCCCGCAGCGAACGGCTGATTATGGCGCTGGTCTTCGCCGCCAAAAGCGATGGACATATTGACGAACGCGAGCGGGCAAATATCGAAGAGCAGCTGCGTGCGGCAAACGTCGACGTCCAGGGGCGGGTGTTAATTGACCGGGCGCTGGCGCAGCCCCTCGACCCGCAGAGCCTGGCGCAGGGCATCAGCAGCGAGCAAGAGGCGCTTGAAGTTTACTATATCAGCTGCGCGGTCATTGATATTGACCACTTTATGGAACGCAGCTATCTGAACGCCCTCGGCGAAGCGCTGAAGCTCCCGCAGGAAGTGCGTGAAGATATCGAACGGGATATTCAGGCGCAAAAACAGGCCGTAACGCTCTAAATCCGCACGTTTCGCTTGCATCGCTGGCGACTTTTGCCACCCTTATATATTGTGTAGTCACGTCACCCTTCAGGCTGCTTTGAAGCAGCCTGAAAATTTTAGTACTCAATACAAGCCGCAGAAGAATAAGCAGATGCCACCAAAAGCGAAACGGATCCCCCATGCCATGACATTACATGGCGACACGCGAATCGATAATTACTACTGGCTGCGCGATGACGATCGCTCGCAGGCGGAAGTGCTGGATTATCTGCGCCAGGAAAATGAGTACGGCAAAAAAGTGATGTCTTCGCAAAGTAGCCTGCAGGACAGGGTACTCAAGGAGATTATCGACCGTATTCCGCAGCGCGAAGTGTCAGCCCCCTACAGCAAAAATGGCTATCGCTACCGTCAGGTCTACGAGCCGGGCTGCGAGTACGCGATTTATCAACGCCAGCCGGTAGTCAAAGAGGAGTGGGATGAATGGGACGTCCTGCTTGACGGCAACCAGCGTGCGGCCGGCAGCGAATTCTATACCCTCGGCGGATTAGGCGTTTCGCCCGACAACAGCCTGATGGCGGTGGCGGAAGACTATCTCTCCCGACGCCAGTATAGCCTGCGCTTCTTTCCCTTAAACGACGACCGGCAATTTGCGGAAGTGCTGGAGAACGTCTCGCCTGCTTTTGCCTGGAGTAACGATTCGCAGACCCTGTGGTACGTGCGCAAACATCCCACCACGCTGCTGCCGTATCAGGTCTGGCGCCACCGTCTGGGGACGCCGGCCAGTGCGGATGTTCTGGTGTATGAAGAGCAGGACGATACTTTTTACGTCAGCGTGCACAAAACGACTTCCCAGCAGTTTGTGGTGATCTATCTGGCCAGCGCGACCACCAGCGAAGTGCTGCTGCTCAATGCGGAAATGACCGACGCCGAGCCGGTCTGTTTTCTACCGCGGCGTAAAGATCATGAATATAGCCTCGATCACTATCAGCACGCTTTCTATCTGCGCTCTAACCGTGAGGGTAAGAACTTCGGCCTTTATCGCACTACCCTGCGCGATGAGCAGCAGTGGGAGACCCTGATCGCGCCGCGTCACGAAGTCATGCTGGAAGGATTTACCCTGTTTACCGACTGGCTGGTTGTGGAAGAGCGCCAGCGCGGGCTGACCAGCCTGCGTCAGATCAATCGTAAGACAAGAGAGTCCCAGGGCATTGCCTTTGACGATCCGGCCTATGTGACCTGGCTTGCCTATAATCCGGAGCCGGAAACCGCCCGCCTGCGCTACGGCTACTCCTCTATGACGACGCCGGATACGCTGTTTGAGCTGGATATGAATACCGGCGAGCGGCGGGTGCTGAAACAGCAGGAAGTCAAAGGGTTCGATGCCAGCCACTACCGCAGCGAGCATCTGTGGATCAACGCCCGCGACGGCGTCGAAGTCCCGGTCTCGCTGGTCTACCGTCACGAACATTTCCGCAAGGGCGCCAGCCCTCTGCTGGTGTACGGCTACGGCTCCTATGGCGCAAGCATGGATGCGGATTTCAGCGCCAGCCGCCTGAGCCTGCTCGACCGCGGCTTTGTGTTCGCTATCGCCCATATTCGCGGCGGCGGCGAGCTGGGCCAGCAGTGGTACGAAGACGGTAAGTTTTTGTGCAAGAAAAATACCTTCAACGATTATCTCGACGTCTGCGATGCGCTGCTGGCGCAGGGCTACGGCGATCCGCGTTTTTGCTACGGCATGGGCGGCAGCGCCGGCGGTATGCTGATGGGCGTTGCAGTGAACCAGCGGCCGGAGCTCTTCCACGGCGTGGTGGCCCAGGTTCCCTTTGTCGATGTCCTCACCACCATGCTCGATGAGTCGATTCCGCTGACCACCGGCGAGTTTGAAGAGTGGGGGAATCCGCAGGATGAAGCCTATTACCGCTATATGAAAAGCTACAGCCCGTACGACGGCGTGCAGGCTCAGGCGTATCCGCATTTGCTGGTCACCACGGGCCTGCATGATTCGCAGGTACAATACTGGGAGCCGGCAAAATGGGTGGCAAAACTGCGCGAGCTGAAAACCGACGATAACCTGCTGCTGCTGTGTACCGATATGGATTCCGGCCACGGCGGTAAATCCGGCCGCTTCAAAAGCTATGAAGGCGTGGCGCTGGAGTATGCGTTTCTGATTGGCCTGGCGCAGGGGACGCTGCCGGGCCAGGCGGAGGTATAGCGCCGATTACTCCCCGAGATAGTGCTTCAGCGTCAGGCGCAGCTCGGGGCTCATGCGATCCAGGTTATTAAACAGCCAGCGTAAATAGCCAGGATCGTTTTCCGCCACTTCCGAGACCGGCTTGCCGCGGTATTTGCCGAAGGTAAAGGTGGAGAGCAGCGCCGGGCGGCCGGTAATGGTCGCCATCTCCTCAGGCGTCCAGCCGGAGGTGTTGATGATATCGAGCAGCAGGGCCGCGGTGATATAGCAATCGTACAGCGCCCGGTGATGATGCAGTCCCGGTGGCGTCGCGACGCTGAGCTTGCGCGATTTATACAGCCCCATATTGCTGTACTTGATGCCTGGCCACAGGCGGCGCGCCAGCTTCATCGTGCAGATCCACTCGCCCTGCATTTCCGGCAACACCCGGCGGTCAAAGCTGGCGTTATGGGCGACATACCACGGACTGCCCATATACAGCGGCACAATCTCCTCGATCCACGGCTTATCGGCGACCATCTCTTCGGTGATATGGTGAATCGCCATCGCCTGCGGGCTGATAGGCCGGTCGGGGCGAACCAGGTGGCTCATGGGATTGGTGATGTGTCCGTCGACAATATCTACCGAGGCGATTTCAACAATGCCTCCCTGCAATCCGCAGGTTTCTGTATCGATTACGCGCAGCATGGCTCGCTCCAGGCCAAAGAAACCAGCGTAATAGAATGCGCGGGTCTTGCCAACGTGGATGTCCGCAGGGGACGGGAATTATTTCTGTTTCGGTTCATAGGGCAGGCGAGAGAGCGAAACGGAGGCCAGTCGATGGGCGATCAGACGTTCGCGAAACCAGCCGCGCAGATGCTCGGGCTGTTCTCTTTCGACTAAATCAGCCACCACCGGCATATTGTAGCGTTCTTTAAACGCGACGCCCGCCGCGGCGAGATCGACATTCACTTTGTCCATCTCCTCCTGGGATAGTTTAGCCAGGTTCTTTTCCATCGGTTTCTCCTCTGATAACGCCGCAAAAAGTACTAAGCACGCGGCAAAAAGGCAAGTCTCAGACGCTTAGCTCGACTGCGCCATTATACAGGGTTATTCTCTGTGCTACATACATAACAAAAAGGAATGACAACTATGCCAATCATCGCCGGGCGCGCGCTGCGTCTGTCTCTGTTTCTCGCCGGTTGCCTGACCGCAGCAGGCGCATCGGCCCACGCCCATCTACAACAACAGCTTCCGGCGGCCAATACCGTGGTGAACGCTTCACCGCAGGCGCTGACCCTGAACTTCTCCGAAGGCATCGAAACGCAGTTTAGCGGCGTAACCCTCACCGGGCCGCAGCAGAAGACCATCACCCTCGGTAAACCCGTCCGCAGCGACAGCAATAAGGCTCAGCTGACGGTACCGGTTGAGCAGGCGTTGACGCCGGGCGAATATACCGTTAACTGGCACGTGGTCTCCGTAGATGGCCACAAGACGAAAGGGCAATACACCTTTACCGTGAAGTAAGCCAATGCTGAGTGGAGTCTATGTCAGCTTACGCTTTATCCATTTCATTTCGCTGATCGTCGCTTTCGGCTGCGTCCTCTACGGCGCATGGTGGGCGCCGGTGGCCCTACGTCGTTTGATGATGCAGCGCTTCTATCCGCTGATGCGCTATTTATTATCAGCAAGCGCGCTGTCGGCGCTGCTGATGCTGATGGCGCAGGGCGGCTTGATGGGCAACGGCTGGCCGGACGTCTGGCAGCCGGCTATCTGGCAGGCGGTGGCCGGGACGCAGTTTGGCGGCGTGTGGGTATGGCAAATTTTACTCGCCTTTGTGGCGCTGGCGGTGGTCTGGCTGAAGCCCCGGCGACCGGGACGTTTGCTGCTGGTGCTGTTTTGCGCTCAGCTGTTGCTGCTGGCCGGCGTCGGGCATGCCGCAATGAACGATGGCTGGCTGGGGATAGTGCAGCGAACCAACCATGCGCTTCATCTGTTTTGCGTGGCCAGCTGGTTTGGCGGTCTGCTGCCGTTTATCTACTGTCTTCGCCTGGCGCACGGTCGCTGGCGGCAGGCGGCCATCTGCACCATGATGCGTTTTTCGCGCTACGGGCATCTGGCGGTTGCCGGCGCCATCGCCAGCGGCGTGGTAAATGCGCTGCTGATCCAGGGCGGACTTATCAGCGCCTCGCCCTGGGGGCGTATGCTGTTGTTCAAATGTGCGCTGGTGGCGGCAATGGTGGCAATTGCGCTGGTGAACCGGTATGTTCTGGTGCCACGCATGTCGGCAGGCGGAACGCGAGCGGAGCAGCTCATCGTGCGCACTACGCAGATAGAAATTGCGCTGGGGGCGCTGGCGCTGTTTGCCGTCAGCCTGTTTGCCACCTGGGAACCTTTCTGAATAAACTGGTTAAATCATGAAAAAAATCGTTCTGACAATGTTGTTACTGGCAAGTTCTGGCGCTGCGCTGGCGGCACCGCAGGTGATTACCGTAAGCCGCTTTGAGGTGGGTAAGGAGAGCTGGGCGTTTAACCGTGAAGAGGTGATGCTGACCTGCCGTCCGGGCAACGCGCTGTTCGCCATTAATCCCAGTACCCTGGTGCAGTACCCGCTAAACGACATCGCCGAACAGCAGATGAAAGACGGTAAAACCAACGCGCAGCCGATTTCTGTGATCCAGATTGACGATCCGCAGCAGCCGGGACAAAAAATGAGCCTGGCGCCCTTTATTGAGCGCGCGCAGAAGCTCTGCTGATCGCCGCCTGCATCCCGCTGTATTTACATGAAAAAAACCGCCATCCCCCGATACCGGGCGTGGCGGTTTTTTGTTGGCATCAGCAATTTTGATACGAATTATTCGTCCACTTTTGTCGCGGACTGGAAAACCTGACACGGTAAACTATTCTTATAAGGCAAGGCGACTTAGCCTGCATTAATGCCAACTTTTAGCGCACGGCTCTCTCCCAAGAGCCATTTCCCTGGACCGAATACAGGAATCGTGTTCGGTCTCTTTTTATCTGTTTTTCACAAACCGCAGATTCCATTGCAAAACCCCAGTCGCTTTTTTCGGGGCTTTTTTCTTATACCACAACAATAATTTCCTAAACATTTCTTTTACAAAAAATCGTCTGCTAACGTTTTAGTAGCTCACGGTCACCAGTACGGTATCGCTGTAGGTTCCCGCAGGCTGGTTGCTCTGGGTCGGGTTAATCTTGAGGGTGTAGTTCGCGGACTGCGCGGCGCCGGAGCCGGTTACGCTGAGATTGTTGCTTTCCGTCCAGGCGCTGCCGTTGGGCTGGTAAAACTGATACTGCAGCCAGGCGGTTGGTTGGTTCGCAATGGGCTGGCTCATCTGCCGCCAGTCGCCGACGCTGGCGTTAGTGCTGGCGAGGTTGACGGTGTAGGCCGCGTTTTTAGTGCAGCGGATGGCAAGCTGGCCGCTGTAGTGGCTAAAACCGGAAGGAAGGGCGGCAGAGGCAAATTCGACGTCCGGCGCGCTGTCGATATAGCAAACATTGGTCACCTTCACCGACACGTTGACCGTAGAGGTCAGGGTTCCGTTATTCGGAATACATATCTTAATGCCCAGCAGATCGAGCCCGACGTAGCAGAATCGGTACACCCAGGTGATGGTTAACACATCGGTATAGGTACCGGCGGGGACGTTGGCTCCCGGCGTGGTTCTGAAGTAGAGCGGCATGGTGCCATCGCTTGAGTTAAATAAACCCAGCAGTTCGAGCAGCGTTGTTCTGGACCAGCTAATCACGCCGCCGTCCTGATAGGCCGGCGAGCACGAGGCGTCAGAACAGACGCTATAAGGGATGGCATCGCCCGCGCCATTAAGCAGCCGCGGAACGCCGTTGCTCTTGTTGGCCGACGCCAGAGTGGCGCTTAACGTATTGGTTGAGTTCAGCGCCACCAGTTCCGGGGTGCAGTAAAACCCCGCGCCGGCCATCACGCCCTGAGGCGCGCTGTTGAGCGCAAAGGAATCGACCGGGCCGATCGCTGGCGCACTGGTTTTGATACTGCAGGCGGCCAGCGCGGTGCTGGCTTGCCCGAGCGCTAAGAGCATCGCGAATACGAGGATAATACTTTTCAACGTTATCTCCGTTGTTAAGAGGGGCAGCTGACTGGACCTATCCGCTGCGGAACCGGCGTTGAGGACGGAAGTTCGAACTGGACGCTGCATCGAAGCTCTCCGGCGTTTATTTTGACTTCGTTGTGGCGTCCAAGATGCGAGAACCAGACTACGCCGTCATAGCCCACCAGGCCGCGTTGCTTGCTGTTAACCTCCTCGACCGGCGTACCGACCGGCAGCGGTTGCCCCCTGGCATCGACGAAGACGAGGGTTGCCGAGCGCACGCGGTTCACCGGGAAATCGACCAGCGCTCCGCTGCCTTCGCGCACGGCGATGCGTTTCTCCACCGTCAGAGCTTCGGTGTCCGTTGGCAGCGGTAGCGTATCGAGGGTGACTTTCCCCGGATACCACGCCGTCGCCCACGGGATCAGCAGATGACCATTTTTATCGGTCACGCCGACTTTGCGATTTTCATAATTCACCGCAATATTCGGGTAGTTGCCGGTGGAGACGACGATAAAGGCGTCGTTAATTTGCCGGGCGAAAAACAGACTGTTATCCATCAGCACCACCGAGCCCGCGGCCTCAAACCAGCTGTGACGATCGTCGCGCGACCCGTAGTAGCCTCCGCTCAGCGTTGACACGCGGTTGATCCAGGTCAGATCCGCCTGACTATAGTTATCGCCGCCGATCGAATGGGCGAGGTTCCAGCCCAGCCCGCCTTCTGCCGGAGCAGAGCGGCTGACGCTGATATTTTCTCCCCATTGTCCGGCGCTGGCGCGCTGGCCGCTTAGCTGGACAGAGGTTTGCGAATCGAAAGGGATGATGACCTGCAGCATGCTGGCGTAGCTACCTTCCTGCAGATCGCGGTTGACGCTCAGGCTGAGGCTGCTGCTGAGCCACAGGCCGCGGCTCCAGGAGAGGTTCAGCAGCCGGGTGCGCGAATTATCCTCGGCTTTGATATCAAAGTAGCCAATGCTAAAAGAACCGAGGGTTCGTCCCCACGGACTCAGGCTCAGCGTGGCCTGGTCTGACTGACGGCTGAGCGTGGCGGTAGACCCATAGGTGCTGAGGTTGTCGTAGCCGGCGCTGCGGCGGATATGTTGATAGCTCACTCCCCAGCTACTGCCATAGTAAGAGTAACCCGAGGTGAACTGGTTTCCGTCTCCCTCGCCACGGCTGGCGCTGCCCGACAGGCTGAGGGTGCCCAGATTCCCCACGCCGATATCGCTGCCAATGCCGGCATTGGTTAACCCTTCGCGGTCTTCGGTATGCGTAGAAAGCGTGAGCCAGTTGTTGAATCCGTAGCGATAAATAGCGCTTACCGCGCCGGCGCCATAATCGGCACTCCTGATACCGTAGTTGTTGCGCAGGGCGCCGAGGGTGAAATCAAAATCGCTCAGTCCTTCCCGCAGCAGGGTATTGGAGACATAAAAAGGGATGCTGGTGGAGACCTGGCGACCCAGAGCGTCGGTGGTCACTACGGTGGCTTCGCCGGCGCCGCTGATCCAGGGAACGTTGGTCAGCGTATAGGGGCCGCCATTGATTTGCGCAGAGCTGCTCTTATAGCCGTTGATAAACAGATCGACGCTCGAAGGAACCGCCGCGCTGCCGGATAAGTTAAGCAGCGGATATGTCACCAGATCCGGGCGAACGCTGAAGTTGCGGCTCAGGCGTAGCCCCCCCATGCGCACGGAACTGCTCCACGTCAGGGCGTTACTGACCACGTCCCCGGCCTGGTAGCTAATCATTTGGTCGCTATCGCTGTACTTCCACAGGGTGTCGTAGCGCATATAGCCCTGCTGCTCGTAGCCCGTCGAAGACCAGTTTTGCCGAATCACGGCGTTATTGGAAAGGACGCCCGGCGGGCCGAAAAGGCGCGTTTCGGTGAAGGTGCTGGTGGTTTGCGAACCGCCGGATGAAAAGAGGCTGTAAGCGTCGTAGTTAAATAAAATTCCCGGGCTGCTTATCGCGGTCTGGCCAGGTTGTTCCGTGGTCCCCCCGATGTGCTGCTCGGGGAGCCATTTGTCCGGAACCTGGAGCTTGAGGATCTGACCCGGCTGGTCATATTCCACTTTCACCGAGGGTAGCGTCGTCACATCAACCAGCGCGTCGCCGGTTTGCAGGGGAATATGCGCTTGCTGCAACACGCTGGCCGCGATCCAGTAGTGGCCAGCGTTGACCTTTACCGGAACGGCGCCGGCAAGAATATTGCCGTTGACCGATACGCTGAGGTACAGCTCGTACTCCTGCTTTTCGCCGTAGGATGCCGCAGGCGCAGGCAGGGAATCATAGGTCGCGGCGCAGGCCGTTACCGACGCCATCGCCAGCAGCCCCCCGGACGCCGTCCTTTTCAGATCTCTCATTTTTAACGATTCGCCGGAATTTCCACCGCCTGACCGTTATCCGTTAATTTCGCGAAGAGATGCATTCCTGACGGCGCGGAAGCGTTTCCGGCGCTCGGGAAACAGCTCTTTTTCTGCGCCAGAACGTAGCCGAGAAGACCATTAGCCTGGGGTATGCGCCCCTTGCCGCTCGCGTTCGCCCAGTAAACCGCGCTGAGGCGCGCGTGCTGATTGCCTCTGTTTTCGATGCACAGCGTCTGGCGGTTATTTTGCTGCGAGAGCGACCAGCGCAGCGTGGCCCTTACGGTTTCGACTGAACCCGCGTTCTTTAGCGGCGTGACGCCCTGCCCATAGGTAAACAGCGGCAGGACATAGCGCATGCGCATTTTCAGCCCGGCGGCGTTCTGTTCCGTCTGCGCCGCGGGTTGCGCGGCAGGGATCTCATCGATAACAATGCGATAGGAGTGCTCTTTGCCGTTTGCGATGGGGGCGACGCGCATGAGCCGCACCAGCTGGCGCTGCCCCGGCGCTACCGTGGTAAAAGGCGGGCTGGCGACAACATCCCGCTGATCGGCGTAGACGTCCGCTGACGCTTTTTGATCCCAGGCAAACACGCGCAGCTGCAAATTAACCGGCGCGCTGCCGCGATTCTCCAGCCACAGTTCAGACCCTGTTTCGTGGCTTTCGATCGTTTGAAATATCGGCCATACCAGAAAGGAGCTGGCGGCCAGCGCGGATGAGGGAAGCAATAAAGCGAATATAAACGGTGCAAATCTACAGCGAATCATAGTTAACCTGTGAATTATCTAATAGGTCAGCGTGACGGTGACCGTGTCGGTATAGGAGCCCACCGCCGGGAAGCCATTCGTGGCAAAAAGGCGGCCATAAACCGTGTAGGTTTGCGTGGTGCTCGGAAAGGATGCGACGTTCAGAGCCAGCGTACTGCTGCCCCAAACGTTAGCGCGGTTGGCGTCCTGATAAAGCTGGTACGCCAGCGTGCTGCTGTTGCCGTTCGACATGTAGCGCTGGGTGGCTGAGCCGCCGTTGACGCCATAGTCGAGGGCGATTGAAATAGCGGTGCCGGGCGTGCAGGTCACGATGATGGAACCTGCGCCGGCGGTACTCGCGACATCCACGTTGCTGTAAAGCGATGACAGGGTGCCAAAATTCAGCGTGCCGAAGTCCGTCGTTTGGGAGCCGTCCCCGGCGCCCAGCGCGCAGCCTGCGGTTATCTGCGCGGAGACTTTGAACGTCTTTTGGGCAACGGCGGCATGGGCGCCCGAGGTAAAAAGCAGAAGTAATGTAAGCCACTCTGGTCGAAGCATGACGCCCATTTTCCTTATGCGGTTACCAGGCTAAGGTCGCGGTGACAATGTCGTCATACACATCGGCTGTCGGCGCGTTGACGCTCTGGTCTTCGGGGCGAATGCGGGCAAAAACAGGAATCGCCTGTGGATTCCCTGTGCCAACGATAGGTATCGTGCCGCCAGGCAGGATTTCGTTATTGCGGGCGGCATCCGAATAGAGCCGATAGGCAATCTGCTGGGTGCCACCGGCGTTTTTCATATAGCGCAGCGCAGCATCGCCAGCCTGGCCGCCGTCAAGCGTCAGGGTCGAGGCAAGATCCTCGGTGCAGGTCACGGTTAGGGCGCTTCCGCCGCCGCTGCCGGTGATCTCCGCATCAATGGAGTTGGCTAAATCGCCATAGGAGCCGAAATTAATGTTGCCCCAGCGGTTGTTTTCGCCATTGCGGACATTCGATACGCTGCACCCGCTGCCGAGCGTCACCTGGACGCCAATCTGGCCGCTTAAGGTTCCCGCTGCAGAAGCCGGTTGAAGAATGACTATGGCGCTCAGTAAGCCGCCCAGGAGACTGCGCGAGATCGTTGTGACGTTCATAGAGAACCTCTTAGTGGAAAGCCGCTGAAGAAAAACAACAATGTAGCGATAGACGTTGGTCACCGATTAAGTGCCGCGGTTTTGTTGGTTAACGTATAACTACTCCTGCAAGATATGTGTAATTTTGTATTTATGGCTGGTTATGTATTTTTTATTGGATTGTTGTTCTGTGTTTATGCCTTTTATGTGGATGCAAACTCTTTTTGTTAATTAATTGTTGGTGTTATGTTTTTTAATTGTGTTTTGAAGGGGCGTGAAAATAGGGCGATTTTTTCTTAAATCACAATCTGGCGCAAAGTTTGCAACAAAAAATCTGGACAAAAAGGCGGGTATAGACACTGGAGGCGCCGTTGAGCAAGGGCGAGGAGAAAACACCTGCACAAAATCAGGCCCATAGTGCAGGTGAACTTTACGGGCCAACATCGGAAGTGACCCAGTATACACATTTGTATGACAAATGAAATAATAGATAAGAGACGGTTTTTCACTTTTTTGGCGGTTATTCTTCTGACCGCGCTATGGGTTATTGTCAGGGAGGCAAAGGGGGCGAACGGCGGCGTGAAAATAATGGACAACGATTTATTCTGGCGCCACAAAAGAGGGGTACAGCCATGTTTCCAGAAAGCTCACCAGAAACCATATTTGTCCGCTAAAAATAAACCACAGAGCAGCGGTCAAAATAATCAACAGGATAGCCAGCAGGAGTAATTCTGTTTTGCTCATAACTTCACTAGCCGTCCGCAAGGAGTACAACGAAGTTATGATAGTAACTAAAGCGCCGTTGAAGATGCAAACGCCGTTGTGCTAAACGGCGTTGGCGAAGCGGCGGGAGAGCTAATCCATGAGTATCGCCATCTGAGCGGCCATATCATCCAGCAGCTGGAAGCGGCGACGATATTCGGCGCGTTTCTTACTGGCGATGCTCTCAAGCGTCTTTCTTTCCAGCTGCAGCGGCAGGCGCCAGCGCCAGGCGCCGTCGGCGACCCCATCGATAGAGTGCCAGAACTCGTTATAGCTGGCGTGAAAATGTCGCCCTTTACTCAGTCGATAGCGCAGCGCGCGGAAGACGTGGCCGCTGTCGCTGACCCCGTAAATGTGATGAATGTTGCAACGCGCCGCCATTAACCAGATAAATTCCATCAGCAGGCGTTTCGGGAACAGGCCGTAACAGGCGCGGGTCGCCCGTTTAATCACTTCGTGCGGAACGGTACTGCGCGGCCCCTGCAGGCCGCCGATAGTCAACTGCCATTGCTCCTGCTGGCGGGTGACGCTAAAGGTCGCGCTGGCAAGCACAATCTCATCGCTATCGCGCAGCCACAGCGTCGTTTCGCCCTCGCGTTCGGCTTTGCCCGCCGAGGAAGCGGAGAGCGTAAACCGGCTGTCGTCTTTGCCTGTCAGCTCAAGCAGCGGCACATCTTTCGCTGCGGTCATGGCCCCGGCGAGGCGCGAGGCGCCCAGGGAATCAACGAACTGATAGTGGCTGATAATGGCCTGAGCGCGCTGGCTGGCGTTTAACCCGCGGATTAAATACTGGCGATGGACTTTGCCCGGCAGCGTCACCTGAGCGGCGAGCAGCTGATTGAAATCCGCACGCGCCGACAGGCTCTCCAGCATGCTGCGCGTTGGCGCATAAAATAATGCCGTGCGCAGTAAAAATTTAAGCCGGTAATGACGTTGTTGCCAGATGGGGGCGGGTGTGATCCGGCCCATCACCAGATCGGCAATGAGATTTGGGCGTCGCTCAACTACGCTGGCTGAATGCAGGCTGTTATCCGTCACGATGAATACCTCGGTGTTATTTACCCTCTATTCTATGGATATATCGTGGGGAGCTTAATGCCCGGCCGGACTATATTTGGCTTTCGTTTAAAATCGATTGAGGTGCCAATTTACGGGCGGTGAAGCCGCGGGGTTTTCCTATAATTATGCGAGGAGGACGAAATATGTATCAGCGTATTTACGGTTGCGACTGGCGTAATATCTGGCTGGTGGGCGACCTGCACGGCTGTTTCGCACGCCTGATGGCGGCCCTTCGTGAGCGCAAGTTTGACCCTTACCAGGATCTGCTTCTTTCGGTGGGCGATCTGATCGATCGCGGGCCACAAAGCGCGGAGTGTCTGGATTTACTGCGCTATCGCTGGGTTTACGCGGTGCGTGGAAACCATGAACAGATGGCGCTGGAGGCGCTTGCCGACGGCGATATGAGGCTCTGGGAGATGAACGGAGGCGACTGGTATACGCAGCGTGCGGCGAGCCAAAAGCAACGCCTTACGGCGCTTATTGCCCGCTGCCGCCGACTGCCGTTGATTATTGAACTCCACAGCGGTGAGCAGGTGCACGTGATTGCCCACGCTGATTACCCCGCCGCGGTTTATCGCTGGCAGCGCGCTGTCGATGAGCACCAGGTGCTGTGGCGTCGGCAGCGTCTTACTGACCACCTCGCCGGGCGTCACGGCGCGATTGCCGGCGCTGACCATTTCTGGTTCGGCCATACGCCGCTGAAACGACGCTACGACAGCGATAACCAGCACTATATCGATACGGGGGCCGTGTTTGGTGGAGAGCTAACCCTGGTGGCGCTACAGCTGGCAGGCTAAAAATCGCTGTATTCTCGGGCGGGAAGCCAGAAACTATCGATAAAATCTTCTACCGGAAAGCAGCCGCCGTGGCGTATCCGCTGATCGTCCATGGCCGTTGTGCACTGCCGCTCGTTATCGTAAACATCGACAACGATATCTTCACAGCCGCCGTCCAGGTAACAAATAAACAGCACTAAGGCAAACATCCGAGCCTCATATCCTGAAAAACATAGCGTTAAGTGTAGGAGATGACGGAGAAGCGGGGAAATAAATAACCCGTCTCAGGCGACGGGTTCAATTGAGTCAGGCGAGGCGCATGACCCAGGCATCGGACTGGCGATCGTAGTGCTTACGGTAGAGGACGGAATGTTCACCATCAAGTATGGCGGGTACGCTGGTGTCCGCGTCCCATGCATCAAGCTGCATACATAAATCCGGATCGGATTTGCAGGGGATGCTTAACGTTCGCTCTCCCTGCTGTTCGCCGTGCAGTTCGGCGTCGTCTATCTCAAACGCGCCGATACGTACGTTAGTTTTGGCCATAAATTCACCCCGTTTGTCTGCTGAGTTGTGGTACGACCAGTTAAGGCCGTCATTTTTCAGCGTAGACAAACGGGCGTAAAGCGCCAGTGAAAAAATGCTGTTTTTCGACGCGCCATCACGCTTTTTTGCTAAAAAGCTTACCGTCACGCACCAGTTCGCGGGGATAGCTATTTTTTAAACGCGACCCGACTTTTTTCGCCAGCCCGATCGGCGCGCCCTGATAGGTGACAATCGCATCATCCTTCTGCGGGAGCGTTTCAGGATAGATATCGCGACCGCGATACCACTCTTCCGCTTCGGCCTCCGTCAGCGCCAGGGGAGCGGCCGGCGCGGCAAGCGCAATCACCGCTTCGTGCTGCCAGCGGTAGCCTTTGTTATGGGTTTCGGCGAGCCGGATGCCGATGCGGGAAAAGCGCACTTTGCCGAATAACGCTTCGAGCGCCTGTGGGAATAACCAGATTTCTTTATCGCGCTGCCAGAGCGTATGGTCGGCGGTCCACTGCAAACCGACGGCGGCGGCGGCGGCAATTACGGCGGCGGATTCGCGGGTTTTAAGCGGCGTGAAGGGGAATTTCCCCACTTTATAACCCGGCGCCGGGAGCGGGTCGATGGCCGCGGTTTTACGTAAACGGGCGACGAAGAACCCTTCGCAGTCAAAAATCTGCGGGAAGACGTGCAGGAAGCCCTCCTCGGTGAGGGCTTCGCTGGCCTGCGGGAACAGTGAACCGAGCGGCACGACTTCTACCGCCTGCGGATAGCGCGCCAGCAGCCCGTTGACAACCTCTTCGTTTTCTTGCCGGTTCAGGGTACAGGTGGAGTAAACCAGCGTCCCGCCGGGGCGAAGGGCGTGAAACGCGCTGTCAATCAGCTCGCGCTGGGTCACCGCAATTTCCGCGTTGCTTTCCGGCGACCAGTTTTTCAGCGCATCGGGATCTTTACGTACTACCCCTTCGCCGGAGCAGGGGGCGTCGAGCAGGATCGCGTCAAAGCATTCCGGCAGCGCGGCGCCGAATACCCGACCATCGAAATGGGTCAGCGCCACGTTGCTGATTCCACAGCGGCTGATGTTGGCGTGCAGGACTTTAACCCGGCTGGCGGAATATTCATTGGCCAGAATGCCGCCTTCGTTACCCATGCGGGCGGCGATTTGCGTAGTTTTAGAACCCGGCGCGGCGGCGACGTCCATCACCCGCTTCGGCATCTGGCCGTCGGCAAACAGCGCGGCAACCGGCAGCATGGAGCTGGCTTCCTGGATGTAAAACAGCCCGCTAAGGTGCTCGGCCGTGCTGCCCAGCGGCAGGTCGTCTTCATCTTCACGCTCGATCCAGAAACCCTCTTCGCACCACGGAACCGGCGTGAGCTGCCAGCGGTAGGGGGCGACCAGCTGCAAAAAATCAGCCACCGTGATTTTCAGCGTATTGACGCGAATGCTTCGCCGCAGCGGGCGCTGGCAGGCGGCGATAAAGTCGTCAAAAGAGAGATGCGTCGGCATTGCCGCACGCATTTGAGCGAGGAATTCTTCAGGAAGATAGACAGCGTTTTGAGCCACGGGGAGCGCACCACAACGAAAAAAGGGGGCGTAGTTTACCATAAAGGCTCCGGCGGCGGACACCGGAGCCTGTTATGCTTAGCGCGGCAGGGCGGTGCCCCATTCGCGCCACTCTTTCGGTTCGCTCTCCAGCAGCAGGAAGTGTTTGCCATCCTGCGCTTTCGGCGCCAGCGGCGTACCCGGAGGCGTCGCAAACGCGATGCCGCCGCGAATGAACTGATTAAAGGTACCGGTTTTCACCACCCCGCCAATCAGGCCAAAGTCGAGGCTATAGCCGGAAGCCAGCCAGAACACCGAGTTGTTGCGCACCAGATACTGATAACGCTTGCTGATACGCAGCTGTACCATCACGCGATCCGACATCGAACCGAGCATCAGACCGGTCACCGTGCCGACTTCGAGCCCGCGGAACAGCACCGGCGTGCCGATACCCAGCGAACCCGCTTCCGGTACTTCGACGATAATGCTCAGGCCGTCGATATAACGTGAATCGCTGATCGTGGTTTCCTGTATTTCGAAATCACGGCGCGGCGCACCGCGTCCCGGCTCGACGTTGATATAGGCCTGGAAAAGAGTATCCAGATGTTCGACGCCCGCCGCGGATATCTGCGGCGTAATCACCGAGAAACGCGTCCCGGCGCGGGCAAAGGTATTGACGTATTCCGGGTAGAGAACCGCTTTCGCCTGCACTTCGTTTTTCGCGGTAATTAAATTCAGCGACTGGATCTGGCCAATATCAATCCCCAGGTAGCGAATTGGCATCCCTTCGGCGATTTTACCGGCGTCGAAAGCGTGCAGGGTTATCTGCCCACCCACCGCGCGGGCGGCGGTTTCTGACGCATACAGTACGCGTTTGTTATCGATCCGCGCGCTGGCGCTGGCGCCGCTGAGGTTATCAAAGCTAATCGCGCCCTTCAGCGCGCGGGAGAGCGGGGATGCCTGCACTGTTAGTCCGCTGCCGTTAAGCTGCACTTTCGCGCCGCCTTCGGCCCAGAACACGCTGTTGCTGGTCAGCAGATGGCGATATTCCGGCTTGATATGGATATTGATCTCAAAGGCGTTCTTGCGCGGCTGCACGGTGATGATTTCCCCGACCGCAAATTTACGGTACAGCACCACGGAGCCTGCCTGCACGTCCGGCAGCGTCTCGGCTGAGAGCGTAAGCGTGGTGGTCGGCAGATCGCTCATGCTGTTTTCCAGCGCCTTTTCCTGGTTCGCGTACAGCGGATAGCGGCTTTGCATCGCCCCTTTGTCGCCCGGGATAATGCGGATCCCGCCGCTGACCCATTCGCTGGCGCTGGCCCCGAGGAACTCCACGCCATCGATGCCGACTTTAACGTCGATGCGGCTGTTGACCACGAATTTGCTATCGCCGCGTACCAGAGAACGGTACTCCGGCATCACCGCCACCTGGAACGTGACGCCATCGGCGTTCAGCTTGCGCTCCAGAACCTGGCCAATCTGCACGCCGTGCAGAATCAGCGGCTGCCCGGCGTCGATGCCGTAGCTTTCCGGCGCGGTGAGCGTGACGGTTGCGACATCCGGTTCTTCCAGGATGGATTTATCGGCTGGCAGCACCGCAAACTGGTTGCGCGGTTCACCCTCGCCGGGGACCAGCTCAAAGGTGGTACCGGTCAGCAGGGCGCTGACGCTGGGATTATCCAGCGAGATTTTCGGCTTCTTCATCTGAATCAGCGTCTTCTCGCGCAGCAAGCTGACGACGCTGGGATCGACGGTCATTTCGCCGGTGACTTTCCCGTCAGCATTGAGATTCAGTTTACTGAGCTGGCCGACCTCCAGGCCCTGGTACATCAGCGGCGTAGAGCCCGCTTTTAACCCTGCGCCGTCCGGAAGGTCCAGTTTAACCACCACTCCGCGCTGGCTGTGCGCCAGGTCTTCGTATAAGTGATAATCGGTATTCTGCTGAGCCTGCGGAGAATCATCGGGGGAATCAAAGGCGATAGCGCCGTTCACCAGCGCGGAGAGGCTATCCAGCTGAACTTTAGCTCCGCTCAGGCTGACGTCCGCCTTTACGCCGGATACGTTCCAGAAGCGGCTCTCTTTTTTCACCAGATTGGTGAAACGCCGCTCGATCAGTACATCAATCGTGACGCCCTGATTGTTCGGATTAATGGCGTAGTCATATACCCGGCCGACCGGAATCTTACGGAAGTAGACCAGCGAGCCGCTGGTTAACGAACCCAAATCCGCTGACTTGAGATGAATCATCAGCTCGCCGTTGTTGATGTGGTACTTCGGCTGGGTATCGAGGGCGACAAAGTGATCCTCGGGCTCGCCCTGGCCGGGCATCATGCCGATATAGTTACCGCCCACCAGCGCATCCAGGCCGGACACGCCGGCGAGAGAAGCCTTCGGCGTTACCAGCCAGAACTGCGTCTCCTTGCGCAGCGCATCTTTCATATCGCCCTTGACGCTGGCGGAAACCTCAATTTTGCTCAGATCTTTACTCAGCGAGATGTTCTCCACCGTACCGACTTCTACCCCCTGATAGCGGATAGGCGTGCGGCCAGGGACGATACCGTTAGCGGACTGGAAGTCGATAACGATCGTCGTACCGCGATCCTGGTAGCTGGTCCATATCAGCCAGCCGGCAATCAGCAGCGCGATGACCGGCAGCAGCCAAAATGGCGAGATACGGCGTTTAGTTTTAATTTTGGCTTCAGTCGGCGAAGCGGGCGTTTCCTGACTCATGTGCGTCCCAAAGTAAGCGGCTGTCCAGCCATTCAACAGCAAGGATAGTTAATATTACCGCGGCGCCAAAATAGACCGCGGCGGGCCCCATCGTAAACGCGAGGAGCTGATCGCGGTTGATCAGCGACATGGTTAATGCGATGACAAAAAGATCCAACATAGACCAGCGGCCGATCCAGGTAATCAGCCGCAGTAGCAGGATGCGGGTACGTAATCCCTGTTCACACTTGAATTGTATGCTGACCAGCAGCGTAAACAATACAATTACTTTGGTGAATGGGACCAGAATACTGGCGATGAACACGACGCCGGCGATAGCGACGTTGCTGCTGGCCAGCGACATAATGCCGGAAAGGATGGTGTCATCCTGACGCGCGCCGTTGACGTAGATAATCGAGATCGGCAGCAGGTTGGCAGGCAGCAGGAAAACCATTGACGCAATCAGCGCAGCCCAGCTCTTTTGCAGGCTCTGGCGGCGTCTGTGGCGCAGGGGAGTGTGGCAGCGACGGCAGCGGCCGCGCGAATCGCGATGGCCGGTATAATGGCAGCCGAGGCAAACCTGCAGGTTTTCATCCGGCCGCAGCGCCGGGCGCTGGGGGTAAAAACGCTCCCAGAGCTCCTCAACGTTCATATGGATAAGCGTCAGGATACTGAGCAGGGTGAGGGAGATATAGGCGATAAGCCCGATGCCCGGCTGCAGGAAGGCGTAATCCTGCACCTTAATGGAGGCGACGCCGATGCCGACCAGGTAAATATCCAGCATCACCCACTCTTTGAGCCGCTCCAGCATCAGCAGTATCGGGCGCAGATTCATGCCCAGCACGTTGCCCAGCCACAGATAGGCGATTGAGACCACCAGCAGCACCGGCGCCACGACCGCGCAAAATAGCACCATCGCCGCCGTGAGCGGATCGCCCTGGCCGGTCATTTGCCAGATGCCCTGAAGGACGTTAGCGTCGATACGCACGCCCAGCAGATGCAAACGCAGCAGCGGTTCGCTCCAGGCAAAAGGCATCAGCAGCAGCATCGCGATTGCCATGCTGCCCAGCCGGGTAAGCGACCAGTCGCGGCCATCGCGCACTTTGGCGTTGCAGCGGGGACACCAGGCGCTTTGATTCTTTTTAAGGACCGGTAAACGAAACAGCAGGTCGCACTGCGGACAGCGCTGATAGTGAGCGTGCTCAACGGGGGCGCTGACCGAGTAGACGATCATTTTTTTTGCTGGCGTAATCCTGGGTGTTTTTAGTGGCATTTATAGCTTACAGAAATGAGTGTATCTCTCTATCTTAACTCAGGAATGAATTCATCTTGAGCATGAATGCATTTAAAGCTTATTTTATTAGGCTGTAAGTGTAAGGTAGTAAGACAACTAAGCGACCAAATAATGAACAAATCAGAATTCTACGCGGATTTGAACCGCGATTTTCAGGCGTTAATGGCAGGCGAAACCAGTTTTCTGGCGATGATTTCAAATACCAGCGCGCTGCTGTTCGAGCGGCTGACCGACGTGAACTGGGCCGGCTTCTATCTTCTGGAAGGTGACACGCTGGTTCTTGGCCCGTTCCAGGGCAAGCTGGCCTGCGTGCGGATTCCGGTCGGACGCGGCGTATGCGGGACTGCCGTCGCGCAGAATCGCGTGCAGCGGGTAGAGGATGTTCACGCGTTTGATGGGCACATCGCCTGTGACGCCGCCAGTAATTCGGAAATTGTCTTCCCGTTACGGGTGAACAATCAAACTATCGGCGTCCTGGATATCGATAGCACGGCGCATTCCCGCTTCACCGCTGAAGATGAGCAGGGACTGGCAGAACTGGTCGCGCATCTGGAAAAACTCATTTCTGCGACTGATTATCAAAAAATATTCACCCGCGTCGCAGGATAATCAACGGATAACGTAGCATTTACCGATGACGTCATTATAATGACGCCTGTTCATGCCTGCGGCTTGTTGGCTACGTCCGTTGTAATCAGGAAATTTCATGGAAAATCAACCTAAGTTGAATAGCAGTAAAGAAGTCATTGCGTTTCTGGCCGAACGTTTCCCTCAGTGTTTTAGCGCTGAAGGCGAAGCTCGCCCCCTGAAAGTCGGTATTTTTCAGGATCTCGTTGAGCGCGTTGGCGGAGAGATGAATCTCAGCAAAACCCAACTTCGCGCTGCTTTGCGTCTTTATACTTCGAGCTGGCGCTACCTGTACGGCGTTAAGCCTGGCGCAGTCCGCGTTGACCTTGACGGCAACCCGTGCGGCGAACTGGAAGAGCAGCACGTCGCTCATGCCCGTCAGCAGCTTGAAGAAGCAAAAGCCCGCGTTCAGGCGCAGCGCGAAGCGCAGCAGGCCAAAAAACGCGAAGCCGCTGCCGCAGCAGGCCAGCCGGAAGAGGGGGCACGTCGCGAGCGTAAACCGCGTCCTCAGCCTCAGGCGCGTCGTAAAGACGGCGCTGAGCAGCGTAAACCTCGCCCGGCAGCAGCAGCCAAAGCGCCGCGCGAAGAGCGTCATACCCCTGTATCAGATGTGTCTGTATTGACCGTTGGCCAGGCACTGAAGGTGAAAGCAGGCAATAATGCAATGGACGCCACCGTCCTGGAAATCACCAAAGATGGCGTTCGTGTACAGCTGACTTCTGGTATGTCAATGATTGTACGCGCAGAACACCTGGTGTTCTGAAACGGAGGCCGGGCCAGGCATGAACAAATTCTTTAAGCTCACCGCGTTGGCGGGCCTGCTGGTAATCGCAGGCCAGTCATTCGCCGTGGACGATATCACCCGGATCGATCAAATCCCCGTGCTGAAAGAAGAGCCGCAGCACGCGACGGTGAGCGAGCGCGTCACATCGCGCTTTACCCGCTCTCACTACCGGCAGTTCGATCTTGATAATGCCTTTTCGGCAAAAATTTTCGATCGCTACCTGAACCTGCTCGACTACAGCCATAACGTGCTGTTAGCCAGCGACGTGGCCCAGTTTGCCGCGAAAAAGACTCAAATCGGCGATGAGCTGCGCAGCGGGAAGCTGGACGTTTTTTACGACCTGTATAACCTGGCGCAGAAGCGTCGATTTGAGCGTTATCAATATGCATTGAAAGTGCTGGAACGTCCGATGGACTTTACCGGCAATGACAACTTCAACCTTGACCGCAGCAAGTCTCCCTGGCCGAAAGATGAGGCCGAGCTGAATGCGCTGTGGGATGCCAAGGTGAAGTTTGATCAGCTCAGCCTCAAGCTGGCTGGCAAAGATGATAAAGAGATTCGCGAGACCCTAACCCGTCGCTACAAGTTTGCCATTCGCCGTCTGGCGCAAACCAATAGTGAAGACGTTTTCTCGCTGGCGATGACCGCCTTTGCGCGTGAAATCGACCCGCATACGAACTATCTCTCTCCGCGCAATACCGAACAGTTCAACACCGAAATGAGCCTGTCTCTCGAAGGTATCGGCGCGGTACTGCAGATGGATGACGACTATACGGTGATCAACTCACTGGTGGCCGGTGGTCCTGCGGCGAAGAGTAAATCCATCAGCGTGGGCGACCGTATCGTTGGCGTTGGGCAGCCGGGTAAAGGCATGGTTGATGTCATCGGCTGGCGTCTTGATGATGTCGTGGCGCTGATTAAAGGTCCCAAGGGCAGCAAGGTTCGTCTGGAAATTCTCCCGGCGGGTAAAGGCGCGAAAACGCGGATTGTGACCCTCACGCGCGAACGCATTCGTCTTGAAGACCGCGCGGTTAAGATGTCAGTCAAAACCGTCGGCAAAGAGAAGGTTGGCGTGCTGGATATTCCGGGTTTCTATGTTGGCCTGACGGACGACGTCAAGGTTCAGCTGCAGAAACTGGAGAAACAGAACGTTAGCAGCATCGTTATCGATCTGCGCAGCAACGGCGGCGGGGCGCTGACCGAAGCGGTTTCGCTTTCTGGCCTGTTTATTCCATCCGGCCCGGTTGTCCAGGTTCGCGATAATAACGGTAAGGTGCGTGAAGACAGCGATACCGACGGCGTGGTGTACTACAAAGGCCCGCTGGTGGTGCTGGTCGACCGTTTCAGCGCCTCGGCTTCTGAAATTTTCGCCGCCGCGATGCAGGACTATGGCCGAGCGCTGATCGTCGGTGAGCCGACCTTTGGCAAGGGGACCGTCCAGCAGTATCGTTCGCTGAACCGCATTTACGATCAGATGCTGCGCCCTGACTGGCCGGCGCTGGGGTCCGTACAGTACACCATCCAGAAATTCTACCGTATTAACGGCGGGAGTACTCAGCGCAAGGGTGTGACGCCAGACATCATGATGCCGACCGGAACCGAAGAGCGTGAAACCGGCGAGCAGTATGAAGATAACGCGCTGCCGTGGGATAGCGTCAATGCGGCAACTTTCGTGAAGTATGGTGACCTGACGCCGTTCGGACCCGAGCTGCTGAAGCGCCACGATGCCCGTATCGCCAAGGATCCTGAGTTCCAGTACATCATGAAGGACATTGCTCGCTATAACGCGATGAAAGACAAACGCAACATCGTCTCCCTGAATTACGCGCAGCGTGAAAAGGAGAATGAAGAAGATGATGCGATTCGTCTGGCCCGCGTTAACGATCGCCTGAAACGCGAAGGCAAGCCGCTACTGAAAAAACTGGAAGATCTGCCGAAGGATTACCAGGAGCCTGACCCGTATCTTGATGAAACGGTTCATATTGCGCTCGACCTGGCCCATGAGGAAAAGGATCGGCCTGCGGTAGAGCCTCCGGCCAGTAAATAATCCCCCAACGGGCACACTAAGTTGTGCCCGTTTTTTTTTCTCGCCTTTCCCAACGTTCATTGCCTGATTTCAACAAAATGTCAACGCTTTTGCCCAGCGTCAGCAATATGCTACAAAATGTAAAGTTGTGTCTTTCTCGTGACTTAGCGGGGCCTGATGGTTGAAAATTGGCGTTCTACCCATACCATGTGGGTAATCGCATAGTGCGTTTTGTTAAATCGAGGTTAAAAGAAAATTATGATGCGAATCGCGCTTTTCCTGCTGACCAACCTGGCAGTGATGGTGGTGTTCGGGCTGGTGCTGAGCCTGACGGGAATTCAGTCAAGCAGCATGACCGGGCTGCTGATCATGGCCCTGTTGTTTGGTTTCGGCGGCTCAATCGTTTCGCTGCTGATGTCGAAATGGATGGCGCTGAAATCGGTGGGTGGGGAAGTCATTGAGCAGCCGCGTAACGAAACCGAGCGCTGGCTGATGAATACCGTCGCGCAGCAGGCGCGCCAGGCGGGTATCGCTATGCCGCAGGTCGCTATCTACCATGCGCCGGATATTAACGCCTTCGCGACCGGCGCGCGCCGCGATGCGTCGCTGGTGGCGGTCAGTACCGGGCTGCTGCAGAACATGAGCCGTGATGAAGCGGAAGCGGTTATCGCCCATGAGATTAGCCACATCGCCAACGGTGATATGGTCACCATGACGCTGATCCAGGGGGTAGTGAACACCTTCGTTATCTTTATCTCGCGCGTTATCGCGCAGATTGCGGCGGGCTTCCTCGGCGGCAACCGCGATGAAGGTGAAAGCAGCAACGGCAACCCGCTGATCTACTTTGCGGTAGCCACGGTGCTGGAGCTGGTATTTGGTATTCTGGCCAGCATCATCACCATGTGGTTCTCCCGCTACCGCGAGTTCCATGCGGACGCCGGTTCAGCGAAGCTGGTAGGGCGTGAGAAAATGATCGCCGCGCTGCAGCGTCTGAAAACCAGCTATGAGCCGCAGGAGGCCAGCAGCATGATGGCGTTCTGCATTAACGGCAAAGCGAAATCCATGAGCGAGCTGTTTATGACTCACCCGCCGCTGGATAAACGTATTGAAGCCCTGCGCAGCGGCGAATACCTGAAATAACCGTCGCGTCTTGCCCTGAAAACAAAAATCCGCAACCTTCGGGCTGCGGATTTTTTTATGCCGGTTTTGCGTTACAGCCTGACGCGCGGCTGCGTGACGCGTAGCCCGCTGACGGCGGCCGCGACGATGGCAAACGTTCCGGCCAGCAAAAGGGCGGTGTGGGTTCCGCTATCGCCCAGCAGGTTAAACAGCAGCGCCACCAGCGCGGCGCCAGTGCTCTGTCCAAGCAGGCGCGCGGTCCCCAGCATGCCGCTTGCGCCGCCGCTGCGATGAGCCGGCGCTGACGAGACGATGGTGTGATTGTTGGGGGACTGGAACAGACCAAAGCCCGCGCCGCAGAGCGCCATTCGCCAGATAATATCCAGGTCCGACGGCGCGGAGGGCAGTAAAGCCAGGCCGAACAGGCCGCAGGCCATGATGATTAGACCCATCGCGCCCAGCAGCCCGGCGTGAACTTTCTCAATCAAATATCCCGCCAGCGGCGCCATCACCATAGTGGCCAGCGGCCACGGCGTCAGGAGCAGACCGGTTTCCACCTCGCTACGCCCCATCATTGACTGCAGGAAGAACGGCAGCGAAACCATCGCCAGCATCTGGGCGCAAAAAGAGCATATCGACGTACAAATTGACAGAGAGAATAGCGGAATGCGCAGCAGGTCAACCGGCAGCAGGGGGACCGGCATTTTGAGCTGGCGGCGGACAAAAAAGAACCCGACAACCAGCATGGCCATAACCTCCGCCGCAACCAGCGCGCCTGACTGGCCCTGAGCGAACCCGCCGAGGGCGGTAATCAGTAAGCCAAAAGTGAGAGCATTCATGATGGCGCTCGGCAGGTCGAAGCGGGTGACCTTGCTGCGGCCGGTGTTAGCTGGCAGATAGCGCATCGCGAGAAGCAGTGAAATAATCCCCAGCGGAACGTTAATCAGAAACAGCCATTGCCATGAGGCCATTGAGAGAATCGCGGCGGCGATGGTCGGCCCCGCCGCGGAGGAGACGGCCACCACGAAAGAGTTGATCCCCATCCCGCGGCCGAGAAAGCGCTGAGGATAAATCAGGCGAATCAGCGCGGTGTTCACGCTCATCAGCGCCGCGCCGCCGAGCCCCTGCGCCACGCGCGCCAGGGTCAGCATTTCGAGGCTTCTGGAGAGCGCGCAGGCCAGTGAGGTGAAGGTAAAAAGCACCAGGCCGATTTTATAAATACGCCGGTAGCCGACCATATCGCCGAGGAAAGAGAGCGGCAGCAGCGCGATAACGATAGCGATTTGGTAGGCATTAACTATCCAGATTGAAGAGGCCGGGGATGCGTTTAAATCGCTGGCGATGGTCGGCAGGGCGACGTTGGCGATAGCGCCGTCCAGCACCGCCATCGCCAGGCCTAATACAATGGTCAGAATGGCGCCGTAACGCTGCGGTAAAGGCAGCCCATCGGAGATGTTTTTATCCATGTGAAGTCTGTATCTTATCGGGAACTATTAACTGGTTAATAATTTTAGCATTGATTATTCAGCGGCATGTCGCAGATTTGTAACGAATCGGCAGAAGAACGATTGCGGGTAACGGGATGCGAATTTATAATAAAAACCGGTTCTAATTTTTATAAAACAGTTGCGATGAGGTGATAAATGGCAGTTGCAGATTTGGATAAACAGCCAGATTCTGTCTCTTCGGTATTGAAGGTTTTTGGCATTCTGCAGGCGCTTGGCGAAGAGCGTGAAATTGGCATTACCGAACTGTCCCAGCGCGTCATGATGTCAAAAAGCACCGTTTATCGCTTTTTGCAGACCATGAAATCGCTGGGATACGTAGCTCAGGAAGGTGAGTCCGAGAAATATTCTCTGACCCTGAAACTCTTCGAACTTGGCGCGCGGGCTTTGCAGAACGTTGATTTGGTGCGCAGCGCTGATATTCAGATGCGCGAGCTTTCACGCCTGACGAAAGAGACCGTCCACCTGGGCGCCCTGGATGAAGACAGTATTGTTTACATCCACAAAATCGACTCAATGTACAATTTGCGCATGTATTCGCGCATCGGGCGTCGTAACCCGCTGTACAGCACCGCGATCGGTAAAGTGCTGCTGGCCTGGCGCGATCGTGCCGAGGTTGAGCAGATTCTGGAAGGGGTGGAGTACAAACGCAGCACCGACAGAACTATCACCAGCACCGAAGCGCTGCTGGCGGTTCTCGATAAGGTCCGCGAGCAGGGGTATGGCGAAGATAACGAAGAGCAGGAAGAGGGGCTGCGCTGCATCGGGGTTCCGGTTTTCGACCGCTTCGGCGTGGTTATCGCGGGCCTGAGTATCTCTTTCCCGACGCTGCGTTTCTCGGAGGAGCGCCTGAACGAGTACGTGGCGATGCTGCACACGGCGGCGCGTAAAATTTCAGAACAGATGGGCTACAACGATTATCCGTTCTGACCTTGTGCGTAAATCGGGCTACAGTGTATGTAGCCCGTTCGTGACTAGCCGTTATCGACTACCGTGGCGCTTTTTCGCAGGATAGGGCAATCGGTAATGCCGATAATACCGCTGCTGGAATGAACATATTGTGCGGTACTGATGCCGCGAGCCGTGAGATATTTACACTGCAATCCCAGCCCCCCGGCATTCTCACTGCTGCCCATTAATACGCCGTAGCCGCTTAATAATACGCCAATCCACAAGATAGCCAGCACCACAATGGTACGAATGATCAATCGCATTGTTGCCTCATTATTTGTATTATCCTTGCGTCCATTCTGGCATGAACATCGTTTGAAACAAGTCTATGATTCCTAAACTTGCCTTTCGTATTACAGTTAGCCGCGGTTTAAGAAGGTCATGTTATCCTGGCGACATCTGGTACTGATGCGGAGTGTGGAGTGAAAAAATTACGCTGGGTTTTGCTGATAGTCATCATCGCAGGTTGTTTACTGCTATGGACTCAGATGCTTAACGTAATGTGCGATCAGGATGTACAGTTCTTCAGCGGCATCTGCACTATCAATAAATTTATTCCCTGGTAAGACATTTTTAATATGACTGATTTTCTTCTGCCGCGCGGGTGGTAGAATAAACGCCTTCTCTTTGAGGTGGTGAAATGAGTGAGTTACTAAATCCTGGGATTGTAAGCCTGGCATCCGTGGCGCTTTCAGTTGTGCTGTTGCTTGTCGGCCTGTTGTTATGGTTTTTTGTTAATCGCGCCAGCTCGCGCGCTAATGAGCAGATAGCGCTGCTGCAGGCGCTGCTGGATCAGCAAAAGCGGCAAAACGCGCTGCTGCGCCGTCTCTGCGAGGCCAATGAGCCAGAGAAGGAGAGTGCCGCAGAACCTTCCATCGCCGAGAAGGGGAAAGGCGACGACGACTTCATTCGTCTGGTCGCAGAGCGCTAATCTGATTGTCAGGTGTACATCGTGACGGTGTGCGCCTGTATCTCCCCCGGTGTATAACGTATCCTTATCGATAAATTCTCTTCCGACCGTAAACCTGCCCACCGGCAAGCGGAGGCGGCGCGTTTATGCTCTCTTTAATTAGTTTGTTTAATTCATCAAATAAAAGAACAGGAAAGACCTGACTGTCATCAGGCGTTCATTATTGCGGTGAAGTATAGACAATATTTTAAGTACTTCAATTAACGCGCTTCGATATTATGCCATGGGCCGGTAAAGCAATTTTTCAACTATCGATATGAGCTTTTAAATGCATCTTTATGCAATGATTTCTGACTCCCCCTAAAATTGGCAGTTTGGCTCTACGCGGGGCCCGGCAAGCTGAAGTCATTGAGCAATGGCGGATAAACTCCCAGGCAGGGGGCCGTCTCAGCGGCGCCAGCGCGGAGGGAGAAGGATAAGCCAGAGGAAGCAAAGTCGCATAAATGTGCAGGTGATCAAATGATTCCCTTATAATTTGTGCGAGCGATCGAGAGCCGTCTAAAAATGGCTTGCCATTATTTACGTAGTATGTGATAACACCTTTCGGGTTAAACGAGGTACAGTTCTGTTTATGTGTGGCATTTTCAGTAAAGAAGTCCTGAGTAAACACGTTGTCGTTGAATACCGCTTCTCTGCCGAACCTTATATTAGTGCCTCATGCAGTCATGTGTCAGTTTTATCTATGTAAGTGCCCCACGGGCGAAGAAAACAGTCTAAGGAATTTTGCAAATGGCAAAGATTAAAGGTCAAGTTAAGTGGTTCAACGAGTCTAAAGGTTTTGGCTTCATTACTCCGGCTGATGGCAGCAAAGATGTGTTCGTACACTTCTCCGCTATCCAGGGTAACGGCTTCAAAACTCTGGCTGAAGGCCAGAACGTTGAGTTCGAAATTCAGGACGGCCAGAAAGGTCCAGCTGCAGTTAACGTAACTGCTATCTGATTTAGACCACTGAATCTTGTAAGAAAGCCTCGCAGCCGCGGGGCTTTTTAGTCTTTATTGCAAATCATGTCATTTTTCCTCCCTCTGTTGCGCTTTGTTGCAAAACAACATCCTTATTAGCACTGTTTAGCAACCTGTTTTGTATATATCTGTTAAATCAGGTGGTTGCAAAATAATGATGGAGCTAAGGTGCAAAAGAACAAACTTAAGTCAGCCGCTAACTTTACCCCTTTACGGTTTGGGTTGTTATGCGTGGCCATTCTTTGCTGTATGGGTCTGCTGCTGGCCCGGGTAGGCTGGCTGCAAATTGTCTCTCCCGACAATTTGGTTAAACAAGAAGATATGCGCTCCTTGCGCGAAGAGCCTATCGACGTGCAGCGCGGCATGATTAGCGATCGCGAGGGCCGCCCGCTGGCGGTTAGCGTGCCGGTGAGCGCCATCTGGATCGATCCGCAAACAACTCTCGCAAAAGGCGGCGTCGGGTATGGCCCGCGCTGGCAGGCGATGGCGCAAGCTTTACACCTCAACCTTAGCGAGCTTGCCCATCGCGTGCAGGCGCATCCTCATGCGCGTTTTCTCTATCTGGCGCGTCAGATAAACCCGGAGCAGGCGGAGTGGATCGACAAGCTGCACCTGCCGGGGATTAATCTGCGCGATGAGTCGCGTCGTTTTTATCCCGCGGGGCACGTTGCGGCTAATCTGCTGGGCTTTACCAATATCGATAATCAGGGGATCGAGGGGGTAGAGAAAAGCTTTAATGCCCAGCTAACCGGTCAGCCCGGGCGCCGTCTGGTGCGCAAAGACCGGCACGGCAACGTCATCGAAAATATCACCGAAGTCCCGGCGGTCCCGGCCCACAATTTGCAGCTCAGTATCGATGAGCGTCTGCAAACGGTGACCGAGGACGCGCTGGATAACGCCGTGCGCTGGAACAAAGCGGAATCAGGGGCGGCGGTATTAATTAAAATTGATACCGGGGAAATCCTGTCGATGGCCAGCTACCCCGATTTCAACCCTAACAATCGCGATGACGCGAAGCTGGATGATTTCCGCAATCGCGCGATTAGCGATACTTTCGAGCCGGGGTCGACGGTTAAGCCGCTGGTGCTGATGACCGCGCTCCAGCAGGGCATTGTTCAGCCGGATAGCGTGGTGGATACCCATCCGTTTACCCTCGACGGTCATCGTATTCGCGACGTCGGTTACTACCCTGAGCTGTCCCTCACCGGCATTCTGCAAAAATCCAGCGATACCGGCGTTTCACATTTGTCGCTGGCCATGCCGATTCAACATCTTATCGATACCTATAAAGCGTTCGGTTTCGGCGACTCTACCGGTCTGGGATTAACCGGTGAAAGCGCCGGGCTGATGCCGCAGCGTCGCTACTGGGGACAGCTGGACCGGGCGACATTCGCCTTCGGTTACGGCCTGATGGTTACGCCGCTCCAGCTGGCGCACGTTTACGCAACTATCGGCAGCTACGGTATTGAGCGTCCGCTATCGATCACGCGCATCGATCCGCCGGTCATGGGCACCCGAGTGATGCCGGAGCAGATTGTGCATGAAGTCGAACATATGATGGAGAGCGTTGCCTTGCCGGGCGGCGGGGGCACAAAAGCGGCGGTGCGCGACTATCGGGTGGCGGTAAAAACCGGTACCGCCAAGAAAATTGGCCCTGACGGGAAATATATCGACAAATACGTGGCCTACACCGCAGGGGTGGCGCCCGCCAGTAACCCAAAATTTGCGCTGGTAGTGGTGATGAACGACCCCAGCAACGGTTCGTATTACGGTGGGGCAGTGTCGGCGCCGGTATTCAGCCAGATCATGGGCGATGTGCTGCGCCTGGAAAACGTGATGCCAGATGGGATGCCGCAGGGTTCTGAAAACCTGATCGTCATGCATCATGACGGCGTGCTGCCGCCTGCGCTGTAACGGTGGCCTGGAGGGGCGAATAGCGCTACACTTTCGCCCTTTCAGCACACCGGAGTTGCCATGTCTTACAGTTGCCCACTTTGCCACGCGCCGCTTGAGCGCCGCGATAATAGCTTTATCTGCCCGCAGCGGCATCAGTTCGATCTGGCGAAGGAAGGGTACGTCAATTTACTGCCGGTGCAGTTTAAGCGCTCCCGCGATCCGGGCGACAGCGCTGAAATGATGCAGGCCCGGCGGGCGTTTCTCGATGCGGGTCATTATCAGCCGCTTCGCGACGCGATCTGCGCTTATCTGCACACTTTCGCTCCGACCGATTTACTGGACATCGGCTGCGGGGAAGGCTACTACACGCACGCTTTTGCCGCCATCGCCAGCCGCAGCTGGGGTCTGGACGTGTCGAAATCCGCTATCCGCGCGGCGGCAAAACGGTACCCGCAGGTCAACTTTTGCGTCGCCTCCAGCCAGCGTTTACCGTTTGAGGATGCAAGCCTGGATGCGATAGTACGTATTTACGCCCCCTGCAATGCCGTTGAGCTGGCGCGCGTTGTCCGCCCCGGCGGCTGGGTTATCACCGCGACGCCGGGGCCTCGTCACCTGATGGAGCTGAAAGGGTTGATATACGACGAAGTGCGTTTGCACGAGCAAAACGCGGAAGAGATGGCAGGGTTTACGCTACGTCACCAGCAGCAGCTGGCCTATCCGATGCAGCTTAACGGCAGCGAGGCGGAAGCTTTACTGCAAATGACGCCGTTTGCGTGGCGGGCTAAGCCGCCGGTTCGGGAAGCGCTGCGTCAACAGGTGGGATTTGACTGCCAGACCGATTTTGCCATTCACTGCTGGCAGCGCGACGCCTGAGGATCAGCCGGCGAAATGGCTCCAGAGGATCTGGGCGCCGATGCCAATCAGCACGATACCGCCGAGGATTTCCGCCCGTTTGCCGAGCAGCGGGCCGATAAAACGTCCCACCATCATACCGAGCGTCGACATTATCAGCGTGGCGCAGCCGATAGCCAGCGCGGTGGCGATAATGTTGACCTGCAGAAACGCCAGGCCAACGCCGACGGCCATGGCGTCAAGGCTGGTAGCGAATGCGGTGGTCACCAGCAGCCAGAAACCGTGGCGTCGCGGAGTTTCGCAGTCGTCGTCGTTGCCGCCGCGAAACCCTTCGATAACCATTCGACCGCCGAGAAACACCAGCAGCACAAAGGCAATCCAGTGGTTCCACTCAAGAACGAACTGGCTGGCAAGCATCCCCATTCCCCAACCGACCAGCGGCGTGAGCGTTTCGATAGCGCCAAAGATGAGACCCGTGCGCAGGGCTTCAGAAAATTTAGGTTTATGGAGAGTGGCGCCTTTGCCAATAGAGGCCGCGAAGGCGTCCATGGACATGCCGAAGGCAAGAAGAATTGTAGCGGATACATTCATGAGAGCGTCCTGACCGGGGATAATCCATATGACACATCGCCGCCCCCAGTAAAAATACGCGGCCCATCCTGAAAATGAGGCGCCGCGTACAGCAGCGATGCGTCTATGGTCTCGCCTGATTGAAGACGTTCTTCTTCAACCCGTACGTGCCACGTTTTGCAACGAGTATGTTGACACGTACATTTTCTGGCAGGCAGAAAATTGGCTACTCCCCAACGACGGGCGCAACCTTAACATAATTTTAGAATATAAAACAATAACAGAGTCAGGTTATTTTGCTAACCAAATGATAACGATTTTCATTTAAATTTAGAAGTGAATAATTCGTTAATAAATATCGGCGAATTAAACGAATGGAATATAGCCGCGGCTATATTCCATTCGCCGGGGAAGGACAAAATATAGCGCAAGCTATATTTGTAACTCATTGAGTTGAAATGAGAATTTTGTATATTTTTTCCAGGTCGTCGATATTTTGTACGCGAATTAGCAGGCGGCGCTGCTCTAATTGCATGACCAGCACGCCATCTTCCGATAAATTCATCTCTTTAATACGCTTATATTCGATCCAGATATTGGCGAAAAAAAAGCCTTCTTTTTTGAAGATGATTTTGGGTGAACGGATCCAGAAAAGATATAACCCCATCAAGGCCAGGGCAGATAATAGCCAGGTGGTGATAAGTTCGCCCTGGCTGGCAATATTGTTATAAATCAGGATAGCAATGAGGCCGACGAAGATAATGCCATCGACGCGATTGCGGCGGAGCAGGGGGATAGCCAGCAAAACGGGGCCATTGCGGCGCGGCATGATGAACTGATCGTAAATCGCAAACGCGAGCAGAACAAGAATAAACAGGATTAACACCAGGTCCGTGATTGTCATCCATCCTCCAAATAAAAAAGCCGGGGGCAAGCCCCCGGCACACAGCGTGTAGATTACTGGCCCAGCAGGCCGACAGCGTAGCCCGCGATACCGATGACGAAGAAGCCAACGATGATCCACAGGGCGTTAACTTTCTTGCGCAGCAGCCACATACAGGCGAAGGTCAGCAGCAGCGGCACCAGGCCCGGCATCAGCTGGTCAAGGATAGTCTGCACGGTGGTCACGCGCGTCTGGCCATCCTGACCGGTGATGGTGGAAACCACCAGCGGGATGTTCACGTGCGTCCACTTGTTAACCAATGCCCCCATGACAAACAGGCCGAGAATTGACGCCCCCTCGGTCAGTTTCTGCAGGAAGCCGCCGCCCATATCTTTAACGATATCGATACCTTTACGGTAACCGTACGCTACGCCGTAATAACGGGTCAGCAGACGCACCGCGTTAAACAGGATAAAGAACAGCAGAGGCCCGAGCAGGCTGCCGCTCATGGCGATACCTGCGCCCAGCGCGGCGAACACCGGACGAACGGTACCCCAGAAGATAGGGTCGCCCACGCCGGCCAGCGGGCCCATCAGACCAACTTTGATACCGTTGATAGCACCATCGTCGATCTCTGCGCCGTTAGCACGCTGCTCTTCCATCGCCAGCGTTACGCCGAGAACCGGCGCCGCAACGTAGGGATGGGTGTTAAAGAACTCAAGGTGACGCTTAATCGCCTGTTTACGCGCATCGTTGTTCTCCGGATACAGGCGACGAATAGCCGGCACCATGGAGAAGCAGAAGCCCAGCGCCTGCATACGTTCGAAGTTCCATGAACCCTGGAACAGGTTAGAACGAATGAACACGCCACGAATATCACTCTGAGTCAGTTTTTTCTCGGTGGTATTTTTAGTCATATCAACCATTTCGCTCACCTGTTAGTCCAGTTCGTTGTCGAGATCGTTATTACCAGCAGCCTGCACAGGCGCACCCGCTACGCGGTTGTATTTCGGGCTCAGCTGGATGTAGAGCACCGCCATCACGGTACCAATCACACCCAGAGCAACCAGGTTGAAATCGGTGAACGCGGCGGTCACAAAGCCCAGGTAGAAGAACGGCATCAGGTAGCCTGCGCGCATCATGTTGATGACCATCGCGTAACCGACGACCACGATCATGCCGCCCGCGATGTTCAGACCGCCGGTAACCACTTCTGGAATGGCGTTCAGCATACCCTGTACTTCGCTGGTGCCGACGGAAATCGCCACGATAACGGCAGGGATAGCGATACGCATGGCCTGCAGGAACAGCGATGAAACGTGCAGCCAGGATATGGCCGTCAGGTTTCCATTCTCCGCGGCCTTATCCGCCGCGTGCTGGAAGGCAACGGTGATGGTACGAACGATAATGGTCAGAACCTGGCCTGCCGCGGCCAGCGGGATTGCCAGCGCGATACCGGCACCGATGCTTTGATGGCCGGCGATAACCAGAACGGTAGAGATGATGGAAGCAAGGGCGGCATCCGGCGCAACGGCCGCACCGATGTTCATCCAGCCCAGGGCGATCATTTCCAGGGTACCACCGATAATAATACCGGTTTTCATATCCCCGAGAACGGCGCCAATCAGCGTACAGGCCACCAGAGGACGGTGGAACTGAAATTCATCAAGTACCGACTCCATACCCGCAATACACGCGACGATGAACACCAGCACAATCTGAAGAAAGGTAATCTCCATTGTACTTCTCCTGTTGATTAAGTCTTAAGTTGAAAATTGCGTTGCGATCCGCGGGGTGACTTATTTCACCTTGGCGATCAGATCCATCATTTTCAGTTTCTGGTCGGTGGAAACTTTGCGGGCCTCCAGTTCGATACCGCGGGCATTCAGCTTTTTGAACGCTTCGATATCTTTCTCATCGACCGAAATGGCGTTGTTCACCTGCGTTTTACCCTGGCGGAAAGCCATGCCGCCGATGTTGACGCTGGTGATTTTCACACCGCCTTCAACCACGCGTTCAACGTCCGTTGGGTTAGTGAACAGCAGCATAATGCGCTCGCCTGCGTATTTAGGGTTGTTATAGACGCGGATCATTTTCGCGACGTCTACAACGTGGGCGGTAACGCCCGGAGGAGCAACCTGAGTCAGCAGCGTTTTACGTACGGTATCCGCCGCAACTTCGTCGCTGACGACGATAATGCGGGAAACGTTGGTTTCTTTAGTCCAGCGAGTGGCGACCTGGCCGTGGATTAAACGGTCATCGATACGCGCAAGCCCGATAACCATGTAGTCGTTTGGACCCATTGGCTTCAATGGCGCAGCCGCTTTCGGGGCAGCCGCCTGAACCGGAGCAGGGGCGGCCTTTTCCACCGGCTTCGCTTTCAGCGCCTTAACGCCTTCGCGACCGGTTTCTACCGCCAGGGCAACCAGCTCATCGAACGACGGGTTGTCGTCACGCGCCATCAGCGTTTCGACCAGCATCGGAATATTAACGCCCGCGATGACTTCATAATGTTCTTTATCGACGACAATGCGGCTGGCCGCGTTAAACGGGCTGCCTCCCCATGTATCGACGAGAAATAACACGCCTTTTGCTGTATCCAGCTTTGCCAGCTGAGCGTTGTACTTTTCGATTAACGTTTCTGCGTTTTCGCCAGGGACGAAATCAATCCAGCCAACGTTTTCCTGTTCGCCCAGCAGCATTTCTGCCGTTTTTAACAGCTGTTCTGCAGCCCAACCATGTGTGCCTATTACAATAGCAATCGTCACTTGCTACCTCCTTTATAATCGTGAATGCATCATCTGTTCTGATACATCCTGAATCACTCTTGCGAACAAAATCGATTCAGTAAGGGTGTAAGATATAAAGTAATTACTACAGCGAATTATTTTAGACAGTGAAAAAATAATTAATGTGATGAAGCTCCGCTAATTATGCATCTGTTGGTAATTATTTTGCAGCGCAAAAAATAGTCTTAGCTATTGCAAAGACAGGTAAATTTTTTCCAATTATGCTCTATATTTTGCTATGTTTACGTTCCGTTTAATTACTCAGGAGTATAGGGCATAGCCCGCTATATGGACCGTCACCGACGTCTTTTCACCTTCCGGCACGCGTTTGCCGCCGCCACCTGCTACGTCTTTTCACCAGCAACAAGTGTCTCGTCTGTGCATGACACAGCGATGACTACGCCTGCCGTTAACTGGAGCTGCTCATGGAATTCTTAATGGATCCCTCTATTTGGGCCGGTTTGCTGACGCTTGTCGTCCTTGAAATCGTACTGGGTATCGACAACCTGGTGTTTATCGCCATCCTTGCCGACAAGCTGCCGCCAAAGCAGCGGGACAAGGCGCGCCTGATCGGCCTCTCGCTGGCGCTGTTTATGCGCCTGGGTCTGCTGTCGGTTATTTCGTGGATGGTGACCCTGACGAAACCGCTTTTCAGCGTTGCCGATTTCTCGTTTTCAGGACGCGACCTGATCATGCTGCTCGGGGGGATATTCCTGCTGTTTAAGGCGACCACCGAACTGCATGAACGGCTGGAGAACCGCCAGCATGACTCCGGTCATGGTAAAGGCTATGCCAGCTTCTGGGTGGTGGTACTACAAATCGTGGTACTGGACGCCGTGTTCTCGCTGGACGCCGTGATTACCGCGGTCGGGATGGTTAACCACCTGCCGGTGATGATGGCGGCGGTGGTGATCGCGATGGCGGTGATGCTGCTGGCTTCGAAGCCGTTGACTAATTTTGTCAACCAGCATCCGACGGTGGTAGTGCTCTGTCTGAGCTTCCTGCTGATGATCGGCCTGAGCCTGGTGGCTGAAGGTTTTGGTTTCCATATACCGAAAGGTTACCTGTACGCCGCGATTGGCTTCTCGATAACCATCGAGTTCTTTAACCAGATTGCGCGCCGTAACTTTATTCGTCATCAATCGACCCTGCCTCTGCGCGCGCGCACTGCCGATGCGATCCTCCGTCTGATGGGCGGGCGTAAGCAAAGCGCCGCGGCGCATGATAGCGATAGCGCGTCCGTCGTGCCGATCCCCGAAGGCGCGTTTGCGGAAGAAGAGCGCTACATGATTAACGGCGTGCTGACCCTGGCCCAGCGTTCGTTGCGCAGCATTATGACCCCGCGCGGGGAAATTAGCTGGGTAAACGCCGAGCAAAGCGAAGAGGAAATTCGCCGTCAGCTGCTCTCTTCACCGCACAGCCTGTTCCCGGTCTGCCGCGGCGAGCTGGATGAAATCATCGGTATCGTGCGGGCGAAAGAGATGCTGGTGGCGCTGGAAGCGGGTGACAACGTTGCCGCTCTGGCTTCCGCCTCGCCGGCGATTGTGGTCCCGGAAACTTTGGACCCGATCAATCTGCTGGGCGTGCTGCGCCGCGCCCGCGGTAGCTTTGTCATCGTGACTAACGAGTTTGGCGTCGTACAGGGGCTGGTTACGCCGCTGGACGTACTGGAGGCGATTGCCGGCGAGTTCCCGGACGCTGACGAAACGCCGGAAATTGTCATCGACGGCGACGGCTGGCTGGTGAAAGGTTCAACCGACGTGCATGCGTTGCAGCAGGCGTTGGGGGTAGACGATCTGGTCGATGAGGACGAAGATATTGCCACGGTTGCCGGCCTGGTGATTGCCGTCAACGGCCATATTCCGCGTCCGGGCGACGTGCTTGAACTGTCACCTTTGCAGTTCACGATTGTTGAAGCCAACGACTATCGCGTCGATCTGGTACGGGTCGTCAAGCTGCGACAGTATAACGACGAAGAAGAGTAACGGTTGATGCCCGTCGGCCCTCGGGCCGCCGGGCATTTTTAAGCGTTCAGCTCCCGATGCTTTTCCGCCGCCAGCCACTGCGGAAAGTCCTCTACCGGCATCGGCCGGGCGTAGTAAAATCCCTGCAATAAATCGACGCCGTTGCCGCGCAGATACTCTTCCTGATCCCGGGTCTCTACCCCTTCCGCGACCGTCACAATCTTCAGCCGGTGGGCGAGAGCAATGATCATGTCGGTCACCGTTGCGTTGACGCTATCAATCCCAATTGCGCTGGTGAAGGATTTATCGATCTTCAATACGTCAGGACGCAGCTTTTCCAGCCAGGAAAGGGAGCTGTTGCCGGTGCCGAAATCGTCGATGGCCAGCTTTACTCCCTTAAAATGGAGATGTTCGGCCATATGGTGATCGCCATCCTGGAGTACGTCGCGTTCGGTGAGCTCAACCACCAGCTGCTGTACCGGATGGGCGCTAAACCAGTAGTGATGCAGATCGCGCAGCAGTTCGCCGTTGGCGAAATGGCGGGCGGCGACGTTGATGCTGATGTGAAAATGTTTGTCCTGCGGAAAAAGGGCTAATTTGTGGGCCGTTTGGGAGATGACATAGCGGGTGAGGGGAACGATCAGATTATAACCTTCGGCTATGGGGATAAACACCTCCGGCGAAATAGCGCCTCTGCGTGGATTATTCCACCGCAGCAGTATTTCCACGCCGCAGCACTGACGGGTGCGCAGGTCCTGCAGGGGCTGGCACCAAAGCGTGAACTCGTGGGCGGCAATACCGAGATTAATTTCCCGGGAAAAGCTCATTCTTCCCGCGGTCGCCAGCCAGGCGATGCCGGTCATTAACAGGCTGATTATCAGCGCCAGCGGCAGTTCGCCCGGTAGCTCATTGAGGGCGACCGCTGAGGCGCCCGGCCCGCTGACGTTAATGGTGAAGGGAAACTGCGTCGACGACTGGCGGTAGATGATTTGCTCGCCAGGCAAGGATTCCTGTTTAATCAGCCCGGAACCGCTAATAAAGCTTTTATCGCCAACGCTGAGGCCAATTCCGGTAATTAATGGCGATTTTGCGTTAAAAATTAACTCGCCCAGCAGCTCGATATTGATCACCAGCAGCACACCGTCGGCGCCGCTAAGCGAAGCGGGATACCACTGGATAAGTACCGGCGTCCCTTTAAGCAGCGATGCGTCGTAGCTGAAGGTAAGCAGGGCGTGGTTGGCGGGGAGCGCCGGCTGTAACTGGTGAACCGGAATATTTCGTTGGCCAAAAATACTCGAGCAATAGAGCAGGTCAGACTGGACCAGCGCGATGGAACGTACCGTTTGCAGCGATGCTGCCAGCTTACGTAACGTGAGGTGGACGTCCTGACAGGGCTGGTTCACAAGTTGCAGCAGCGTGGCGTGCTGGGCCGCCAGGGGCCGCAGAATATTATCCATTGCGGCCACCATTTTATTGGTGCTGAGCTGGACGCGCTGCTGATTTAAGCTACGCTGCGAAATAAATCGTATCACTAATGTTGTCGTCAGGGTCAGTAGCGCGACCAGCAAGCAAACCAGGATACGTTTCCTGCGGTAGGTTGTGATAACTTTTTGTGCAGTCTGCATGCGCGACGCCCTGTCGGCTAAAAGTGTTAATGAGAGTAACAGCCGTTATAGAGCAAGTGTAGTGGGCGCAGATAATAATATAGCGTGGAAAAAGAAGAATGCGCCCGGGGGCGCATTCTGTAGGACACGGATTAGTCGCACTGAACTTTAATCGCCAGGCCGCCGCGCGAGGTTTCCCGGTATTTGGCGTTCATGTCTTTACCGGTCTCGTACATGGTCTCAATGACTTTATCGAGCGAGACGCGCGGCTCGCTGGTGCGGCGCATGGCCATCCGGCTGGCGTTGATCGCTTTGACGGAGGCAATGGCGTTACGTTCGATGCACGGCACCTGTACCTGGCCGGCCACCGGGTCGCAGGTGAGGCCGAGGTTGTGCTCCATGCCGATTTCCGCCGCCACGCAGACCTGCTCGGGGCTGGCGCCAAGGATTTCCGCCAGGCCCGCAGCGGCCATCGAGCAGGCCACGCCCACTTCGCCCTGACAGCCCACCTCCGCGCCGGAAATGGACGCGTTCATTTTATACAGCGTGCCGATAGCCCCTGACGCCAGGAAGTAACGAATATAGATATCCGGGCTGACGGACTCGATAAAGTGGTCGTAGTAAGCCAGCACCGCCGGTACGATGCCGCAGGCGCCGTTCGTCGGTGCCGTCACCACGCGGCCACCGGCGGCGTTTTCTTCGTTGACCGCCAGCGCGAACATGTTGACCCAGTCCACCACGTTCATCGGATCGTGGGAGAGTTTATCGCTGGCAACCAGCATCCGCCGCAGCGCCGAGGCGCGACGAGGCACGCGCAGCGGGCCGGGCAGAACGCCTTCGGTATTCATTCCGCGATCGATACAGGCGCGCATGGTCTGCCAGATATTGGCAAAATAGTCTTCAATCTCTTTTTTGCTGTGCAGCGCCAGCTCATTCTGCATCACCATGCCGGAGAGCGACATGCCGGTCTCTTTACAGTAGCCCAGCATTTCCTGAGCGGATTTAAACGGATAGGGTACGGCGAGTTCGCTGGCGCTCTCTTTGCCGAAATGCTCTTCATCGACGATAAAACCGCCGCCGATGGAGTAATAGGTTTTGCTGTAGATTTCTTTCTCGCCAGCCCAGGCATGAATGGTCATGCCGTTTTCATGCAGCGGCAGGTTGTCGCTGCGAAAACGCATACCGTCATTCTGCGGGAAGTCGACCTCATGCTGCCCCTGGGCCAGCAGCAGGCGACCGCGCGTTTCAACGTCGCGGATAAATGCCGGTATCGCGTCAATATCGACCGTATCGGGCTGATTGCCCGCCAGTCCCATAATAATGGCGATATCCGTATGGTGGCCTTTGCCGGTTAATGACAGTGAGCCGTAGACGTCAACCGCCACGCGCGTCACTTCATTAAGCAATCCCTTTTCGACCAGGTCATCGACGAACTGTTTACCGGCCTTCATCGGCCCTACAGTATGGGAAGATGAGGGGCCGATCCCCACCTTGAACATGTCGAATATACTAATCACGCTAACACTCCTGACAGGGTTGTCGCGGGTGCGACAACGATGTAATCACTGCGCATAGTGTAAGAGGGAACCGGGTCATCGGCTTATCTATTCACATGAATTAAACTAATAGATAACCGCGGATTTACTAATGCTGAGAACGCCGTCTCAGTTTGAGGATAGCTAAGGACGGGCGCCTATCTGTAGCGCCAGCTCGCGAATAATGCCGGCGGTCATTCCCCAGACAAAATAATGCTGGTACCAGGAGAGCCAGACGCGATGCGAATTGCCGCGGCGATGGATATCCAGCGGATGGTAGCGCCCCAGGCGCAGCGCTTCGGCCAGCGGCATTTCGAAGACCGCGGCCACTTCATCCTGGCTGGCGTGATAGTGCAAATTGGGTGGGATAATCCCTACCACCGGAGTAACCTGAAAGCCGGTCACGCTATCGACCGGCGGCAGAACGCCAATCACCTCAACCGACTCCGGCGGGATCGCCACCTCTTCCTGCGCTTCACGCAGCGCGGCGGCGATTAGCGTTGCATCGCTGTTATCTACCGCGCCGCCGGGGAAGGCCACCTGACCCGCATGCTTGCGCATCAGCGGCGAACGCTGGGTCAGCAGCAGCCCCGGCTGCGGGCGGCGAACTATCGGTACCAGCACCGCGGCCTGGCGCTGGTTGAGCGCGTGGCGCGTGGGCTGCGGACGCAGAAGCTGAAAACGCGAGAGGAAATCGTCAAGTTCGAGGGCGCTGTCCGCCATGTTCTAGCTCTCCAGTTGATGCAGGATACGATTAACTTTATCAAAAGTTTCCTGATATTCCGCTGCCTCTTCGCTATCGGCCACAATTCCGCCGCCGGCGGAGCAGTAGAGGTGTCCCTGCCAGGCCGTCAGCGTACGGATAGTGATACTGGTATCCATGTTGCCGCAGAAGCTGAGATAGCCGATGCTGCCGCACCACGCGTTGCGCCGCTGCGGTTCCAGTTCATCGATGATCTCCATCGCTCTGACCTTCGGCGCGCCGGTGATTGAGCCGCCGGGAAAGGCTGCGCGCAGCAGGTCGGCGGCGTGCAGATGAGCGGGCAGCCTGGCGGTGACGGTGCTCACCAGATGATGCACGGCGGGGAAGGGCTCCACCACAAACAGCTCAGGAACGCGAACGCTACCGGGTACCGCAACCCGGCCAATATCGTTACGCATTAAATCGACGATCATCAGATTTTCGGCGCGGTCTTTTGGCGAGTTCGCCAGCTTTTGCGCCTGCAGCGCGTCCTGCTCAGGGTCGGTCAGCCTGGGTAATGTCCCCTTAATGGGCCGGGTCTGAATTTCGCCTTGCCGGAGCTGAATAAAACGCTCGGGCGACAGGCTTAATACGGCCCCTTCATCCAGGCGAATAAAGGCGCTGAACGGCGCGCGATTGGCGCGGTTAAGCTGACGGAAGGCCTGCCACTCATCCCCGCGATAGCTCGCCGTAAACCGCTGCGCCAGGTTGACCTGATAGCAGTCGCCGCTGTGCAGATAAGCCTGAATCTGGCGGAACTTCTCGCCATACTCTTCGCGGCTCATATTAGCGCGCCACGCTGAGGTCAGGGTAAAGGTTGCAGCGACAGGCGCAGCCTGTGCTTCCAGCCACGCCAGGCGCGCCTGCGGATCGTCATAGCTGAATAACGATACCTCCCGGCGCTGATGATCGACGATTAACGCCCAGTCATAAATACCTACCGCCATATCCGGCAGTTCGATATCCGCGTCGGCCCGCGCCGGCAGATGTTCAAAACGACGACCCAAATCGTAGCCGAACAGTCCCAGCGCGCCGCCGAGAAACGGCAGATGCGGATGAGGCTGCGGCTGCAGGTTACAGTGCGCCAGCTGCTGATGCACCAGCGTAAGCGGATCGGCGGCGGAGGTTGAGACGGTTTCCCCTTCGCGTAGGGTGGTTAGTTGACCGTGAGTCACCAGCGTGGCGCGCGGCTGGGCGACAATGATGTCAAAACGGTTATGCGCATGTTCGGCAAAACCGGAATGCAGCAGCATCGCCCAGGGCTGGGAACTTAACGGGCTAAAATAGTATTCAGCGGCATCCGGGCGCCAGGGCAGGGAAATCATTGCGGGGGACAACATCGTCTTCTTCAATCCTGATCGTTACCGTCCGCTGGTATACGCGCGGACGGCGTGAAATAATTACGCCCCACAATGTAGCAGGAGTCAGTCATGTTTGCAGGTTTACCTTCGCTGAGCCACGAGCAGCAGCAAAAAGCAGTGGAACGAATTCAGGAGCTGATGTCGCAGGGCATGAGCAGCGGCCAGGCGATTGCTTTAGTGGCGGATGAACTGCGCGCCTCGCATACCGGGGATCGGATTGTGGCGCGCTTTGAGGATGAAGACGAGTAAATCCCCCGTTGCGATCAAATGCCGCTTTCCGGGAGCGGAAGGATCGCATCAGGTCGTTTCCCGGGATCGTCGTACAGCGTTACGTGCGTGACGCGATCGCCGCGCCAGAAGGTAATGTGCGTACCGGCTGGCGTATGATGCACATTCACCTCCGTCAGCGGCGCGCGGTTAGCGAAATCCCACAGGCAGACGAAACGCGCCTGCGGCAGGTGATTGCGCATCACCAGATAGCTGAGATCGCGAATCGCCGGGTTATCGGGCGCCAGCCCTTGCCAGAGTTCACCATCGCCGGAAAGCCAGAGCGCAACGGTGTCTTTGTCGCGCGCAAAGTGGCGCGGCTGGCAGCCGTTCAGCGGGGTCATGGTGGCATTGGCCATGTGCCGCAGCGGTCCGCTGAGCGAAAAAGGCTGCGGCGTACCGCTCTGGTCCAGCGCCCGCGCCGCCAGGTGCAGTGTCCAGTCAAGCTGCTGGCGATGCGGATTTTCCACGGTAGAGAGATCGATCAGTACCTCTTCAAGCCACAGCAGGCGACGGCGAAAGCGTACGCCTCGCCAGGCCGCCGCGTCCCACTCGACCCGGCTATGGCTGTTGAGCTCCGGCGGCGGCTTCCCCCAGTCAACCTCGCTATCCAGCCACAGAGAGTCGCTATCCATATGCCAGCCTAGCACCTGCGGATTGGCCGGAGGCTGGTTGGTCTGATTGACCGAAAGCGTATTGTGGGTGGCGCTGTTTTTGTAATAGTCATAGTGCATTTTCGCACCGTAGCCGGTGGTGCCCATATCCGTGAGCAGCCAGCCGTCGCGATGCCAGAGCATCAGCCCCAGCCTGTCGTAATGGTCGTGCTCGCCGCCCCAGGGGCTGTGCTTAATCAGCAGCGCCTGCTGCGGTCGCCGCCATAACGTCAGGCCGGCGCCGGGCGCAAACAGCGACTGCTGTGGGATCAGCGGCAGGGGCGTTTCCGGCAGGGGGTGTTTGCGCCACAGTAAGGTTTCACGCTCGTCGGGCATCGTTTCGGTAAACTGCAGCACCGCGGCGTACTGCGGGTCACGCCAGATAAACCAGGCGAACTCGTAAAGATCCCGATGGTTGAGCTTCTCCTGCCCGGCGAGGCAGTCATTAAGCCGCGGGAAGGTGCCGTCCGGCAGCAGCAGCGACAGCGGGAACGTCAGCATCGCCTGATACCACGGGCCGTCCAGCAGGCTCCAGCGGGTGCCGCGCGCCAGCTTCTCAAACGCCAGAAAGCCCTGCAGCGCGTAGTAGTGATAGTGAACGGAGCCTTCAAACCATAGCCCCTCCGCCAGCAGGCCATTTTCCAGCTGCCAGCGCAGGCCGTACGGCTGGTTCACGGCAAACTCCAGCAGCGTCTCCTCTTCGAGGATGAAACCCAGTACGCCAAGCGCCGCGCTGATTTTAACCTCATGGTTGTGGATCTGCGGGCTACGATGGTCGCGCAAAAACGCTGCAGCGCAGCGCAGCAGGTTTTCACTGATGTGCCGCTGCTCGCCGGGCGCCAGGCTGTCGCGAATGAAGTCATAACCCAGCGCCATTTCCAGAATGCAGTTGGCTTCGCACAGCGTCTGGGCGTTCATCTTGCCCGGTCCGTTGTTGGGAATATCGCCGTGGATCTCATAGCCGGGATAGACATCCGCGTAGCCCATCAGCAGCGTGCGAACTTTATCGCGATACGCCGTTTCGCCGGTCAGCCGCCATAACAGGCCAAGCTGCTGACAGGCGCTGGCGTTACGGCCATTCATCTCGCGCCACCATGCGCCATCCCACGGTTCACCGCTAAATATTTCCCCATCGACCGGGCAGGCATGCTGGTGGGGCGTATCCGCCCGCCACGCCAGGCGCACGCCGTGGCGCGGACAAAAGTAGTAGAGATTCCAGCTGGCGATCCCTGACTGCGGAATGCGAACCGCTGCATCTAATACCGGCTGAGCATCCTTCACCAGCCGTTCAAGCAGTCCGCTATTCGTGGCTGCACGTCCGACAATGTCGGGCCAGAGCCCGGAGAATTGTTTCATTAGCGGTTATCCCTGACCTCTGACGATGCGGAAAGCGGGGCGATGAGCGTAGTGATATCGTCGGGGTATTTCGCCCGCAGCCACTGCGCTTTGTCACGGAACAGCGGATCTTCCGGCCAGGCGTGCGCGGCGGTGGCGATATTGCGCAGCGCTTTCTTGTCACCCATTTTATCCAGGTCCTTCCAGGGCCACGGCGTATCGCTGTTAATAAACCCGGCGATGTATTGATAGCCTTTGCGCAGGCTATGGTCGTCGAGGGTGAAGTTCCAGATATCGACGCCCGCCTTCTCGCCGAGCCTTCCCAGGCGGTTGTAGGCTTCAAGGTTAAAATTGCTGTAGTGCCACGGGCGCGTGCGCTCCAGTTCGGCCATCTGGCGGCCTTCAATATCAAATTGTCCCGCAATACGCCGCAGCTGGGTGATGTACAGGCGCTTTTTCGCCTCGTCGGTTTTCCCACTGAACAGGGCGAAGGCGGCGGCCTGCATATCGAAATAGCTGCCGTGATTGTTATGCCAGTTCTCTTCTTCAAAGCCGTTCTGGCTGGTGGTCATCCAGTGATAATAGTCACCAAACCACTGCTTCAATGCGCTAACGTCGTTTTCGCTCAGCGCATCGGAGGATTGCAGCAGGGCGATGGCGTCAACGACGTCAACCAGCGCGCGGCTATCAATAATGCCGATACCGCGTCCGGTATTGATGCCGGGAATGGCCTGGGCATGCTGCAGGTTGGGGGTCATGCGCGTTTTGAGATCGAGGAACCAGGTCTTTAACTGCGCCGCCGCCTTTTGCGCGTAGCGTTCGTCGTGAGAGAAGTACCACGCCAGCGCCAGCGTTGACACGTCGTTACTCATCTTCACCAGCCGGTTCTTATCGGTGGCGTCGCTATTGGCGTCAGGGTTGGTTTGCCCATCTTTGCGAATATAAGGAAGCCCGTCTTTGGTATCGGGATTCGGCCACCAGTAAGGCGGAAAGCTGTAGTAGTCGTGCTTATTGCCGCTGGCGGCGACCAGCGTTTTATCCATCACCGAGAACAGCGGATGATTGAGCGCCAGATCGGCTTTTTTTAGCAGTGCCGCTTGCGCCTGAACAAATAGCGGATCTTTCGCGGCGATCTGCTGCCGGCTAAAGGCTAAATCCTTTCCGTCTAGCGTATATGGCTCGGCGGCATACGAGGCGGCGCTCAAGCCGGAACAAAACAGCGCAATGCCTAACAAACCTCGGCGAGGTATTGAGTTCATCGTGATAACCCTTCTGCAAATATGAGAAAAGATAACAACAGAATTATACCTGACGCGTATTTAAAGAACGCGTGAAACAGGCGGTGTAATTAAAAACAATATATTTAAATATTCGATGGCGAGCAGTGTAAAAGACAAAGTGATTTTTTTTGTGATGTCCTTCAAGTTTAACGTTTTGGATAAATAATGACGCTTTTAATGCAGCGTACATCACGTTTTTTGCCGTTTTTCTCTGTTTTTTGAATCTTTTAACAAAATCAGTAAAATTATAATCAATTGATTTTTATGATTATTTATTTTTTGTCACTTTTTTTGTCACTTCCGTGTGTGATCTGTCTCAATTTTCTTGTTTTTGAAACGCAATTTCTTTTTTATACGGTTGTATTGGGAAATACATTTCTATCTAATGAATGGAAATAATTCTTGCGCCAGCTGTATTAACGCCTGAGCGATATTCAAATTCTTTTTCGTGTATTAATTGAGAATTTAATTACCTTTGTGCCCTACAATAAAGGATATGCCATCATGTCTGCCTGTAAATTACGTTCACTGTTACTTCTCACCGCACTCGGGCTCGGCGTTAGTCAAAGTTACGCCACCACCACTCTCAACGTCTGGATCCGCGCCAGCAATGACTCGAAGAATATCTACAAACAGGAGGCGGAAAAATTTGAAGAAAAAACCGGTATCAAAATCGCGTATTTCAACGCCACCACCGACTTTGAACAGCGGCTGGCGCGCGCCACGGCTGGCAACGCCTTACCCGATTTGATTTTTAACGATGCGGCGTCGCTGGGGCAGTTCATCCAGCTGGGTATTGCCGAAGAAATTGACCCGCAGACGATCGCGGGCGGCGACCAGCTATTCCAGACGGCATGGAAGAGTACCCGCTATATCGACGGTAAGTACTACGGCGTGCCGACCTCGGCGCAAACTTTCGCGCTCTTCGTGCGTAAAGACTGGCGTGAAAAACTGGGGCTGCCGCAGCCTAAGAGCTGGGATGATATCCAGACGCTGGCGAAAGCCTTCACCACTCAGGATCCCGATGGTAACGGCAAAAATGATACCTACGGCTTTATCGTTCCCGCTTCCACGACGCGCGGCTACGCCAGCTGGTTTATGAGCAGCTTTATCTGGCAGGCGGGTGGTGATTTCGTTAAAGAAGAGAACGGAAAATTCAGCGCTTCGCTCAATACGCCGGAAGTGGCTCAGGCGATGACCTTTATGCGCACCATGATGTGCGACAAAGTCACCCAGCCGGGCGCGATTAACGCCACCACCGCCGACGTTATTCCCTCCTTCCGCTCCGGGCAAAGCGGCATGTTCTTCAGCGGGCCGTACCATATCGCGCTGTTCGATAAAGACCCCGGTAAAGACAACTTCGAAGTGATCCCGGTGGCGGGGCCGAAAGGCGAAGCCACCCTCGCCGAGGGCACCACGGTCTTTATGATGAAGAGCAGCATACAGAAAGAGGCGGCGCGAAAATTTATCGAATTTATGATCTCTGCGGAAGGCCAGGAGATCGGCATGGGTAAAGGCAGCCAGCATATTCCGGTAGTGCGTCTGCCGGTGAATAAGAACGTCGACGTCAAAGCCGTGTATCAGGACGCGCGCTGGGAAACTTTCGCCAGACTTTACAATGAACAGGGACGCTACGTGCCGCAAATTCCCAACTGGACGCCGGTGCGTCAGGTGGCCGCCGACGGTTTTAACCGGATTTTTGCCGACTGCGGCAGCGATATTCCCGGCGAGCTGAAGACGCTCGACGGCAAGGTGAACGCTGAGCTGAAAAAACAAAATGTGCTGGCTAACTGAGGACATAGGTTATGACGCTGCATGAGACGAAGTCCTCGCCGATAAAGCAGGCCGCTTCGCCTGACTCGACCGGATGGCTGAGCGCAAAGCGTAAGCGGGCGCTGATCCCGTGGCTGTTTTTAGCGCCTGCGCTGATTATTTTTAGCTGGTTTAAGTTTATCCCGATGATTCAGGGTCTGGTGATGAGCTTTTACAAGGTTAACTTTAATCAGCCCAACGAGTGGGTGGGGCTCGATAACTTCACCCGCGCTTTTGCCGACGCAGAGCTGCACGCGGCGGTGGTGAATACCCTGCTTTACGTGGTGGTAACGATGTTCGCCGCGGCTATCCTGGCGTTTTTCCTCGCCATGCTGCTGGAAGGCCCGGCGCGCCATCTGCGCTTTATTCGAACCGCCATCTTTTTACCGGCGGTTACCAGCGCGGCGATCGTCGCCGAAATGTGGCGCATTTTGTTTAACCCGACGCCCAACGGCGTGGTTAACCACATCCTCAGCTGGTTTGGCGTCGCCGACCAGGGCTTTCTTGCCAGCTCCGATCAGGCGCTGGGCGTCATCATGCTGCTGCATATCTGGAAAGCGGTGCCCTACAACATGGTGATCTTTATTGCCGGCCTGGCGGGAATCAGCCGCGATTTATACGATGCGGCGAACGTCGACGGCGCCAGCTGGTGGAACCGCCTGCGCTACGTCACGCTGCCCGGCATGATCCCGGCGCTCTCGGTGGTACTGATGCTCTCCTTCATTCGCGGTTTCCGCGTGTTTGCCGAGGTGTACGCCACCACCGGCGGGGGACCTTCTAACGCCACGGAAATGGTCATGACCCACATCTACAAGCTGGGCTTTGAGCAGTTTGACTATGGCTACGCTTCGGCGGTGTCGTTCCTGCTGTTTACCTTCACCGTAATCTTAACCATCTGTCATTTGACGCTGAAAAAACGTATCGCCCGTTACTAAGGAGCCGCGATGTTAAGCAAACGTTGGGATACAGCAGGGCGCTGGTGCATCTACGCGCTGCTGCTGATTGTCTTTGTCGGGCCGTTCTGGGGCATCGTCGCCACGGCATTCAGCGGCGCGCCTGTGAAGCCGGGCGAGCTGCTGGCCTGGCCGCATCAGTTCTCGTTGGAAAACTTCATCTTCGCGTGGATGGATATCGGCGTCTGGCAGTATCTGCTGAACTCCATTCTGGTGGTGTTCTTCGGCACCGTTCTGCAGGTGTCGGTCAGCGCGCTGGCGGCGTACGCCCTGGCGCGGAAGAAGTTTCGCGGCGTAGCGCTGGTGAGCCTGGTGATTTTGTCCACCATGATGCTGCCGGAAGAGGTCATCGCCATTCCGCTGTACATGATTATCAACTGGCGGCTGCCGCTGATCGACGCCTCGCTCTACAACAGCTATCTCGGAATGATTTTACCGGTCGTCGGCTGGGCGTTCTCCATCTTTGTCCTGACCGAATTTATGTCAGCGATACCGAAAGAGCTGGAGGAGGCGGCGCGGATTGACGGCGCCAACGAATGGCAGATTTTCTTCCACGTCATTCTGCCGCTGGTAAAACCGGCGCTCGGCACGGTGGTGACCTTCGGCTTTATTATGATTTGGGACCAGTACCTGCTGCCGCTGATTGTGGTCAACCAGGACAGCCTGAATACCATTCCGGTGATCCTCGGTACGCTGCGTACCGATGAGAGCATCACGCCGAACATTTTTATCGCCATTACGCTGCTGGCGATGCTGCCCAGCATCATCGTCTATCTGGGTCTGCAAAAACATTTCAATCGCGGGATTATGTCCGGCGCGGTCAAAGGATAAGGGGTTAACGATGGGATCGGTTGTATTAAATAGCGTGCGCAAATCATACGGGGATGCCCACGTCATTAAAGATGTGTCGCTGACGATTCCGGACGGCGAGTTCTGCGTCCTCGTTGGCCCCAGCGGCTGCGGCAAATCCACGCTGCTGCGCATGATTGCCGGGCTGGAGGAGATCTCCGGCGGCGAAGTGCATATCAACGAGCGTAACGTTACCGAGGTGGAGCCGAAGCTGCGCGACATTGCGATGGTGTTCCAGAGCTATGCGCTCTACCCGCAGATGACCGTGCGTGAAAATATGGGCTTTGCCCTGAAGATGGCTAAGCTGCCGAAAGCGGAAATCAGCCAGAAGGTGAATGAAGCGGCGGCGCTACTGGGGCTGGAGCCGCTGCTGGAGCGCCTGCCCAAAGATCTCTCCGGCGGCCAGCGCCAGCGCGTGGCGATGGGGCGGGCGATCGTGCGTAAGCCGCAGGTGTTCTTGTTCGATGAACCGCTCTCCAACCTTGACGCCAAGCTGCGAACCCAGGTACGCGGCGAGATCCGCGAACTGCATCGTCGGCTGAAAACCACCTCGGTGTACGTCACCCACGATCAGATTGAAGCCATGACCATGGGGCAGATGATTGTGGTGCTGCGCGACGGGCGAATAGAGCAGGCGGGGACCCCGCTGGAACTGTACGACCGGCCGGCGAATCTGTTTGTCGCCGGGTTTATCGGCTCGCCGGAGATTAACCAGCTGCCGGGCGTCGTGGTCTTGAACGGTAGCGCCGCCAGCCTGCGTCTGAAAGATGGCTCCCTGTTGGCTTTGCCCGCCGGTTTACGGGTCACCGATGGCCAGCAGGTGGTGTACGCCATTCGCCCCGAACAGGTCAACGTGGTTCATGAAGCGCGGGACGATGCGCTGACGGCGCAGGTGACGGCGGTGGAGAACACCGGCTCGGATATGCAGCTCTTCTGCGATACCGGCGGCGGGGCGTTTACATCGGTGTTCAAACAGCGTCTGGCCGTAAAAGAGGGCGATAAGATCTGGCTGCAGCCGAAGCTCGCCGGCGTGCACCTGTTCGATGCGCAAAGCGGCCAGCGCATAGCCTGCCGGGAGGGAAATTAAGGTGGCGATGAAGCTGTACACCCTTGACGAAACCTGCCTGGAAAACGCCCGGGCGGGCCTGAAGCAGCCCTTCTCGCCGCTTCAGCTGGCGCTAAGCAAGCTGGTATCGGAGGCGGATATCCTGCGTCGGGAAGCGCCGGAAAGCGTGGTACATAAAAAGCTGCGCCCGGCGAGCGGCGACGCGCACGATTACTACAGCCTGGGGACCTACTGGTGGCCAAACCCGCGGCGGCCGAACGGGCTGCCCTATATTCGCCGCGACGGGCATATTAATCCGCAGTGTGAGAACAACGACACGGATACCTCGCGCATTATCCGCATGTGCGAACGGTGCCTGACCCTCGGGCTGGCGTGGTACTTCACCGGTCAGCGCCAGTACGCGCAGGCGGCGGCTGCGCAGATCCGCTGCTGGTTCCTTGATGCGGAAACGCGGATGAACCCGCATCTGAACTATGGCCAGGCGATCCCGGGGATTGTTTCCGGTCGCGGTACCGGGCTTATCGATACCCGCTTAATGTGGATGGTGGTGGACACCATCGGTTTGATTAACGCGGCGAGCGTGCTTGATACCGACGATATCATCGGCCTGCACCAGTGGTTCCGCGACTTTAACCACTGGATGTACTACAGCGACATCGGCCACTCTGAGTACGTCTGGCACAACAACCACGGCACCTGGTACGACGCTCAGCGGACGGTTAACGCGCTATTTTATGGCGATAAAGGGCTGGCGGCGCGGATCATCGAGCAGGGGATCACCCAGCGGATGGCGGCGCAGATTGACCAGGACGGCAGGCAGACGATGGAGCTGGAACGTACCATTCCGTTCCACTACTCGCTGTTTAATCTGGAGGCGCATCTGCTGCTCAACCGCTACGCCGAACACGTTGAGTTCGATCGCTGGAACGCCATCCGCGATGGGCGAGGCGTGAAGCAGGGGATTGATTACCTGGTGCCGTTTATCCGGGAACCGGATCTCTGGCCCTACAGCGACCTGCAGGGAATCGTGTGGGATAGCGCGCTGCGCGTGCTGCTGCAGTCAGTGCGGGGCTATGCAAAACAATCTGCCAGCTATCGTGAAGCGCTGAAATGTGTGCCGCAGGAGACGCTGCAGCTGAAGGAACAGCTGATGTGGTGTCCGGGCTGATAGAACAATGCTTCTTGCCTCCCGACGGCGCTGTGCCCGATCGGCCTGGCTGCTATGTAGCCGGATAAGGCGTTTACGCCGCTATCCGGGGAATGCGCTGGATAACGGCTTTGGCGCGGCTTCTTCCCGGGCGGCGCTGCGCGTGCCCGGGCTACGGGGCCACGGCTGTCTTACACGGCGGCGATGATTTTAATCTCGACTTTGTACTTCGGATTCATCAGCTTCGCCTGCACCGTACAGCGCACCGGGGCATGACCGGCGACGACCCACGCATCCCAGGCCTGGTTCATCGCCGCAAAGTCTGCGCCGTCGGCAAGAAAAATCGTCGCATCAAGAATACGCGACTTGCTGCTGCCCTGTTTCTCCAGCACGGCGTCAATCTGCGCCAGGGTATCGGCGGTTTGCGCGCAGGCATCGGCATCAAGGTTGGACGGCACGCCGGTGTAGTACAGCGTCTGGTTGTGAATCACCACATCAGACCAGCGGGCTTCGGCATCAATACGCGTAATGGTCATGTTTATTTCCTCTTTGTTCCGGTTCATTAAGCTGCGGCAAGACTGCCATAATGTTTCACCTGCGTCACTACCCGCACTGGCGAAAACGACTCCACCCTGACATAATCACTGTCCAAATAACCAGGGGGTAATGTGATCGACGATTTTGCAGCAGACGGCCAGCTGGCCAGCGCGATTGCGGGATTTAAACCACGCGAGCCGCAGCGTCAGATGGCTTTCGCCGTCGCCAGCGCGATTGAAGAAACCCGTCCGCTGGTGGTTGAGGCGGGGACCGGGACCGGGAAAACCTACGCCTACCTGGCGCCTGCGCTCCGCGCCAATAAGAAAGTCATTATCTCCACCGGCTCGAAAGCGCTACAGGATCAGCTCTACAGTCGGGATTTACCCACTGTCGCTAAAGCGCTGAAGTACACCGGTAAGCTGGCCCTGCTGAAAGGGCGTTCGAACTACCTGTGCCTGGAGCGGCTGGAACAGCAGGCGCTCGCCGGCGGCGAGCTGACCACCAT